>Ga0209460_1000406_pt1 | contig 40497 bp, 38 predicted proteins | sample EBPBio132013_DNA_FD_185868 | JGI IMG/M metagenome (GOLD analysis project Ga0209460, IMG submission 185868) | Wastewater treatment Type I Accumulibacter community from EBPR Bioreactor in Madison, WI, USA - Reactor 2_5/13/2013_ DNA (SPAdes)... | ecosystem: Engineered > Bioreactor > EBPR >... | reverse complement strand
GATTTCGCGCATCCCGCCGTCACGGTGAACGCCCAGCGTTTGCAGGGTAGTACAGGCGTTGACGAACCCGCGCTGGCAAGCATCACACACACCACAGTTGATGTACGGGCGGACGCAGCACAAATCGCCCACGGCGAGGTCGTGCGGAATTGATGAGTCGCCCAGCGCGAGGACTTCCAGCGCCAACTCGTGACCGAGGATGCGCGGATAGGTGAAGAAGGGCTGCCTTCCGGCGAAGGCGTGTAAGTCCGTCCCGCAGATGCCAACGCGGCGCACCCGCAGTTGGGCTTCGTTGGCGGCAGGGGGTGGTGGAGGCGGTGTATCGGTCAATTCAAGCTGATACGGTTCACGTAAAATAATCGTTTTCACGGGATAATGCTCCGCTATTTTCAATAAAGTAGGCGGCATCATAAGCCGCGCAGGGGAATGTAGCGCGTCTCGTTTGAAACTTCAAATGGCGGTAGGGGATAGGGTTTGGGTGATGTCGATGCGGTCAGCGGGGGATGAGCGCGGTATCGACTTCCTGATACAGCGCTTCGATGCCGAACGACTGGGCGAGGTGTGGGGTGGTCCCACAAACCGTTTTCTAACCACAGATCGTTTACGGCCACACGATATGGATAACCGTGCCTGCTCCGGCGCTGCTCTGGATCGTCAGCCGCGCACCGGCTTCCTCTGCCCGTTCACGCATGTTGTCCATCCCCATTCCGCCGGATGTTTGTTCAACCGAAAACCCTTGCCCATTGTCGCGGATTTGTAGGTCGATAGAACCCTTGTCGCCGCGGCTCACGACCGTCAACTCGGTCGCACCGGAATGTTTAATCGCATTGTTGATCGCTTCTTGGGTGATGCGGTACAACGCAATATGGGCATCTTGCGAAAGAACGGCTTCTCCCTCGGTTATCAGATTGATGTTGATAGTGGTTCTGCCGAGCGCCGCTTGGGTAAGCTGCTGGAGCAGAGTGTTAAACGAAATAGTGTGGATGTGGCTGGGGCGTAGTTCGAGGAGCATCGCCCGCATCTCGGCCATCGCACTTTGGATGACCCGATGCACATTCGTCAGCAGTTTGGGGCTGCCTTGCGCGGATTGATCCAGTTTCTTGATCAAAGCATCGGTCATGACATTGGCGCTGAATAGGTTTTGCGTCACCGAATCATGTAGATCCCGTGCGATTTGGTATCGCTCCTGCATCACCGCTAATTCCTTGGCCTTCTCGAATCGCTGTGCACTTTGGATGCCCACCACAATTTGATAGGCGAGGGCTTGTACCCTTAAAGCCTCATTTTCCGAAAAGGGCGACAATTCACGGCGAATAAGCGTCAGATAGCCGATGATGCCTTCTTCTTGAAGCAGGGGGACAACCAGCAGCGTGCGCCCAAAGAGCTTGGGTAAGCGCAGCCGGACGATCTGCTCATCTTGTAGGCGTAACGGTGCGCGGATTGCCGCCACCGACGAATAAAGAGCGTTCGTATCAATATCCCCGTGCTTGTTATCCCAACGTGTCAGGCTTTCCTGTTCTTTACTCGTCAAGCCGTCCATATGGAACGGTGTCCGTTTCTCTTTGTCGGTCAGCACCATCCAACCGGCATCGAACTCGACAAGTCGGTGCGCCGAGGTTAAAGCGGTTTCCAACACCTCGGAAAGCAACAGGGTTCGTCCAAGCGCGACGGCGGTGTCGCGCAGTCCTTCAGCCAGCCGCCGCTGTTCATGTTCAGCCGCCTCAGCACTTGCCCGGATGATACTGGACCACATCCGTTCGGTGGTTTCGGTCACGAGGTCGATTTCCGCCTGTGACCACTCACGCGGCACATCCTCGGTCACGCAGACCGCCCCCATCAATTTACCGGCCTTAATCAATGGGACAGTGATATGGGAAGTAATGTTAACCGTTGTCATCGCTGCCCGGGCGGTAGCGGGAATGATGTCCGAATGTTGCGCGTCAGCCACAACAACCGTTTCGCCGTTCCGAATATGGGGCAGTGTCCAACCGTAATCACTTAACCGAAACGTCCCTGCGATTGACGGTGAGTTGCCCCGCAGGTAGTTGTGGTTGACACGCGCATAGCCCTCGTCTTCATTAACCTCAACATAGTAAGCACGGTCGACCTCCAAATGCTCGCCGAGCAGTTGGCATCCAGCCGCTTCGATTTCACTTGCACTCGTAAGATTGCGAATGGTATCGGTCAGTCTCAGTAAGAATGCGTGTCGCTCCTCAGACACACGCAGCGCCGCTTCGGCACGGACACGTTCCAACAATATCCACGTACGCTCTGCGACCTCCTGCGTGAGCTGGATTTCGCCGGTCGTCCAGTATCGTGCCTTGCTAGAGACCGCGCTGAGATTTAAAACGAGCTTGCCCTGTTTGAATAGAGGAACCGAAAAAAACGATAAATAGCCGAGCGCCAAATAAGATGAGCGCGTGTTTTCACGGAGTAACTCCGAGTTTGCCACATCCGGTATCACGTAAGGGTGTCCGCTTTGTAAGGCATCTACAGTCTCTTGAAAATCGGATACTTTGTAGCGCCCTGCCAAGCTCGATAAATCGCCGCGCATATAGTCCGGCAGCATGATGGCGAGGTTTTCGTCTAGATACAACTCGCCGAAGAAAGTACGGTCGGCGTTGAGATGCTCCCCTAACAGCCGGGATGCCGTCTGCAAAATATCCTTTTCGTTCGTTATCGAGCGCAGTGTATCACCAAAGCGGAGTAGAAAAGCCTGCCGATGCTCACTTGCACGCAGATCGGCTTCGGCACGGGTGCGTTCGACCGCCGTCCAAATGCGGTCAGACACCTCTTCAATGAGGCTTATATCATCCGCGGCCCAATGGCGCGGTTGATCTTGATGCAGAACGAGCGCCGCCACAAAACGCTCTTGTTTGATGATCGGGTAAGCCAGTGCCGCCCGCACACCGACGCTCTCCCAACCGCTTTTGTATAGAGCGCGGGAGACTTGCGAATCGTGCAGCGCGTCCTCGATCATGGAGTGCTGCCCCTCACGGATGAGCAGGGTAAAGAATTTGACCAGCACCTCAACCGGGAACGTGCCTGCCAAAGAGGCTGTGCCTGCGCTCGTCCAGTCGCGTTCCACCGTCATTGTCTGGCTGTCCGGTTGGAATTCGGCATAGCCCACGCGGCTGACCCCCAGATACTCCCCCAGCAGGCGGGAAGCCATCGCCTGAATGTCAACCGGGTTCGCCAGCGGGCGCAGTGCGTCACTCAGTTGGAGCAGGAACGCTTGTTGAGCCTCGGACATACGGCGGTTCTCTTCGGCACGGGCGTTCACCGTCTGTTCAAACGAGGCCGTGAATTCTGCGCGGATCGCCTCTAACTCATCGGCAAGGTTTTCCAGCCGTGTCTGAAACGCCCCTTCCCCTTGCAGCGTTCGAAGGCTTGCTGTAACCGCTTGCAACCGCTGATTAAACATGCCCTGTTGCATGGTACCCACTTGGATTCGATCTTACATATAACGTCTAGTTTATCTTAAAATACGCGAAAGGACTATGACGGATGGCTCATTTTGAGCGGGTTATGGTGCCTGCTCCACGCAAACCGAAATGTTTGACGGCTGCTCAAAGATGGGTTCGGTTGAGGAAATCATTCAGTCTGTCCGCGCTGTCTATTACCTGAACGCGGATATTAAACAGTACATCCCACGTCTTTGGTATTTGCGGTATACTTCACGGCATGAAAATAGCCACCTACAACGTCAACAGTGTCCACGCCCGCCTGCCCGTCCTGCTCCGCTGGTTGGAACAAGCGCAGCCGGATGTCGCCTGCCTGCAAGAACTGAAAACGCCGGGGGAAAAGTTTCCGCTGGAAGCCATCGAAGCCGCTGGCTATGGGGCGATCTGGCACGGGCAGAAAAGCTGGAACGGGGTTGCCATCCTCGTGCGTGGCAGCACCCCGCAGGAAGTCCAGCGCGGCCTCCCCGGCGACCCTGAAGACCTGCACAGCCGCTATATCGAGGCGCTGGTGAACGGCATCCGCGTCGGCTGCCTGTACCTGCCCAACGGCAATCCCGCCCCCGGCCCCAAGTTCGACTATAAGCTGCGCTGGTTCGAGCGCTTCACCATCCGCGCCGCTGAACTCATCGCCACCGATACGCCCGTTGTGCTGACCGGCGACTACAACGTCATCCCCACCGACATGGATGCTTACAAGCCCGAACGCTGGGTCGATGATGCCCTCTTTAAGCCGGAAAGCCGTGCCGCCTATCAGCGCTTGCTGGCGCAGGGCTGGACGGACGCGCTGCGGTCCCTGCACCCCACCGAAACCATCTACACCTATTGGGATTACTTTCGCGGCGCGTTCGAGCGGAATGCCGGTATTCGCATCGACCACTTTCTAATCAGCCCCAAACTGGCGGGCAGCCTCACCGCCGCCGGGGTTGACCGTGACGTGCGCGGCTGGGAGAAAACCAGCGACCACGCCCCCACATGGATTGAACTCGCGCTGTAGATCAATACGTCCCATGATCCCTCTCATCTGATTATTACCAGATTGTCTAACGCCGCATAATCATGTATAGTCTGCATCCTCAACAAACTTGAACTTAACGACCACCTATGAGTTCATCTAACCCCACTTTTCCCCACAATGATGAGACCTTCCGCCTTGCGTTCGAACTTGCCAGTGAGGCGATGGCCCTATCAGACGCGGATGGCATCGTACTCGAAGCTAATCAGGCATACTTAGAGTTGTATGGTTACACCGCCGAAGAGGTCATCGAGCAGGATTTCTCGATCATTTTCCCCCCTGAACGCCGCGCCTACGCCAGAGAACTGTACCAACAGATTTTCAACGCCCAACCCGTTCACGATGTCTACGACAGCAACATCCAGCGCAAAGACGGCAGCGGTCGCATGGTTCAATCGCGCGTCAGTTATGTGGTGGTCGACGGTACCCGTACCGCCATGCTGTCCATCATCCGCGATGTGACGGCGGAACGGAAACAGGCCGCTTACCAGAAGCTCTTAATAGACGCGGGACATATCCTCAGCGCGTCTTATGATTTTCAGTCGTTTCTGATCGACATTGCTCAACTGACCGTACCCCGCATCGCCGATTGGTGCGCCATTGACTTGGTGAATGACGAGCAGATTGAACGGGTGGCCGCCGCGCATGTTGATCCGGCGCAGGTGCAGCAGGTGTATGACTTCCACAACCGCTACCCCGCCGCCTTATCCGCGCAAACCGGCTCTGCGAAGGTCATCCGCACCGGCGAGACCGATTATTACCCCACGTTCACCGACTCATTCTCTGAGCCGTTCACGGGGGGCAGCCCGGCCTATCTGGAACTCATCCGCGAATATAATTTTTCCTCGTCCCTCATCGTGCCATTAACCACCAACAAACGCACGATTGGCGCGATCATACTGGTGACACTCCGCAGTAGCAACCGCCTGCTCTCGCCCGAAGACAAGTTTTTTGCCGAGGAACTGGGGCGCATGGTGGCACTCGCCATTGATAACGCGCGGCTCCATTATGATCTGCGGCGTTATACCAGCGAACTTAAGCGCTCGAACGAGGAGTTGGAACGGTTCGCGTATGTGGCCTCGCACGATTTGCAAGAACCGCTGCGGATGGTCAGCAGCTACCTCAAGTTGATCGACCAGCGCTATGGGGACCGGCTGACGGCGGATGCGCGGGAATTTATGGCGTTCGCGGTGGATGGCGCGGCGCGGATGGGGGCGCTCATCGGTGACCTGTTGGCCTATTCCCGCATTCGTAAGGACGATCACCGGTTTGCGCCCTTCAATGTCAAAGCCGCGCTGGATCGCGCCGTGACCAATTTGCAGCTCCAAATCGCCGAAACCCGTACCGAGATTACCGCTGGCGAACTGCCTGTCATAACGGGCAATGAGAACCAGTTTGTGCAGTTGTTTCAGAATTTGATTTCGAACGCCATCAAGTTTTGCGGCCACTCGCCCTGTGCCGTTGCGATCACCGTCCGCCGCGATGGGGACGACTGGCTGTTTGCCGTGCGGGACAACGGCATCGGCATCCGGCAGGGCGACCTTGAACGCATCTTCATCATGTTTCAGCGTGTCCATTCGCGGGGCGACTACCCCGGCACCGGCATCGGTCTCGCTATCTGCAAGAAGATTATCGACTACCATCACGGGCGCATCTGGGCAGAAAGCACGCTGGGCGAAGGCACAACCTTTTACTTCACCGTCCCCGCCGACCAGTAGCCTCCCTGCACAGGGGTTGACCCGCGCTCTAGCCTTACACCCACTCCGGCGGGGTGATGCAGCCCTCACTCACCAATTTGGCAGGGTTGGGATAACCCGCTGGCACACCCGGCGCGGTCACGGCTTCACCCGCCTCAATCCCATTGAGCGCCAATAATTGTGCCAGCACATCCGTATTTGTCCCCTCCCCTATTTTGCTCCCCTCGCCCTGAGGGCTGACGGTGGAGTGAGCCTGCGAGCGTACCGTCGTGGGGCAGGGGGTGAGGGCTGAACCCCAAAACTACTTTCAAACGGTCTCTTAGCCTTGACGCAGGAATTGAATCTGCTCGACACGCCCCGCCCGTAGGTCAAAGCCAGTGATCTGGTTATGCGCGTCCCGCCTGAATTCAAGAATCAGGTGCTCGAAAGTGAACACGTCTTGCGTGACCGGCCTTAATGCTTCTTGCGGGGCATATCCACGCTTCATGAAAACGTGTTGGTCGTTGATGGTGAGGCTGTAGGCGATGCCCAGCGACCCGGCGTAATACTCGCCAGCGTATGACTGGAAATCATCAATCGGCTGAATAGCCATCTTTTTATAGGTGTCAGGCTCACCCCGAAATATGAAGCTGAGGTCGCCACTTTCAGAACGGGTTACTTCTAACGGGAATGGACGTTCCGCATCCACGAAATGCGTTGCGCTCAAGGCCACTAACTGCCGCGTCATGCCGTAAAAAGTGAGTTGTAAATCCGCCGTTAGTTCCAGAATATCCCCTTGCTCTGCGCTGCGATAGAAACCCGCCACCGATGACCTATCGACCTGAAGGGTATCCCCCGCTGTCACCGGACGATTATCAGGAGCCGCCTCCGGGAACAGGTCGGCAAGGTAAATCTCAGCCACTTGAGTCGCCAGCACGCTTGGCCGAATACTGTTGAGGTTGGACAGTATAATCACCGTGAAACGCTGTTCGGGAAAACGTGTGATCTGCGACACATAGCCTGCCCATCCGCCCGAATGGCTCACCGTGGGCAGCCCCCGATGTTGACCAAGCGCCAGCCCAAACCCGTAGCCTATCGACGCGCCATTATTCAACGTGCCTGACGTGACGGCCTGTTCGATCAACGTCTGTGTGCCGTCGCCGAGTCGGTTGGCATAAAAATTCTGATCCCACCGGTAGAGGTCTTCAACGGTGGAGAGTAACGGCCCATCCCCAAAACCGCCGCAAAAGGAAATCTCGGTATTGAAGCCGTCAATTTCCGCCGGTGAGTAGCCGATAGCGCGGTTCGGTATCACACGCCGGAGGTCATCGTTGAAATCAGTGCGGCGCATACCGAGCGGTTCGAGAATATACTGCCGCAGCAGCGCGGTAAAAGGCTGGTCTTGAACACGCTGCGCGATCACACCCAGTAAGAAATAACCGGAGTTGCAATAAAGATATTTCGTCCCCGGTGGGAAGTTCAACGTCTTTTGCCGGGTAATCAATGACAGCAGTTCGCCTTCAAAGTAGCGGTTCTCAAACGGCTTCATCGTCAGTTCCATCAGCGTCGTGTAATCCAGTAACCCGCTGGTGTGGTAAATCAGGTGACGGATGGTGATGCGATGTCCGTAATCCGGTAGTTCAGGTATGTAGCGCCGAACATCATCCTCCAACGACAGGCGGCCTTCCTGCGCGAGCAGGGCAATCAGCATCGCGGTGAATTGCTTACCCACCGAGGCGAGATCAAACACCGATTGGCTGGACAGGGAAACCTGCCGCTCAAGGTCAGCCATCCCGTAACTGCGTTGGTAGCTCATCGCGCCATCTTGGATGACAGCCACCACGCAGCCGGGAGTCCCGGCGGTATCCCACATCGAAAAAAGCGCATCAACTTTGTCGGTTAATTGAGTCATATCCTATTCCTTACGCGACATTCGTATCACAACCTCGCGTTTTGTAGGGGCAGCATACAGGCTGTCCCCGATATTTCCAGAACTTCGCAAATGATTTCTAATCAGCATAACTAAAACTGGAGAACATCAAACGCGCCTGATCTAACCAAGCGATGATGTCAGGCTGCGTGGGTTCCTGAAACAGTGCCTTCGTTTGCGTCAGGTAGTCATCACCATTGGTCACGCCTTCCAGCGAACGCACCAGTTCTTGCAACCCTTCCACCTGCGCCGAAACGTAACGCCTCTGATCGGTGGAAATGCCTTCAAAATAGACCCGATAAAACAGCACGGGTTTGCTGTCGCCAATCTGCACGACACGCCCGTAAATGAAGGTGATGCCGTTATAGGTTTCGGTGTCCAGATAGGCGGCGTTGATAAAAAACGCGGTGTAGCTCTCAGGCGGCAGGGCAGAGGCTTGGTACGGATACAAGGTTGGCAGTACCGGTTCCGTACTCAAGTCAGGCCGTTTCCTCAGGATGTCATATAGCTGCTCAAAGGCGGCGTATTCAGGGTAGTTTGCCAAGTCACTCGCGTTAAATATATTAATCCATGCGACTGGCAGTGATGAACCGGCTTCCTCGCTGTAAGCCAGCAGGCGGAATTCCGTGCGCGGTGGTTGAGTGTTATCCGCGTTGTCAGGATATGCGCTGGCTTCATCAATGACAAACGCGCTAAATCCGTCTGCCAGTTGTCGCGGAAGATCAAACGCATGACCATTGAACTGCACCGCTACAGCAGAACCAGCAGCATCCTGCGCGTTTACGGTTATCAGAGGCATCAACGACAGTGCCAACAGGGCAGCCCTCAAAATCGGACGTTTCCAAGCAAACATGCGGCATATCTCCTTCAGTTAGGTGCCTCCCATTTTATAGGCTGTCTGAACCGCGCGATAGTCGTGTGTGACACACAAGCGGCGCAGCCACGAATGACTCCGCCAACCGAATAACATAATTTTTAAGGGAGTGAACGGGTAAAGCGGCATTTCGGAAAGCTTGAACAACCGAGAAACTCGCCCCGCGCACTTTTACGCTTAACCAGTGCTTTACCACACTGCGGGCAAGCACCGTATTCGCTGTTGATAGCTACAGGTGCGGCGGCGGCCTTGCGTGGTGAACGGGTCGTTTTACGCGCACTGGTTCGTTTAGCGCGGGTCGCTTTGGCTGCCGGGGTTGAGATCGCTGCGGGAGCCAGCGTTGCCGCGATCACCTGCTGCCCGAATAAGGGGGATACCTGCGTCCAAAATTGCTGTAAATATTCACGCCCGTTTTGTTTGCCGCTGGCAATCTCATCGAGTGACGATTCCATTTGCGCGGTGAAGGTCGTTTCAAATAAGCCCAAGAGCTTGGTGGAAAGCACCTGATGCACCTCTTTACCCAGCGCCGTCGCAGCTAGTTTGCGGTTTAAACTTTCGACATAACCGCGCTGCTTGATGGTCGCAACCGTTTGGGCATAAGTCGATGGCCTGCCAACCCCATTTTGTTCCAGCGATTTGATTAAGAGCGCTTCGGTATAAGCGACAGGTGGTTTCGTGAAGTGCTGCTGCGGCGTGAGTTTGATGGGCTGTACGGCTTCATTGACGGCTAAGGGAGGCAGTTGCTTGTTGGTTGCGGTTTCCTCATCTTCATCGTCTTCACGCTTCGTCGTTTCCTGTTCTTCGGTGTAACCATATACCCGCAGGAAACCATCGAAAGCAAGCTGCGAACCTTTGGCGCTAAAGATGGCCGCCCCGCCCGCGACATTGACCAGCACTTCGTTGAAAACCGCGTTCGCCATTTGGCTGGCGAGGAACCGCTTGTAGATCAGTTCATATACCGCCGCCGCGCGTTCGCCATCTTTACCAAGCGTCATGCGTAAGGATTGGGGTGAGACATTCGTATCGGTTGGACGGACGCACTCATGCGCCTCCTGCGAATTACCCTTCGCGGCATACCGGCTGCTGCCAATGTAGTGATCACCATACAGTTGGGTGATGGTGGCACGAGCCATCGCCTGTCCTTCGGGCGATACCGCCGGGCTATCCGTCCGCATATACGTAATATAGCCGCCTTCATAAAGCTGTTGTGCGAGCTTCATCGTCGTATCCGGCGACATTTTCAGGTGTGAACTCGCCGCTTGCTGCAACGACGAAGTGATAAAAGGGGCTGGCGGCTTTTGTTGGCGCTGTTTGGGGGTCACATCTTGAATATGGAAGGGCAGTCCGCGGAGTGCGGTTAGAACGGCTTCCGCGTCAGCTTGATTTTTGAGCGCGGGCTTCTTGCCCTGCCACTTGGTCAGTTTCGCGGTGAATTCGCCTGCTTTCGCTTTAAATAACCCGCTAATCGTCCAATATTCCTCCGGCACGAACGCCGCGATTGCCTGATCGCGCTCAACCACCAACCGTAACGCGACACTCTGGACTCGTCCGGCAGATAACCCTTTACCCTGCACAAACTGCCACAGGAAACGCGAAGCTGGAAAGCCAACCATGCGGTCGAGCAACCGCCGCGTTTCTTGCGCCGCCACCAGATGGTTATCAAGTGTTCGCGGACTGTTGAAGGCTGCCTTTACAGCGCTCGGTGTAATCGCATCAAAGGTAACGCGCTGCATCACGGCTTGCGCGTTCGCCCGTTTGATGAGGCTGGCAATATGGTAGCTAATCGCTTCTCCCTCGCGGTCAGGGTCAGAAGCCAGAAAAATCGTTTTATAGGTTTTCTTGGCCTCGGCGCGAATGCGTTTGGCGACATCGGCTTTAAGTACCACATAGTCGGGCTGCATTGTCGTCAGGTTAATGCCGAAGGATTTGGGCGGCAAATCGACCACGTGACCCATACTAGCGATGATCTCATAATCGGTGCCGAGGATAGTCTTGAGCTTCTTAATTTTGCCCGGTGATTCGACAATGACGAGATATGTTTTAGTCATGACGGTTCATCCATAACGTGTCGAGGCGAGAGTTTCTCTTTTGCATATGCTGAATGTTAATGGATAAGAACAAAGGTTTCAATGTTCGATGAGTGATAACCCTATTGCCTGCGAACGAACATGGGTTTTGCGCCGAAGTCGAAAGCGGTTCGGACACGTGGAGCGTTGATGTCCGGCGTGTCATCAAATGTACTGGCCCGAACACCCGTTACGACACACTGGCTGACCCGCTGCTCAACAATCTGCTTCGGCGCGGCGTGGTGCGGCAGGACTGCTTGCAACTCGGCTTAGATGCGGATTGTAACGGGGCGCTGCGGAGTGCCGACGATGAGGTATCAACCACGCTGTATACCATTGGCCCGACGCTTAAAGGGACGCTGTGGGAATCCACCGCCGTGCCTGAAATTCGCCAGCAAGCCGCTGCCCTTGCTTGGAAGCTCTTATTAAATGGATCTTCCCTTAAGATTTAATTCTCTAAGGGATGGGCAACATCAGATACCACTCGAACCTTACCCCGCAAGAAAAAAGCGCCGTTCAGGCGCTTTCTCGTTCAAGCTGGGGAGACTGGAGCCAAGTCGAACATCTCCACTCCCTCAATACCTTCCATTTTATCCAACGTATCACATTTCCACAACGTGCTAGTCTAGCACGATTCACTCAACCGACATGATTTCGGCTTTTCGGTGATTGGGGAGAGATTGAGCCTCTCCCAACCACCTTGAAGGCTCGCTGCTCACGCCAGCAAGACTCCCGAAGGTCAGTGTAGCACACCTCCGCGCAGTCTTTGCCAGCACAGCGATTTTTATCCGGTTTTCGAGTGAAAGAGGAAATGGCAATGACTCGTGTTTTCGTATTTACCAACCACAAAGGGGGTGTCGGGAAATCGACATCCGCTACTAATACCGCGTTTGGCATCGCCGGGATGTTGCGCCGGGCAGGCGCGCCCAATCCACGTGTGCTGCTGATTGATACCGATAGTCAGGCACATGCCACACTGGTTACGACTGGCAGTAAAGATTATGGAGTGGATAACAGTCTTTACACGGTGCTAATGGCGGATCGCCAGAACGCCGCCCAAACGCTGCTGAACTGCATCGTGCAATCGACATGGGATGAAGACCTACATGTTCTGCCCGCTTCGCCGATGCTGGAAGGTGCGGAACGTGAACTGATGGGAATTGCTGGCGCACCGTATCGTCTGGCCGAGCCGTTGAGCCGAATCGCAAACCGTTATGCCGCGATCATCATTGATACGCGGCCGTCGTTTTCGCTTATGACTGAGATGGGATTGATCGCCGCCAGCGATGCCATCGTGCCGGTTGAACCGCGCTATCTGGAAACAGTTGGTTTGATGAGTGTCATCGGGAAAATCAATGACATCCGCGAAGGCTGGCGACAACCAAACTTGCGCGTGAGTGGCATTCTGGTTACGAAGATGAACACTCGTGTCCGAGGACACAACCACCTACTGGACGAACTGAAAGCCCACAGCGTGCTGGGCAAGCTCCTGCTTGGCGTTGTGCCAGCCAATGAAGCCGTCTCCTACGCTCATCAAAGTCACCTAAGTGTGTTCAGCTACGATCCAAAAGCCCCAGCCAGTAAAGCCTACGCGCAATTCGTTGGTAAGTTGGTGCAGCGCATCGCCAAAGGCGGTGCATGATGCCGCCGAAGAATCAGACCCAGCGGATTGATGAACTGCTGGGTGGTGTGACGGAAGAATTGCTGCTGGGCAATCCACAGCAATTCGAGGACAACAGTATTCGTGTCGAACGGCTCCTCTTGGAGATGGTGCGACCTGATCCTATTCAACCGCGTCGGGTTCTACCCGAACAACTGCATTTTGCTTTTCACAACAATCGTCTCACGCCGACGCAGGCGCTCAGAGAACTCGTCCAACTGGTACAAGTGGCCGCTCGTCAACGTGGGCGACCCTTCAACAATGTATTGGAATTGCTGCCTAACCCAGATGATGAGAAAGAAGAAGACCCATCGGCGCATCTTTCGCCAGAAGAACAGCTTTTGCATGATCTCGTCAACCTTGCAGTCACGATCCGGGACGATGGGCAAGTCAATCCGCTAACTGTTGTAGATGTCTCACAGGGCGTTACGCAGCAATTCCGTATCGAGACAGGCGAACGCCGCTACTGGGCAACATGGTTGCTGCGTGACTTCATCACGAACTACAGTGGTGATGGCATGATCCCCTGCATCATCATCCCCGCCGAGCGGTCATCAGTTTTTCGGCAGGCGAAAGAAAACACCGCCCGTGCAGGGCTGTCAGCAATAGCACTTGCGAGACAGGCGGCGCTGCTATTGCTGACCGTGCATGGACATGAAATCCCTTCTCAGGCAGTATCGAATGATTTCTATCGTCAGGCGCTTGAACTTGATCTGCGTGGCAAACGTGAATACACAGAATCAATTCTGAGTGCAATGGGAGGGATTGATAAAGCTCGATTTAGTCGCCTGAAAGCTCTACTCCACCTGTCGGACGAAGCGATGGAATTGGCAGATCGACATGATATTGATGAGAAAAAACTTCGTTATCTGTTATCGCTCCCTAGTGAGTTTCACATAGAAATTGTTCGTCAAATCATAGATTTCGACTTGAGCAGCAAACAGGTGCGTGATCTATGCCAAAGTGATGACGGCAATACGAATGAAACCGATGAGAATGAAAAACTCTCTCCATCTGCCATCAAAATCGCGAGAGTAACTCAAACTATCAGCGCAACTTCAGCGCAAGACATCGCGCGTGCTTTACTGCTTCAAGAGGGTGATCTCAACATGGCAAAGGCAAGAGTCCAAGCCATGTACAAACTTCTATTGGAGACCGAACGCTACTTGGGTAATGAGTAAAAGGTTGTTCCAGAACAACCTTTTGGAGGCTCTTGTGAAACACATACGCAGTCCCCCAAAGAAAGAAAAAGCCCACGTTGCGTGAAACAGGTGGGCGGCAGGCAGTGGTACATATGTGACATCAGCACTTACAATGTATCACAACCTCCGTTCTCCTGCAACTGATTTTTGAACTTTTGTCGTGCTTTTTTCACACGACCTTTATTCAGCTTTGCTTATACCCGGAGGTTTTTGAAGATGACATTGGATCTAGAGCAGATTCGCTCCCATAATCCCATTGAAGAAGTGGTCGCAGAAAAGTTTCCGTTGAGAAAATCAGGTTCGCGTTTCATCGGTGTCGAACATGACAGCTTGGTTGTTGCTCCCCACACTGGCTTTTATTTTTGGAATTCACGTGGTGAACAAGGAGATGTGTTCGATTTTGTCGGACGGCATGTGCTGTCACTCGGTGCATGGAATAACCGCGACGCAGCACAGTTCATGGTAGTTGTGCGTTATCTGGCGGAGCGTGCGGGTATTACGCTGGAGGAGAACAGCAATTTCAAGAAGTCTCCAGCATGGGCAGAACGTCAACTGATCCAGCGTTTGCACGATACGCTTCTAAATACGCCTGCTGCACTCGCTTATGTGACTGGGAAACGTGGCTGGCAGATGACCACCATCAAAGCGGCACGATTGGGGTTCATGCCGCAGGACAAACGCCTGCTGCTGGCTGACCTGAACTTGCCCGATAGCTGGCGGGCTGTGATTCAAAAATTTCCACCCAATATGCTTATCTACATCCATGCTGAACGCGGACGAATGACCTATCTCAGCGGACGAAGCATCGAAGGCAAGAAACACTACAATCCGCCGCGCGAAATCATCGGCGAGCGCCAACCGTACTACAATCATCTCTACAGTCCGCAGGCCGAGCAGGTCGTCATCGTCGAAGGTCAGGCTGATGCTATCACTTTCGGAGAATGGGGAATTGCGGCGATTGCCCTTGGCGGGATGCAGGCATCGGATGACTTATTGAACCAGTTGAAAGTCCATTCTAGGCTGTTTGTTGCATTGGACAATACCGAAGAAGCCTTTGAGCGAAGCCGGTCTATCGCGCTGGCATTGCGTGGCGAAACTTACCTTCCAAAACCGCCTGTGGGTGTCAAAGATGCGAATGAGTGGTTGGTACTGCATCATGCTTCGTCAGATGATGCTACTGCTATGCTCAATAAAGCCGAAAATTGGTTAGTAGCCGAAATTAACCAAGTAGCCAATCTCGAAGGTCTAGAACGACAAGATGCCGTCCGCGAACTGTTTACCTACGCTGCCGGACTGGATGACTTTGCGCTGGCAGAGTTTAAGAGCCAGATGGCGAAAATTGGCGTGAAGGGACGGGCATTTATGGACATGCTCAAGGCTGCTCATTCAGAGGAAGCAGAGCAACGGGACGATGAGGATATGCCCGAAGTGCTCAATGACAGCATTCCAATCCTATCACCCGCACTCGGATTCCGGCGCGAGGTGGCGATGGTTACGGTTTCGGTGATTGAACGGACAAAGGGGAATAAATTGAATATCCAGCCCTACCTGGTCACCAATACCCGTGAACTGCGCAGGCTGTCAGATGAGCAGATTATCACGATCAACGAACAGGAAGTTGCGCTTAGAGTCATCCCAGAAGGTTCTGAATTCCTCATGCGCTGGCGCTACAAAGACATCCGGCGTTTCTTGGACGGCGAAAGCGTTACACCCGCCGAGGTCTTCAATGCTATTCACCAATTGTTTACCGCTTATGTGGATTTTCGCTCGGCAGTGGAAAGTCGCATCTTGACGCTTTGGACGATTGGAACCTACTTTTACACGATGTTCCCAGCCTATCCCTATCTGGCGTTGAACGGCCCCAAGAACAGCGGCAAAAGCACGGTGTTACGGGTGTTGCAACCACTGGCTTTCAACATGATTACGACTTCCGACCCGACTGGGCCGAGTATGTTTCGCCTCATTCACCACACGAGCTGCACAGTAGGCATTGACGAAGCCGAACGCTACCACAACCCCAAAGACCCGGGAATGCAGCAAATTCGTCAACTTCTGAACAGCGGCTACAAGCAAGGAATGCCCGCGATCCGCGTTACAGGAGAAGATTTGAAACCACAGGCATTTGATGTGTATTCGCCCAAGATACTGGCAGCCATTATGGGATTGGAAGACATCCTCGCCAGCCGATGCATTGCCATCCCCATGCGCCGTACCGATAAGAAGATGCCTTCATTCCCACCTGATTTCGATGGTGCATCGCTCCGACATCAACTGTATGTGTTGGCGCTGACCTATTTTCAGGATGTGTACCGAAACTACTTTGAGCGTCTTGAACTTCATACCCTGCACAATCGTTCCGGCGAACTTTGGTCGCCACTAGTTGCGCTCGCGTCTTTTTTTGAGGAACAGGGGCAGATTGAAGGACTGCTGGAAGCGATTGCCAAGGCTGCTGCGAGTGACGAACAGGTGAGTGAAGGTAAGGCCCTTAGTGACCGTGAGGAAGCCGTGCTCCAAGCTCTGGAAATTCTCACGCGCGGGCAAACCGAAATTGTGTGGATCAAGTCGGCCATACTCCGTGAGCATGTGGCGAAACTGTTGGCACAGCCGGTGGAAAAACTCGGGGATACTCAATGGATTGGGCATATTCTCAAACGGCTGCACCTGCTGGATGACACGCGCCGCAAGCGTGGGATGGATGGCATGGTATATGCCGTACAACCTACTGAGGTGATGGATATGATGCGGCGCTACGATGTTGCTGTCATTCAGGAATCTATTTGAAAACCCTTCATACCGTTCATACCCTACATGCCTTTCCCAGCGAAAATGAAGGGTATGTAGGGTTTGAGCCTATTCGTAAAAGTTGAGGTCAATTTATGCTTGCTGCTTACGCATTTCGAGCAACATAGACCAAGCTAGTAAATATGATAGCAAGAATGGCACTAACTACATAGGCAGCCGCGTATATTAGCCAGTGTTGCAAATCCAACAGTGCTAACATCGCTATTGCGGATGGAGTAAAAGCTAGGACTAACGCTATTCCAGCAAATAGCAACATGAATGAAGCTCGAACTGGATTGAGGTTAAACACGTGAGAAATTCTCCTTAGATTATGCTATTTGCGACGAAGAAATAATCGCAAATCTCGAATGAAGGTATGCTTTTGATCTTGGGTCCAGTAGATCCGACCGTGACGAAACCAGAAGTGAGATTGGCATCCAACTCTACGCCAAACGGAAGGACTAAGTGAAATAGGTTTGTCAGGATCCTGTATTATCGTCCAAAAAGGGCGTTCATCAGGTAATAGATTGAGGTGTAGGACTGCCCCACAACCGCAGGGACATAGCATGGCAGCGCTCCATGACACTGCATCTTCAGTTACTATATAAAGTGTTTTGCGTTTGGGAGTTTCGGGGACATCTTCTTGAACGTACTCTACGCCAAATTTTGGACGTAAATACTCACGAATATTGCTGCGCAGTCGTTTAATGATGTCCATTTGAATATACTTTGCTACTTAGCTCAGGAAGATCAAGCAGTGGTTCACGGTCACCCAATCCAATCTTGGGGGATAAGATAGGGCATGGTTCGGGTTTGGTTGCTGCAAACATCTCCATGCTAAGTAGACTAACTTCGATATGGTCGTAGTGCTGATTTAGAGCTTCACGGAATGGATGTAACCGTGCGAGCAATTCATTCACTGCAAGTCCTGCAACGGTCATATTTAAACTGATTACAGCGGGTCGATGAACTGGAATTCCACGTATATAACCATCTTGAAGATCACGTTTATATGCTCCTGGATCAGTACGCGCTAAACCAGCGGCGCTAACATCACTCATTGTAAAAACTTGGCGACTCATTAGACTGTGACCGGGTTTCAAATAGTGAACACTGCCACATATTTCAATGATGTCACCATAATTCTCATCACTATTGTTCGCGACAATCCTAACTCCCAAATCAAAATAAGGTATACAGTAGTACGTTGCAAGACTATTCAGAAGATAACGACCATCTACTGTATCCATACAACCAAAGATTACATCGCACTCAGCGACACTTCGAATAGCCTCAGGACTCCAAAGATTAAGGTCAATACTTTGTACTTTCGTTCCTAATCCTATTCTCGTGACGGCATCGCTGAGGACATCAGTTTTAGGGTGTTTTGCTGCCGCATCAGACAATCTAGTATTCAAAATTCGATTCAGATTGCGTATTTCGACCACATCATCATCTACAAGCACAAGCTCACCTACACCCAACCGAGTCAATTGTTCAATAACTGGGCTTCCTGTGCCTGAGCACCCTACCACAGCGATAGTTAAACTGCGTAATCGGCTGAACGTTTCTTCTCCAAACAACTGTCTGTGGGATGCAGCAAACTCATCAGAACTATTCATATCCTCTGATGTCCAATAGACAATATCATCCCCTACCAATCCAATCTTGTCGTAAGGGCAAAAATCTCCCTGCATCGTAAGGTATCGGCCAAACATCCGCCCGCTGGGAAGCATTATTACACTACCGTGGTAAACGTTTTTTTCCACCCAAGATTGAATCGCAGGAATAAATCGTTGATCACCTCCATCATCCACATCTGAAAAGTGCTCGTACCCTCCAGGATGGCTATGAACTTTGATAATTGTCCAATTGTTCTGTTCAGCTAGTTCAAGAAGCGGAACAATGTACTCAACATCCCAAGTAAGCTCATATGGCGTGCGAACTGAGCACTTGTCATAAGGAATTGGATTGACAGAATGAACTATCAATCGGTGTCTGGATTTTCCGGCTCGATGCCCACAGAGAAGAATTGCAGCAGCTTCCAAATCATCACCGGGGAATAGATGCTGCTGAAGGAATGAATGCTGCATGGTAGTTAAGGAGAGTGTTACTTCCATACCATTTACTTTCGAAACTCGCGGATCAGCCAATCCTCAATTGCGTGAATATGTGTCCCTAAATTGTCTTCGCCGGGAACAAACGGATGTTGTGGAGTGTAATGCCTCGACCAACGCTGAAACTCTTTCCCATCAATTGACTGGATAGCATTGGTTGCATTAATGGCCTGGCCGTCATTACGGACTAGATGTGGATAGAAATACACCATATCTAGGGCAGCGTTCGGATATCCGGTTTCAATGCGAATCCCCGCGATTACAAAGCGATGGTTATAGCCTTTAGGGGTTTTGAAATCATGAAGTAAAACCCATAAAGAACCGTCTGCTATTGCTTCCCACGGACACCCATATCCATCCAAGAATTGAATGTCCTCTGGAGGCAATTGAAAGTCATGTCGCTCCATTATCTGTTAGCCTTCAGTCTGATCACGTGGTAGTGCCTTGAATTTTTCCACGCCTGGAGCTGTGAGATCGACGTGTTCTCCATCTGCAATGAGGCGATACCCTTGTTTGGTCTTAATGCGTAGTGACCAATTGCTCACAGGTGTCAATCCTGCTCGTTCAAGGATTTGTTCACGAGTGGGGTCTGATATATCGAAAACGACAACGATTTTATTTACACGAACACGATATCGCTTCGCCTTTGGAGGTTGCTTCCCTTGGGCGGAATATTCCTCTAGGTCAATGATCTCAACTTCTGTTTCTATCAGGTCATTATGATCCACAATCTTCTCCTTCATTGATCTTACATCTTGGTTGTTAGCTATACGTGCTACAATTAAACCGTCGGATTTCCAAATTTGCTTTTGTTAACCCAAAAGGTTAACCTAATTACAGGATATGAAAATATTTTTGTGGTGTCAAGGGGTTAACAAAAATATGAAATGGCAAAGGCTAATCACAAATGCAAATTGTCTTCGCTACCCATGATATTCGAGCTGAGGCCAATTCTTTTCAAATGATGACAATTAAGTACGGAGAACAGAAGGCGTGGAAAATAAGACAACGCTTAGATGAAATTGCAGCAGCCCCCAATCTGGATGATCTCGCTAGATTGCCTGCCACAAAATGCAAATGCATGGACGAAGAAAAATCGTTAATCTGTGTCGTTACATTACATCCATTTGTTTTGGTTTTTGATATGGCGAGGAATTTCGATTCTAGAGTGAAGGCAATAAATGCCCTTTGGAAAAAAGTTGATTTAGTAGAAATTATGAACCTTGATAAGGAAGCAAAATGAACACACAAGAGCGTCATTATGTTCCTGACCTTCCTACGCACCCAGGCGTAAGCTTGTTGGAAACCCTAGAGAACTTACAAATGAGTCAAGCTGAACTTGCTGATAGAATGGGCAGACCTCGCAAAACAATTAATGAAATAATCAGAGGTAAAACAGCTATTACACCGGAAACCGCCCTTCAATTAGAAATGGTTTTAGGTATCTCAGCTTCATTTTGGAACAAGAGAGAAAGTGATTATCAAGAAGCATTAGCTTGGATGCAGCAAAAAACACAATTAGCACAGTGGGTAGACTGGGTTAATCAGATTCCTTACAAAGATTTGATGAAATGCGGGTGGATACAGAATCAAACAAATCCAAGCGAAATCGTCCAAGCTGTATTGTCATTTTTTGGAGTAGTTTCACCTGAGCAATGGAACGTGATATGGGGCAACAAGTTAAATATTGCCTTTAGACGATCAATTTCTTATTCCATAGATGATTTTGCTGTTGCTGCTTGGATACGAAAAGCCGAGATAATGGCCCAAGAAATTGTGTGTGAAGAATATGATGAGGGAAAATTTAGAAAAGCACTAGATGAAATCAGACTATTGACCAGCGAGCAACCAAGTGCCGAGCTTTATCAGGAGCGCCTCGGCAATCTTTGTCGAGAATGTGGCGTCGCCGTAGTAATCGTACCAAGAATCAACAAGGTTAGCGTATTTGGTGTAAGTCAATGGCTTTCGCCTCGCAAAGCAATGATAGCGCTAAGTTTGTATTTCAAAACAGATGACATATTCTGGTATACCTTTTTTCACGAAGCTGCCCATATCCTTTTGCATAGCAAAAAGGATGTCTATATTGACTTGAAAGACAATGATGAATATGCCTCTTCTATGCTTGAAATGCAGGCTAATGAATTTGCTCGAGACATATTGATACCGCAAGATTTACTCCAGCACTTTATTCGCACCAGAAACTTGACCTCTCAAGGAGAGCCATTTTTTGACGAGAAAGATATTTGTCGTTTTGCGCGACAATTAGGAATTGCCCCCAGTGTAGTTGTAGGTAGACTTCAATACGATCAAGTACTTCAACCACGCTACAAAAACGAATTCAAAACAATGCTTGATATTGAGGATGAGAAAATAGTGATCAAACGAAAGCCAATTAACTGTGGCGAATAAGAGATTGGTGAACTCAAATCGCACTAAACTTTACCGAGCACTTAATGCGTAATCTGTTGGATTTTGCTGAAATGCCCCTTGGCATACAGGGCAGCAAAAATAATAGGATTTCCCTTCATAATGAATACTACCGTAAGCCTGATGCGGTTTGATTTCGGCCTTGCAGACGGGATCATGAACAACACGATCAGGCTGCTCAACCTCAGCAGTCGGAATAGCAATCTTGATTTGTGTCCCTTTAGGTCGTAATTGAAGCATTTGCAGTGTGCCTCTTAAGCCTTGAACACGTTCGTGAATACCGAGCAAGCCATAATGCCCATTTGCAGCGAGTTGACTAAAATCTTTGGGCATAGCAAAGCCTGAACCATCGTCCTCGATGGTAAGCACGATTTGTTGAGGTTCATAGCCGACCTTTATAGCAATCACTTTTGCTCCTCCATGACGTTGGGCATTGGTGACTGCTTCCTGAGCGATGCGGAAAAAAGTTAGTTCGTACTCCTCGTTTAACCGTCGTTCAATTCCTTCTACAGTCACATGAATCTGTGCCTGAGGAGAATTTTCAGCAAGCATTTTTAATGCCGCTACCAAACCCAATTCTTCCAGCGCGGGTGGTCGCAAATCGGCAATGAGATGCCGCAGATTATCGACTGCGTCAATCGCTTGGATTCGTATGGTTTTCAACAGATCGACCGCTTTCGCAGGCTGGTTCTCGACCAACGCACGGGTAAGGTCTGTCTCTTGGGCAATAGCGATAAACAACTGAACCGTTTCGTCATGGAGTTCACGGGCAATTCGGGTTCGTTCGGCTTCCTGCCCACGGGTCAAAACATCCGCATACACATGACTTTGTTCCTGTGAACGGCGCACATGGCTGACCATCGCCACCATTGAGCGGCGTAGCGCATCAATCTCAGCAATGCCTCCACATGAGGTTTCAAGCGCACTAAATTCGCCCGCAGTCAATTGATTCGCTTGCTGCGCCAAACGACGTAAAGGATACAAAACCCGCCAAATGAGCCACACATTGATGACCAGCACAACTGCCAGCAGAAGAATGCAAAATTCCAGCGGTTCGGTCATAGAGACGTACCCTCATTCATATGAATGAACCCGCGACTGAGCGCCATTGTAACGGCTTCGGTTCGAGTGCTGACACCGAGTTTTTGGTAGACATTTTGCAGATGGCCTTGAACAGTGCGGTCTGAAATAAAAAGCGATCTGCCGATTTCTTTATTTGTCAATCCACGGGCAGCCTGAGTCAGAACATCGATCTCACGTTCGGTTAGGGCTTCGACTAAAGACGGATAGGTCTGATTGGCTTTTGCGACCACTGCGGGATCAAAAGCCGTATGCCCACTGGAAACCTCCAGAAGCGCCTGGTGAAGCTGCGATAGCTCGGCAGTCTTCAAGACAAATCCATCCGCGCCCGCATCCAGTAGAGCGTGTACATAAACGGGATCGTCATAGGCCGTGAGTACCAGAATGCGAATGTGCTCATTTTCATGCAGAATACGCCGGGTCGCTTCAACTCCGGTCAGTTCAGGCATATGAATATCCATGATGACGACATCTGGTTGAAGTGAACGCGCCATTTCGACCGCTTCCAGACCGGTCGTTGCTTCGCCAATGACCTCGATACCCATGCCTTCCAAATAAAGTCGAGTTCCCTGACGGACAATTTTATGATCTTCGGCGAGCAGCACTCGTAATATGTCCAATTATTCCTCCGCCCATTCAACTGGTTTTCTTAAACTGGTATATGCCGCAGCTTGATTCAACACCAGGCCCAATCTGTGAGGTATTTTTCTGAAGATAATTAGTCAATGCAGGAACGATGTGGTCATCCGGCATGATGAGATAGGAAGCACCATCCCGTCGAAATTCCTCAACCTTATCAGGTGTGTACCAATCAGCAGGTAGACTCCAGCCATAACGATGACTGTAAAAGAATATATTTGGTTCTTGATAGTTGTTTGGAGCGCCATTTTCGTTCGCAACGGACTCGGTGCCAACGATGATCCGCGCATCTTCGGGCACCAGATAAGCGACGGACTTGGCACATTCTGCAAGAGGTTGGGCAACTGGCACTAGCAATTCGCTCCGATAAATTCGAAACGAAATTATCACTACAAAAGCAAGCGTTGCAACACCCACCAAAATATATGGTGAGCGGATAAAGGCACGAATTGGGACTCGCTTGTTAAGCTGATCAAACAACCAGTCTAATCCTAGTCCTACACCTATTGCTGCATAGGGTAATGCATAAATGTGATACTGAATTCCCCATTCTGCCTGGGCATAACGGGCAACAATCATGTAATAAATGGGAATGACAATAATCCCGAAAATCAGAAGCTTCGGTTGACGTTTACGGATCACTAATCCTAGACCTATCAAAAATGGTATGATTCCTGCGGCTCCAAATATCCACTTGAAATCGAGCCGCGCAAGATTTAGGTAAAAGCTGGATCTCAGCCAATAGCTAAAGTTTCCTAACTTGCTATCACCACCTGAAATTACGCCAAAAGTGTTCCCATATTCAAGGTAAAGGTTGCGGGCATGTAAGTACCATAGGATGCCGGGAAGCAAGCTGATAATAGCGAACAACCACAAATCCAGACGCTTAAAGACCCCTAAACGGTGACGAATTAAGACTAAAAGCAGGAATATCAATCCTACATGAATGGATGTTGGTTTAACAAGAATTGCTAATGCAGTACTCGTAGCTGCCACCAGAAGAAGAAGCAAAGTCTCTTTCTCTAACCATTTATCAAAAAAATAGAGCGCGCTTACATAGAAAAAGAAGACTGTTGCCTCTGGCATGAATGCCACACTGTAGCGGACGGATAGCGGTGATATGACCAAGAAAAACAGTGCCCAAAGTGCAGCTTTGGATGCGACCAATCGCCGCGCTAACAGGTAGAAAAATGTGAAAGCACCCATTGTAAACAATAATGATACTAAACGACCTAACCCAACTTGTTCTCCAAACGAGTTATACAATTTGGAAACTATGAACGGAAATAATTGGAATTCTGCTTCAACGTAACCCGGCCCATTGCCGCCCCAGTCAATTTGTGGGTATAGAATATTGCCACCGTCCATAAAATTATGTGCAATGGAAGCAGTATCGGCTTGTCGCCATGTATCGGTTGCACTGTAAGTCAGGGGCAAAAAGGTAAGTGGAAGTCGGATCAGAATACCAAATACAATAATTATCACCGGTGCGTAATATCGAAAAAATTGTATAGCTTGCGCTGCGAAATTAGCAATGTCATTCTTTAAACTGTGATCTGTTTCAGTGACAACCGTCGCCATTTTTGAAAAGTTCCTTTGTGAGAAAACGCCTAACTACTCACACTAACACATGTTTACAGTGTATAAATACCGCCAAATGGCGTATTCGTGTATTTCGATTCTCTGGTAATGTGGGGCTATAGCATAATTTTCATGGAGGACATGGTGGAAACCAAAACGTTCAAAGTTCCAAACATGACTTGCAACGGGTGCGTCAGCACTGTTAAAGGTGAGATTGAGCAGTTGAGCGGTGTTGTCAATGTTGAAGTGAATAAACCAGCACAGCTCGTTACGGTGGAGTGGGAAAATCCGGCATCATGGAATGCCATCCAGCAGGCATTGGTTGAAATTCAATACCCGCCGGAAGAAGCGTAAGCCATTCCACATAATCGGTATCGATAGAGGGCATGTAAAAAGAGTACAGGTATCGAGATTTAGGTACTCTGTACTCTTTTCATTCGTTAATCGAGTTCAGTCTGTACTGGCAGTAGAAGACGCGGAATTTAGCTGTTATCTCCCATCATTCCGTTCCCCATCATACCCATGCCATGTTCCATCATTCCACTGCCCATCATGCCGTGCATGTGGTTTCCCGTCATGCCCATTCCATTGCCTGTGCAACTGCCCGCACCACCCGCAAACATGGGCATTGTGGCGAGGTTGTCTTTCATCCAGGTCAGATGCGCATCGGCCTGCGCCTGCGTAATCGTTCCCGCTTTGACAAGCGCGTCCATATGCTCTTTTGCAGTCGCTGACATGGCATCATAGATAGCTTGCACATCGACATTCTGTGCTTTGGCGATGTCAGCCAGCGTTTGACCACTGTGCAGCTTCTCAATGAAGGCGGTTGTGTCCAGTCCAAGGGCTTTGGCCGCAGCAGCCATCATGGTATCGCCATCTGCGCCTGACATCATGCCATTGCCGAAGCTGCCCATCATGGAACCATGTTGTTCTTGCCCCATGCCGGGACAGGTAGTGGTAGTCGTGTCACTTTGGGCGCTCACGGTGAAAATACCGACTGCGACCAAAGCTAAGACTGCCGCCAGAATGAGGATTGATTTACGTGTCATTTGGATAAACTCCTGTCGTTCAATTGGCTTATGTTCCTAGAATGCCACAGGTGTTTATCGGCTCTGTGTTGCTCATATAAAGTTTCTGTAAAGTTCAGGCCAGGGGCAGTGTAAAGCTGAATTGGCTACCCTTGCTAAGTCCTGCGCTTTCGGCGAGGATCGTCCCGCCTTGCGCTTCGACGAGCTGCTTGGCGATGGTCAAACCGATACCACTCCCACCACTGGTACGTGAACGCGATTTATCCACACGATAAAACCGCTGGAAGATGCGTTCCAAATCACTGGCCTCAAGCCCTATCCCGCTGTCATGGATGGAGAAGCAGAGCTGATTGTCCCTTTTCAGCACGGTGAGCGTGACCGTGCCGCCCCTAGACGTGTATTGCAAGGCATTCCCCAGCAGATTGGTCAACACCTGTGCGGTACGGTCAACATCCGCACGGATTGGTGGCAGATCGTCCGGTATGGTCGATTTGAGCGTGATTCCTTTTTCGCGGAACTGGGGGCGCATTCGTTCCAGGACTGGCAGGGCGATCTGACCCGCTGAACAGGCGACGATTTCCAACGGGATTTGTCCAGCTTCGACCCGTGAAAGTTCCTGTAAATCCTGTACCAGTCGTTGTAGCCTATCAGCCTCGTGATGAATCAGCTGGAAGGTTTCAGGCGTGGCAGGCAGCACACCATCCTGCAAGCCTTCCATATAGCCTTTGATGCTGGTGAGGGGCGTTTTGAGTTCATGGGTGACATCGCCGAGCAAGCGCTGGCGCATCACTTCCGTTTCAGCAAGCGAAGCGGCCATCCGGTTGAAATTATCGACCAATTCCGACAGTTCATCACCTGTGGCTAAATGGAGACGCTGCTCGTAATGTCCATTGGCAATGCGTTGACTGAGTGCGACCAGTGCGTTGATGGGGCGCACGATACGATAACTGACGAACCAACTGACAATTCCTGCTGCCAGTGTTGCCGCAATACCAGCAATGGCTAATGCATTGGTGAGCGAATTCCGGAAACTGCTTTCGATTTCATCTGTGAGTTCCTGCCGATGTTGTCCCATCATACTATTAATATTGCCACCCATATGATTCATCTGCTGTGTAAAGGTGACCGGGGCAACAAATGCGGTTGAGAGTGCGAGGACGACGAGTCCTGTGATGACCACCGCAAGATACGAAATAAACAACTTGTGTAAGAGTTTCATACCGGTTCATCCGCGAACTTATAGCCAACCCCGCGAATGGTCAGAATGAACTGCGGATCGGCAGGGTCAACTTCCAATTTTTGACGGACATGGCCGATATGCACATCGACGACACGTTCCTCGCCGTAAAAGTCATACCCCCAAACGCGCTCTAGCAACTGTTCGCGGCTGAGCACCATCTGCGGATAGGTCGCCAGAATAGACAGCAGTTTGAATTCGAGCGCGGTCAGTTCCACCAGTTGACCATCGCACTGGACTTCATGGCGCTGCATATCAATTTTGAGATGTTTGAAAGTCAGGACTTGCGCTTCCGGTTGGGTGGTATTGCGTCCGCGCCGCAGGATAGCTTTGACGCGAGCGGCCAATTCACGTGGACTAAAGGGTTTGGTCACGTAATCATCCGCGCCGACGGTCAGCCCCATCACGCGGTCAAATTCCTCGGATTTGGCGGTGAGCATCATCACATAGACATCCGATTCGCGGCGGATTTGCTGGAGCACTTCCAGCCCATCCATCTCCGGCAGCATAATGTCGAGGATGACGAGTTCCGGCTGGTAGCGTCGGAAAGCCGCCAAGCCCTGCACGCCATTTCGCGCCAGATGAACCGTATTGCCGTCACTTTTCAAATAGGCTTCGACGATATTAAGAATGCTGTCCTCGTCGTCAATCACCAGAATGGTTGCCATAAGTCTGTGCCATTTATTAAACGGTCTATTTTCTGATGATAGCTCGCAAAAAAGTGAAGCACACCTCTGAGGTATGCTTCACCGTTTAATCAGTCTTATCCCTTCGCCAGATTCAATCCGCGCAAGAGTTGAGCATTGATTGCTACGATGACGGTACTGGCTGACATGAAGATGGCTCCAATGGCTGGGTCAAGCGTGATCCCAATCGGCGCGAGTACGCCCATCGCCAGTGGGATGGCGATGACATTGTAGCCTGTTGCCCAGCTTAAGTTCTGAATCATCTTCCGATAGGTGGCGCGACTCAGGCGAATGATCTTCACAATATCCAGTGGGTTGGAGCGTACGAGAATGATCCCGGCGCTTTCAATAGCCACATCGGTTCCTGCGCCAATGGCAATGCCAACGTCGGCTGTCACCAGCGCTGGCGCATCGTTTACCCCGTCGCCGACCATTGCGACTTTATTCCCACCGCGCTGCAACTCGCGAACCTTATCTGCCTTATTCTCCGGGAGCACCTGCGCGAAATAGGTATCAATACCCAGGTCTTTAGCCACCGCTTTGGCGACGGCTTCGCTGTCTCCCGTGAGCATGGCAACTTTGATACCCAAATCATGGAGCTGCTGAACCGCCTGTCGGCTTTCCTCTCGGATTACATCCGCGATAGCGAACAAGGCGATAACCCCTGTCTCGTTAGCCAGATAGATAACGGATTGTCCAGCTTCTTCGGCACCCTGTTTTGATGGCTGCAATGCATCGGGTACGTTCCAACCCTGCTGTTCAAGCAAGCGCGGTCCTCCGGCAAAATAGGCTGCGCCATTTACCTGAGCTTTAACACCTCGTCCTGCCAGACTTTCAAAATTGCTAACCGGTGCAGGCTGGATGTGTTTTTCCTGAGCGTGCTTGAGAATCGCTTGCGCGATGATGTGTTCGCTGTCGCCCTCAATTCCCGCAGCGATGCTGAGGGCTTCGTCAGGATTGATGCCTGTGGTCGCAATATCGACGATACCCTGTTCGCCTTTGGTCAGCGTTCCAGTCTTGTCGAAGATGACATAGTTCAGGTCTTTGGCGCTTTCCAGCGCAACCCGTTTGCGGATCAGCAGTCCATTGCGTGCTGAGAGGGTAGTTGAGATCGAGATCACCAGCGGAACGGCTAAGCCCAGCGCGTGAGGGCAAGCGATAATCAGAACACCAACCGTGAACCGCACCGCATCCGAGACATTACCCGTAAAGACAATCCAGCCAATAAGAGTCAGGATACCGGCAATGATGGCTACGATAGTCAGATAAAAGGCTGCACGTTGGGCGAGGGTTTGCGCACGCGACTGGCTCTTTTGCGCTTCTTCAACCAGGCGCATAATCCCAGCGAGGGCTGTACTTTCGCCGACCTGTTGGATTTCTACCCTTAGTGAACCCGATAAATTGACTGTTCCGCCAATGACTTTGTCGCCAGCGTGTTTATCAACAGGTTTGCTCTCGCCGGTAATCATAGATTCGTTGACACTACTGCTGCCTTCTGCAACCACGCCGTCAGATGGAATGCTCGTGCCGGGACGGATTAAAACGCGATCTCCGGCAGCCAATTCGCTTACTTTAACCGTTTCAGTTTGTCCGTTCGACAAAATCCGTTCGGCCTGGTCTGGCAAGAGCTTTGCCAGTTCCTTCAGCGCTCCCTGAGCCTGCCCGACGCTGCGCAGTTCGATCCAATGTCCGAGCAGCATGATCGTAATCAGTGTCGCCAGTTCCCAGAAGAAATCGGTCATACCACCGGTTTGTGCTCCCATTGAGTTGACTGCGGGAAACAGGAAAATACCCATGCTGTAGAGATAAGCGGTTGTGATTGCCAGTGAAATCAGGGTCATCATGGCTGGCTGACGGATTGCCAATTCCTGTCGTGCCATACTCAGGAAGGGAAAGCCGCCGACAATGAAGATAATCGTGCCGACAATCGGGGCAATCCACTGGCTGCCGGGAAATTGTGGCGCTGTGAAGTGAAACCACGTTTGGATCATGGGCGAATACAGCAGAACAAGCAGGGTGAGCGGCAGCGAAACCCAGAAGCGGTTGCGCATCATGGTCGCGTGACCTTCATGCATAACCCCGTGTCCCGCGTGAGCGTCGTGCCCACCATGACTGTCATGTCCAGCATGGTCTGTGTTCTTAGCGTGGTCGTGATGTTCCATATGAGCGGAATGGTCCATCGGTTTGGTAGAGCTAGGTGTGTGTTCCATATGTTCATGGCTGTGATGTTGATGTTCCGCGTGGTGGTCGTGACCGTCCACATGCGAATGCGTAGAGTGATCTTCTGTGTGATTGTTGTTTTCAGGTACTGTTCTTGCTGTTTCAGAATCATGGTTCATGACGCTACCCCCTCTCAGGCTTTCATTTCAACATAATCATCATATGACCCATCTACCCTAGAATACACGCGCCATTTGGCGGGTTACAAGGTTTCTTTCGGTGGCTAGACTTCGACTTGTAAATCGAAACTTCTCAAAAATGCGTTTTGCGAATCGCGATCTCATTAACTACAATTGAGTAGTAATTTGGAGGGGAATGAGATGTCAGCTCTAAACCGGATGACAAAAAACAAATCTGGGAAAGGTTTGAGGAAGTTTCTTGGCGAATTGGAACTTGCCATAATGGAGATCGTTTGGAATCAGCAGCCTATTAGTGTGTCTGAGGTATTGACTATTCTCAACACTCAACAGCGGAAATTAGCCTATACCTCAGTCATGACTGTGATGAGTCGCTTGGTTGAAAAAGGTTGGCTTAAGACGGAGAAGAGAGGGCGAGCATATATCTATCAGGCCTTGCAATCACGGCAAGAGGCTGAGGCAAGAGCCGTTGGTGAGGTCGTTCACGCTTTACTCAATGATTTTGGTGAAATTGCTGTAGCTCAATTCATCAAAGAATTAGATGAGATATCCCCTGATACGCTTGCCCGGTTAGCTGCGCTTAGCCGCGAGGCAGAGACAAATAATGACGAAAAAGCTTGAGCCTCAGAATCTAATACTCCTCGTGGGATCATTTTTAATGATTCTGATTTGTTTTAGCTTGGGCACTCTGTGCGGCTGGCTCATGCGCTGGTTGGGCATGACCTCTCCCAAACCAATGATTTTAGTATCAGTTCTTTCAGCGATTTTTGTGTTTGCAATTCTCAGGCAAGTAAGGCGAACACACCAATATACACGGCAATTTCTTTATTTCAGTGACGCTCGGCTTCCCAAACATGTCCAAAGCCTACTGGTTGAGTTGGGCATTAAACCGTCGGATGCGATAGTTCTAGAGGCGACTGTACCTTTTGTTTTCTGTTTTGGGTTTTTGCATCCACGTATTTGTCTAAGCACTGGTCTTTTTAACTTACTTTCGAAGTCCCAACTTCGGGCAGTTCTTTGCCATGAAGATTACCATCGGCGGCGATTTGACCCGTTGCGCATCTTACTTATCGAAGCGATAAGTACAACACTATTCCTGCTGCCTGCGGTTCGAGAATGGCAATCTCTGGTCAAAATCAAACTTGAACTTGCCGCCGATGAATATGCAATCGGGATTGCTGGGAAATCAGCCTTGGCTGGTGCTCTTCACGGTCTGTTGACATGCTCCTCAGAATTGCGTTCGATGCAAGGGATCGCTATCGCCGGTTTAAGTGCTAATACAGCGCGTGTTGCAGCTGTACTCGGCGAGCGGATTGAAATTCGACCTATTTCACGTAGAAGCCTAGCGATAAGCGTGGCAGTTATTTGGGGAATCTGCTGCCTTTTGTTTATCTAACAACCCACCTCTTTATCACCCAAGACTCATTTGACACTCTCTGCTTCGATCTACTACAATAGCGTAGTATTTAGATTGTATGTCGATTCGCTCCACGAATATTGAATTGTTCGCAAAAGGCGAAGATTCTGCATTTAGTTATGAGAATCTGATTTTGAGACTAGAACCTAGAAACATCAAGTCGGTTCGAAAACCACACATTTTTCCTTGGTTGATTGTCATATGTATTTTAATCGGGTTGGTTGCTAGTGCAGCATTTCTGTATCTTTCAGGCTTTTGGCCCAACCGCAATACAGTTTCCGCATCAATTTCGACACCCCAGATTTTTGAATCGACAGGTAATAACTATCTACACTCATCAAACACTCCAATCCCAGTTCAAGTTATTCCGAACCCCACTCCAAAACTGCCAAGTTTGACAATCGGACAACCGGCTCCCGACTTTACTCTAGAAGATCTGAATGGAAAAAAGCTCAGGCTATCCGACTTCAGAGGTCAAGTAGTGCTAATTAATTTCTGGGCAAGTTGGTGCCAACCCTGTCGGCTTGAAACACCCGAATTAGTAAAGGCATACAAAACATATCGGGATCGAAAATTTATGGTTCTGGGAGTCAATTTGACTGATGAGGATGAAATGTCGGATATCGAAGCTTTTGTTAAAGAATTTGATATGCCTTATCCGGTGCTGCTTGATACGGAAGGATTCGTAGACGAATTATATGGTATTCCGGGAATACCTATGAGCATCTTCATTGATCGTGAGGGGAAAATCACCCAGGTACAGATTGGGGTGCTGACCGGAGAACAAATCGAAAAGTCATTGGATGAACTCTTGAAATCATAATAAGAATGCGATCAACGGCATGGTAAATGATAAGGAGTCAATCAGCTTGACCAATAATGCTGCACAATCACCAGTTCTAGAAATCCCCTCCCATTCCTCAATGAGAATGACAACTTTCATTCACGCTATCCTGTTTGTTTTGGGATTTTCAATCACTTTTGTTATTGGCTGGGGTGGAGCATTTACCATCTTTGGACAGGTTTTCAGCCAATACAAATCTCTACTGGGGCAGATTGGTGGGGTCGTGGTTATTGTGTTCGGTCTGTTTAATCTGGGTGTCGTCAAAATTGCCCCACTGAATTATGACACACGCCCACAATTGGATGTTAGCCGGTACGGTGGACTCGCATCTTCTGCGTTGATGGGTATCTTTTTTGCGGCTGGGTGGACACCGTGTATTGGAACGACTCTAGGCGCGATTTTGACGTTAGGATTCAGCCAACAAACAGCCGGGCAAGCGATGATTCTATCGAGTGGATATTCACTGGGTTTGGGAATTCCTTTTCTCATTATCGGCTTGGGCATAGGCCGCGCAACTCGTTTGCTGGGTCGTTTCCGTCGCCATGTCCGTAAACTTCAGGTGGTCAGTGGATTGCTGCTCATTTTGATGGGTATGTTGATTCTGACCAATCAAATCACAATGATTTCGATTTGGGCGCAGCGTTATGGCCTGTATCTTGATTTGCCTCTGGGTGGCGCAAGTACGCCAAACTATCTGATTGCCATACTCGCAGGATTATTATCTTTTCTATCACCCTGTGTGCTTCCGCTCGTGCCGGCCTACATTAGTTACCTCGGCGGAAGAGCAGTTCGAGATATACGATGAGGAACAAAATGGCCGATCAGATAATAACGGAACCAACTGCGATTTCTCGCAGGCACCTGCGGAAAATAAAGGCGTTGTACGGCATTTTATGGTGTCTCGACCACTGGATGCTGATCTTGTCGATAGGGATGGGGACGTTGGTCGTCGTACCATTTCTCGCACCCATCTTTATGCATTGGGGATGGATCAAACCTGCACAAATCATCTATACGATTTACAGCGCTTTGTGTCACCAGATGGCTCAACGATCTTTTTTCCTATTCGGCGCGCAACCTATGTATAACATTGCTCAACTACCCATCGAGCTGACCGGAAAAAGTGTGTCCGATATGCTGTTGTTACGAGCCTTTATCGGCAACGAGAACTTAGGCTGGAAAGTGGCCTGGTCGGATCGGATGGTCTATATGTATGGAGGTGTCTGGTTGGCAGGGATAATTTATAGCCTTGTCAAACGTCGTCAGCAGGTACGCCCTTTGAAGCCAGTCTATTTTGTTCTCCTCTTGCTCCCTATGATCCTTGACGGCGTGACGCATACCTTCAGCGATACATTGGGCGGGTTAACGGATGGATTTCGATACGGCAATCAGTGGCTTGCCACCTTAACCGGGAACCGGCTGCCTACTTGGTTTTATGCAGGAGATGCGTTTGGCTCATTCAATTCTTGGATGAGATTCATTAGCGGAATTACGTTTGCTATCGGCGTAGTGTGGTTGGCCTACCCTTATATCAACCGGGAAATTTCCGTGGCAGCGGCTCAACTACGTTGGAAACTCGAAAGTGCCAAATGATGACGCACAACGTCCCAGTTGCTTCGGTTGCGACCATGATTATTTTCGCGTGGTTGGCGGCGGCTTGTGGCTCGCTCAGTGTCAATCAGCCTGTTACAAACTCTCAATCTCCTGCTGGAACTTATCAATCCCTCACTGTAGATGCCTTAGCTGACATTCTCAGCAACCAGCCGCAAGACTACATGATTGTTAATGTTCATATCCCCTATGCAGGTGAGATCGACGGTACACAGGTCAATATTCCATACAACGACATCTCGGCGCTAATGACAGCATTGCTCGACAAGAAGCCCGCATTATTTTGTACTGCCGCAGTGGACGGATGAGCAAAGAAGCGAGCTTTGCGCTCCTAGAACAAGGGTATACCCAAGTCTGGGATGTTCAAGGTGGTATGAATGCCTGGGTTGATAGTGGCCGTAGTTTGATTAACAAGCAATAGTGTTTTATCCACTTTGAAAGCGAGAGAACATTGAGCCACAATGATACGGTTCAACGGGAATTCACTAAACAAGCCGCAGCATTTAGTTCACTGCCGAGCATTTCTAATACCGATAACATGCAATGGATGTTGGATCACCTTGTGTTGAATCCTAATGACAAGGTGCTGGACGTAGCAGCCGGGACGGGGCATCTCAGTCGTGCAATTGCTCCCTATGTACGGGAAGTGATAGCACTAGACTTAACCCGCGCTATGATCGAACAAGGAAAACGCGAAACAAGCCAAGCGGACATTACGAACATCAGGTTTGAAGAAGGTATAGCCGAAAACCTGCCTTACGCGGATGCCAGTTTCGATTTAACGGTGACAAGGTTTTCGCTACACCATTTTGAAAATCCTCTTACTGCACTGCGCGAAATGTGGCGTATTCTCAAAAGGCGCGGACGAATTGCGGTTATAGACCTAATAAGTCCAGATGATTCGGAACTTGCGGCGACTTACAATCATCTTGAACGTCTACGCGACCCCTCACACGCAATTGCGCTTTCATCTAATGAACTCTTGAAATCGATTGCGGAGGTGGGATTTGATTCGGTACGAGGAACGATGCGTGATGTTGAAGTGAATCTGCCAAACTGGCTCAATTTAACACAAACGCCGGCTGAAGCGCGAAGGATGATCCAGAAAAGTATTGACGTTGAGCTAACTGGTGGCAAGAGGACTGGAATGCATCCCTTCAGGCGCGACGAGGATTATATGTTTCTTCATCGGTGGATGGTTGTGACAGGTATCAAGAAATCTTAACTAAATTCAATTGTACTGTATGAACACAAACAGTCAAAGTAGGTACATATGACGCTAGAACCCCCTATAGAACAAAAAAGAGTCGATGAAACAGATCCATCGCTAGAAACGAAATCTAAGAACCCACCAAATCCCTATGCCACTGAAGGTGCAGTTATTGTTATTCCGCGAACGACGTTCAATTATGTGGTGATCGGAATAGTTTGTCTTAGTGTCGGGATATTTCTGGGTGCGACTTTACTAAACCCGATGCGTGGCAATGATCTGACATTTCAGAATATTAGAAGTGCTGTCGAAGACGTAGTGACCAATTCGGCTTTATCCGGTCAGGCAGCCGCGCAGAAGCTAGGACAACCGATCAATGTCAGTGTAGATGATGATCCATCCTGGGGGTCAGAAGATGCCCCGGTAACGATTGTCGAGTTCTCCGATTTCCAGTGTCCATTTTGTGGGCGCTTCCACCGTGAAACTTATGACCAACTGCGTAAAGACTACGAGGGTAAGATCCGCTTTGTGTATCGTGATTTTCCGATTGTGAGTTTACACCCTAATGCCGAAATATCGGCTGAAGCAGCCGACTGTGCAAATGAGCAAGGAAAGTATTGGGAATACCATGACCTCCTGTTGAATAATCAAGATAAATCTACCGGTTCTGATTTAAGCGCTTTTGCTTCTCAACTGGGTCTGGATATGACTGTCTTTAACCAGTGTATGAACACCAGGCGATACCAGCAAGAAGTGGCGAAGGATGTATTGGATGCTAACAGCTATGGCGTGACAGGGACACCAACCTTCTTCATCAATGGTCAGCCACTGGTTGGAGCGCAACCTTATGCGGTTTTTGCGTCGGCGATTGATGCTGAACTGGCAAAGTCAACTAAAGGCGAAACCACCCTTCCACCTGGATAATGCCAAGCGGTTGCACAGTTAATTCACTTCACAACTCAGTTCAGGAAATGGAGTAAAACACCTTGAATTTTGTCGTTATTTTCCTAACGGGACTCACCACAGGCGGTCTGACTTGCCTTGCAGTACAGGGCGGATTGTTGGCAACGACACTCGCCAGACAAATATCAGTGGCAAGTCCTACATCGATCACTCAGAGAAAGGCGCAAGGGCAGTCTGGTTCAAGGACAGCTAGTTATCAAACAATCACAGGTATCCAACTCGCACAAAACTTGTGGCCTGTTGTTTATTTCATGGCAGCCAAATTACTCGCATATACGTTTTTGGGCTTTTTACTAGGTGCATTGGGGTCGGTCATTCAAATTACGCCTGTGGTTCGCTCCGCGATGCAAATGTTAGCGGGGTTATTCATGTTGGCAACAGCGTTCAACATGCTCAATGTCCATCCCATCTTCCGTTACGTCGTCATTCAGCCGCCAAAAGTTCTGACCCGTCTGGTTCGTAATCAGGCAAAAAGCCAGGAGGTATTTGCACCTCTTGTACTTGGCCTGATGACCATTTTGATACCTTGTGGTACGACACAGGCAATGGAGGTGTTGGCAATTACTTCAGGGAGTCCTATTCTGGGGGCTTTCGTGATGTTTGTGTTTGTTTTAGGGACTTCTCCTACTTTCCTGGTGCTTGGTTTTTTGGCGACCCGCATACGCGGTAAATATCAACCTTTATTCGGAACAGCTGCCGCGCTTGCAATCTTATTTGTCGGCCTCGTATCGTTGGATGGTGGATTAAATCTCATCGGGTCTCCTCTCGCACCGAGTCGGATTCTGGCTTCCATCAGCCAACCTAGGGGATTACATTCATCAACTGACATTGCGAAAGCCAACATTGTTGACGGTGTACAAGAAGTCACCATCAATGCCGAGAACAATGGCTACTTCCCCAACTATGTGAGTGCTCAAAAAGAACAACCCATCCGTATAAAGCTCTTAACCAACAACATCTACGGCTGTACGCGAGCATTTGTCATACCGAGTATGGGCATACAGGAAGTTCTGCCCGAAACGGGCGAACAGGTGATTAACTTACCACCGCAGAGCGCTGGGACCATTTACTTTACCTGTGGAATGGGTATGTATAACGGGGCTATTGTCATCGAATAGTACCTATCGAGAAAACGGGGTAATCCAAAACAGAAGGGAATCAGCGCGATGATAAAAAAGCGATTTCAAGTTCAAGGGATGCATTGCGTGGCGTGCGCGATGACCATTGATGGTGCTTTAGAAGACCTACCCGGCATAAAGTCTGCGACTACCAATTATGCGCGTCAGGTGGTTGATGTGGAATATGATGACCAGCGAGTCACGAATGACCAGATTATTCTAGCCATTCGGAATTCAGGGTACGAAGTCATTGGAGACACGCATTAGAGTCACAACTATCTCCCAATTAACATACTGATCGCTTTAAGGAAGCAAGTTTGTGAATGATTTCCTCGAAACGCCGCCTGTTCGAGAACGACGATTATTTAGTTTGGGATCAATGGTTCTCGTCACAGGTATAGTTTTCGCCATAGCAGTTGTCGGTTTCGCCCTAGCTCGCCGCAATGAAAGTCAACCCACATCGGGACCCGCACCCGATTTTACCCTGACGACATTCGATAGTGAGCAATTTCGTCTCTCTGACCAGCGCGGCAAAGTCGTCGTAATCAATTTCTGGGCGAGTTGGTGCATTCCTTGCCGTGACGAAGCGCCTGCCTTGCAAGCAACATGGGAGCGTTATAGGGACAAAGGTGTCATATTGGTTGGGGTAGATTATGCAGACACCGACAAGGATGCTCGTGAATTCATTAAAGAGTTTGGCATAACCTATCCGAATGGTCCCGATATTGGAATTAAGATTTTTAGTGCTTACCGGACGCAGGGTGTCCCCGAAACCTTTGTCATTGACCAAGATGGAAATATTGCTCAGTTTTTATATGCTGGTGTCACTGAAAAACAACTAGGCAGCGCAATTGATCGATTGCTGATTAAAAATAGCGAGAGTTGATGATTTTGAAAGTTCAAATAGAAGCCTGGATCGCTTTGAACGCTTAGGCGGGTACATAATGCTTAGCGATCTTATTCATGATGGTATGATCATCCCCGAATTGGCACAGCCCGTCACAATGATACCGTAAATCATTAAAGGGAATAAAGGCGAGAGACATATCAGCCAACGTTGTCCGAAACGAAGGGCGTGCGAACTGTGCCATCACTTCTAATTCTCGTTTATTGGGTGCAACCAGATAAAAATTGCACGTGCATCCTGGTATCGAGCGTGCTAAATCTTCCATGCGCAGAATACCAGAATAAATCGAGGTGCTTTTCTCGACTTCAAAAGCCGCAACGATTTCTCCTGTCCCGCGTTTGAGCCAGATGACATCAATCAAACTGACTGTCTCCATAACATCCTTTCCCCACGGACTCGATGGCAATTCCTGAACGGTGAGTGGGGCAAAAGATTGATCCTCGTAAGTGCGATGGCGATCATTCCGCGCTACATAAACATCAAAGTTGAGCGCACGTCCTATTTTGATGAGGAGATATTGAATTTCAGTATGTTCGGACTCGGCTTTTTCTTCAGCAATGACCTCTTCATGACGAAGACGAGCCGTTTTTTCAGCCTGGGCTTTGAGATTTTCGAGTACGGTATTCACATTGTTCTCAATGAGCAGGCGACCAGTGCCAATTTCGAAAAGCAGACCTGCAATGGCACCTAAATCTTTGGACAGCCGAGGGCGTATTTCCGGATGCGCATTAACAGAGATAATAGTTTCGCGTATCGCCAGATAACTTTCCCAAGAACCTAATTTCTTTTTGTCGTTGAACAGGGCATTAAAGCCATTGACCATCGCCGTGTTGAAGGGGGAAACAAGGGTGGGATGCAAGAAATAAACAATATTGGCTACTGCTGGGCCAAGCCCTTTGATCTGGGCAGTCGCAAGGCGCGTCATTGCGGCAACCAGTTGATCCTCACGACCAGCATTAAGACAACTTTCCAAAAACTGTCCAAATTTTTGTTGATTGCTCCTGTTCTCATATATATCAGGAATGCGTAATTTGGGTTTCCAATAGAAAGGATGAGCAGCCCCTTCAAAAACCTGTTTTTGCTCAGTAATTGCCGTCAGTACAAATTCGAGCAGCGATCCCTTAAAGTCATTACCAAAGGTATCCTCTGCAATACTTTTCACCGTTTCCTGGATACCACGACGGATGGAACGAAAGGCTTTCATTCGTTCTTCACTCGTGATAAACCACGTATTGTAGACGGACTCTGGATCAGACTTGTATCGTTCGATGACATTGAGGAGAGCAGGGATTTCCATATTCTGACGCACTCACATACCTAAGAGAAATAACTCTGAATAGTATAGCATGGAAGGGGGGTTAAGCTCTGTGAAAAATGTGTTGAGACATCTGTACTGGTTCTTATCAATATCGGACAGAAAATACAAACAGACAGAAATGGTTGAGTATTTCTGTCTGTTTGTCGGATGTGTCAATACTACTTATTTCATCATTCTGTGACGTTAATCGCGAGAATTAGACCACCCGGCTCAGCGCCGTCATTGGTCACATGATGCAGAATGTGGCAATGGAATAACCAGGTTCCAGTCTTGGTCGCGGTGAATTCAATATCGTAACGCTCACCCGGCGCTACACTAAGGGTATCCATAGTCTGTCGTGCCGCCTCTGGTACAGGATAGCCGTCTATCGCAACCACCTGGAACGCCATGCCATGCAAGTGCATTGGATGGATGAACTGCCCGATACCAATCAAGCGAAGACGGACTCGTTGTCCAACCTTCACATTGATCGTTTCAGTTGCCGGATAAGCTTTCCCATTGATGGTGAAGTAATTGGGTTCAGCGCCGCTCATTGGCATGGCAGCGAAGGTTTGACCATTGACCACTCGCCACTCAGAAAGCATGAGCGTGGCATCCACATCTGGCGCAGATGGTACGGGCTGTTTAGGATCGATGATGAATGGGGCATATAAACCCGCACCCACCTGAACGTCGCTATCGTAGTGCGAATGATACATGAAGGTTCCGACTGGACCCGCCGTAAATTCATAGGTGAAGGTTTGGCCGGGCTGAATCGCATCTTGTGTGACACCGGGAACGCCATCCATCGCGTTGGGGACATCAATGCCGTGCCAATGGATCGTGGTTGGCTCAGGCAAGTTATTGGTGAAGTTGATCCGAACACGATCTCCTTCAGTCACACGGATCATCGGGCCGGGGACAGTCCCGTTATATGTCCAAGCAGTCACTGTCACGCCATCCAGAATCTTCCAGATGACCGGTTCAGCAGTGAGGTTGAATACTTTGACACCATTCTGAACCTGATACTCAAGCGGCTGTCCACCAATATCCTTGGTTGCGGCAGGCACGCCGTCGCTGCTAATCGCTTCCATTGAGTGTCCGCCGCCCATATCCATACCCGTCATGGCTCCTGGAGTTGCAGTGGCACTGGACATATCCATTCCGGCCATCGGCTCTTGTGTGGCGGTTGCCTCAGCCGCGTGCATACTCAACATCATATCCATCATGCTCTTCATTTGTTCCATTTGGGTACGCATGTCGTCGGACATATTCATAGACATCATCGTATCCATCATGGTGCTCATCTGCTG
>Ga0209460_1000405_pt1 | contig 40514 bp, 38 predicted proteins | sample EBPBio132013_DNA_FD_185868 | JGI IMG/M metagenome (GOLD analysis project Ga0209460, IMG submission 185868) | Wastewater treatment Type I Accumulibacter community from EBPR Bioreactor in Madison, WI, USA - Reactor 2_5/13/2013_ DNA (SPAdes)... | ecosystem: Engineered > Bioreactor > EBPR >... | reverse complement strand
GCTATGTAAACCGCCGTGGAGCCGCACAGCCCAAGTCCTCTGAACTTGCGACAATCTTAAGCCGGCTGGCGGCGACAGGGTGGAATTAATCCAACCTCTTGGCCGCCGCCCTGCATACATTCTTTTTTGCCGGCGAGCTACTATAAGCCTCCGTGGAGTCAGATTTTGTCATTGCTCGGGAGTTCTCCAGGTTTTTGCAAGAGATTCCAGATTTTTTCTTGCAGTTTCTTCAACGCCTGTCGCGACAAGGTTTTTGGCGAGTCGCGAGATTGCCAAGGGGAAAATTTAATCTTGCCCTTTTGAACTTTTTCTTCGAAAAGTTCGTCTCTATTATTGTGTGCAGAGCGGCATTCTTACCTGTCTTCAGCTGTTGAGGAGGTCTTCTTTATGGATGGTATTAGGAAAACGACAAGAACTCGTAGGGCTGGCAAAGGCGCTGCTGATAAGGTTTATAACGCCCTTTGTTATGTTAGGCGTTATCTGGCTTGTCTAGGCGTAGACAAGATATTCACAACCAGGGACTTGATTCCGCTTGTCAAAAAGCGAAGCACGCTCGATTCTTATTTATCTAGAGCGGTGAAGGCTGGAGTTTTAGAACGCCTGACGCCTGGCGTTTTTCGCATGGTTGGTTCATCCAAGTCAAGATTGATTTCGAGTCTAGAAATAGCGGCTGCAAAACGGAGAGCATTTGCCGCACCGCTATTGGTATCAGCCTCGTCGGCATCTCAGACGGCTGAAGATGCAAATCAAGCTGTTCTGGAGTTCGCTACAACAGGCAGCTGTGCGAGCTTCGAGAGACCAGGAGTTTTTACCTTGGTTGGAGGGCGCCCATTCGTGCAAGAGGAGGAGCGAGTGTTTGTCAAAGAGATTGGTAATAGAAAGAAGGCACTTGGCGAGACGCGGGTCGGTCGTGCGTTGAGGGAGATTTGGCTGGAAGGTCGCCGCGTTGCTTGTCAGGATAGAGAAGGTCTGCGGCAGCGCTTGCTCTTGCTTTACGCTAGATTTAGTCGGGATGAAAGAGTGCTGGCTAATTCCTATCGTAAGTTTCTGCCTCAGTGGATAAGTGATGCCATGCCCAATCCTGCGTCAGAATCACTTGCATTGTTGAGTGAGTTACCGCGAATCAAGAAGAATGGCCGACTGAAAGAGTACAGCGGCTGCGCTAGGAGGCGGCTAGTTGTTTAAGGTTCCGAAGTCATTGACAATTGTGCTGCTTCGGTCGAGTCCGTCCACGGTTCTTATCTTCAGCTGGATGGGGTAAACTTTTCCTTGTCTGGAGGCGATGACTTGGCAAGACTAGTTGTAATTTTTCTGATCTTTGTTGTAGCGGTCAGCATCATTTGTCAGGTGTTGATTTCTAAAGGGTTGATGCCAGATCCAATCAAGTCTGGTCTCTTCAGTAATGAAGTGAAGCCTGTCGAAAATCTTGACGAGCTGCCGCTTTCTCCCTTTGTTCTACCGGGCTGCCAGTCAAAGGTTCAGTTTCCCGGCTCGCCGAGTCGAGCCGGTTCGTCACAGCAGCTTTATCCTGCTTTCTCCAGCTTTGGTCGCACTTGGATGGTCGCCGACAAAGAGCGTCGTCTCAGTGCGGCTGAGTTTACTTTGAACTCATTTGATGATGTCAATCTGGCTAAGAACCAGGATGGGACCGGGGCTTTGCCTACAGCTGAGTCTATAGGCAGCTTGTTCGGCAGCACCCTGGTAAGCGATCGTGGTGCTATTGGGAGAGATGGTGATAATACCGCTGGTGGTGCGGCAGCCGCTAAGCTGGTTGAGGACGCCCTCTCGCGCTTCGCTGGAAACTGGGTTGAGGACCAGGCTTCTACTGTGGAAAGCAAGAAGATTGTTTGCAAGAACGGTGTCTTCTATGGGCGCGAATTGAGCGGCACCATGAAAGACCTTTCCAAAAAGTACAGACTGAAAGTCTTCTGCAATTTTGACAAAACGTCGATGGTGATGGTGGCTGTGATCGGTACTGACAAAGGGGTAAAGTCGCCATTGGCGCAGAAGTTTCTCAATTCACTTGAACTTTGGTGAGCTTAGGTGAGTTTTGGTGAGCACCGGTGAGTTCTTGACGTTGTAAAATGTGCTTTCACGAGTCTATTTGGCAAGAGGTTTTCTATGTCTAGGTTGGTTTTAGTGCGGGACCCTCGCTTTCAGAAGCATCAGACACCGGATGCCCATCCTGAGACGCCCCAGCGTCTGGTCGCCATAGACCATGTGATTAGCAAATATGCGGTGGCTGCCGCCGTGAACGAGCTTGAACCTCGGAGGGCCGCGCCTGAGCAGGTGGCTCTTGTGCACAAAGATAGCTACATCGAAGAGTTGGAGCGTGGCGCTACCCGTCTGAGAGAAAGGCAAGGCAGTCTCGCCAAGCTTGATGCTGATACCTATATGGGTGCAGAGAGTTACGAAACGGCTCTGCTGGCTTGCGGCGCTGGGATGGTTGGTCTTGATGCTGTCACTACAGGCGGTGCGCATGCCGCTTTTGTAGCGGTGCGTCCTCCGGGTCACCATGCGCTTATAGATAAGCCAATGGGCTTTTGTCTCTTCAATAATATTGCTGTAGCGGCTCGCTATGCCCAGCAGTCATGCGGCTACAAGAAAGTTTTCATTATAGATTGGGATGTGCATCATGGTAATGGCACCCAGTGGGCGTTCTATGATGACCCTTCGGTGTTTTTTGTTTCATTCCAGCAATACCCGTTTTGGCCCTTCGATTCGGGCTGGTACACAGAAGACGGTGCCGGTGAAGGACGCGGCTGTAATATGAACATTCCACTGCCGCGTGGCACCGGTGATCGCGGCTACTTGGCGTCTTTCGATCAACTGGTCGCTCCGCTGATGCAAGAGTTTTCACCTGATTTGATCTTGGTTTCGGCTGGCTACGACGCCCACAAGGACGATCCTCTCGGGCAGCAAAGAATTTCAACTGCCGGCTATGCCATGCTCAGTCAAAGAGTTTCTGACTTGGCCAAGCAATTGCAGGTACCCTGCGTAGTCTTTCTGGAAGGTGGCTACAACGTCAAGTCTTTATCAGAATCGGCTGTAGCCACCATGCGAGTCTTGAATGCTCGTTCGGAGGCTGAACAAGGCGAAGTGCATGCCTCTTATCTTATGCCTTTTGCCGCCGCCGACGCCGGGCATGTCACTGGGGACGAGAGCGCGCACAATGTGGACGAGCGGATTGAAGAAGTGCGCCGGCATTTTTCTAAGTATTGGCGCTCTCTGCGAAAAGTTTGAAAAGTTTGAAGGGCTCGAAAAGTTTGAAGAGCTTGAGAAGTTTTAGGACCAGCTTGTCAAGCTGGCGAGGCTAGCGACTCCGTTTAATTGGGCGTTTCGGCACAGTTTAAGCAGAAATAGTAAGCCGCTCTCGGAAAGATGGCAGGTTCTGTCGGTTTTTCGCCTTTAGCCTGCCCTGGGCATATATTGAGTTGAATAAGAGCATTGGTTAGGTTTCAGTCCCTAACTTTCAGTTTTTCTTTTCAACAAAGCTTCTATCAAGAAACCATTCAACAAATAACCTCTTTCGCTTGCGACTCGAGAAGTAGCTTTCTGAGCTATTTATTTTGGGCCGCATGTGCAAACTAAGGTGAATGGGTTTGATTGGAGGCTGGTACAACCGCCGTGGTCGCGTAGTCGTCTGCGGTAGACCTGGTGCGACGGTGATGGTCACCGGCGCATGTTGGGGTCGGCCGGTTGGAATCAAAAGCTGAATGGAGCTTACCTATGAGTAATGAATCCAAGCTGAATCTATGTCTGCCAAGCGCCGGTCAGGAGGAGGATTGGCGCCAGCTCTACGAAGCTGCTTTTCCTGTCGATGAAAGGATGACTCTCTCCGATTTGCTGCAGTTGCTTGCAGACAAGAAAATCCTTTTGCATCGAACCACTGATGAAACCGGTGGTTTGCTCTGCTTTTCCATTGTCACTCCTATGTCCAACTTTGCCCTTCTGGCTTATATCGCTACTGACCAGAGCAAACGCTCAGGCGGTGTCGGCAGTAAGCACATGCGTGCTTTGCTCGATATTCTCAAAGCAGCTTATCCCGCTCACCTGGGGCTGTTTCTTGAGATCGAGTCTACGCGCGAGAAGGGTCTGTCTGTCGAAGACGAGAAAGTGCGGATGCGGAGATTGCAGTTCTATCTTAAGCTCGGCGCCAAGAGGCTTTCCGATAAGGACTACATACTGCCGAGTTTTGTCAAAGGGGCGCCGCCTCGGCAGGGCGAATTGCTCTGGTTTGAGTTTCAGAATACGCTCGATGATGATCCGGAGCGTAAGGTTGGACCCGTGGTCTGCGAAATCTATACCCGCAGCTATGGCGTACCGACCACTGACGGTCATTTCACCAGAGTGATGGGTCAGTTTCCCGCTGTCGACCAGGCTACCTGTCAAGTTCGTGCATCTGATCCGGCTGAAGGTGCAGTCGACCAAGGCGGCTCTGTCGATAAGACTGTGCCTGTAGATGATGCCGGAGCTGTTTCGTCTGTCTGGGCTCGCTTCACCGGCTGGTTGGCTCACTGTCTGCGTCTGATCAAGAATTGGCTTAGAAAGCGGCTTCAGTGGCTGCGTTCTTAGTGGTGGTTTTGTCAGCGCTTTCTAAGAGCGAGACCGGCAAAGGAGAGCATGGAGTTGTCTACCCTCAAGGGTTGGCTTCTCTGTGCTCTTCCTTTTCAGTGGAGCTACTATACAAAGTCACAGACCTGCAAAGACCTGCGAAGAACGGCACAGAACGGCACAGAACGGCGTCTCAAGCCAGCTGTTGTCGCAATTAGCAAAAAAGAACAAGCGATTTCTTGTCTGGAGGTTTGTCTAGCCGCACTGTAGGAGCTGATTTAGGAGCAGATTTAGGAGCTGATGTACAAGCTGATTTAGGAGCTGGGAAAGAGCACTAGTGAGCTATTGGTTCTTTTAGCCTGTTCTAGAGCCTCTAGGGCGCATGAAATTAGGATGCCGGGATGCTCGCAAGTGTCTGGAACACTGGCGATTCCAAAGATTATGCAGACATTGTTGGCATCGAGACCTGGTGCCAGCGGGCTCTGCAAGAGCGACTGTTCTATGCGGCCGCAGAGCTGCACTGCCTCGTTGCAGCTGGTGTGGGGCAAGACCAAGCAAAGCTTGGGGTCTTTGTAATGGCAAAGGCAGTCGAGAACGCGTCCCACTCCTTGGATACGTGAGGCGCTTTCGTGTAGCAGCCTTACCGAAGGCAGGCTGAGAGTGCCGTCGTTTAGCCTTACTGCCAGTTCGAAAACTACAAAGGCGAAAGGAACTTGGTAACGCTGATAGCGGTTGAATTCTTGAATAAGTAGGTGGTAGGCGTAAGCTTCTGAAAAGAGACCGGTTTCTTGGCGGCGCATCTGCCACTGCAGGGTCTCAAGCATGGTGCGGTCGAGGTCGGCGGGGGCGGGCAGATCGGGGCGAGCCGAGCGTACAGGGGCTTCCGGCCTGGGGGCTGGGCTTGCCTCTTCAATTATCGGCGCTTGTTTGCTGGTGTCGACATATGAATTGAGGGCCCGGGTCGGGTCGCATTCGGCTGATATGAGGCTTTGAATGAGAAAAGTGTCCATGCTGTCATGGCTCCAAAGCACTGCCGCATCGGCGGATTCTCCAGAGTGTAGGGTCCAGCTGGGCCCTTCTTCTGAGCCATCAGCCGTGCACACTTTTAGAACAAAAGTGGTGGGTGAATTGGCCGCTTTCCAGGGTAGTTCGATCACTGCCCGAGGATGCTTGCCGGCCTGCGCCATGGCAAAGTCGAGATCTTGAATGCTGGGTATAGTGGCTAGTTTGGACAGCTTGATGTTGGCGCCGGCCGAAGTCTTAAAAGAGTCGTGCAAAGGCATGGAATAAATCTCTGCGGATAGTAAGTGTGGGCTCCTGTTGTTTCCTACCCAGCCAAGCACTCAATTCAACCGCTCAAATCTAAAACTAGTGGCTCTATTTGCTGACAGGTGCCCAAAAAAGCGGCCTGCAACCTGAAGAATCTAAGACCAAAACCTGAGACTAATTTCTGAGACCAAAGCCCGAGACCAATATCTAAGACCAAAGCCCGAGACCAATATCTGAGACCAAAGCCCGAGACTAAAGCCCGTGACCAATATCTGAGACTAAGATCAGCGAGTCGAGCAGGCTGGTTGGCCTAGCTAGCGAATTGGTTGAGATTGGCCTTGCCCAAATTGGCGCTTATTTCAGAGCCTAATGCCAACGGGCATGCAGATAACATCCTTCTCAAATAAGAGACCTGTAAAGAGATCTAATTGAGATCTCATGACAGGGAGTGTAAGGCTGTTTTTGAATTTTAATCTCTTTCTCTTTCTGAACCAACGCCACTTTTCTTCGCAATAAAACTCTGCGGCTCTCAAGCTAATTTACACATGGAACTCTGGTTCTGCGTGTCTAACGGGCTTGGTGAAATTGAGCGCGGAGAGTATGCCGAGAAAGGTGCTTCAGTCTTGCGCCCTGGCTTAGATAGCCGATTGCCGCAGGACGTCTGTCTTTAACTACAGGAGTATTCCCATGCTATTTGCATATCCGGAGTGGTTTCTCGCCGCTCTGCTTGTGCCTGTTTTCTGGTTTGTGCTCAGGCGTCGCGGCAAGATTGGCTTGACCGACGTCGGTGGGCTATCGGCCAGGGCAGGCAGTCGTTTCCTCATCTACTTGCCGGGGCTTCTCTTCACCTTGGCCTTCCTGGCTTTGGTGACGGCTTTGGCTCGTCCTCAGCAGATTTTCTATGAGAGCGACGTCACGGTCAAAGCTCGCGACATCATAGTGGCTGTGGACAAGTCCGGCTCGATGTCCAGCCCCATCACCGGTCCATTGCCGCGCTCTGTTGTCGGCGAAACCGATCTCGACCGTGACTGGCCAGGCAAACCTCCCAAGGTGGGCGAAAAGCCGGCCGATACTTTCCGCGGGCAAGAGATGCATTCCCGACTGGAAGTTGCTCAAGCTGCCGTTCTTGACTTTGTGCGCAATCGCCACGTGGCCAAAGCCGGCGACCGCATCGGCATCATGGTCTTCGACGACACGCCTGTGTGGTCGTGGCCTCTCACCCATGACCTGAAGATGATCTACCGCAAAGTGCGCTTCGTCGACGAAGGCACCGGTGGTGGTACCAACTTCGGCAACTATCCGCCCGGTCCATTCGACAAGGCTGCCGAGCACTTTGATGAATTGGGCAAGGCTCAAAGTCGAGTGTTCATCATGGTCACCGACGGTGAAAACAGTCTCAGTCCGGCCGCCTGGTCGCGCATCACCGACATCATCGAGAAGTACAACATGCGCTTCTACGTGATTGGAGTGGGCGAAACCATGGCCCGCGGCTATCCCGACATCATGCGCCTGTCCGAGAGTGTCGGTGGGCATGTGTTCGCCGCCGAAACCGCTCAGGACATGAAGAGGATCTTCACCTCCATCGATGAGCTTGAGCGTTCCAATATCAGCACATACGGCGCCCAGAAGCGGAAGGAGCTGTTCATGCCCTTCGCTCTTGCGGCTCTCATAGCGCTTTTCCTTGCACTGGGTGTGCAGGCGCTTGTGCATAACGAGTAGTCCAAGGAGATTTCTACTATGGCTATTTCAAGAAAGCTGTCCCGATTTGGTATCGGGGCGGCGCTTATCTGTGTCCTTGTGGGAGTCGTGATCATGGGCTTCGGTGCCAAGCGACTCTTCACTTACAGTTGGCCGATGGTGGTCAGCGACTATGGCAGAGCGGCCCAGTCCAGCGACGGCAACAAGGCGATCGCGCTCTATGACCTGGGCCTCAAGGCCTACCGAGCTGGTGCTTACCAGGATGCTCAGGAGATTCTCACCAAGGCATACTCTGCCATGACTGAGGAGAACCAGAATCCGCTCGGTATCGACCACGACCTGGGGGCGCGTGTGCAGTTCTTGCTCGCCGTTTCGTACGAGCGCAGCAAGCAGAACTTTATGGCAATCGAGGCTTACAAGCAGGCTCTGCGCCACGACCCCAATCACCTGGAGGCTAAATACAACCTTGAGCGTCTGCTTGCCAAACGCGGTGGCGGCGGTCAGGGGCAAGGCGAAGGGGATGGGGAAGGCAAGCCCGGCGACAAGACCGGAAGCGGTCAGTCTCAGCAAGGAAAGAAGGGGATTTAACCATGGAGACTAACAAAATCGTCTCCTTGGTGGAGACTCTTCTACACTTTCAGAACCCGGTCCTGCTCTGGCTCTTGCTGGTGCTGCCCGTTTTCTGCTCTGCCTGGCTCTGGCTGGCTTTCAGTCGCCGCCGCCACATGGTGGACAGTTACGGTGATCCGGGCTTGATCGAACGCTTTGTCGAGCCGGTTTCGCGCTGGCGCATCGTTCTCAAGTCGCTGGTCTTCGCTCTCTGTCTCGCCTGTCTCATCATCGCTCTGGCGCGACCCACCCGTGATTCGGGCAAGGTCGAGTTTCCAGTTGGCTCGATGAATGTGATGACTATCGTCGACGTGAGCCGGTCGATGGCTGTGCCCGACTATAAGGGGCAGCTGCCCGAGCCTTTCGCTGCCGGTCGTCGGCTCGATATGGCACGACACCTGCTTATCGAAGAGGTGGCAGGCACGATCGGCTTCAACCAAATCGGTATCGTCACCTTTGCCGGCGAGGCTTTCCCGCAGGCCTTCGTCACCGACGACATGTACCCGCTCAAGTGGGTTGTCACCCGTGCGGTCAATGTTGGTCTGGCGCCTGGTGAAGGCAGTCAGATGGCGAAAGCTTTCAATCTCGCTTTTCGCATGCTCGACCTTGATGCCAAGCCGGGCGGACGCAATGTCATCGTGCTCTTTTCTGATGGCGGTAACGATTCGCCCGATGCCGACATGCAGATGGTCATGCGCGAGTTGAAAGCGCGCAAGATCGATCTCATTGTCGTTGGGCTCGGCAAGACCAGTCAGTCTCCCATTCCGGTTGAAATGCTGGAACCGGGCGATCGGCGCGGTCAGAACGGCAAGTACTATCAGGTCGATGGTGAGATCGTCACAACCCGCCTGGAAGAGAACAGCTTGCTTCTGCTCAAGAACCGCGTCGGTGGTCGTTATGTGCGAGTCGAGAAGGCTTCGGACTTCAAGATGACCGACATGGTTTCGCGGGCGCATGTCTCCTACAAGCCCGGCCAGCAGGAACTGTTCCACTGGTTCCTCGGCGGTGCCTTTATTCTTCTGGTCATCGGACTGGTCCTGCCTCATCGCGTGGCTTTGGGCAAGTCCACTCCTACCAAAGGAGAACGGACATGAGAAAGAAGAACTCTCAAATGAGCGGTCTAACCGCCGTCCTTGCCGTTCTGGCAACGGTGGCCTTGGCTCTGGCTGCTCAGATTGGTTTGTTTACCCTGACTGGTGACCAGGTCAAATGGCCTGAGTTCCCGGCTGCCGAGAAAACCGCTCCGCCTTCTGCACCGAGTGTGGTGGCGCAGTTGGAGCGCGATTTCGCCTATCGCATTGGTGATGTCGTGCCGGTTGTGCTCTACATCAAGGAAGCACCGGATACGCGTGTGGATCTCAATTCGATCGCCCTGGAAGGCGATTTCGAGATTCGCGGCAATGGCAAGCTCTATCAGGAGACCACTAAGGAGGGCGGGCGCATCTTGCGCTTCCAGCTCTCGCTGCAGAGCTTCTCTGCCGCCCCTTCGGTTTCGACCAAGGCAGCAGTCAGCTACCGCGTGCTCTCGACCAACGAAGAGTATACGGTTTCGCTGCCCGCTCTGGCTGTTTCCACCTCCAATACCTGGGATCAGAAAGACCGTATCGTCGAAGGTGCTCTCATCGTGCTGCACGGCTGGCACGGTTGGATCAACGGCGGGCTGCTTGTTGGCGGGCTTTTGCTCAGCATTTACGGTTACCGCCGCTACCGTTACTACAAGAGCCTCTCCCCCGAAGCTCTCAACGCGCCGCGCCGTGCCAAGCGCTTTGTGGTGGCCCGCATTCGCTTCGATCGAGTCTGGAACAAGATCGAAGCCGGTGATCTTTCGCCTGCCAACTATATCGAAATCGAGCGTATCGTGCGTGCTCTCTACGAGATCGAGAGCAAGACCACGCGAGAAGCCGGTTTCTGGTTCCTCTACGGCAATCGGGGGCCGTACCAAGCTGTGGATATTTTGCATCAGTGCGACCGGGTCATCTATCTGGGAGAAACTCTCTCGGTTGAGGACAATCAGCTGATCAAGACCACTTTCGACAAGCTCGTGCCGCACTATTCGCCGGCAGATCTGGCTGTTGCGGCTGAAATTCTTGCTTCACCGAGCGAGCGTCGTCGTATGCGCGAGGCTAACCCCGGCTCCTTCCAAGGACGTCGGCCTGAGCGCCAAGACGATCAAACGCAAGACTAACCTAACAAGTAGGAGTGCAAAATGCCCGAATCTTACCTCTGGCACATGATTGTGCAAACTGTTCTGCTCACCCTTTCGCTCATGTATGTCGTGCCGGCCGTCACCGACGGTGGTGTGGCCGTGCGGCGCAATAGTTTCATCCGCGGCATCCTGGGGCTGGTTGTTCTGGCCCTGGGCAACAAGGTGCTGTGGCATGTTATCGTCGCTGCCGGCGCCATGTCTGCTGCTCCGGCTACGATTTTGACGATGGGAGTGGTGGCCTGGCTGGTCAACGCCGTCGTCATCTTCGTGATCGGCAAGATCATGCCCGGTGTTCTTCACGTGCGCAGCTTCGGCACTTCCATGGGAGCGGCTCTTGCCCTCATGGTCTGCGGCTGGCTGATCACCCGCTTCATCTAAGTTCTGAGAAAGAAGGCAGTTTCGGCTGCCTTCTTTCTTCTTTTTCTCGCGAATACGATACTTTATAATAAAAAGAAGAAATGGTTTACAAGCTTTTTTATGCCTCAGCTCTAAAGCAGCAAAATTGAATTTAATTGGAGCGACCGAATCTTAACCTATTTGCTTGTTATCTTCAGTGTATATAGTCTTGCGGTGCTGCCACTTTATGTGGTGGCGCTGCTTTGTCTTGGTTGTGTAAAATGGGCATGGTTGACGCGTTTGCGCTATATGCGACATGTTCTGGCGTTCGGTTTTTCTTAGTGTAATTACTATGTCAATCGAGAGTTTTTCTTGTCTAAAGCTTAGTTATAGACCTATGTTGAGTCTATATTTCCAACCATAAAACTTAAAGGAACCTACCGAAAGAACTTAGCAACAAAACTTCTCCTGCCTCTTTTCTGCCTTTAGTGCGCCGCTCTTCGCGGTATCGACAACTACCAACTGCCAAGCTCAATCATGAACCTTCTCATCGCTCTGAGTTCGCTTCTCTGCCTGGCCTTCCTCGCCGGTGCCCTCTTTCTCTGGTACAACGCTCGCTACGAAGTCCGCTCCATTTCTGCATCTCGCTGCCGTGACCCCGAGGTGCTGCGCCGCAAGATCGAGAACTTGGCCGGCGGCATCATGCTCAGGCTGGTCGCCGACTGGTGGACTCGGCAAATGGCTCAATGCCTGCGCGCCGATGCCGCTCTGCAAGCCAGGGTGTTGGCATCGGCGGCTCAGCATTCGGTCTTCTCGCAAGAGCAGCTGGAGCAGCAGTTCCGCAGCCGCTTCGCTCTTTTGGCGGCGCAGCGCCTGTTGACCAACTATCCGAGCCCGCTGTTCATCCAAGCCGGTGCCGAGGTCACTTCCGGCTTCTTGGTCGATGTCTTGGCGCCCATCTGTGCCTACGAGCCGGCGCTTTTCCCGACCCGTCGCATGACGGTCAAGAGCGACTGGGTGCGACTCTCGCTCGGCGGCGGCAGCGGTTCCCTCGTCTACCGGCGCGGCTACTATCGCCTGCGTTGCCCGGCCTGAGCGCCACAGGCTCTTCCTCGCTCATTTTGCACAGCCACATTTCTGGAGATTGCCATGTCTTTTGCCGATCAGGTTTCCGCTCAGGCCAGCCTCGGTGCCATGCGCTGCGATCGCTTCCGCAGCCTCTGGCATCACATCGAGCTGGAGCATGTCGAGCCCGAGCTCATCGCCCTGGCCTACAAGGCGGCGCCGAATCTGCCGATGCGACAGCTCTTGACCATGCGCCACTTCCTCGATGCCTTCTTCGAGCCCGAGGCGGCCGAGCAGATGAAGCAGCTGCCCAACAGCTACTGGTTCCACTCGGTCTTCGCCCAGTCGGTGCTGACCGCAGCCATCAACGGCTGCTGCCTGGAGACCGACCGTCGCAATCGTATCAGTCTGACTGCCTACAATCTGGCGGTTGAGACTCTGCGGCTGGCTGCTTCTGCCCGTTTCGACTTGTCCCTCACTTTGGATCGGCTCAGCCCCGTGCAGGTGGCGGTGCGCAGCATCTACGGCATCTTGGTGCTGCGCACTAAGGGCAGAGGGCGAGAAGCCGAAGCCGAGCTTCTGGTCAATTCGATTTTCAAGATCGACTGACCGGCTGCTTGAGAAGGAGGAAGGAGAGCCTAGGGCTTTCCTTCCTCCTTTCTCTTTCTGTTAAGATATTATAAAAAGTAGTAGAAAAGTGAAAAAATGAACGGGATAGGTCTCGCCAGGCGAGTGGTCTATCCCGTTCAAGTTGACAGGGCGCAGTTCAACCAGGTTGTGGTCGAGACTGCGCCCCATCTTTGTTGCCGGCATCAGCTGAATTAGCTGCGCTTCCGCTTGGACGCTGCCGGCTTCTTCTTCTTGGCGGCGGGCTTGCGAGTCGACTTCTTCTCGGCGGCAGGCTTGACCTCCTCGCCTTCGTCGTCGTCCTCGCCATCGTCGTCGCGCAGCACCCAGTCATCGTCATCGGTGACCGGCTCGTCGTCGAGGGAGAGCGTCGTGCCATGCGGCATGTTGCCCGGGGTGTCCTCGGTGTAGAGCGTGCCATCGGGAGCGTAGAACGACCGGCGGTCGTCATCGCCCCTGAGGATGTCGATGGTGCTGCCGAAGAGCTCGCCATCGACATAGATGCCGGCGAAGAAGCCCTGGGCACGGCGGTCGTAGTCACGGAGCTGGCCGTTCTGGACCTCGTCCCACAGGAAGCCGATCTCGTGCACCTGATGCTGCATCACCGTCAGGGTGGGCTGGGTGTGTTCGGTGGTGGTGAACCAGCCGGACGCCAGCTTGCCATCGAGGCTGCGGATGATGGCGGGGTAGTGCCGCTGCTGCCATTCGACCAGCGCTGCATCACCCTCGTTGCGGCGCTTGAAGTCGCCGATCATGAAGAGGGTGTGGTTGTTGGCCAGGAGCGCCGAGTTGTACGGCAGCACCCGGACGCGCGGGTTCTTGTTCAGGTAGAGGAAGTTGCGGAAGTCGATCGGCAGCTTCCGGAGCGGATCGGACGGCTGGTCCGCCGCTTCCGGATGGTTGTCGACGTAGTTGTCGCGACGTTCCTTTTCCTGGCTCACCCGCTTGACCAGCTTGTGCTCGGTCAGGATGGCAGGGATGTAGACGACCTTGGCCTTGCCGACCGCGAAGCTGCCGATGTACTTGCTGGCTTCGCGACGCAGGTACTGGACCTGGTCGTCGAAGCTGCCAGCCGCCAGCGCTGCTTTCACCTCGGGCGGATGCTCGGGGCGATGCAGGTAGTTCTTCTCGCTCTCGAAGAGAGCCTGGAAGGCTTCGTTGTTGACCATGTGCCCGAGGAGAACCACGAGGTCCGGCTGGTAGTCAGCCAGGAACTTCATGATCTCCACGTGCATGTTGCGGTCGTGCATCGGCCACAGCGTGTTGGCGATGGCCACCACGCGCGTGCCGTTCGGCAGATTGACGGTATGGATACCCGCTTCTGCCAGGGACGTCTTGGCGATCTCTTCGACCGTGACGCCCTTGAGCCGTGTTGCTCTGTTAGCCATGATACATACTCCTGTTGTTATGCCGGCGCCAGCATGTTCTCGTCGTCGAGCTTGTCGAAGAACGAGAGCACAGCGTGGGCGAGCTGGTTAGAAGAGTCGAGACGCAGGACGTTGGGGAACGCCAGTCCTTCGTTGTACGGTTGCGGCATGACGATGGCGCCGAGCGCAGACTGGGCGACGCCCACCGCGGTTTCGGCGTTGTCCTCGACGATGAGGGGGATGCGCTCCTCGAGCATGACCCGCTTCTTGGCGTGGGTGCTCGAAAAGAGGATGTTGCTCTTGTGGACCACATGACCCAGGTGCTTGAGGATGAGTTCCTCGGTGACGCGCTGGGCGATGCCGGTGCCGACCGTCGCCGAACCGTCCGGACGGGCGTCGGTGGCGCCGGGCGTCCAGGTGCAGATGACGATGTTGATGCCGGCTTCCTTGAGCAGCTCCATCTGCTCGACCACGCCGGGCAGAGGCGAGAGGTCGCCGTAGCCGCCGGTGGCGCGTCGCACGAACTCGAGGAAGAGTTCGCTGAACTGGTCAGGGCTGATGGGGGTGTTCGGGTCACGCGCCATGTCGTAGAACTCGCGCTTGACGCCGTTGAAGCTGTAGCCGAAGTGCGCGGAGGCGAAATCCTGGAAGGCGGACTCCCAGTCGAACACCACGCCGTGCAGGTCGAACATCACGGTACGGGACCACTTGTAGTACGGGTCGTTCACTCGCGTGAGCGAGGCCGGCGGCCAGTTGGGCGCGGACACAGTCGCCAGCGCCAACTTCGACCCGCCGGTTTTCTTTGCGTTAGTCATTTGTTTGCTCCTTGTGGGAATGTTTGACAAACACAAGCCGAAGCGAAAGAGCCGCTACCTTTAGACAGGTGGCGGCTCTTCTTTCGACTTGGTGGGTTGAAGTTAGTAGACGGCGGTCTTGTAGACCTTGTTGCCGTCGACCATCGCGTGGCGCCGCTGACCGTCCTCGCCGACGACCGGCAGGATGGGCAGAAGCTGGATGTGGAGCTTGCCGCCGTGCACGCAGCCTTTGCTCACACCCTTGGTCCAGTTCGGCTTGACCGCGTAGCTCATGAACGAGTGACGCGGGTCGGACAGGTGACCGCCTTCGAACGAGCGAATGACGCCGCGCTTGGTGGTGCGGCGGGAACGCTTGCCGAGGCGGTGCGTGTGTCCGTGCCAGACGCTGCGACCCGTGTTGTCGGATTCGGCAGCCGGGCTCTGGCCGGGCTTGGAACGCACCTTCATGCCATGGATGAAGTCGATGTCGCCGTTGACGACGATACCGCCAGCCATGCCACCTTCACCGAGGGAACCGTAGATGAAGGTGATGGGATCATCCTTGGTGTAACCCATCAGGTTGTGGAAGTTGAGGATCGGCTCCTTCGTGCTCGGGTCGATGAGACCGGCCACGTTGCCGTTGGGGTCGATCTGGGTGCGGCGGTTCCGGTCCTCGTGGTTGCCGAGGATGTAGAACACGTGCATGGCGCCCGAGAGTCGGATGACCTCGTCCATCATGCGGCGCACTTCGTCCAGTTCGTGCTGGGTGTTGGCGATGACGCCCGGGGCCTTGGGCCAGCGGGACAGACCGAACATGTCGGCGGCGTCGCCGATGATGATCAGGATGTCGGGGTTGTTGTCCGCCAGCCATTCCTTGACCATCCAGCTCACCTGCTTGTCGTGCGCCGGGATGTGCCAGTCCGGAAGGATGGCCACCGTGGTGCCGTCGGGCAGGGTGAGGTCGATGATGCCGTGATAGGCGAGATAGCCGAGGGCTTTCTTGCCGTTCAGCGACTTGATCTTCTCGCGCAGTTCGGCGCGAGTACTCGAGACGTCGATACCCTTCTTGGCGCCGAGCTTCTTGATGATGCGGTCCAGTGACCGGGTGCTCGTGCGCCGGGAGGGTCGTACAGAAATACTGTTTTTCATGATTGACTCCTTTGGCCTCTAGCAGAGAGGCGTTCAAAATTGTTGAAGCCCCGTCTGACGAGGCCGCGTTGGACTTACCGAGGTAAGCGGGCTTTGCACGCAGCCCTGTCGAGCAAAACTTGCTGGGTCTTGCTCACTAAATGGGAAAACTCAATCATCCCGACTAGACCGGCATGACGCAGACCAAGAACAGCAACGCAACGTCCAAAAAAATTCCGCAGGCTGAGTTAGGCTGTACTAAACCTAGCTTTTGAGAAGCCGCCTGGGTATTTGGGGTCGTATGGATTGGTTGGGGTCTTGGGTGATTACGCCAGATAAGTTGGGAGATGAATTACCCCTAGAACTTAATAGTTCCCCGAGAACCAGTACAAGTAAGCTTTTATAGTCTTAGAGAGAGATTAGGATGGTAAAGCTGTTAGCGTAAGCTCGCCACTTTCCCAAAGATTTGTTCGCCTTAATGCAACTCTTCTTTCAAAGCAAGCCAGGTGGCATGCCAAGCGGGCGATAGTCGCACTATTTTTGGGGTATGTTGTTGCTTTCGTTAACTTGATAACGTGGTTCGCTTAATGCCGCGTTTTGGGATTGGCCAGGCTAGCGCTAAGCGCTTTGGCTGATTGCCTGGAAGAGTTGTTCTCGGGGATTCTTTTCGCTGTAAAGCTCTTTCAGTTTTTGATAGTACTTAACTTCTTCTGCCGACAGCTGCTGCGGAATAACTACGTCTATTGTGACCAGCTGGTCGCCGCCGGCCAGTCCCAGACCCTTTAAGCGATAAACCCGACCAGGCTGGGTTAGGGGTTGAATTTTCATGACCACTTTGCCTGTGGCTGTAGGAATTTCAATTTCGGCGCCGAGCATGGCTTCGTAGATTGTCACAGGCACATTGATGGTGATGTCTCGGTCTATGACACCCAGGACCGGGTGCTGTCTTAGCTTGATCTTGAGAATTAAGTCGCCGTAGGCGCCGGCGCGCATATCCCATTTCCCTTGACCGGTTTTCCTGATCTCCAGCCCATCGAAAAGTCCCTTGGGAAAGTCTATTTCCAATACTCTTTCTACGGTGAAATAGCCTACACCGCGACAGGTAGTGCATTGCATGCGGTTGACCGGCTTGAGATTGATGCACTCTTCGCAGGCCTTAGGGTCTGAAATAGTCAGTTGTCTGTGGGTGCCTTTGATGGCTTCTTTCAGGGTCACATCGATTTCCATCTCGAGCGATTGTGCCTGAATTTTGCCCTGCACATTCTTTATTTCTTGAGTCTGAGCTTGTTGGGTGCTTTGCACAACTTGCTGCACTCCGGAAGTCACCTTGTTCCATAGAGCGCGCACGTCGGAAGTCTGCCTGAAGACGGCACTGTTCTTGTCATATTCGCGACGTCTATTGGGATCTGACAAAGTTTCGTAGGCTGTGCTGATGTCTCGCCATGTACGCTGCTGCAATTCAGGGTCTAGGTCAGAGGTGATGGCCTGTGGTCCGAATTTATCGGAAAGCGCCGCATAGGCGTCGACAATGTCTCCCGGTGTAGCGTTGGGGCTCACTCCGAGAATGTAATAGAAATCTTTCGGAGCCTGGGAAGTGCTCTGAGATTTGACTTTCAGTCTCTCTTCGTCGGTGTTCATAGTCCGGGGATGCTGGCCTGTTATCTGAAGAAGCTCATTTAGATTAGCAGAAGAGCCAGAGAAAGCCTCTGTCTCTCTTGATCATGGTGCGGGTCGGCTAACAGCAAAAAGAAGAAGAATAGTAAGGGTGGACAAAGACTCGCGGCATGATTGTCTTATATTTGCCCAGCCTCTCGTGCTTTTATCGTTTATTATCAGCCCTTAAGCTAGAATTTATGTCAATGTCCGGCTAATTTCTCGGCGTAAGTCTTTGAGAATCCGTACAAGACGTCGTTTTCAGTCAGTACTGCCATCTTTTGTGCTGAAACAAGTAAATGGGCCTGTTTGGAGAGTGTGGAAACTCTGTTCTCCAAAGCTTGTCCAAGATAAAGCACGTCGGCCAGTCTCTTAATTCGACCGCCGCCATTGCCTATTTCTATGCCGCTTTGGGCGAGGCTTGCTACTCTCGTGAAAATTATCGGCACCATCGATACAGCGCTCAAGCTCTTTTCTAAGCCGTTAGGATCTTGGCAATTTACACCTAGTTCTGCCCTTAGTCTTGAACATTCGCTATCGTGTGCAGTTAACTCTCTAGTTAGGGCTTCTACCTGTTCCAACTCGTCGAGGCTGCTTTCGGTTTTGCCTGTGGCGCTAAGCGGCACGGCTGCTCTGTTTTCTTGCAGCCAGGTCTTGAGCTTCTCAACCGCCCAATCGCCCTGTCCCTTGCCGCAAAGCAGGTCGAGGCTTTCCTTGCCCTTGCTGTAAATATTATTGTCCTGTTCTATGCCAAGTCCTTGAGCCACTTGCAGCAGTGCAGCCAATATTTTAGTTTCGTCTTCTTGGTCTCTTAACTCGGTGGCGAGGCGGTTTCTTCTCTCTTCGGCTTCGCTAATTTTGGCATTGTAATTATTCAATCCAGTTTTGTTTTGCGGCTCCAAGTAAGCTGAAGCCGCCAGTGCCGCCGGTCTGTATGCGAGGCGATTATTGAAAAAACGGCTGGTTGGTTTGAGCACATCTTTGTTCAGTTCCAGCAGTGCTTCTTTAGAGTTGGTCTCAGTCTTGGAAAGCGAAAGTTTCTCTCGATTATTGATTGCTGCTTGCTTTAGAGAAGCCGCTATTTGCAGGGGAAAGTTGAGGCGGCTTAACGGCATGTATGAAATTTGAGGCGCATAAGGGCGAAATGCCGGGACTCCCGAGCCATTGTCGGGGGGGGGCGCGGAGCTTGCGCTCGCGCCGCCTAGAGCCAGGCACAATGCGGCAAGTAAACTGAGATTCTTCACTTGAAACTGAATAGATTGCACTTCCCAAGACCTTTCTAGAGCAGTTTGAAACTACTTGCTATTTTGTCGAATTCGACAAGCAGCTCTTTTCGCTGTGCTTCATCGCTCAGTCCCTGCATCAAATAGTAACCAGTGTCGGGAAAGAGCATTACTTGGTAGATAAAGGTTTTGGCTCCGGTTTTGGTATCGAGACCGGTGGCGAGGACCTTGCGTCCCTTGAGACCGCTGATGGTCACATCTTCTTCAGCGTCGACTGTGATGTCCTTTAGCTGAGCTGTATCTTGAATGCGTTTCTTGGCATATTCGGCCTTGTTCTGCACCATCACTTCGGCGATTGATTGAGCTGCAATAAAGAGCGGCCCAGACTGGGGCGGTGCAAATTTGCCGTCTTTGGTAAAAATAAGGCTGTTTTGCAAGCGTTTGGCTTTCTTGAGCAGAGACCCGTCGTTTAGTTTATACGGCAGTCCTTCGTCGACCGGTCTGGCTGCGGCATTGGTATCGTATACGATACTATTGACTGCTTCTTTTAATCTCTCCATAAGTTCGGGTGGTGCGCCCTCCGGCATGGTTGCCGTCGCCACAACTGTAAAGGCGTCATTGCCAAATACATGGGCGTATTTATGCACTGTCGTACCTAGTGCGTTCTGGCTGAATTCGACAAGAGCGCCCATATAAGTGCCCTTATTCTTGGTTTCAAGATTTTTGAGAAACATGTTTTTCTCTTTCATCTTTTCGGCATTAAAGCCAGGCAGCACTTTATCTATTGGGGCTGGTAATTCGGTCACCATCAACGAACAATTGGTTTTAGGATCGATAAAGCCGCTGAATGTTTGCGACATAGTAAAGCCTGTCGGTGGCTTAAGACTGATATTGGTGCCGGCCAGGCGCACTAGGGACGCTGCTTTGACATTACTTTCGGCTGCTTGCTTCTCGGCGGCCTGCCCTGTCTGTGCCAAGGTGAGCAAAGTGCAGGCGGATGCCATGAGCACGGAGATTCTTCGGCTGCCGCCGGGGCAACGCAGTTGTCTGTCGATCGGTGCCAATTTAGTCCCCTTTTTTAAACCGAAACAGGCTTATTTTAACCGATCTGTTTTCGGCTTACCATTTGGGGCGAGCATTGCTGAGCATCGGTATTTGATAAAAGGGTATCTGGTACTTAGACCCATTTAGGGACTTTTGCAGCTTTTGACTAGCTTCTTCCGACCGTGCTCTCATCACCTTATCGGCTTCTTCTCTGCTTGCTTTCTCTCTGCTTTCTTCAGGTGTGCCTGCCGGTTGTTGCTCCATCTTCTTTATCTCCTCTGCGGTCTTGGTGCTATTTGTAGCAGCTTCTCCAGTATCTTTAGCTCTTGCTGTCTGAGCATTCTCAGTACCGGCAGCAGTTGTATTGTAGCTATGTGAGCTGGTGAATTTGCGGGCGTAGCGGTTTTGGTCGGTGATATCGCCCTTGATGTCGCCACCCCAGTGTGTGCTCACAACTCTGTCTATGACCGGCTTTCCGTCTGGTCCAGCCTTGACCGATTGCAAGCTTGTGAAGGCCAGATTGTCGTTATTGGTGCTTTTGCTTATCCAGTCTTGCCATTTGGCGGCATTTGGGTCGGAAGCTGCAGCTTCTTTTATTTTGTCTTTGTCTAGGTAGACAAATTCCATGCCGGGATTTTTGTCCTTCAGCTCATTCATTTCTTTGAGTAGTTTTTGAGTATCGCGTGTGCTTTCCGAGCCAACAATGAAGGCGATGCCGCTGCCGTTCTCGGCGGCTTTCTTAACCGCTTCATGGGCATTGGTGTGGTCGAAAGAAGTCAGTGAACTGACCGACTTTTGGTATTCTTCTTTGCTGTGGGTGTTTTCGCTCGGTCTGATTACTCGATTGCTGGCGGCGCTGTCTACAATCTGAAAACCGTCATTGGCTCCATAGCCTGAGCCTCTTTGTCCGCGCATTTGATTGACGATTTGATTGTCGCTACGCTCTTGAATTTGATAAAGATGCTGAAAGTCATAATTCACGCCCGGTGAATTCCATTGCGGCTCGAAAGTATTGGTGCCGCAATCTCTGCTGTTGACGCCTCAACCCATGGTGTTTTGCCTCTGCTGTTGGTAAGGCTTTCAGCTTAGGGGGTTATTGTTTCAAGCTTGTTGCAGGAAATTTTTCATTCCCGAGTCTTTTCGGGCAAGGCTTGCCTTTGGGTTAGCGAAGTTAGCGTCGTCTCTAATTTTCACTCTGGTAAATGCGAACGATGGTCGCCTTGTCTCTTTTACTTAGGGCAGGCAACTGTTTGTTTGAAACGCCAAAAAACATAATGTCTGAGAAATATGCCGAATGACCGCCTATGCCCAGAGCATGCCCGGCCTCGTGCAGGCAGGTACTCAAAATATCATCGTCGGTGCATTCTTCGCGGCTGAAGCAGTTGATGGTTTGTATTCTGATTTTGGCATGTCCGACCGCCCAGCAAGCCGGGTTCGAATTAAATGACGAATAAGCTTCAGTGGCTGGTTGCATGTGAGTGATTCCGGCGGCACGGCGTTTCTTGCCGTCATCTTCTTCTTTGAACAGATCTTCCACTGTCCATTCAAGTTCAATATCAGAGTCTTGGGGGCGGTCTACCAATACGCATTGCAATAAGCCGCCGGATGCGCGCACCCATGAGTCGAAAGCTTTGAAGGCAAACTGGGGAAAGTTTTCTCTATAGCCTGTTAAGCCTTCCCCTCTGCCAATGTAGACTCTCAGAGGCATGGCAGTTTTTGCCCAGCGATGAACTTTGCCGTTAGCCAACAAGGCATCTAGATAATCTGGAGAGTCGCTGACCGGTGCGGCGAGCAGTTCCCGGTCATGTTCAAGATCTTCGATAAACTCTCTGGCTTTGGCTTTCTCTTCTGCATCTTTTTCAGACTCGGCAAAACGCTTTAGATAGGCTATTGCGTTATCGACTTGTCCTAAGTCTTTGTAGCAAAGTCCAATTGTGTAGTTTACCGATTTGTTTTTGGGCTCAAACTTGAGAGCGGTTTGGCATTCTTCGATAGCCTGGCTGGAATTGCCTAGGTTGCGGAAGACATAGGCCAGTTGCCTATGAATAACGCCTGAGAAGGGGCTTGGATCTTCTTTTGCCGCTTGCAGCAAAAGATCTTTCGCTACCAGGTTGCGACCTTGCTTTATGGCTAGTTCAGCCGGTTCCATATAGCGATAAGCGCTGATTTGCTTGCCCAGATCTTCGGCATCCTTGAGTTCTCTTTTCGATTCAGCAAGCAGTTTAAATCTTTCCAGTGCGGCCAAGGCGTCTTCATAGCGTTTGGTGTCTAGATAAACACAGGCAAATGTGTAGTACGCTTCTTTCTCGCGCGGGTTGACGCGCAGGCTTTCTCTTAAGGCTGAAATGGCTTCAGGATACTCTTTCAGACTGCGATGAGCGCTGCCTATGGCTGCAAGCGCGCCGGCGCTGTAGCGACTCGGCCCTTGCTTGAGTACTTCTTTGAGGGTGGCGATTGCCTCTCTGTAATTGCGGCTGTTGAGCTGCTTATAGCCTTGACTAACGAGGCGATAAGCTAGTTCTTCTCTGGAATATTGACCGAGAGCCGCGGGTGGAAAAGCCAAGAAAAAGCCTGCAAACAAAGAAAGAAGGCAGGCTTTTGAGGCTGGTTTAGAACTCGATTTCATTAGCAAAAGCTCGCATGTTCACACCTGTATTTACCCAATTTATTTGCGGCTAAATTGGCGTTTTGCATAAGCGAGCCAGCTATTTTGTTTTGAGTCTGATTTAGGGCTGAAATTAGTTTAGGCCGCGGTCGTACATGTCTGAATTGAAGCCGACCAGCATAACGTCACCGTTTTTTATCGATGGTGCTCTCAGGTTGCCCGAGGGGCCAATCAGCAGGGCTTGCAGTTCTTCATCGTCGAGTTTATCTGCTTTCAGATCGCACTCAATTACTTTTGTGCCCTTGGTGGCGTAGAGCTTTTTCACGTCTTTCAATAGTGCTTTGGCAGCTTTGAAATCAAAGCGGTCCTTGCGGGCATCGAGTTGAGTTTCGGCGGTGATTTTGCGTGACTCTAAATAAGTGTCAGCCTTTAGGCAGGTCTGGCAGTTTTTGCGATGGTAATACCAGGCTACTTTAGCCATAAGAAACACTCCTCTGAACGGGTTGAGATACGACTGTTAATAAAAATAGCCGACTTAGGTGAATCTTGCTTGAACAGAAAATGAAAAAAAGAAGTCGCCTCTATTTTCAGGAGGCGACTTCTTTTGGGTTTCCGACTGGGTTTCCTGAGTTTCCGGGTTTCCAAATTTACTCGGGGAGGCTCCGGTCTTGGGGTTTTGGTGCAGTCCCGGGCTCTCCCCTTAAGTCTTTAGCCGCACTTGCTATAGCCGCAAGATTGACAGACATTGCAGCCGTCTATCTTGAGCCAAGACTCGCCGCCGCATTTGCCGCAGGCCGGTTGCCGACCGGCTCCAGCCGAAATACCGGCATGGGGATTGGCTGCCTGATGCAGATTTTCAAGCAGGCTCATTTGCACCGGTTGGGCTTCGGCATTGGCTATGGCTGCTCTGGGCACCGCTCCTACATTGAGGGCTTCTTCTGCTTGGGCAAGATCTTCTTTCCCTTTAGAATGAGCTTTTCTGTAGTGTTGAATGGCTTTTGCCAGACCGTCGCAGGGCGATTGAATGACAACTGCTTTATCTGAATCGGAGAATTTGAAGAAGGCGGGATAGCCGGACTGAATATTGACCAGTTGTCTGACTATGGTCATTTCAGCTTTGGAACGCTCGTCTTCGCCAAATTCGGCGGCATATTGCAGGAAGGCTGAGGCAAGGCGACCGACTGCTTCGAAGAGACCGGCTTCGACTGCGCCGGGCTTGCCCATGCGAGCATAAACTTCGACCAATTCGCCCGGATGAGAGGGTTCGTGGTTGAGGCTGACATGCAAGGTGGAACCGCCGTCCGGTGAACCAACACGTACTTTGTAGTTCTGACCGATGGTTTCATCGACCTGAATGTTTCTGCGTTCTTGGTGTCCGAGCAAGGCGAGCAGATCTGAACTTCTCTCATAGTCTTGCTCGGCTATTTTTTCAACCGGCTGAGATAGACGGCTGCCATCGGGATAGAAGGTGATGTCTTTCACGCCTAGCTTCCAAGCCAAGACGGCAGAATCGTGCACCGCTTGTTCAGAAAAGTCGAGAGGAATAGAGCAGGTGTTGGAGACCGAGTTAAACACTTCGGGGCATTCATCGGCGCCGTCATGAATGGCGGCTAGATGTCTGATGTAAGCTTCGGGGCTCACTTCTACTCTAATCGGGAAGGCTTTCTGCACTACTTCCGGCACTTCCGCCAGACCGCGACAGCTCTTATTGTTGTTGCGGATTTTTTTCATGAGAGCGTTTTGGGCTTCTTCGGTCTCAGGCCAGGCGCCATATCTGACCATCATCTCTTTGAAGCCGGGAGCGACGAAGTCGACAAAGCGGGAACGCACTTTTCTGGAGAAGACAATGCCGTTGTGCGGATCTACACCCCAGCTGGTTTGCAAAGCTTGGGCTAGGGTGCCGGTGGGGGCATTATTGGTCATACAGCTGTTTCTAACGCGCAGACCTTTTTTGTGGAAGCGGCTGCCTTCCCAGAGAGGATAAACTCCGCGCTCTTTCGCCAATTCCATCGAAGCTTCTAGTGAGGCTCGGTTGTACTGGCGGAAGAGTTCTTCGGTAGCATGTATGCCGTCGACGCTGCCGAATTCGGCACCGAGTCTAGAGAGGAATTCGGCGATGCCGGCAAAGCCGCCGCCATTACGACGTTCCAGTCTAGCTGTCATGTTCTGCATGGGTATCGGGTACCAGCTGACATCAGAGACGTTGTCCATGAAGCGCTGTTGTACTTTGACCACATTGCGCATGGCTACCATGTTGTAGCTGCCGTCTGGACCCCAGAACTCAGGGTGAGCGGCGTGCAGTGAGGACAAGTTGCAGTTGCCCATATATGTACGACCGTCGTGTCCCGGACCGGCGGGCAAGAACTGCTCGCCGCAGGGATTGCAGGTATTGAGGTCGTAGGCATGATTGTTGGCGTTGGCGGCGTTGATTGTTTCATAAAAGGCAAGCCCGGGTTCGCCGCTGTCTCTCATGCCTTCAACAATGCGCTGGAAAACTTCCGGTGCATAGAAGTGTCCTCTTACTTTGACGCATTTATCGGTGATTTCGACCATAGCATTGGTCAATTTACGAGCGGCTTCAATGGCTTCGGGGAAGCGCTTGTTGTCGACCGAATACTCTTCGTAGGTGGGTTCTTTTGTGAGTTTGTTCACCTTGACCATGCCGGTGCGTTCATCGAGCACTGGTTTGCGAGGATCGTAAACCGGTCCGGTCCATTGTTCTTTGTTGAAAGTGGCAGGAATAAAGCGTTTCTCTACTACTGCTTCCATAAAGCCGGGCATGGCTAGAACGGTGACATTAGTGTTCTTGAGATAGTTTTGTCTCTCTAGATATTGAGTATGCAATTCGCCAAACTTTTGCTCAGCCATTTTGAGCAGTCGTTTTTTATAGCTCATCGCATCTTCGCCCGATGCCTGGCGATTGGTTTTTGCCACTTCTTGATAGACACCGGCTAGGGTGGGCGGCGGAATCAGTTTTTTCTTGTCGATGAAAAAGAGAATATCGGGATGGTCGGAGTTGCGCAGTTCAATAAGGGCTCCGCCGCGTCTGCCGCCTTGAGCTACGGCTTCTACTGCCTTGGCTATAGTTTTTTCGTAGAAGCGATCAGGACCCGAGGCTGCAGCGCCATTAGAGATGATCGAAGCCCATGGGCGCAGACTGCTTGTGTTCAAGCCCATGCCCATCGCTGCTTTGGCGGCTAAGGCTTCTATACGAGCTGCTTCTTGTATTCCTTCTAAGCTGTCGATGACAAAAGCGACTCCGCAAGCAGCCAAACAGCCTTTGCCGCGCAGGAAGGCAGAGAGGTGACCCATGGCTACTTCTTGCTCGGAGAGACCAGCGAGTTTGCCCTGGGTGACGGCATGTCTGAGCTCTTCTGAGCGCATCCATATGTCTTCTTCTTTCATGTTGGCAATCTTGCCGTGAGCCCAGTATTGCAGCACTCTCAAAGAAACTTCGGGGTCGGCATTGATGTTGGCTGGTGTATTGGCCCAGAATCTTTGATTACCGATATTGTCTGCAAAGATTTGCGCCCACTGCACTACTTTGGGATGGGTGAGGGCGGCATGAATGTCGAGGTCGATTATTTCAGCCGGGGTGAGAACATATTTCAGTTCAGCCAAGGCTACCGAAGTTGCCACTCTCAAAATGATGTCATTGACGCCTTCTATGGGCTGACCGGTGATGGGATCTCTTTTGGCATAAAGACCAACCAGGGTTTCTTGGGTTGATTCCCAATATCTATTTGTATAGTCGTCGTTTACCGGCAATTTAATTGGTAGTGTTTCGGCCTTGATTGAAAGCGACTTGATGGTTGTACTAGGGGAACTGCTTACACCGGAGGCGTTTCCTTCTTTAGTGGTGCTCTCTTTCGGTGCGTTTTCTTTGTTTTGAGCGGGTTGCACTGTTTGCATCTCTTGGAGGTTCCTTTTCTAGTTTGATGTGGACTTTGGGAGTGGCTTACTTTGGGGTTATTTGTGGCTTTTGAAAACGAGACGTAGTACAACCGACAAACCCTCGGGGAAAGGCTTGACGACTGTCTCTATTGTTTTGAATCCGGTTGATGCAAAGCAATTCCACAGACGCCAGCCTGTGAAGTCGGATTCGGTTTTTTTAATGAGAGGTATTAAACCTCTGCTCAAATTTCGATTGCGAATAATTTACTACCGATAGCGTTCGGCTTCAACTGCAAATTTCCAGAATAAAAGCTGTGCAAAACCTTGAAATGACCATGGAGTGAGGGTTGTAGCCTTAGGTTAAATGTGGAACTGGACACCCACACCGGTGGTGTACTAGACACCATATATAGTGTGGTCATACCCGGACGTTCCCCTTGGCGTCTTGAGAAAGCCGCACCAATAGGCAGGTCTGATAATGTGTTGCTCGGTTGTATATGCATTGGATGATTGATTGAAGCGGCTGATATATAAGCTCGGTTGTGGTGGCGTAGGTGGTGCGCGATGTAACCACTGATGGTTTATGACCTTGATTTAAAGCCGTTTTTGTATGTCGAGCAAATTGAATAGATATACGTCTGATAAAGTGAGAGTGGTATCACATTTGACGGCTATCATTATCAGAATGCTGTGCTTGATTTCATTATCGATATAAAGAGGATGGTTCGAGAAGTTTCATCATCTCTGCCTCAGCGCTTTCAAAGTTTCTAGTCTTTTTCACGTTGAGAACCGTTTAATGATTGCCTAGCCTGCTGGCTTGGTTTGGTTGGTTCCTTACTTAGTAGATGTGGATAACTAAATAGTTCACTAAATAGTTTCTTGAACAGAACTTTTAGTGGATTCTGCTTTGTTCTTTCTTTTTCTTTGAGGGCTTTGTGATGGCTGAATTCAATCGAAATGCTTATGCTCTCGCTGAGGCGCAAAGAGATTCTAGAGCTGCTTCTATGGGTGATCCTTCACTGGGCATCATGGCATCCAGCAAGATGCTCAGCGACGTTCAAAATCGTGATTCACTGAGAAGCCGCCAGGGCTGCGATTTTCAGAAAGATATGAATGGTAAGAGTATGGGTGAGCAACTCGATATTCTGCGCCAGTACCAGAGAGAATCAAAAGCTGATTCTCAGCATTTGCCTAAGATAGATCTAAAAATGGATAAGGATGGGCGTGGTTATGAAGTTCAGGCTAAGCCCAATCCGGAAGAGAACTCTAACAAAGGCAATCGCAGCGAAACGATAATGAAGCATCGCGAGCACGAAGACGGCAGCACGGCTGAGCAGTCATGTAAGAACATGCCATTGCAGGAAAGACCGATGATGGCATCGCAATCCCCTCTGGGCGACAGTGGTGCCGGTGTGCCTATGAAGTCTATGGAGCCTCAGGGCGCGGCCAGTCAGTCCGATTCAACAAGCCCTGCAGGCTCTTCCTACAATAATGACAATGTGGGAGCGCCTCCTTTGGCGGGAGATGCTTCTGGCAGTGCATGGGATAGTTCTGGCAAAGGAGGGGCAGGTTCGGGAGCAAATTCAGCTCCGCCTCATTCGAGCCCTCAATAGGTTTTCACGAGATTTTTATGCTTAAGGGAGTCTAATGCTGCTATGGGCAGTTGACCATATCCCCCACTTTTCTTTAAGACGCTAGCCATGGGCGAAAATTTTTCCAAATCAGGTTCTGATAGCAGTGATTTTAGGATGCACATTCCCGAAATCCCCATGAATCATAGTCTCAATCGCATGGTCGAGAAGGCTTTTGGTAACAACGGTCTGGATACTAGACAAGGTTGTGAATTCCAGCAGAGTATGAATGGCAAGAGTGTGGGAGAGCAGCTGGACATCATTCGTGACTACCAGAAGCAGTCTAAAAATGATTCAAAATATTTGCCTCCGGTTGATCTAAAGATGGATCAAGACGGAAGGGGTTACGAGTTAAAAGCCAAGCCTAATCCCGAAGAAAACTCAAATAAAGGCAGTCGCAGCGAGACTATTGCTAAGTATAGGGAAGATCAAGACGGTAATGTCTCTGAGCAGTCATGTAAGAACATGCCCTTGAAACCAGAGGTCGAGAAGAACTTGATGCAGATGCCGAACGGTGAAGGTTTCGGTAGTTCTTCTAAAGGCTTAGATTGGAACACCGGTTCCGACGCAAAAGGACAAGGTGCTCGTGATTCTTCCAAAGCCGTAGATTGGAACACCGGTTCCGACGCAAAAGGTGCCGCAGCCAAATCTCCATATGCTCTGGTTCCTCCCATACCTGTGTGGACCAATAACGGCGCACAAAAGTCTGAATAGGTACTCGGCAATTCAAGAGCTTTGCCGAAAGAAAGGTCTGGCAAAAGAGTCTTACGGACCTTTCTTTAGATTCTTCAGCACTGTCTCAACAGCCTTTCGGTTTGGCAAACTAGGGTTCTTGAGCATTTTTTCAAGAGTAGGGATGGCTTTTTTAGCTGTACTTGCATCCATTTGTTCAAGCGCGCGTAAGGCTTCTTGTGCTTCGCGGTCAGTAAAGCGGCGCTCTTTATTTTCAAGTGTGCTAATGACTATATCTATGCCGCCAGGTACTTTTTCGGCTCCGATTCTTAAGAGAGTATGGCGGGCTTGGTAGTCTGATTCAGCCGCTTTTGCCAGCGCCAGCAAGACAGAAGGGAACTTTTTAGAGATTCTATCGATGTACTGCAAAGACTTATAGTAACCTGTCGAATTTGGTGTTTCTAAGCCTTTAGCTATGTAATCTTTGCCAATGGGGTGAAAGGGCGTTTGCACAATCAGCAGTCCTATAGCCTCTTGCTTCACCGACGAAACTTCTGCACTGGCTAGTCTTTGGGCTAAATTGATCGCTTCTAGTGGTAGTTTATTTGTGGCTTGGGCAATGGCACGCAGGCATTTCTCTTTGATCTCTTCATCGCTTGTACTCTCTATTTTCTTACACAGATAGCCGACTGGTCGAACATACCCTTCTTCTGAGGCTTGGCGAATAGTGTCACCAAGGGCGGTGATTGCTATTTGGCTAATACTATTGTCGTCGCTCTTGAGCAGCATTTCACCCAAGCGGTCTATGTTTTCTGCATTTGAAACCGTGCGTGCCGTGGCTAGTTCAAGCAAAGCTTCAAGGTCTTCACTGTCTGGATGTTCTGCAATTAGCTTGAATAGCTTGTTTTGATTGGCTGAGCTTAACTGAAGCAGTCCATGCTCGGTAGAAAAATGAGTGGTGCGCCTTTTGCCCACCAGCTCGTCAAGAAGCACTAATCGATTGCGCATGGAGGCTTGGTTCTTTACCATGTCGTCGATTAGATAATCGATGGCGCTTTCGCCCATTGGTCCAATTGCGGCGGCGCAAACTCTGGCATAGGCGGGGTTCTCGTCGCAAAATTGCATGATAGGAGGGACAGCCGGTTTGCCGATTTTCTTTAGCACATCAACCGCTTCGAATCTAATCTGTCCCTCGCTCTTTATGGCAGCCAACGAGGCTGGAATTGCTTTCTCGCCCATTGATACAAGTTTGGCTTTGGTCGCTTCTTTTTCAGCCGTCAAGCCTTTTGCCAAGTTGTCTTGCATCTGAGCATCGCTGATACTGTTCATAACAAGATCGTAGCGCCGCAGCACTTGTCTGATTCTTTCGTAGCACTGTTCAGGGCTTGGATTAATCAAAGGGGCAAAAGTTGAGGTACCTTGCAAGGCTTCTGCCGTCTTTATCATGCTTCCTGTCGCATCGATCGGATTTGAATTTCTCATTCCAACCGAGTTGAGAAAAGCAAAGGCGATGCCGGTTACGGCTACGGTCGCAGCCAGAGTTGTAATTACTAGGGCTTTCTTTGGCAATGCCTTGCCCTGCTTAGCTTGAGCAATTGGCTCGGCGAACTTGCCTTTATTGCCGACCATGTTTAAGTCTACGCTAGCCTCTTGGGCGCTTTGATAACGATTTTGCGGTTTCTTTTGCAAGAGTTTGTTCAAAACCAGCTCAAGCTGTTTTATCTCTTCTTTATCTGCATTGCTAAGCAAATCGGTAGGCAGTTCAGAAAGTTTTGGTATTTCAGCCATTTGATGCTTGCTCATCACCGCAAGCAGCGTATTGCCCGTGTAAGGCGGCTTGCCGGTCAAACATTCGAATATTGAGCAGCCTAGTGAGTAAAGATCGCTGCGTGCGTCTACACCTTCACCCAGGCATTGTTCGGGGCTCATATAATAAGGGCTGCCGAATATCTCTCCAGTGGCTGTAAGGCTTAGGTCGGCGCCTTCTGCTTGGGTCAGTTTTGCCAGGCCAAAGTCTAGTATTTTGGCTTTCAGATTGCCGCTTTCTGGGTTGCCGATGACGACAATATTGGCTGGTTTTAGGTCGCGGTGAATGATGCCGCTTGCATGGGCAAATTTGAGACCTTCCAGAACTTGGGTGAAGATATCGATGACGGCTCTAAGGCTTAATTTCTGACCTTCTTTGATGTATTGATCGAGGCTGATGCCGTCAATAAAATCCATGGCATAAAAGGGCATGGTTTTGTCGTGTACGCCTAAATCAGTTACCCTTACTAAATTTGGATGCTCCAATTTGGCTACCGCTCTTGCTTCGGTTTGAAATCTAAGCCAAGCTTTTTCGGTGACTTGATTGGCCGGTAAAATCTTGAGGGCACATTGTTTATGCAAGGTCAGGTGTTCTGCTAGATAGACCTGTCCCATGCCTCCTTTGCCGATGAGCTTGATTACCTTATAGGCCTCGGCGACTATGGTGCCCGGTGCAATCTCAATTTCATTTTTAAAGGCTGCTTGCGCCGAAAAAGTATAGTTGTTGGCGCTTGGTAGAGTCTTGTCGCTGGCGCTGTCTTCTTCCGAGACTTTTAATCGAGGAGTCTCAGGTGGCTGCGCTTGCACCTTCTCTTGTTCGGGCTGAAGCTTTTCTTGGTCGGACAATTGCCTTTCCTCTCAAGCTAGAAGTTTATTTTGGTTTGACCACGTGTCCGGCAAATAGAATCGTGCCCGTTTTCCAATCTCTCAAAGCAATGAAAAAGGGTCGATTGACTTTCATTTCAAAGGGCGGATTGGTGGGCATCATGGCCGTGGCGACACTCATCTCGACGGCGGTAACCGCCGCTGCTTCGGTTCCTTCTTCATTTACTTCCATAAAAGTCTTATGCAAGACCTTGCTGATATAGACATTGGCCTTAAGATTGACCATTTTTTTGAAGTCGGCGCGATCGGGATCAAAGGCTATGCCCATCCCCATTTTGCCTAGTGGCTCATTGAGCAGCATTTTGTCTTCGATCTTAAACTTGGGCAGGCTGAGCGAGCCCTCGCGCTTTCTGAATGCTTGGGTGTAGTTTTCAAATTTTTTCTGGTCAAGGCTGTTTTCGAAGCTTTGCAGATTTTTGTTTTTAGCCGGCAAGAAGATTAATAGACTGAGCCGCTTGTCGTTATAGGGCAGCATCAAGGCTTGAAAATCAGGGGTCTCGAAGTATTGAAAATCATCGCTGTGCATGTGCATGGTCGGTACTTTTTCGGCTTTGTCCGGGCTAAAGAAAGTTTCCGAGCTGGTCTGCTTCTTGTCGAAGGGTTCGCTCCAGAGCCCCTTGAAATAGACAGCATTGACCAGATACAAGATGGCATCTTTACCGATTGAATCGAGAATGCTTGTGATTTTGCCATGGGTTTGCTTGGCCACCCAGTCATTGATCGTTTTCAGTGCCGCTTCGCTGTTACCAAAGTCGAGGCTATTTAGCTCGGCGTCAAAGTTTTCTCTGGTTGTCTTGAGAAAGTCTGGGCGAAAGCTGATGTTTTTGTCGCCAAATAGGGCGTTTGCTATCTCTAGCTTGGTTTTGGCACCCGGATTACGCAGAGACTCCAGCTTGGCTTTTGTTTGCCCAGCGGCTTCTAGCTTGTTGCTTAGACCCAAAGTTTTGCCCATGGCCTTTTCTGTTTCGCCTTCGGCACCGGTGTAAGTCATAGTTAGGGCGGTGTGAGCGCTAAGTGGTGAAACAAGCACATTTTCGTTTGCTCTACCGGCGGCTACCGTCTTGAATAGGTCGATGGCGAAAGGCGAAGAATCAGTACTATTGGGTTGAGAGCCCAAGCAGTCTGGGACGGTAAGAGCAGCCAGAACAGTAAGAGTTAAAGCCTGTTTCCATTTCTGCATTACTTTTCCTTTTTATGTGGTTATGCTTTTATGTGTTGATGAGTTTATACTCGCTGCCATATGCTAATCGGTCTGCCCAAGACCTAAAAACATTGCAGCATCATGCTTATTTCTTGAGGATGTTCGTCGCAAATAGAAAGATAAATGCAGCCGGCATCGCCAAACATAATGTCAAGTTTTTTCTCTGAGCCTAGTTGCACAAGCTGCCTCATCCAGCTTTGGCAGTGTTTGCATTTTAGGTCGGGTGGAAAGCATTGGATCCATTGCGAATAGCCACCAATTATGGTGCCAAAGTTATCTGAGTCTTGACCGCTTTGCTCTATCGTCTGGTAATAGATATCGCAAAAATCTTCTTTGCCATTCTCTTCTACTTCAGCCTGCAAAGACTTAAATTCAGGCGCCAAGCCTTCAGCGATTTCGTCTAATTCATCAAGTTGCGGATAGCAAATGAAGCTCTTGAACTCCACTAGTGAAACTTTGGAATTTTCGGAGGCGTTGTTTTTCGCAAATAGCTTTTTGAAAAATCCAACTTGCTTTGGTGCTGGTTTTTCTATGCTCACAGCCTTGGCAATATCAGCTTGAGGATAGTTGCGCACTGTCCAACCGGGCTGGGGGGCATCCCAAGGAAAGCACTGAAAACAGTAAAAGAAAGTCAAAAGACCAAAAGAGTTGGGTAGTTGCGCATCTTTGGCTTGCTTAAGGTCTAGTTGGCAAATAAAAGACTCGGCGTTTTCGCATTTGCCGCAGATGGGCCACTGTTCACCGGCTTCGAAATATGGTTCGCCTCCAAACTTTGATGCCGTAAGCAATTGCTCTTTTGCCAAAGTCTCGTTTGTTTTATTCTCGATGGGCAAAATTTGATAGGCTGGTCTACCTATTTTTTGCAGCAAGTTGTCTAATTTGTGCTTGGGCATGCCTGCTAGTTTACTACTTTTGAGGCTTGTTATTTTTGCAGTAGCTGTTGTCTTAGTTTGCCGGTCACTGCCGTATTGGTATTTTGCTCGCTGGGTAAAAAAGAGCCGCCGCTGTTATAGCCTGGATAAGCAGCTGGAGCGTACTGAGATGGGCTGCTTTGCTTGATTGCGGCATTGTTTTTGTGCATGAGCGGGCGGGCGGCGTTTTGATGCTTGCTGTCTTGGTTGACAGCCGGTGCCAGTCCCCCTTGTCTAACCGGGCTTAGATTGCGATTGGCTACTAAACCTTGCGCCGGTATATTGCTTGCGAAGTTTGCCTGGGGCAGGTTGTTTGTTTCAGGTCTGAGGGTGATGGTATTTGCTGCTGGGCTGCCATTTTGAAGAGGTGGAATGGCAATAACCATATTATTGCCTTGATTTATTTGGTGGCGGTGGTCGGTTACACGCGGACTTTCGTCTAAGATCATGATGTGCCGCGGGGCTTTGTAAAACTCTACTTGCTCAAGTGCGTCTTTCTTGATTTTGACAAAACCTTGAGCTGATGCCGGAGCTTGGCTAAGCAGGCTGGTCGCAAGAGAGGTAGTCAGCGAAAGGAGGGTGAAGAGCTGAAGCTTTTGCATAGCTTGACCTCGCAGCAAGAGAAAGATGCCGCCATGTTAGATGCACCAAAACCAAAAAGAACCGGGGCAAGAGGACATGCCGAACTAGTGTTTTCCCTGAAGTTTTGCTCTTTTACTTATTTCTTGCAGCAAGCTTCGCTGCGGTCTTCATCGCTTTCGCTGCTCTCACTGTGTCGCAAAAGCTGCCATAATTCTTCCATCACTCTCTGCGAATCGTTATTTTGCACAGCTTCGACCACACAGGTGTTGAGGTGGTCTTTGAGCATTATTTCGGCGGTTTTGTCCAGCGCCGACTGCACTGCTTTGAGCTGGTTCAAAATGTCAATGCAATACTTCTTTTCGTCTACCATTTTGTAGACGGCATTGAGATGCCCAATTGCTTTAGATAGGCGCGCTTTAAGTTTGTCGCGGGAGTCGTCTGTGATTGCCATGCCCTAGAGTTTACTCTGCTCGGCTTGGTTATAGGGTTAAGAAATTGCTAGCTCAGTTGACGAGCGTATCCCCGGGTGAGGGTTGCTCTGTCAGGGTTCGAGGCCCTGCAGCCGGTTCAGTTTACGCTTGTAGGGCTCTGTTTCATCGCTTCTGCCAAGCTCGTTCAGTATGTTAATCAGTATTTCAAGAGCGTACTCTATGTCAAGTTCTGAGACATAATCGTCTTTATCTTGTCTTTCAATAAAGCTCTTGAGCAAGATTTCGCATTCTGGAAAGCGCTTTTGTTTTACCAAAAGCTCAGAAAGCGCCAGCGCCGGTTGTGGGCCAAGAAAGAATAAAGGTTCGGGCTGAAAATAGCTCTCGATTATGGCTAGAGCCTTTCGGTAGTGCTCTTCAGCTTCCGGCTGGCGTTCTTTTCGCTCTAAATAGCCGGCATAGCCTGTCAGTGCATAGATGCAGTGACCCATGGGCGGGTCATCGCACTTTTCTAGTGAATCAAGCCAGTAAGACTCGGCTCCTTCCATGGCTTCGTTTTCCAGGCGGGCGGCTATGGCTGTGCGAAGCACTAAAAGCTTCGGATGCCTTTCGCCAAAGTTTTTTTCTATCCATTTGAGACCGTCGAGGGCAAATTCTGGCTCCACCGACTGTCTTGCCACTGAAAAGGTGAGCAAATCGGCCAGCTCGGCTGGTTCTTGCATGGCTTGCGACAGGGCTCTGCCTCTCTCTAGAAAGAGTCGAAGTTTGTCGCCGATACCGTTTTCGTCATAGGCGAGGCTAAGCAGTTGATAGGTGAAAGCCATATCTTCTTGCCGCTCGGCGCCGCTGCAATGCGAATATGCATTGAGAGCCGAGTCGAGAATTTTAAGTGCTTTCTCTAGCTCGCCGCTGCGAAAGGCTGTCTGCCAGCCAAGCAAGTTAAGATAAGTTGGATCGTTGTAAGTGGAAGGTTCTTTGAAAAGAGCAATGGCCTCGTGCAGATGCGGCTCTCCTTGCAGGTGATAAGCCACATAATCGTTTCGCTTGGCGCAAAGATGCATCTTCCAAAGTGTGCGTGCCTGTTGGGCAAGCGGGGCTTGGCAGCGCTTCTCAAGCACCTGCACTAGTTGCAGAGTTTCTGCCCAGCATTTGTTGTTGATACCGCTTTGTTCGTAGAGTTTGGCTTTCTCGCGCAAGATTTCAAGGGCCGCTTCCATTTCATCTGCTGTCACTGGTTCTTTTGTTTTGAAAAACTGCGGTAGGGTTTGCGATAGCTCATTCAAGGTTGCTTCAGCTTGGCGCCACTGACCAAAACGCCGCAGTTTTCGGGCGTCTTCCAGTTTTTGGGCGGTAAGGGCCAGTTGCATAAAATACCTGAGCGGTTCAGCCGGTATTGACCTTTATTCCCAATTATTTGCAGCTTCAGCCAAATTCTGTTTGGTTCAGTTGCCAGGCTATTCGAGCACCAGTTTCTCGCCGGGATAAATAAGATCGCGGTGGCGGGGCGGCTCGTCCAGCTTATTGAGTTGCACGATGCGATTGGTTTCTTGCGCTATTTCGGCATCATTAGGTGCCTGCCCCGAGCGGTCTTGCAAGCGTTTTTTGGCGATGTTCCAGACGCAATCGCCTGGTTGAACAATGTGAAACATAGCTATGACCTCAATGAAGGGGGGCAAAAACTGTGGGGTCGGCTTTTAATTTGCGGTCGACTTCATTCAGTACGAAAAATTTATTGCTGCTTTGCAAAAGCTGTTTATCGGCTTGGCTGAATTGTCCTTTGTAGAAAGTGAGACGCAAGGCTCTATTACCTAGCTTGGAGGCGATTGCCGGCGCTGTATAGGAAGTACCCTCTAGATTGAGCCAGTAGAGTTTTTTCATGCCTTGTAGCGCCTCTAGGCTGCGGTCGCTCAGCTTGTTATTGTCTGTCAGCTCGATGCCCTTTAGTTCGGTCAAGGTCTTTAGCTTATTGAGGTCATCGTCGGTGAGCCCGCAGCGCATCAACTCGAGGTGCTGCAAGCCGGTTAAGCTAGCTATAGCCGCAACCGAGCCTGGCTTTAGGTTGTTATTGGCCAGGCGCAAGTGGGTTAGTTTTTTCAATTCGGTAAGTTTGCTAAGTTCGCTGCCTCTGATCATCGTACGACTTAGGTCTAAGCGCACCAAGCTTGCTAGTGAGCCGATTGCAGTCAAACTGGCATCGGTGATTTCGGTATTTGATAAATCTAGTCTTTCTATCTGCCGAAAGCGTTTTAGATGCTCGGCAATTTTGTCGTCAATCTCTAGGTTGCTTAAAAATAGGCAGCTGAGGTTGGTCGGCAAAACATCTAGAACTTGAGGCTCTTCGCAAAGTCGCCCATTGCCGCTGAAAGCAAGATCGTGCCCGTTCGGCAGAGTGACCAAGCCTTTTGCTTCAATTTGGTCTTTCCATTTCAGTTTCTTGATGTTTGCTGCCGCAGGCAAGAGCGAATGTCCAATCCAGCCATAGCTGTAACCAGCAGGAAAGCTGATTTGCAAGTTTTGAGATGAGGCGTAGTTATTGTTCGAAAAGACGAACAAGCAAAGAAAAATTGGTAGATATCTCGACTGTAATTTCATTGTTTTGCTGGCTCATTTTTTATAGTAACACCCGTCAGCAAAAGACCCGTCCGGCAATGTTCTGTTTTCGCAGTCGGGGCGGTAATTTGAATGGTGTTTGTCGTTTGTGGCTTTGTGGGTATTATAGAATGTAGTAAGGCGCGGCAAAAAAAGAGAGCGCCTGCACTCAACCCGAAGGTGAATACAGGCGCTCTGAAAGTCTCTCTGCTTAGGGCTTTCTTCTTGTGTTTATCTGCCCTTTTGGCTTTTCGATGTTTGGACCTTTAGGTCTTTAGCCCGTTAGACTAGGACCTCAAGATCTTCAGATCTTTAGCCCTTGCGCTTGCCCGCCACCAGTCGGCTGGTCATCGGGTGAGCCAAGAGAATGGCGTTGAGCACGGTCAGGTAGATGCCGACAGCCAAAAGACCGATGTAGAGCGGCGGCTGGTGCAGAGCAAGCTGCAGCAGCAAGAGCGGCGCCGAAACAAGGGTCATGGCCTTGAACAGGTCGAACTCGTTGGCCTGTCCGCTGCGGCGCAGAACCGGCACACGGTCGAGCACATCATAGAGCCCGTTGAAGAGGCGGAAGAACCGCTTCTTGGTGGCGACCGGCTGAAGATTGCCGGGCGTCTTGAAGAGTTCCCGATTGCTCAGATAGCGCAGGTAGAAGATGGCGCCGGTGAGCAGAACATTGAGGGCGACGACCGTCGCGGCCAGGATGGTGACAATGTCCACTGTTTACTCCTTCTTTGTGCTTGTTGCTGGCTCTTCAGGGGTCAGTCTTCCGGACCACCGCACATGAAGTCGCTCTTCTTGTAGACGGGCACGGCGCCGACCAGCTGCACGTCCACCTTGTGACCCTGGAAGGTCTCGGGCACGAGAATGCGGTATTCGTTGGAGGTGAGCTGGACGAGCAGCGAAGGTTCGTCGCCGCCCTGGGTCTTGACGCACACCTTGCCGGTGGGGATGCTCAGCGAAAGGCGGCTCATGAGATCGAACTCGGAAGCCTTGATGCAGGGTTTGTTGTCCATATTGTCCTCTTGCTCGTGATTGAGCGTTGGTTGATGTCTTGCGGTTATTTGGACCGCCGTTGCAACAGGTATAGACCCCGGATGGCACAGAATGTGCCACCCAAGACCCAACCCAGGAAGTACTCGGTGGAAGCCGGCTCGTCTAGAAAGACAAAGCCTATGCTCTGAGTTATGACCAGGTAGCTGATCAGAGCCAGCAGGGTGAAAGGCTTCGCCTTCCTCGATACCCAGTCGACTGCAAAGAAACCCAGTACCGAAAAGATGATACCGGCGATAGTGGCTATCGTTGGCATGGTGTCGCCTCCGACCTGCGCGGCCTATGATTTGATTCGATTTGAGCTGATTTGATGGAATTTGCGTCAGGAAGCAGGCTTCAGGACCTTGCTGCCTTTGCCGCGGCGTCGCCGTTTCTTCTTGGTGGAAGCGGTTTGACTGCCGGTGGCGGCGGCGGCTTTGGTCAGCTTCTGCAGGTCGGCTGAGCTGCCGTTGAAGTAGTTGCGATCAACATTGCCTGTGATGCCGTCGCAGCGACCGCTTTCGGTGTACTGCCAGAACGTCCAGGTGCTGTAAGGCTTGGGCACATTGGGGTCGTTCTTGCGATACTGGGCAAGCCAGAGCGGATAGGCTGCCAGTCGACCGTCGGCGCCGAGGGTGTCGCGGATGAAGTAAAAGCCGGCATAGACAATCGGCTTCAATCCGAACTGCTTTTCGACAGCGTCCATCCAGGCGATGGACATGTCGGCACTGGTCTTAGGGCTCAGTCCCTCCCAGAGCACAGGATTTTCGACATCGAGAACGGGCGGCAGGTCGCCTGGTTCAAGATTGCCGACTGCTGCGGTGAAATTGGCCACTTGCTTGGCCACCGACACGCCGGGGCGGAAGAAGTGATAGGCTCCACGCAAAAGTCCGGCTGCTTTCGCCGCCTGCCAGTTGCGCTTGAAGGTCGGGTCCTGATAGGTGCCGCCTTCTGATGCCTTGATAAAGACGAATTCCACACCGGAAGCTTTCACTTTCTTCCAGTCGATGCTGCCGTTGTGGTGCGAAACGTCTATGCCTTGCGGTCTGTCTGCATATTTGTGTTTTCTTTTCATGCTCGTTGACTTCTTTTGGCAGGCTCACCTTTGTGAGCAACTGCGTAGCCGCAAGAATTTCAGGTCTTATTGCCTGTCCCTGGATTTACCGGAGGACCGGCGGGGGGATTACCTTTGCCATAGAACATGCTCTCGAAGACAGGCAGAGACAGGGTGAAGACGATGAGAAGCACCGCGCCGTAGACCGGGCGATACCACTCGAAAGTGACTGCGAAAGGTCCTCCCAGCGCAAAGACCCAGACGCCGAAGGCGAGAGTGGAGGCAAACCAGTGGAAGGTTTTGGCCGCCGTCAGCCCAGGAGGCGTGGTCTTGACGTAGATGACGTAGAGTGGGGTGAGTACTGCCAGGGCGGCAAAGACAGCCCAGCCGAGCCAGAGTGGCGTGTAGAGCTGTTCTTTGAGGATGCCGTCGAGGGCGACATAACCGGCCACGATGTCGGCAGGTATGTAGCGCAGCAGTTTCTCAAAGTAAGTATCGGTGTTGCGGCTGTCGGGCGGTGGGTCTTGCGAAAACCGGTTGCGCGCAGTCGCATCACCTTTTGGCGAGGTGGGTTCAGACATGGGTTACTCACTTGGTTTGTGGCGTGAGCCTCAGACTAAACTGGACGAATTGGTATCTGCCTAATCTGCCTGACCAATTGTTGAACCAGACGGTTCAAACAGTTTGCGCTTGTGGGGCGTTGGTGCTGTGATTTGGTTGTTTTTAGTCTTGGACAGGAAAATGCAGATATAGCTAAACTTCGCACGGGCCAGCCCGTAGCTTCAATAACTGAGTATTATGAAAACACTAAGTTTCGGGGAGCTAAAGGGAACTATTAGTTATCTAACTTCACAAAGCGGCGAGTGTCTCAAGTCGGGACAGGGTTTTGGGACTGGAGGGTAGTCAAGTGCTTGCGGCAGCTTGCGCGAGTGCGGGTGCTAGTAAGGGGCGGGAATGATTTTGATTATTGTGCGATTGAGACGCGGCTTATCAGACGGCAGGGCAGAGTCTTACGATGAAGGTCTTCAAATATTTGCCGAACTGTTCGAGATAGAGCGCTTCGCTCGCGCGCTTGGCCATCCGAGCAGGAAGTCTCCCTCAAGCGACAACAAGAAGCGCTTCCGGTTCTGACCGGCATGACCACCGGCAAGACACACGGAATATTCCCGGTGGGATAAATCAAAGATGTTCTTGAAACACTCACAGTTGATCTTGGCGTTCAAATAGAATCTCTCCTTTCAAACAACTGGCAGAGAAAAGAACAAAAACCCAGTTTAAATGCTTGTCGTATCACCCCAAATTATCTTTGCGATAAATCAATTTCGAGAACACCCAGCCGTAGGACCTTTTCGAATTTGAGCATAACTAATTTTACAAGGCACTCGCGGCAAAGGGCGGGATAATCATGCCATCGCCTGTAATGGCGGGTTTAAGGCAAAAGAGGTTAGAAGGTTTCGGGGAAATTAAACCATCCGAAAGGACAATAAAGACACGCCTTTTCGCTTCAAGTATGGGGTTGCTTTGATGCGGAACGTGTCAACAACTTTGAGACAGTTTTCCGTTTTAGATTAGTGTAAATGCTTTTCAGCATTTGCCGATTTCATACCTTTAAGGGTACCCCAAAAGGCGCTGAGCGCGTTCCGCCTTTTCAAAA
>Ga0209460_1000404_pt1 | contig 40810 bp, 33 predicted proteins | sample EBPBio132013_DNA_FD_185868 | JGI IMG/M metagenome (GOLD analysis project Ga0209460, IMG submission 185868) | Wastewater treatment Type I Accumulibacter community from EBPR Bioreactor in Madison, WI, USA - Reactor 2_5/13/2013_ DNA (SPAdes)... | ecosystem: Engineered > Bioreactor > EBPR >... | reverse complement strand
GTCGGGGTGGGGGTTCTGGCATTGACGTAATGAAATGGGCATTACCCGTGCTGGCGTTCGTGGTGATCTTGGATGCGTGGCGCATACCCCTACAGCTTATTAACACCACGGCCGGTTGGCGCGACAGCCTGTGGGAAGGCGCGGCAGTCAACATTAAGGCTGCACCCGATGCGCGTGTTCTTGAAATCCCTGAAGACAGCCCCTACAACGGCGGTTATGTGACGCGCCATCAGCATGTGATTGGTTACGACCCCCTACCAATTGCGACCTTCGATAAACTGCAAAAGCTGGGTGACCTGCACGACCCGATGAACGCGGCGAACACGCTGGTGGGCGTAAAGTATCTACTCGCCAAAACCCCTTACGACCGCGAGAACTTCGAGCTGATCGGCATCGCCGAGGGTGGCATTTATTATCGCCGCACCGACCCGTTCCCGCGTGTGTGGTTCGCCACCAACGGCGTGACGGTCGAGCCGAATGACGATGCGGTGCGCGAGACCATCAACAAGGACGTGGAAGCGTTACGGAACACGGCGATTGTCGACAGCCCGCTGAACTGCGCGACCAGCGCCGACAGCACGGCTGAGATCACCGATTATCACCCGACGAGTGTGACGATTAACACGGGCGGAGGTGGCGGGGTGCTGGTACTCAGCGACCAGTACTACCCCGGTTGGGAAGCGGCGGTCGATGGGCAGTCTGTGTCGATCACGCGGGCATTCACGGCGTTAAGAGCGGTTTGTGTGCCAGCGGGTGAGCATACCGTGACGTTCGTTTACCGCCCGATGTCATTGATCCTCGGCCTCGCGTTGACGGTGGTCGGCTGGCTGGTGGTGAGCGTGGTGTGGTTCATCAGGAAGCCCTATCGTTAGCGGTCAGTCAAGGCACAAGCGGCCAGCAGTTGGTGATAGCAAAAATCGAAGTCGCGTTGCCAAACTGTAAATCAGGGAAATCTTCGCCTGCAAGTGCGAGGCTTTTGTACACGCGCACGTCTTGACAATCAGCCGTGAAGTCCTCAAACCATCCATGTGTGAACAGCGAAGCAGTCTCATGAAGTCGGCTCAATGACGAGCCTAAATGAAACGGCGACGGTGTTCCATAGTAATTGTCATAGGCAATGAAGCTGGTCTTTTCCATATTCAGCGGAATAGGCGACATTGCGATACCTGCGTTATCGAACCATTCACGCAGCGCTTCTGCTGATGATAGATGACCATAGATACTGGTTTTATTCCGGTATGCGTAGTCATCCTCGTATATGACCCTCAAAAGCTGGCTGTCGGGTGGCACAGGCAAATCCGCTGCGGTCGCCCACTCGCCGCCAATCCGCGCGAACAACCACATACTCCCAAAACAAACCACCGGAATCGCCAGCACAATCACCAGCAAGATCACACCCACACGCTTGCAACCGATTACCCGCCTCTGTTGAACTGCCGACTTCTCAACATACATCGCGAATGTCCAATTAATATCTTGCGGTTCAACTCTTGTATTTTCTCTGCTTTTAACTTGCCACTTCTAACTGAGTCATTATGCTAGTTTCATGGTTACGTCCACATCGTTTTCCCTTGCTCCCCCTCTCCAAGCTGTACTCAGCAAATTGGAGAGGGTAAGTGCCGTACTGAGCTTGTCGCAAGGCAGGCACTATGGGGGGTGAGGTTTTGGGGGAGAAAAATCAAACGAGCATAATGACTAACTTGCTACTTCCAACTTGAAAAAATTATCTATTAGATGGTAATTTATCACTCATTTGTCTTTGTATTGATCTATTGACTAAAGACTACTGACTATCGACTTATTATGCCTTACGTTTGAATTAGGTTTGTCGGCAAACCGTTTTCTAACCATCCACCAACCCCTCCGCCCATTTCCTGCCCTACAAAGTTAACGCCAACACCCGTTAAAAGTGACCAAATGTTCTGACAAATGTTCACCCTAAATACATCGAACTCAGATATGCTATTCAAAGGGCTGGTTGTAGGGCCGGAAGTGCCGCCGGCAAACCCTCACTTCTTATCCCACACGCACCTTAACAACCTTATCTGCCCACCATGCACAATAAGCACAAATCATCGTGCCGCATTTGCCGCTATTGCTGCTTATTCCGCATATTGTGCTTTTACATTGGAATGTTAACTGAAAACTGTTGACTGATAACTATTTTGCAGCAAACGTTGCAGCAGCAGACTGATAACCATTGTTGCCGCAAAATCGGCCAAGCAATCCGCTGAAGGGGGTATAGAGCTAAAAGCCAATCGCTAACTGCTAAAAGCTGCTTTGCCATTGCTGCCTTTGCCGCCAAATTTGCCAACTGACATTTCTGACACTGACGACACTTGCGACAAATGAGCTGATTCTCAACAGCATTAACAGCAACAACAGCATCAAAAATGCAGGGTGAAAATGAAGAATTTGAAGAAATTTGTGACCGAAGGAAATCCTTTAGGGTGCAGTTTCGGCACTTCACTCCCTCAAATCTGCCACTAAAACCATTTTCGCGGTTGTCGTTTTTGCAGTTTTCGCAGTTTTTGGCAAATAGTCACCTTAAATCCGCCGTCAAATCCATAGGGTAACAATATCAACATTTCTAACATTTTCAACTTTTATAGCGAGGGTATTAGAGCCGTGTTTTAAGGTGCTGCGCGAGGAAGTGGGCGGTCGCCATGATGGAGATCATCGGGTTTACGCCGCTGGCCGTAGGCAGGGCGCTGCCATCCGCCACGTACAGGTTCCGCACCTCGTAGCTCGCGCCGGTCGGATCGAGCGCACCGGTCGCGCTGTCGCCACCGATGCGGCAGGACGACATCTGGTGGGCGCTGAACAGGGCGTAGGCGTTGGGGTGCAGGCCACGGGCGGCCACTTCCCCTAAGAACGTGTCGAGGCTGCCCCCGTCCGCAGGACGGAAGCGCATCTGCTGGTTGTGCGGGCTGGAGACTTCGGTCGCGCCAGCGGCGATATGCACCCGCAGCGACTCAGTCATCCCCTTGAGCATATGGGCGGCATCAAACGGGTGCAGTTTGTAGTGGATGACCGGTTCGCCCGCTGCGTTGACCTTCACCTGCCCGCTGTGACGGTCACGGGTGATCGTAATGATATTCGCGAGGTTGGGCAGGCTGCTCATCATGCGTTTGTGCGTCGCGCCGGACTGCCACGGGAAGGTGGCGGCGGCGAGGCCGGGATGCACGGGGGCAGTTTCCAAGCGCACGCCGTAACCGTGACCGTCGAGGTTGGCGAACTGGCGGCTGAGGCGCGTCATGGGCGGCCCCTGCCAGCCGAGAACCGGCTCGTCAAACAGGCCGTAGGTGACGGTGACCGGATGCAGGTGCAGGTTCGCGCCGATGTTGGCGTTGGTCAGACCGGAACGCAGCAGCAGCGCGGGGGTGTGAATGGCCCCCGCCGCGACGACCACTCGCTTGGCGCGGATCGTCACGGGCTGCGGTAGGCCATCCGCCGACTGCACCGTGAGTGCCGCGCCAACCGCCGCGCCACGTTCGATCAGCAGGTGGTTGACGTGGGCGTTGACGAGGATGCGTGTGCCGCGTTCATGGGCTTCTTGCAGGTAGGTTTTAAGCGTCCCCTGCTTCGCGCCAAAGGGACAGCCGAAGTTACAAAAGCCGCATTCCTCGCAGCCTTTGACGTTGCGCGGGATGGGCGAAACCTCATAGCCGAGCGCCTTGCAGCCACGGTCGAGGGCGCTGTTGGTGGCGTTGACCGGCGAGGATTCAGCCTCGACATTTAGCCGCTTGAGAACCGCATCCAAGCTGTGCTGGAACGCCTCGCCGGATGCGCCGGTGAAGCCGTACTCGTGTTCCCATTCGTAAAGCACATCTTCCGGCGTGCGGAGGGATGCCGCCCAGTTGATGGTCGTGCCGCCGCCGAGGGTCGTCCCCGCGAGGATGCTCATGCTGAGGTCGGCGGTGGTCAATAGGCCGCGCTTTTCGAACAGGCTTTGGCTGCCGAGTTCACGCCCGCTGAACTGGTGGTCGGCGTAATAGGCACCTTTCTCGACGACGATGACATCCTGCCCCGCCGCGCTGAGTTCACCGGCGACGACACCGCCACCTGCGCCGGAACCGATCACCAACACATCGGCGTAGAGCGTGGTCGGTGCGGTGATGGCGAGGGGTTTGATGGGCGGCGTGGCAGGTTCGGTGCGCGGGGGATGGGCCGGATAGGCAAAGCTCGCCCACGCGGGATGTGGTTGGTTATCCGGCATGGCGGCGTAAAACAGGAACAGCGCCAGCCGTTTGAGGCTCTGGAACCACTGCCGCGCGGGGGCGTACTGGCTGTTGCCCCATGCCCGCAGCAGGGCGGTGCGCTCGTCGGGCAGCATGGCGGAGAAGGGTTTACTGATGCCAACGGTGAGGCGGTTAAACAGGCGGCTTTCGATCAGGTTGAGGATAAGCTGTAACTGGAAGCGGGCGGCGGAGTCGGTGACAGCGAGAATATTTTCCTCGACCATATCCACAAGGTTGACATCGGCAGCGCCGAGGCCGAACAGCGCGGCGTTATCGCCATCCGATGGCGGCAGGGCGGGAACGAACGTCTCGCAAATGAGGGTCAGGGTGTGCTTTTGGTCGGGCGTTAGAAAAGGCATAGGGTGAGTTCATCGTATAGATTAGGTGATAATCAACCGCCATTCATTATGGAGTATAGCAAGTTTTCCGCGCTGGTGCGTGGCTATCCACCAACCGTTTCACATCTCGTACGGGGGGCGGTGACGGGCGGGACGAGTTTTGCCGGTTCGAGCTTGGAGGTGACGGCAGGCAGTTCCCCGATGAGGATGAACGTTTGACCACCAACACCGGTGATGTCCAGTGATTGCAGGAATGGGAAGTAATCACAGCCAGCGGTGGGGAGTTCCAGTTCGAGGTAGCCCTTTTTATCCGGCGTGCGGGTGAAGCGCGAGTGGATGGTGTAAACGTCGAGCGGCGTTTCACCAACCGGCAGTTTGACGCTGACCGGATCGAGCGTGTTGTTCCACACGACGTACATCCGCTGGTCGGTGGCTGGTCGGTCGAAGGTAATCAGTGTGGCGCGGTTATCGAGGATGGTGACGGTTGGCTTTTCGAGTTCACCTGTGCCGAAAATTTCGGTGGCGAGCTGGTAGGCTTTGGCGACAGGGCGGGCTGTTCCGGGTTTCGGGTGATGGCTGAAGCAAACCGCGTTCGATTCGTTGCGGAACAGGCCGAAGGCATCACCACTGCATATGGGGCCGCTGCATACGGGCGTGATGTGGTACTCGAAGTTGGTTCCGGCGGGTTGGTTGCCGCAGTCGTCAAACAACTGGTGATAGAAGATCGTGCTGACCCCTTCGGAGAAAGCGTAGGCGGTGGACTGGATGAAGAACTCGGCTTGCTGCTGGCTGGTGGCGCGGAGCTGTTTTTCCTCTGGCGTGTTTGCCCACAGCGGGCCGGGGTAATCATCCCAGACGGGGACACCACTTTCGTTCAGCCAGATCGGGCGTTTGAGTTTGTAGGCGATCAGCGTTTGATCGACCACATTCACCAGCCAACCGCTGCGCCACGGGTAGCTGTAGTTGTGGATGGCGACGATATCCATGTACCAGTTATAGGCTTCGTGGAACGGGTCGTTCTGGTAGATTGCCAGTACACGTGCCAGCCAATTGTCATTCGTGCCAAAGAGCAAACCGGCGAACATCACCTGCGCGTCGGGGTCAACCTGCTTGATGACGATGTAAGCCGTTTTGAGCAGGCGGGCGTAGTCGATGATGCCGGATGACCAGAACGGCGTGTAATCCGGTTCATTCCAGATTTCCCAGATGCGGATGCCTTTGTCGTCTGTCCAACCCTGTTCGTGGGCGAGGTTGCCAGCCGGTTTATACCGCTGCACGACTTTCTGGACGAAGTTGACCCAATAATTTTTCGGGTTGAGTTTTTTGCCCTGACTTGGTGTATCACTGCCATCGGCGAAGATTGGTTCTTGCAGCCCTTTGATGCGATCACCGTCAGCATAGAAGGCGGGGCGGCCAAGCAGGATGGCGTTGATGTTGAAACCCTGCGCTAAATCCGCCATGACGAGGCGGTCGTAACCTTTCCAGTCGAACGTGCCGGACTGGGTTTCGACACGATCCCAATAAATCGGCCAGCGGTTCCAACCAGCACCAAGTTCGAGTGCCTTCTGGTAGCGGCTGTCGGGCGTAATTTCTTCCACACCACTGACATGGTTGATGCCGAAGCGGGATGAACGCAGGTAGTCATCGTCAGCAGTGGGCGCAGCGTCCTGTGCGTGGGTGATGCCGGAGCATAAGAGGACGAGGGTCAGCAGCAGCGTGAGGGCGGTTTTCATGCCGAAACAGTTCCTTGGTGGCAAGGCGAACACAGGATGCAGTTCATTTGAAACAGCGTTTGGTGTAAATTTTACCATCGAACCGGAAACGGGATGCATGAATAAACAGGATGTTGTTATCCATTTTCGGTAGATCGGTGAAAACCAGAAGATTGAACGACAGAGGCACAGAGGACGCAGAAAAAGGAGATTTTAACCGCCAAGACGCAAAGAACGCCAAGATCAACAGCGAAAGGGGGTTTAAACGGCCTGTAAAACAGGCAATAACAGGCAGCGTGAGCCTTCCTGAACCCGATTTGTGAAGGTGGGGTTTGTGGATGCAAACCGTGAGTAGTACGGTCACTAAATATTTACTCGATCTGCAACCCGGATTGTCAGTCGTTTTATCCCAAGATGTAGGTGCTAATGTGACAAGATTCATACATACGCCCCGCGGTATTCATGCTCAAAAAGATCAGTTCAACAATTGGGAATGGATAGCGCAGGACGGATTGGGTTCAGTCCGAAGTGTAATGAGCAACAATGTAGATGTATTATGGAATACAAATTATGACGGTTACGGTAATCCTTTCGGAGCGGTTGGAGCCGTTCAAACACCTTACGCATTTACAGGAGAAATGATGGATGCCAGCGGACTGTTAGATGTTCGCGCTCGCCGTTACAACTCTACACTTGGCGTTCTAACATCAATCGACCAAGCTGAAGGGCTAGACAATCGACCAATGAGCTTAAATGGTTATAGTTGGGTCGAGGGCAATGTGTTAAATGCAGTTGATCCCACTGGCAGAATCCCTTGTATGCTATGCGAGCTATCACTTTGCGGGAGCGATATTGAAGTTTTGCGTTTTTGCAAAGCGTCTTGTGGTCAATGGGTATCGCCAGTGGAAGGCACTCCCAAATACGCTGGTGGTTATAGATATCAGAACCTATGTCACGAAAGTGAATCTCGCCTTGGAGATGGCTTCCAGAATGTTTTTTATGAATGTAACGGAATAAAGACATCAAATGAGAGACATAAGGAGCGCGCAAATATTTATCGAGCAGGTGCCCCTGCAACTGGATGTCAATGTGCCAACGTGGCTGGAACATCGAAGAGTATATACCATACCGCAGTTGACATCGACACTAGCACGACGAGAATCAATGCTGTAGGAGACGGAAATGTAATTGTTGCAGACTACCATAACGATTATGGCAATCATGTTTTTATTGATCATGGCTTTGGAATTTTGACCTTCTATGCCCATTTATCAGAAATGTCTGTGGCGAAAGGTGATAGCGTTAAAACAGGACAAGGAATTGGTGTAAGTGGAAAGACCGGCTTTGGATCTAATAATCAAGATCATCTCCATTTTGAAGTACGAACGAGCACATTATAGGTACACTTTTGACCTTTTATCCTCGCAAATCTACTGACTTAAACGAGAGATTTAGAAGTCCCGCTGCGGCAATACCCGCAATTGGAGATCAATTGGGCTTTGTAAACGCAGGTGATTTAGATCTTGTAGTGATAGAAAACTTGACGACACCAAACGCAAAAAGTAATACAGTATTCCCTGTTTGCGGCGAAGGTATTTGTCCTTAATACAGACAGATTTTTGCAATATCGATATAAGTTGCAAAAATGATAAATGCTCCTCAGAATCTAACCGAGTATATTTGAGGGAGTTTCACGTATGAGTAGTTTAATAAACGTATTCGGTATATTAATGTTAATCATGCTTATGCCTATTCAGGGGCAAGTTGTAAAAATGGTAATGGTAGAAGAAGAGTCGCAAGTTCTCAAAGGACCAATCGTTTCTGGACAAGTGAATAATCAAATAATCTTTCAGGACATTGGCACTGGTAAGGTTTGGGACGTGGAATTAACTGATGTTTCCCGATTATTTCAATTCTCTCCTAATGGGTGTGATGTCGTTGTCCTGCAATCATTCGAGGGCGATACAAAAATAGGTACATTGTCTATTTTTGATTTCTCATTTAAAGAATTACCACCATTAGGTACGCCAATTTGGACATTAGACAATGAAAATATAATATTTCTTTCATACAATGGCACTACACAGTCAACAAAGATTTATATCTCGAATAATAAAGGAGAAGGTCTAGTATTGCTGAATACAATTAATGAAGCAATGTTATTTCCCCAATGGTTGTCTAATGATGAATTAATTTATCAAAGTGATGGATACGAATGGCTTGTCTGGAATATAAAGACAAATAATATATCAAATTTTTATAATGAAAGTGAAATAATTCCAAATGAATTTTCTCAACAGCCTTTCTATAATACATCTAACATTTCTCCCGATCATAAAATGATTGCTGGTTTTTTTGATTTTACAAGTTTTAGAGGTGCTACTAGTGACAATACTTCTGAAGGTATTACTGAATTAATGCCGCTTAAGCCGCAAATTCCTGGCTTCGATATTTTTTTTATGAAAGAAAATACAAGATTACATGTTGATATATCAGAACAATTTATTCAATCGTTAGTATGGGCCTCAACAAGTAGTAAAATAGCTATCACAACAGATTATGATGGACCAGATTATGGAGTTTTCGTGTATGATCTTAAGAAGAATAGGCTACAAAGACTTGGAGATGCATATAATGACTATCAATTTTACATTCCCAGTTGGTCTTCTAATGATGAATGGTTAGCCTTCCGTACACCAAATGGCTATATTGCCCAGCACTTATTAGATGGAAACACTATCTCACTAGATAAACGTCTAACAGCACATCAATTATTTTGGTCACCAATAATGGACTATAGTAATACTATATGCTCGCCTTAGTTTTGTATGTTAAAGTTCTAGACTTATCGTCTCAATTTTGGAATTCTCATCACCATTGCGATTCCTTTTTATACCTTTCTAAAGGTGAATAATGTTAGCCAACTTTCTCTTATTACGACAACAGATAGTTTTCAAATAAATGCACTATTGTTCTAAACATACCTTGTCTCGACAAAGTCACATTCAAGGTTTAAAGCGGCGTTTGAGGCGAGAGGAACGGGAACGAGTACGGTTATCAAGATGTTTGACGACCAACAAGGCCGACTGCTCAGGCGAGAGTTGAGGTAAAGGGAGAGCCGCGCGGAGCATGGCGCGCACATTGGCAACCGAGAGAGCTGGCAGGACATCAGTGGCGTAGTCGTCCAGCAAGGCCGGATCACGGGGATGCTCAATGTCCCAGTCGAGACGGGTTTCAGCAATGAACCACGAGGCGAGAATGGTAAAGGCCAAATGATGTTCCCAAGCACGATACTTGAGGGATTGGAATTCGTCCCAAGCGAATTCGGATTTGGCATCCTGGTTAGCGCGTTCAATGAAATAGCGTTGGGACTTGCGTTGAGCGAGGGTCAGTAAAGGGGTATTGGGAGCGGCATTGGTCAAAGAGTAGGTGACAAAACCACGACGATCCCGACGCAAGAGCAAAGTGTCTGCCACCACCCGACCATCCGCTCGCACCATCCAGACCGGACAATGAGCAAAATCCGCTTCAAGTAAACCGCGCTCATCGGCACGCAGGACAAGCGGCTGCCACAGGGTATGAGGGTCTTGAGCAATTTCTTTGACGCTCACCGTCCACGGACGGAGGATACGATGCTGCTTGGGGAGTTTGCCTTGCTGATTGGGTGGACGCACGACTTCAGGCGGACTGAGATAGACTTGGGTATTGCTGCGCACATCCGCATAATATTCGATGTCGGCTGCCCGACACTGGTCACGCAGCACCTGATCATCGCCATAGGCGCTGTCAAAAGCCACGGCCTCGAACGGGATACCGGCAGCCTGCGCCCGCTGGATCATCTGCCACCCCAGTTCGATCTTAGTCTGAAACCGCCGCTCGACTGGGATTTCGGCTTTCAGTCGTCGCTGGGCATAGCTGGGGCTGAACCAGTCGTGTGGCAGATACAAATCCCCATCGATCCAAGTCCAGATACTGCCTTTGCCATAGGTTAAGTACACCCCCACCTGACACGGCTCCACTTGTTGATGGCGACCATTGTATTGCTTTTTCATGCCGGCGCTGTGTTTCCCGCGTTTGTCCTCACAGCACTCATCCAAGATCAGTATTCCGCCTGCCAACTCCCCACGCTGCACCACTGCCGCCTGAACATCTTCAATCATCCCTCGTCCTGACCACGGTGACTGGCTCATGAAATGCTGCATATTCTGCTCATTTACTCCTGTTGCCCGTCCGATACTCGCACTATTCCTCCGGCTTTCCATCCGCAGCATGCCGCTCAAATAGGCTTCCCCATACCGCCGTGTGTCCCGCGTCTTCGTCCGTGTTCGCCAGCCATAGCCCCGCCAGAATATTTGCAGCCGTTTATCTAACCCTGCAATCGCTTCCAGCGACAGCCCCCATCGTTCCCATTGTTGCTGTTTGTTCTCGTTTTCATCCCCCTATTTTTACCGCATCCTTTCTCATTTCTCTAATCTGACTTTGTCGAGAACTTGACCTTTTAGGCTTTTTGTTCTACGCTGTAAGGTGTAATGGTTCAATACGCCGCATTGGCTTACTCACTTTGAAGGGGAAGTACCTTTATGAAAATGCTGCTTACGTCTGCGGGCATCAGGAACAAGACGATCAATGCCGCGCTGCTTGACCTGCTGGGCAAACCGATTGCCGAGTGCAACGCCCTTTGCAATTCCACCGCCAGCTATCCCCTTGACCGTGCTTTTAATCGCGTATGGGAATTCGTCACTGGCAACGAACCCATAACCCCCATGTGCGAGCTGGGTTGGAAGTCGCTCGGTGTGCTAGAACTGACCGCGCTGCCCAGCATCAGCAAGGACGTTTGGGTTCCGATGGTTCAGCAGGCCGATGTGCTGCTGGTGAACGGCGGCGACACGGTGTATCTGGCCTACTGGATGCGGCAGTCGGGCTTTGCAGACCTTTTCCCTTCGCTGAACTTGGTTTACGTGGGACTAAGCGCTGGCAGCGTCGTAATGACTCCCCGAATTGCGAAGGAATTCATCCATTGGACGCAGCCCAGCAGTGAGCATGAACCGTTGGGGCTGGTCGATTTCGAGATCTTCCCGCATCTCGATTACCCGACGCTGCCGACTCACGCAATGGCCTATGCCGAAAAATGGGCAGCCCATATCCAGTCGCCGGGGTACGCCATCGACGATGAAACCGCCATCAAGGTGGTCGATGGAAAAGTCGACGTGATTACTGAAGGCAAGTGGAAGCTGTTCACGCCCTAACACGACCTACTTCCAGCCGACATCCGGTGGAGGATTCATGTCCACATCAGGGTTTTCCCAGTCAATCGGGCGGTTCGACATGGCGGTTGAGGTCACAATGTTGACCACCCGCCGACCATGATCGCCCAGCCGTTCGTTCAGGGCTTCCAAATGCTGCATCGAGGCGACCGCCACCTTGAGCAAGGCACAGTGGCCGCCGCTGAGTTTGTACATCTCGCGGATTTCGGGGAACGCTTCGGCGGAGCTTGTCCTTAAGAGGCACTTCCCCGCGTCGCACTGGAGTTGGATGAACGCCAGCAGCGGCAGCCCGACCTGCGCCGGATCAATCTGTGCCGCGTAGCCGGTGATGACACCGCGATCCTCCAATTTACGGACGCGCTCCGCCACCGCCGGAGCCGACAACGCCACGCGCCGCCCCAGCTCATTGTAGGACAAGCGTGCGTCCTGCTGGAGTTCGCGCAGGATGTTCCAGTCGGTCGCATCAAGCGGGGTTTCTGATTGTAAAGTCATCGCCCTGTTTTCCTTTTAATTTCGCCCGATAAGGGGAATATACCTTTCAATTCGTCTTTCGGCTGTTATGGTGAACATGATACCATATACAGAACAAACGTTGCTTTTCTGGCCTCAAACCGCACCTCCAAAAGCGATAGGCCGTTGTAAAAGGGAGCCTAAAAATGAAAGTCCGCCGAATGGATCATGTGGGGATCAACGTCCTTGATCTGCCTGCCGCGAAAGCCTTTTTCCTCGACCTCGGCTTTGAAGTCATGTGGGAAGCCACGATGGGCGGCGCGTTCGTGGAAAAGGTCATCGGCCTGCAAAACGTGAAAGACGACTGCGCCATGCTGCGAACACCGGACGGTGAAACGACCATCGAACTCATCCAGTTTCACTCACCGCTGGATGAAAAAGGTCTTCAGCCGTCGTTCGCCAATACGCTGGGTATCCGGCATCTGGCTTTTCTCGTGGACGATCTCGACGCGGTGGTCGCCAAGTTGAAGGCGCGCGGTACAGAACTGTTTAATGAGATCCAAATCTACGAGGACATTTATAAGGAAATCTTCGTGCGCGGGCCGGAGGGCATCATCATCGAACTGGCGGAAGAACTCAAAAAAGCCTGAAAACGTGGTTTAGATTAACCGGACGCGATACATCGTGTCCCTACACGAAATTCCACCACAATCTTGCGTTTGTAGACAGCAGACAGGCTGTCCGGCATTTCAGAACTTCTCAAATGATTTTTATCGGCCAACCAACCTGAACGGTATTCCGATGCGCGAAAAGGAGACGAACGATGCGAAAACTATGGGTCAAAGCGTGGCTGACGCTGGATGGTGTGTTTGATGCCACGACGATGGACAACTGGTGGCAGAATTCGAACAGCCCGGAACGGATGGATTATATCACCGGGCAGTACGCGCAGGGCGACATTTATATGCTGGGGCGCGTCACCTATGAGATGCTCTGGCCGGGTTGGTCGACCCAAACCACCGGCGATGGCCCCGGCCCGCTGCTCAACCGGATGCAAAAAGTTGTGGTCTCGACCACCCTCACCGAAGCGCCGTGGAAAGAATCGACCATTATCCGCGACAATGTGGTGGAAGAAATCAGGAAGCTGAAGCAGCAGTCGGGCAAAGACATCATCATCGACGGCAGCGCGACCCTCGTGCAGTCGCTTCAAGGGACAGGGCTGATTGACGAGTACCGCCTGCTCGTCGAACCCTTCCTCATGGGGCGCGGCAGACGCTTTTTCGCCGATGGGACGGACATGACCAAACTGCGGCTGGTCGACAGCAAGACGCTCCAATCGGGAACGCTCGCCCTCATCTACCAACCGACTGACAAGTAACCTCAGGTCGGGTAGTTGCTACCCGACCTTTTATTTTGATGCTTCATCATGACCCTGACAACTCGGATTTTGTAGGGCGGAGGCGTGCCTCCGCCGTGCCACCAACCCTATCACCACGGCTGTGCGCCCACCAAACCCTACCGCCTCACCAGACCCCACGTACCACTTAAACTCACCAACCCCACCTTTCACCGACGATAAGCCTACCGTTTCACATACAGGTGTAGCATCTTTGAAACGGGTCTCGCGTGGATGCTTAAAGATGAAAAAAAGAGTGCTGATAATAGTCGAACTGACAGCGGTGTTCCTGCTGCTGATCGGGATCATGCGTGTGGTAGGACATAGCTTTCCGAGTGAAAAAATAGCCTATGTTATAGGACACTTTGGTCTTTCAGGTACGTTCGATATACAGGTTCTGGACTTGAGAACACGCCAATCCGTCAGTCTAGGCGCTGTCAGCGGGTCTAATTCAACTAGCTTTAGCTGGAGCAGCGATGGGCGGTTGGCTTTTGTAGGGTATCGGGATAGCATGTTTGGAGTTTATGTCTGGGAGAGTGGGCAGACGACCATGATCTCCCAGAAGGTAGGCGCTTATACATCCACTGCTTGGAGTACCGACGGGCGGCTGGCTTTTGTTTCGTTTGACGAGGGTAACAATGACATCTCTGTCTGGGACGGTGAGAAGGTAGAGAATATCTCACACAATAGCGCGAGTGATACATCGCCTAGATGGAGTGCAGATGGGCGGCTGGCTTTTGTCTCTGAACAAGACCTCAGTTCTACAATCTTTGTTTGGGACGGTAGAGCAATAACAGCTGTTTCTCAGAGTGCATCCCGTCATTCATCTCCTGTGTGGAGTAGCGATGGACGGCTGGCTTTTGCCTCCGGTTGGTACGACAGCGCTGCTATTTCTGTCTGGGATGGCAAAGAACTAACTTCTATCTACCACATCAAAGATGCTGTTGATTGGCCCGAATGGAGTCCAGATGGACGGTTAGCCTTTGTATCCAATTACAACTCGAATGTTGAAATTGAGGTGTGGGATGGCAAAATCATAACCTCATTTCCTCAAGGCGGATATAATATCTTCCCAAGATGGAGCAGCGATGGACGGTTGGCCTTTGTGTCCTCCACATTTAGTGATGGGCCTCGGGGAGTATATGTGTGGGATGGTCAAACAGTAACGGACCTCTCGTATGCGAGCACTAGCGAATCCTCATTTGCATGGATTAAAGACGATCGGCTAACCTTCTCGTCTACTCGGAATGGCAGTTGGACGATTTATGAGTGGGATGGCGCGTCCCTCACGAACATTCTGCAAAGACCATACAGACAGCAGGGACTCATTTATAAGTGGTGGACACCGTGAAGTGCTCTTGCTCTACCCTGATTAGAGTGAGGTTGCGACATAGAGTACTATTGTTAGGTGTGTAGCACTGACCACGATGAGGCGATCATGTCTTCAGAGCAGAGTCAAAGCAGAGATGAATTTTTGCAAGCGCTGGGCCAAAAACCGACCGATGAACTCATCCAGTTAGCGCTCACCGCCAGCGACGAGGAAGATAATTGGGGATGGGATGCCATCTCGGAGCTGCGCAATCGTGGCACACGCGAAGTGTTTGACGCAGCTCGTACGTTATGCGAGAGCGTTGACCCCCTTGAACGCAGTACGGGTATTACTATTCTTGCACAGTTGGGCTTAAAGCCTCGCCCGTTTCTTGATGAAACCCTTGAACTGTTTTTCAAGCTCATGGCGAGCGAACAGGATCACCGTGTCTTAAATGCGTTGGGTGTTGGCTTGGGGCATATTTCGCCGGACCCGCGAAAAGTTGACCCCTTACTTCAATTCAAAAACCACGTCCATCCAGAGGTGCGCCTTGGCGTGGCTTTCGGGCTGAGTGGCGAAGACGACCCATCAGCTATCCAAGCATTGATCGAGTTGTCGGCTGATGAAGATGACGAGGTTCGTGATTGGGCAACCTTTGCCTTAGGCTCTCAAACGGCGCTGGATACCCCTGAAATTCGTGAAGCCCTTTATAAACGTGCTGCTGACCTTGACGATCCGAGCAATGCTTCAGGTGAGGGTTTGGTAGGGCTGGCTAATAGGCACGACGAACGTGCATTTGAGTTCGTAAGTAAGCACTTGCAAGCAGGCTACACAGGAACATTGGTTATTGAAGCGGCTGAAAACTTAGCCGATCCAAGACTATATCCATTATTGGTTAAACTAGCGGATGATCTCACTTACATAGGTTATGAAAAGCAAGCCTTAGAAGATGCAATTGCCGCCTGCCAGCCGCGAAACTAAATCTGACATCGACTAACCCATTCCTACTCGCTTTCAAACCAGACTCTAACACCACACTAAACGGTGGAAATTTATTTTGTGTCGATTTCATCGCAAAATGAACCATAAAAGTCTTTAAAGTCCCTCGCCCTGAGGGAGAGGGATTTAGGGTGAGGGCTTAAAATAATCATCCACCACTTAAGGTAGTCCTACCAACCAGACTCTAACTTGACAAATTAGCCCTTTTGTTCTATTCTGTAACTGTGTCTTTCTCTCTGTGTTCTTTGTGCCTTCGTGGTAAAAAGCCTTTGCATTGAGATGGGGAATTGGCGCTCCACTGCCGCCGCCGCCGCCACAGCCGCCAATTCTCAATAACAGCAACAGCATCAACAGCAATACTCTCGCTCAAATGTTGCGAAAAATGAGAATGACAATTGCGACAATTGCAATTTTTTTCAACATCTATAACATTTGACTGGGATCAAGCGTCGAGTTACGCCAGCCCTAAATTAGCTGCCAGCGTCGGCAGGTAGATGCTATGGTCAGCGATGATGTCGGGCAGGTCATCCGGCATTTCGACCCAATAAAAGTCGAAGGGGATCGGCTCATCGGCGGACATATACTCACCGTGCTGCCAGTATTCCGGCGCGTCTTCGTCACACCAGATATGGAAGTAATAGCGGTGGTGAATTTCAGGGATGCCGAAGTCCGACATATCGCGGCTGTGCTGACCGAGGAACGCGCTCAGGCGTAAACCCGCGAGGCCGGTTTCCTCAATCGCCTCGCGCAGTGCTGCGTCTTCGACCAATTCATCCGGCTCGACCGTGCCACCGGGAACCTGAATACCGGCTTCCGGCGCGGTGGGATGCGTGAACACTAAAAGGCGGCTGCCGCGGGTGATATAGGTGAGGACTTTAGTTTTCTCGATCATGGCGAATTTTACAGACACATCCAGCACTGGAAGCGTTCCCTTAAAGGTGATAAGCAGCGAACGTAAACAACCCTGCGGTGGGTTAGTTAGTAGATCAACTGCCGCGTTCGATTAATGTTTGAGACCCTGAATGTGGTGCGTAGCAATGAGTGTCCGTGGGCAAAGCACGAGTGGTACAAGTGACAGTAGTGCGACCAATTCCGAGCATATCCTTATGATGATTATGCGCGAATGAGCAGCGCGAATCAATAGTGAATTAAACGTTTAAAAAATAATCTAAATGATTACTTATTTTGATAAAGTGAGGTTCCTGACCATCTGATCGCGTCCGTTATGACCCAATACAGAATATTTAGATAGGTTCTGAGGCGATTTAAGCGGGCAGTTGAAGTTGGGCAATCACCGGCAGATGATCCGAACCGGTCGAGCCGCCCAGCCACGCCGCCAGCGGCTTTATCGCCTCGCTGTGCCAGATGTAGTCGAGGCGCATCAACGGTAGAAACGGCAGCTTCTGCGACCCGACGATGACTTCTGAGGGGAAGGTGTAGCCGAGGCCGAAGCCGACCCCCGCGTAGGCATCCCGCAAGCCGCTGCCCGCCACAAAGCGGTCGTAATCCCCGCTGGAGTCGGCGGTGTTGAAGTCGCCCATCACCACGACGGGCTGCGATTCGGCGGCGAGCTTCGGGTAAAAGTTATCCATCTGCCAGCGCCGGTAGTAGGTGAAGTACTCGTAGGGGAAGATGCGCCCGATGAAGCGCCGCTGCCCCTGCGGGCGGACGAACGACGGCGCGGTCATGTGCATGTTATAGACCGTAACCGGCTGCCCGTTGACATCCACCACCGCCCGAATGTGGGTGAGTTCGTAGTTCTCCGGCAGGTTGAAGGTCTCTTGGTCGGTGATCGGGTAGCGGCTCATCACGCCCATCGACGACTCATCCAGAGGGCTAAACACGCTGACGGTATAGGGATAAGCTGCGGTGAGCGAAGGCCAAACGCTGCTCAGGAAGCCGTCCGACATCTCTTGAATGGCGATCACATCGGGGTTCGCCTGCCGGATTTGGGCTTCGGCGGCTGCCCAATCGGTGCTGCGCTTCAGTACATTCATGGTCATGACTGTTATAGTACGGGCTTCACTATGCCAGCCTGCTCGTAAGGTATCTGGCAAGAAGTGAACCCCGTATTTCAGCACGAACACGAGCAAGGGGATGAGCAGCACCAGCGCCCACCGGCGGCGTTTGCGTAACAGGGCGATGACCAGCAGCACGGGCGCGGGGAGAAAATACCATGCGGTGAAGTTGCTGAGGAAGTCGGTTTGCCACAGCCGGTCACGGGCAGCCGCCCACAACAGCCCGTAGCCGAGCAGGAACAGCCCATACAGCACGATGATCGCTGGTAAAAGCAGACCCCGCCACTGGCTGCGGAGACCCGTTAATCGACTCGTCAAGGTTTCGCTCGCTCTCTATCGGAAAGGGGAGGGTTACAGTCCTCTCCCCTACAAGGTTGCCAATGACGGATGGAGTATGCCTAAGGGTTGCCGACGTAGTAAATGGCGTTCCCCGAAAAGCTGGAGATATACAGGCCGCCGGTGGGCGAGTTGACAACCGACGATGGGCCGATCAAGCCTTCGATCAGGGTACGCACCGAACCGGTGTAGTGCTGATCGTCAATCTTATACAGGATGATGGAAACCACCTCGTTCCGCAGCCACATCGTCACGATCAAGCGACCGACGTAGCGTTCGGGCAGCTTGTCGCCCTGATAGAGTTCGATACCGGTCGGCGCGGAATGGTCAGGCAGCGTGACTACGGGCGGCAGCGTACCAGAGTCTTCCGGCGGCAGCCCGAAGTAATTGGGGAAGCCATAATCGCCGCCTTCGATGATGTAGTTCACTTCTTCCGGCACATCAATCGGGTCGCTGCAATCGTCCGTTTCGAACTCGGTGTCGAGGCAGCCGGACGAGCCGTTATCGACCGCGAAGAAGCCGTTGCCATCCGGCGCGGGAATGAGGCCGTAGGGATTGCGGACACCCGTAGCGAACACCTTGAAGTCCGAACCGTCGGGGTTCATCGAGAAGATACGGGCGGCCTTTTCGTTCGTTTCAGGGCGGTGGTCGGTGGTGGAACCGGAACCGAGATAGAGGCGACCATCCGGGCCAAACACGAGTCCGTTATTCTGGTGGAAGGCGTAACTTTCCGAGGGGAAACCGTCGACAATCGTCTTGGTGGTATCGGACTTGTCGTCGCCGTTGGTGTCGGTCATCAGCACCAGCGCACCTGCGACGTTGACGTACAAACCATCCTCGCTCCATGCCAAGCCTTCGGGTTTAACGAGGCCGCTGGCGAACTCGGTCACGGTGTCGGCGACGTTGTCTTTGTCCTCGTCACGCAGCACCCAGATGAACCCGCTGAGGCTGGCGACATACAGTTCACCTTCGGGGCCAACTTCCATCGCGGTCGGGGATTTCACCACTTGGTTCTCAAAAAATTGGATCGGAATGTTGTCGTACATGGTGATGTCGGCTAAGGCTTCGTCATTCGTGTCGGTGGTGACTTGATCCAAGTCCGGCTCGAAGGTGGTCGAATACAGCCACGCCAGCACCCCGCCGAACACAATCAGCATCGCCACAGCGGAGATGGCGACGAAGCGCCAATGCTGCCGGTTGCTGATGCGCCGGGCGACGATATAGATGAGGGTGGCTAAACCCGCGCCGAGGATGAATCCGCCGGTATTCTGAATCAAACCGCTGGCGAGTTCGCGCATCGGCAGGTTGATATACGCGCGTCGAAAGGGGGTGCTGGCGGTTAAGCCCAGAAACGCGCCAAAACCCACCAGCGCGATCAAGGTCAGTATGATTGATAGTCCCTGTTCCTTACGGCTGCGATCCAAGATGGTAGCTAAACTAATTAAAATCCATGCGACGCTAAAGAAGACGAGGCCAATACCGATGATCTCAGTGAAGTTAATCTGCAAAGCGCTACCCTATCGTTAGTCTGGAATTCACATTGTAATGTTAGATCATTATATACCGATATGGAATTTTGACATTGAACTCTATGCAGCGTGAATTTGGGCGACTGCTTGAAGCGGGTTTGGCGCTTAATACGAAACGACTTCGATTGTTTTCAGCAGTAAATAGCGATTGGCTGTATCCACTTCGAAATCCTCATTGGCAGCAGGGACGAGGCGTTCGCCGGTTTGCCAATCGTAAACCGTGACAGTCAGATTGTAATGGCGACCGGCAAGCTGCTTGGGGAGTTGCAGCGTCCGGTAATCTTCGTAGTATGCCCCCGGCTGCCACGCGGTCATTTGTTCCGGTGTGCCGGGTGCGTTGGCTGGCCCGTCGCTTTGCACCACGATATTACCGTCCTCATCAAGCAGGGTTAAGCTGATGCTGTAATCCATCGGCGGCGGTTGGAGGGCTGACCACCACAGCTTGACGGACAGGGTTTCATTCTCGCGGAACGTGGTACGGTTTTCGGCGATTTCGAAGCCGTTGAGCGCAACTGTGTCGTTGAAAGCGATGCCCTCCCAAAGCGGTGGGCCTTCGTACAGGCGCAGCAGGAAATTCCACGGGCCGACGAAGATCGACTCTTTGCGATCTTTCATAATTTCCGCTTTAAGGGCTTCGTCCTGCTGCCATCCGGTCGTCGCCAAATACCACACGCGCGAATGGTCTGCCGGTTCGGTCGCCCACGGCAGTTCGCCCTGCGGGAAGAACTGGGGCAGGAAGTAATCCCACGACATGGGTGTGCCGCATACGCAGTAGGGGTCTTTGATGAGAATGTCACCGGGGCGGACGTTACGGGCAAACCATGAGAGTACCATCCGCATCGGAACGGCTTCGGTCGGCACAGCACGGAATTGCAGCCAATCAACCGGAATAAAGACGGTCGCGAGGATGACGGCGACGGCTGCCCACTGTCCCCGGCGCGGTAGGAAGGCGGCGGCGGTCGCAAACAGCATGACGATGCCCAACGAGACCCACCACACGTAACGCACGTTCAGGTATTCGCGGTTCGGGGCGACCCCATAAATGACGGCTGGAACGCTTAACCAGATGAACAGCACCAGCACCCAGCGTCCGCTTACCCGACGGCGCAGCAACCCATAAACGACGGCAGCCACCGCCCCCAGCATCAGAACAAGGTGGATGCTCGTGCCGCCAAAATCGGTGTAGACCTGCACCATTTCGGTGAGGAAATCCTTCGGCGGTTGGGGCATTACGTCTAGCCGTTGGGCAGCATTCCCGATGAACTGGATGATGGCGGGTAGGGCGATCATGGCTGTAACCCCACCCACCAGTACCCAGCGGGGGAACAGGCGCGGACGCAGTACCACGACCAGCAGTGACAAGAACGCGATGTACAGGACGCTGGTAAAGGTGCTGTAAAAGGTGAGCGCGAGGACGACCGCCAGCAGCAGCACCCGCCGCCAATTGTCGGGCTGGCGCATCCAGCGCAGCGTCATCCACAACGACAGCGAACCGAACAGCAGTACGATGCCGTAAGCGCGGACTTCCACACCGGTATACACCAGATAGCCTAAACTGGCGGCAGCCGCCCCCGCGACCCACGCCGCCCCCTTTTGATGGGTGTTATGGGGGGGCAATCGCGGCGATAAGGGCTTGGGCGGCGCGGAAGGTGAAGATGACCCCCAGCAGCGCCAGCAAGATCATGAAGTAGCGAGAGGCTTCGAGCGTGAGGCCAACGAACTGCATCCAGACCCACGTCATGATGCTGAACAGGGGCGGCCAATCGTAGGGGACACGGCTCATGGCCTCGGCAAAGCTGCCCTGCACATGCCAGAGCGACCAGATTTCATCCGGCCATTCATAAAAGCTCACGAGATGCTGTGTACGCAGCCAGCCCGCAAAAAGCAGCAGCGCGATCATGGCGAACAGCATCCAGATCGGGGAGGTGTAACGGTTACGGGCGTGGAGAGGGGCAACACTCATATACTGGCGCTATCCATCATTTAGAATATGCACTTCGTTTTGGCAGCGGCGAAATCTAACGAATAACTCTGGAGATTTTGTGGACGAACGATGAAAGGTTGATGAAGTTATTTTTAAACTTACTTATATACTCTACATAAAAGTTCAATCAAGTCACGGTTTCTTAATCTCAGTCCCATTTTTGTGATGGGCGCGGCTTAGAGACCGTGTGAGAAGTTCTGAAAATACCGGACAGCCTGTATGCTGTCCCTACAAAACGCGAACTTGTGATGCGACTTTCCAAACGGTTTCTAAGAAACCAATAAAACGGGGGATCAACCGATCCCCCGTTAGTAGATGCGCTATTATTCCGGCAGGGTGACGTGCGCTTGCAGCCACTCGACCAACGTCGGCACGAAGTCCTCCGTAAAGACCGGATCAAGCTGGGCATATTCGCTCAGTGAGCCGATCTCCGCCTGCTGAAACAGGTGGTTCGCGTCCGGCAGGGTGACGATGGTGACATCTTCATTACCGGCTTCCGCGAGGGCGGCTTCGATGGCGGGCGCGTTTTGTTCGGCGGGAACTTGTACGTCCTTGCCCCCAAAAACGGCTAACACCGGCACGGTGGTTTGCGCCCAATCAGCGGCGGGGTCGGTCGCCAAGAACGAGCGGAACCACGGGTTGAAGTAACCGGCGGCCTGCTGCTCGGCAGATGTTTTCGCGTAGGTTTCCAAATCGCCGAGGGACTCACGGTCGGCTTCGGGCAGGAGCTGCGCGACTTCCAAAGTGGCTTGAGTCGCCAGTTCGATGAACTTCTCGCGGTCGTCATTTTCGATGGCTTCCCAGATCGCCGGTTGGGCGCTCGTTTGGGCTTCGATCATCTCGTCACTGCCACCTTCGGCCTTCAAAATTTGGCGGCCTTGTTCTTGCAGCACTTCTTTGCCCGTGACACCCGGCCCCGCCATGACGATGATGAAGTCGATGTTCGGGTCGGTCGCGCCGAGGCCAGCCGCGACGATACCGCCTTCGCTGTGACCCAAGATGCCCAGTTCGTCGGCGTTAATTTCCGGTCGCTTGCTCAGAAAGTCGAGCGCCGCCGCCGCGTCCGCCGTGGTTTCTTCAATCGTCGCGAAAATATCACCGCCGGAACCACCGACACCCCGGTCGTCGTAACGCAGCACCGCCATACCGGCGCGGGTGAGTTCGTCCGCCACCAAGCCCAACGGCTTCATCGCACCGATGGTTTCGTCACGGTCTTGTGGGCCGCTGCCGGATACCAGCACGACGGCAGGGAACGGGCCTTTGCCTTCCGGCAGGGTGAGTGTTCCGGCGAGGGTCACATCCTCATTGGTGAACGTCAGTTCTTCGACCACATACGGCAAATCCGCGACATTCGGTTTGACGATTTCCAGCGCTTCAACAACCGGCAGGAACACCGCTTCGTGCAGCGCATCATAATCCTCAGGGGAGGTTTGCAGCAGGACGAGGTAACTCTTGTTGTCCGCTTCGGTCACGGCTAAATCCACCATGACGGTTTGTGCGCCGGCGCTCACATCGACTTTGTAAAGCGTCCACGTTAGGGTTTCCGTCTCCAACGTGCCGACGCTTTCCGGCACTTCGGAAAGGCCCAACTGCGGGAGTACCGCGTCCATCAGCGCGTCGATCTTAAACGGCGCACTTTGGATGCCGAGGAGTGTGACATCCTCCGGTGTCGCGCCGCGTTGGAGGAGGCCGTTGCCCAGCGAAGTCCAGCCGGACGGGACGACGGTAGTAAGGCCAAAATGGGTATCATTCAGCGGTTCGAGGGTGATTTCGGTTTCTTGGGCGGCAATAATGCCCGTACCCAGCACCAAGATCATGAACAGGATAAAAACCTTTTTCATCAAACGTCCTTTCTCGTGACGTGCCAATAAAAACAGCACGCATGATGCCACATTGATGTGTACGAGTGAAGCGTGATTCCGGTTGCGGTCGGCGCGGGTAATATAACAACAGTTGCATTAGAACAATTTTTCGCTTATACTCTATGCAACTGGTTGGTTACTTTTAGAGTTAGACAAAACAGGATGGCAGAATCGACAGCCGTTGAACGCAGCATCTGGGTCGCCGTACCGCCGGAACGGGCTTGGCAAGCCGTAACCGAGCCGCAGCACCTGAACCAGTGGTACGCGACTTTCTATCACTGGGATATTCCGGCGTTGGCGGCAGGGGCGAGGGTCGAGTTTTACAACAAGGACAACCACGCCGATATGCAGGTGGCGACCATCACCGTGGTTGACCCGCCGCGCGAGTTCACACTGCGCTGGGAGTCGCCCACCGGCTACCCCGCGACGACCCTCATCACGAGCTTTTTGCTCAACAGCGAGGCCGACGGAACGCGGGTAACGATCCACGAATCCGGTTATGAGACCGTTCCCGCCGATGAGCGCCAGCAGTGGTTGGACGCGACCGGAAACGGCTACGGTATGTCGGTCGAGAACCTGAAGGCGTACCTCGAAGGCCGACCGATTCCCTATTAGCAAACCTATAAGCCCGCGCATTCGAGCCTAGCTTCATGCTCGCCTTATTCGATTTGCATTTTTAGCAATCTTCGTAACAATAGGGGGGTGCGTTATTCTTTCTTTTGTTCGGAGGCGACCGCATCGCTTTTAGCCCGTACTGGTCAGCCAAGTTGAGAACTATTCCCCCACGCCGTTACACCGTCATTTTCCTCATCATCATCGCCCTGTTGATGGGCAGCGTCCTACGCCTGTCCCTCGCGCAAGGCGAAAACCCGCTCCCCGCGTTGAGCGATAAGGTCGTCTCGAAAATCAAGACGATTGCCATGATCGGGAAGGTGCGCGAGAACAACCTGTACGTGTTTGCCAAAGTCGGTGACAGCATCACCGTCGGCGAACGGTATCTGTACCCCTTCGGCACGGGGCTTTACCAACTGCGCGACCATACCTATTTGCAGGCTGTGGTTGACGCATACGTCAAAACGCCGGTGCGCGAGGTGACTTCGTTCGATAATCCCTCGGTGGCCTCAGCCGTTGGTTGGGCGGCGTATAATGTACTCGCGCCGCGCTCGGCTGATCCGTACCAGTGTGAGGCGGGCGAATCGCCGTTGGTATGCGAGTATCGGATTATTCAACCGTCGGTAGCGTTCATCATGTTCGGCACGAACGACGTGGGCTACCGGACGGAGGACGAGTTCAGCCGTGACATGGGCGAGATTGTCAAAACGTCGATGGAGATGGGTGTGATTCCGGTGCTGATGACCATCCCCCCGCAGCCGCGCGTGCCTGACCGTGTGGTGGCCTTTAATGGCATCATCCGCGACCTTGCCTACAACAACGACCTGCCGCTCATCGACGTGAACGCGGCCTTCGCCCCACTGCCCAACAGCGGCCTTGCCTATGACAACGTGCATCCCTCGTGGCCGCCGGGTGATGAAGAACTGGCAGCCGACTTCACGGTGGAGAACCTGACCTACGGCTGCACGGTGCGGAACCTGCTCACCCTGCAAATGCTCGACTTGATCTGGAAAGCCATTCAGCCTGACCCCAAGCCCACGTTATAACCCCGCATCACTGGCGGGTGATGGCTGACGACTGTAGACTTAGAGGTATTCTCGGCGTGTAATCACTGCGGTAGAGGAGCGATGATGGACCCCAAGCATTTTGAAATCAAAGAGTACATGATTATCTGGCGGCAGCTCGAAATCCAGAACATTAACGGCCTGAGCGCCAAAGTTCGGGCGATTGTACGCTGCACCGGCGGCGAGTTCGGGATGGATGTGTACTTCCTCGCCGAAGACAGCGCCTACCCTGACCCGTACGTCGATGAGAAAGAGAACAAGGGTTATATGTTCCTCAACATCCGCGACATCATGGCGTTCGTGGATATGCTGCGCTACGAAAAGCCGATCTTTGGTCATCTGCGCCCCGACCGCCCGGAATGGATGAGCGTGACGACCACCAAAGAACCCGTTGGCGAAGCGGAATAATCCCCGCCTTATGCCGGTTCCATTCAAGCGGTGGACATCAACCAGCCCTTTTCCCTCACGGCGAGAAGGGCAAAGACCGCTTACCCATCTGCTCCTGCGGCTGCTCATCCTGTTCACGCTGCCGGTGCTGTTCGCGCCGGTGGTGCAGGCGCAGGCGGTGACGGTATTAGACGTGAACACCGAAGCGCCGCGCGTCTACGAGAAGTACGAGCTGCGCTTTAGCATCCCCCAAAGCGTACAGCATCCCTTTTTTGCCTATGACGACAGCCCGCCACCCGGCGTAACCCCCGCCACCGGCATCACGGTTGAGGGGGTGATTACCACGCCGTCGGGCAAGACGGTGCGCCAGCCCGCCTTTTACAGCGTCGATGTCCAGCGTGTGCAGCAGGGCGGCAGCGTGTACTATGACGAACTGCCGACAGCGGCGTGGAGACTGCGCTACAGCCCACAGGAAACGGGCGTGTATCAAGTTACTATTTCGGTGACGGATGCCTCCGGCACGGTGAGCAGCGCGGCGGGCAGCTTTGAGGCGCAAGCACCCGAACGGCACGGGTTCATCCGCGTGAGCGACGATGACCCGCGCTACTTCGAGTTTTCCGACGGGACGCTGTTCTGGCCGGTTGGCCCTGCCTACGGCTACGGGGATTACGCCCAATATCAGGACACCGGACTCAACTTCGACCGTCCGTGGTTGGGCGGCATCGGCGCGTATTCGACCAATTGGGCGCGGTGGTTGTCCTCGGCGGAAACGCTCGGTAACGAGGGCGCGATGACCCGCTTGAACTTCCGCGAACATGCCCCCGACAGCGAACTCTCGTATGACCTGACGTACCCGAACGCCTTCCGCTACTGGATTACCAATTGGCTGAACGAGGACAAAGGGCCGCAGTTCAAGCCGAACACCACCTACAACGTATTGATCCGGCTGAAAACGGTTGGCCTCAGCGGGCCGCGCAATTCGGCCTTCCCGTGGGGCGTGACGGCGCGGACGCACGAGTGGCTTGGACTTAGCGAATCGGTAGAGGAGGTCGAGAACACCCTGCGCGATAAGCCTATGGTGTTCGACCACATCACCGAAAACCGCGATTGGTTCACGGTAGAAACCACCTTTCGAACCGGATCACGACCGGAAAACGACCTTTCGATTTATCTCGATAACGTCAGCGCGGGCAGCGCCTATATCGACGAGTTCCAGATCCGCGAAGTGCTGGCGGACGGCAGTTTGGGCGGCAGCGTCATCCGCAACCCGAAGGCCGACATGCACACCTATGTGGACCCGCGCGGGGCGGCGGACATCGACTGGATGGTCGAGCAGGCCGAGCAGAACGGCGTGTACCTAAAGCTGGTGGTGCATGACAAGAACGACTGGATACAGAACCACCTCAAGGCCGACGGTTCATTCGCCGAGGAGGGCGACGGTTACTACCAAGCCGAGGACACCAGAGCAAGCTGGCTCCTGCGCCAGTGGTACCGCTACATCATCGCGCGGTGGGGTTATTCGACCGCCGTTCACTCGTGGGAGCTGAACAACGAAGGGCCGCCGGACTCGACCGGAAACGGAACCGCGCCCCACTGGGAAACCGCGCAAGCCTTCGCCCGATATATGCACGAGAATGACCCCCAGCCGCACCTGGCAACGACCTCGTTCTGGTGCTGCTGGCGACCGGAGTTCTGGGGCAACAACAGTTTATTCCCCGATATTGATTATGCCGACCTGCACGAGTACACCCGCGACGAGCCGGTTGGTGCGGATATGGCAGCCTTCCACCTCGAATGGAGCAGCCAAGTCGAGACTTCGCCGATTGGTAAGCCTACTATCCGCGCGGAGACGGGTATTAACCACGCGGGATGGTATGACGAACTGAAGCAGCCGAACGCGGGCATCTGGTACCGGCATTTGCTGTGGGCATCACTGGACAGCGCCTCGCTGTTTGAACCCGGCTACTGGTATCAGGAACATCTCGACGAGATTCCCCGTTTCGCGATTGCCGGCGCGTTCGCGGATTTTGTCGGTCAGTTGGATGTGAACGCGGGCGGTTACGTGGATTTAGCTGCTGATGTTTCCAACGCCAAGCTGCGGGTCGTGGGGCAGAAGAACCTCGACCGTGGCAGCGCCTACGGGTGGATTCAGAATACCGACTTCACATGGCGCAGCGCCCTCGACGGCTACAACGGCAGCCAGAGCGGGACGGTTGCCATCACGCTCGCCCCTTCGACCGATTACCGCGTGAGTTGGGTGGATACCCGCAGCGGGGCGGTGATGGCGGAAGAAACCGTTTCCAGCGACGGTGACGGTGTGGTCACGCTGACGGTTGATGCGCTGGCGGAGGATGTCGCGTTTCGGATTGTGGTCGATAGGTAACAGTCAACAGGTGACAGTTAAAGGCAGAGATCGCCAAGAGATTGGTTAATGGTGTTTTGCCAACTTATAGGGATGAGACACGCCTCATCCGCAACACCAACCGCCCTCAATAAGCCTTCACAGCTTTGCATTCACCTTGTAACTTACCACTTATGACTTCAAACTATTATTACTTACGTTTGAATTAGGTTTGTCGGCAAACCGTTTTCTAACCTTCCACCAACCTCAACCTGCGTTTTCTCTCCTAAAAAGTTAGTGCCAACACCCGTTAAAAGTGACCAAATGTTCTGACAAATGTTCACCCTAAATATCATCACTTTGCATACAATAGAAAAAGGCTCGGCTGTAGCGGTTTAATGCTGACAAACCCTCAAGCTACTCCCAACCACACGCACCTTAACAACCACATCCGCCTTGTCTTTTGCCTTCGTTTTTGACTAATGACTGTCGACTAAAGACTACAGACTAAAGACTGCCTTTTGCAGCAAACGTTGCAGCAGCGAACTATCCTTCCGCCGCTGCAATAAAACAATTACCTGCACGAGATTTGGGTTGTCTTTAACTATCAACTGATAACTGTCAACTGAAAACTAAAATGGCGCTCTGCCGCCGCCGCCGCCGCCAAATTACCAACTGACAGTTGTGACACTGACGACACTGACGACATTTGCATTTTTTTCAACATTGAAGGAGGAAACTTCGGAAACTGCAAGAAATCAGATTCGGAATTTGACGAATTTGCGACCGAAGGAAGTCCTTTAGGGCAGAATTTTCCGAATCAAAAGCGGTGAGTTTGTGCCTCACCGCTTCTAAAGACGATTGACTTAAAACGATTGACTGGCTCAGTCCCCCGCAGCGATGACCTGCGCCGGAACCTTGCCGGTGCCGCCGGTGTGGTGTTCGCTGGCCGCGAACGGGTCCAACTGGGCGGTGAGTTCCTCGCGGAACTGCTGCATATACAGGTTGTAGTAGTGTCCCTGTAGGCGCATGAGTTCAGCGTGGCTGCCCATTTCGCTGATGCCACCGTTCTCGATGACGAGGATACGGTCGGCGCGGCGAATGGTCGACAAACGGTGGGCGATGATGAAGCTGGTGCTGTTCTTCATCAGCAGTTCCATGCCGCGCTGGATGAGCGCTTCGGTCAGCGTATCGACGCTTGACGTGGCCTCGTCCATCACGAAGATGTCGGGCTTCGCCAGCACGGCGCGGGCGAGGCTGATAAGCTGTTTCTGTCCGGTCGAGAGCAAGACACCGCCCTCACCGACCTGCTCCTCGTAGCCCTTTTCCAACGCCATGATGAAGTCGTGTGCGCCACCGAGCTTGGCGGCTTCTTCGATCTCGGCATCGGTCGCGTCCAAACGCCCGTAGCGCAGGTTCTCGCGGATAGTACCGCTGAACAAGTGCGGGGTTTGCAGCACGACACCGAGGCGCGAGTGAATGCTTTCCAGCGTGTAGTCGGTATAGTCCTTGCCGTTGATCTTGATGGTGCCGGTCTTGGGTTCGTAGAAGCGGCAGATCAGGTTCACGGTCGTACTCTTACCACCGCCGGTTGGCCCGACGAGCGCGATGGTTTCACCCTGCCGCACCTTGAGGTTGAAGTCTTTCAACACCGGCTTTTCCGGCTGGTAGTAGAAGTTCACGTTCTCGAACTCGATGTCACCGCGCATGGTACCGGGGTCGGTCGCACCGGGTTTGTTCACCAGTTCGGAATTGGTATCCATCAACGAGAAGAAGCGTTCGGCGCTGGCGACGGCCTGCTGCATTTCCGAATAAACACGCGCCAAATCCTGCACCGGCCACATCATAAAGGTGACGTACGAGATGAAGGCCATCATCCCGCCGATGGTCATCTCACCGAGGTTCACCTGCAAGCCGCCGTACCAGATGATCGCACCGATGGCGAGGGCGCTGAGGACCTGCACGGCTGGCAGGAACAGCGCACTGAGCCACGCGGCACGGAACGAGCGGCGGTACATTTCTTCGGCGAGGGTATCGAAATCGCGGCGGTTGGCTTCCTCGCGGCGCATGGCCTTGACCACCCGCACACCGGTGATGTTCTCGTTGTAGGTGGCGGTGATGCGGCTGTTCAGTTTACGGGTGGCGCGGTACTCGACCAAGATTTTGTTCTTGAACCACATCGCCACGTAGAGCAGAATCGGGATCATGACCAGCACGATCAACATGAGCTTCCAATTGATGGTCGCCATGAAGAACAGCGCGGTACAGATGTTCATCACCGCCCACGTCACGTCGAGCATACCCCACGTCACAAGGTCGGACATACGCTCGGTATCGGAGGTGACGCGCGACATCAACCAGCCAACGGGGGTCTTGTCGAAGTATGAGAACGACAGCGTTTGCAGGTGGTCGAACACCAGCTTACGCAGATCGTAACGCACACGCTGACCCAACGTACCGGCGAGGTAGATGAAGCCGAACACCATCACGGCGAAGATGGCCGCGATGACACCATACACTTCGAGCGTTTGCACCACGGCGGTGGTGTTCTTGGCAAGGATACCCTCATCAACAATACGCTTGCTGAGGATGGTGAACACACCTTCCAACACGGAGACGACCATCGTACAAAACAAGAAACCGGCAACGGTACGCCAGTGCGGACGCGCCGCACCGAGGATACGAATGAGGGTGTTGGTATTGACCCTATTATCGGAAAAATCTTCTTCTTCAAACTGGAAGTCCGAGGACATCAGTCGCCTCCTTTTCCACTTCTTCATCAATGCGGGACTGTAGGTCAAAGATTTGACGGTAGATGCCTTCTTCGCGCATCAGTTGGTTATGATTACCGCGCTGAACAATCCGTCCTTTGTCGAACACCAGAATGAGATCGGCGTGCATCACCGTCTGGATGCGGTGGGCGATGATGAACGACGTACGTCCCTTCATCAACCGGAGCAGCGCCTGACGAATTTCATCTTCGGTTTCGCTGTCAACCGAGGAAGTCGCGTCATCCAAGATGAGGATGCGCGGGTTCTTTAGCAGGGCGCGCGCCAAAACGACACGCTGCTTTTGACCACCGGAGAGCGTGACACCGCGTTCACCGACGAGCGTGTTGTAGCCGTCGGGGAAGGTCATGATGACATCGTGGACGGCAGCGGCCTTCGCGGCGGCGATCACTTCTTCCTCGCTCACCTCGCGGCTGACGCTGAAGGTGATGTTGTCGCGGATGGTGCGGGAGAACAGGAACGGTTCCTGCTCGACCACGCCGACCTGACCCCGCAGGTAGCCGCGCGGAATGTCGCGGAGTTCGATGCCGTCGATGGTGATGCTGCCGGACGTGTAGTCGTAGAAGCGCGGGATGAGGCTGACGACGGAGGTTTTACCCGAACCCGTCGAGCCGAGCAGCGCGACACTTTGACCGGCCTTCACCGAGAAATCCACGTCATATAGCACAGGTGTATCGGCGTTGTACTGGAAGCTGACATCCTTGAATACGATGTCGCCGTGCAGGTCGCCATCCGGCTTGTGGCTGCCATCAACCAGCGATTCCTGCTCTTGACCGATGACTTCCATCATGCGCTTGTACGAGACGACACCGGTGGACATATCGACGATCAAGCGACCGAGGTTACGCATCGGGTTAATCAACTGGCCGAGCAAGCTGACGTAAGCTAAGTACGAACCGATTGACAGCGTTCCGTTGATGACCAGCGTCGCACCGACGAAGTAACCGCCGATGATCTGCCCGAACACCAGCACGTCACTGAGCGGCCAGAACAGCGCGTGCATAACCAAAAAGCCGCGACCGCGCCGGTAGTGTTCAAAAATTTCTTTGTCGAACTTCACCCGTTCGTAGTCCTGACGGTTGAACGCCTTGACGACGCGCACACCACTCAGGTTCTCTTGCAGGGTGGTGGCGACCTTCGCTTCCTGCTCTTGCAGGTGTTCGTACAGGCGCGAGATGCGCCCGAAGAAGAAGAACGACAAGCCCGCGATGAACGGCACCACGATAATCGAGATCAACGCCAATTGTATATTCAGGAAGGCGATGGCGATGAAGTTGATGGTAAACAGCAGCAAGATACGACCGACACCGATGGCCTGCTCCGAGAAGAAGCGGCGGATGGCATCCAAGTCCGAGGTGGCGCGGGACAGCAGCTCACCGGTTTGCATGTTGTCGTGGTAGGTAAAGCTCAACCGCTGGATGTGGTCGTACATGGCATCGCGCAGGCGCAGCGCCAAGCCTTCCGCCGTTTTCGAGGCGAAGCGACCACTGAGGAAGCTGAACAACCCTTGCCCGCCCGCCAGCAGCACGAATCCCAGACCGACAAACGGCGCGAGGCGCGCGACATCGCCTGTAGGCAGGATGTTATCGACAAAGTGGCGCACGAGCAGGAAGGACGAGGTGTTCATCAGCGCGGAGCCAGCCAGCATCAGCACGGCGATAAAGTAATAGTGACGGAAACCCGTCATCATTCGCCAGAAGCCACGAAATAGATTTTTAGAAAGACTATTGCGTATATCGTAGGTATACGTTTGTTTTGGTGGGGTCAAAACACACCCTCCACAGACAGCTAGACACCCTCGGCGAGCATTTCACCGGGAGTTTTTCGGCCTCAACTAGAAAAAAGGATGGACGACAGAATGAACCAGAATTATGGGTTAATCAGCCAATGTCACAATCATCAATCTAACCAGCCTTTCTGTTCTGTGTCAATGTGGGGTGGTCTGTATTTGTCTTATACCGATATGTTCAAATGACTGGTATAAAGCGTCATTGAGGGTTCAAAAAAGATCATAGCAGATCATGCCCTGAGCGTCAAGCATGTGTTTTAGCCCCCTAAAGCTAGTACGTGCGGCAGCACCTTATTGTTCATTATTGAGGATAACGCGCCGGACGCGGATGAACATCGGGCAAAGGTCGGAGATGGGTAGTGGTCAAGGGTACAGGTCGATAGGGTTAATACTTTCGACCCCACCCCAGCCCCACATCAGCATGTTCGCTGGCTCACTCCGCTGATAGCGTAGTAACAAGGAAGGGAGAGGGCAAAGACCCTCTAACAGTGAGGGAGTTATTTCTATACCTTATTAGGGCGAAGCTGTTTGGTGGGTGCGATAACTGAGTTGGTAAAACAAGCTGCCGAAGATCAGGAACGGCAGCGCCCACAGCAGACCGATGAACACCACCATGACGAGGCCAAGCTGCTCGACACCCATGATATAGATGTAGAGCGTCATACAGCAGCCGATTGCCACGCCGCTTAGAAAGGTCAGGATGCCACCGACCCGCCCCCACAGCACACTAATGAGCAAGCTGACGGTCGCCAGCAGCAGCGCGACGGCAAAGGGAACCGCCAGCGCATATAGGTTGTAAGCCGGCGAAAAAACGGCTTGCAGGGTGGAAAGTAGGAAGATGCCTAACAGCGCGGCGACGATCCGAACGGCCGTCTGGATATGCCGCAGCCGTTGTAGGGTGGGTGGCAGTTGGGCGAAGGCTTGGCGGCGTACCTGCCACACGGCAATGGGCAAACCGGCGAGTTCGCGCAGCACGATCATGCACAGCGCCGCGAGGCTGTTGGCGTGGCGAATGGTCATGGCGAACACATCGGTCATTTCGTCAGCGAAGGTGGTGCGGAAGGCTGCGGGATACAGGCGCAGGGCGAGGGTGTGAAGGCGGACGAGCAGCGCGGTAAGCCGGTCGGGGTGGCTGCCGCGCGAGACTGGCTGCTCCGGCGTGATTTTAAAGCTGTCGATTCTCATCCAATGTCTTCTCCAAAACGCCGTTTGGCGGATGCCAGCACATTTTCCATCCGCCCGATTTCCGCATTGAGGACGCTGCGACCCGTCATGGTGAGCGCGTAATCTTTGCGCGGGCGGCCAGTGTCCGGCGGTTGGTCATTCTCGATCTGCTCGATCCACTGCTGCTCCAGCAAGCGGCTGATCGCGCCGTAGAGTGTGCCGGTGCTGAACTTGATGCGTCCACCGCTGAGGGTTTCAACATCCTTCAATATAGCATAACCGTGTTTCGGCTTTTGGGCGATGCTGAGAAGAATAAAGAAGGTGGCTTCGGTGAGGGGGTGTTTGGTTAGTTTTTCGGTCATGATGCTGTTTCTCTATGGATACAGATTTAGGATGCGCGGGAGGATCACAGACGCTCCTCTACAATAAGGTTGTGGTCGGGAGCGGCGGGTTGCCTCATCCCTACAGTCAGAACCTGTTTATAAATGGGCTGTTTTAAGTGAGCGGACGCGATGTATCGCGTCCCTACACAACAATACACCTCACATTCAAATAGGTCATCAGGGCGCTGCCTGACTCTAACTCAGGATATCCTGCCGCCGGAACATCCACACGGTTAGCCCGATGAGGCCGACGAGCCACAGCGCGAGGATGGCGAAGGATGCCCCCGCGCTCATATCGATCATGTACTGCTTCGTCATGTCGCTGGCGAGAAAGGGTGTGCCGCTGGTCGCCCATGAGCTGATATTCGACAGATTATACCCCGGCGTGTATTGATAGAGTGCGATGATACCGGGCATGTTTAGAATGTTACCGAGAAAGAACAAGACCAGCAAAACGGCCTGCTCGCCGAGCGTCAGCGCCGCGCCAAAGCCGACCGCGCCCAGTATCGAGCGGGTGAGGATGCCGCCCAACGCCGCGAAACAGGCGGCTAGCAGTGCCGAGATGATGGCGACGAAGGCTTGCAGGGCGAAACTGCTGAAAAAGTCGGATAAGGTTTCCCCCGGCAGCGTCAGGTCATAGGGTGCGCCGGTGATGCGGACGACGACACCGCTGATCAGCCCCGCCAGCAAGCAGGTGGCGAAGAAGGCGATCAGCAGCATAAAGGACATGGTGAAGAACTTCATCAGAATAATGGAGGCACGCGGGCGGCGCGGCAGCAGGTTCTTCCACATGCCCCGCTGGTACTCGCCGGCGAACACATCGGCGGCGAACGCCACCAAGATCATGCGGGTGATGATGGAATTGATGACCGTCCACGGCAGCAGGGTTTGCACCGTCCACGTCGGCGGGGCGTTGTTGACCTGTGCGCGGAAGTTTTCCGAGGCCAGCGCGGGGATGAGCGCCAGCGTGAGGAAGGTGGCGACCCCGATGGGGAACAGCCAAACGGTGAAGGCGGTCATATAGCGATTGCCGTTGATCTTCATCCACTCGGCGCGGAATAACTCAGTCATGGGTATCCTCCCCCTGCGTGACGGCAAGGAAATATGCTTCGAGCGATTGGCGCTGCGGCGCGACTTCGTAAATGTTGATGTGGTTCTCGACCAGTTTGCGGATGATGTGCGGAATGTCGTCATGCTGCGCTTCGACGGTTAAATGTGCGCCGCCGTTGGTGTGCAGCGTCCAATCCGGGCTGAGGACAGCCTGTGCCTTATCCAGCGGGTCGGCTTCGACCAGCAGGCGCGACTGCTCACTGAGCAGCGCCTTGACCGTGCCTTCGCGAACGAGCTTGCCCTTGTTGATGATGGCAACACTGTCACAAACCTGCTCGATTTCGTTGAGCATGTGGCTGGAGAGGAACACCGTTTTCCCCTGCTTATCCGCCAGCTCGCGGATGAACAGCCGCATCTCCTGAATACCAGCGGGGTCGAGGCCGTTGGTCGGCTCGTCGAGGATGATGAGATCAGGGTCGCCGAGCAGCGTCGCCGCCAAGCCCATGCGCTGTTTCATGCCGGTCGAGTAGCCTTTGGTGCGGCGGTCAACGCGGTCAGCCATGCCTACCTGCTCGATGATGGCTTGCACCCGCTTGGGGTCGTAGTAACCACCTGTCCGCGCCAACACTTCCAAGTTCTGGCGACCGCTGAGGTAGGGGTAGAAGGTCGCGCCCTCGACCAACGCGCCGACTCGCTTGAGTACGTTCGGGTTGCCGAAAACCGGCTGACCGAACAGGGTTACTTCGCCGCTGGTGGGGCGGATGAGGTCGAGCAGCATACGGATGGTGGTGGTTTTACCCGCGCCGTTCGGCCCAAGGAAGCCGTAGACCTGTCCGGCTTGGACTTCTAAGCTGAGGTTTTGTACGGCTTTCACCTGCCGTTTGCCGCGCCCGAACTGCTTATGCAGCCCGCTGACGCGAATTGCCGTGGTCGTGTCCGTCATCAGGTTCCCTATATGTCGAATGCTGATATGTCGTTACTCGATATATCGTATGGCGACTTACCGATTTTTGTCAATCACAATTTTCATGAGGTGTATTCAGCCTTCAAATTTTGGGTTGAAGGCGATAGGCTGGCGGCGTGGAAACGGATGCAGCAAGCTGCGTCCCTACATCTAAAGAAGCCGTTTGAAAAGTCGGTTTGTCGTTAATCGAACGCGCTGTCTCGCGTCCCTACACGAAATTTGCCTCACAATCATGCGTTTTTGTAGGGACAGCATACAGGCTGTCCGGTATCCTTCTCAAATGGTTTCTAATGAACATCAACAAGGAGATGTAATGCTGCCCGCGATTATCAGTACATTCGGTCTCGCGTTTTTCTACTTCATCGCAGCGATTCCGGCGGGGGCGGCGCTGCAACTACCGCTTCCGGTGGCGGCAGTGACGGCTGGCCTGAGCTACGCGGCGGGGGTGCTGGCGGTGGTGCTGATCGGTGCGCCGCTGCGGGAACGGCTGACCAAACGCTTTAACATCAGCACCACCCACGACCCGAATAAGTTGATCTGGCGGGTGTGGGACAAGTACGGGTTGATCGGGTTATCGCTGCTGGCTCCGGTGACGCTTGGCGCACAAATCGGGGCGCTGATTGGCCTCTCGTTGGGCGTGAAGCCGCGTGCGCTGGTGATTGGCCTGTCGCTGGGCATCATCCCGTGGTGTGTCGTGATTAGCGCGGCGGTGGCGTTGGGGTTACAGGTCGTGCGTCCGGCGTAAAGACGACTCGCCCAAAGTTTCAAATCCACATATGATGGAGATGTATTTTTGCTTCACGTAGGGGGATTTGAGTATGCGTAAACGTATTTTCCTCGCTTTATTTTTCCTGACCTTTACGGTCGCGATTATTCACGCCCAAGCAATCGAGTGTCCTGAGGCTGTCGAAACGGCGCTCACGTCGGTTTCGGAAATTTGTACGCCGCTGAACCGGAACGCGGCCTGCTACGGCGCGAAGACGGTCGAGAGCGTGACCTTCGAAAACCCGCGTCCGGCGGATTTCTTTGCCAACCCCGGTGACCGTTCCGAACTGCTCCAACTGCGCGAAATTCACCCGCAGCCGCTCAACGCCACCGACAACAGCTTCGGCGTGGCGCTGCTCAACATTCAGGCGAATGTGCCGAACACGCTGCCGGGGCAGGCGGTGATCTTCATGCTGACGGGCGATGCCAAGCTGACCAACGAAGTGCCAGAGGGCAGCAGCGACCAAGCGCCGTTCCAGTCGTTTTACTTCCTGCCGAGGCCGGGGAACCGTGACTGCTACGAAGCCGAGCCGACACTGACCATTCAAACGCCGGGGAATATCACTGTGAACATGATGTTCAACGGCGTGGATACCGACTTCAGCCCCGGCACGCTGCTGACGATTACGCCGACGGTTTGCACCATTCACCGTGGCAACATTATTCAGCGCGTGGGTGATAACACCGCCTCGCTGCTGGCGAACCAGACGGTGGATATTCACATTGAGGAAAATGGGACGGTGGTGGTCGATAACTTGCGCGGCATCAGCGAGCGCGAGTACGAGCGCGGGTTACTGCTGCAAACGACCGTGAACCAGCTCGCGGTAGCAAACGGGTGGGGCGAACAGCTCATCACCCCACCGCGCGAATATGCCGAGGAACCGGGTTTGGCGACCGCCGAGCCGGAAGCCACGCCTATCGTTGAGGCAACGGTCTCGCCGGACGTAACGGCGGTGAACGGCGAAACCTGCCAAACCATCCATACTGTGTTGAGTGGCGACACGCTCAAGAAGATTGCCGACCGCTACGGGGTGACGGTGGACGCGATTGTGGCGGCGAACCAGATTACCAACCGGAACTTGATTGTACCGGGGCAGTTGTTGTGCATACCGGAAGCCGCGAGTCCGTAAGGATTACGGTGTACTAAGTGAGGGGTGAGATGAGGCTATTTACCGTAGCCTCGTTTTGATTCTTCTAAGAAGCCGTTTAAAAGTAGATTTGGGGTTAATCGGACGCGATGTATCGCGTCCCTACAAAAAATTTGCACCACAAACGCGCGTTATTGTAGGGACAGCAGACAGGCTGTCCGGTATTTTCAGAACTTCTCAAATGGCTTCTAACCTTTGAGTGGCTAATGGTCATAAGCATGGAAACTAGACGTACGGCTCTAAGCCGCTTTTGATGAGGTCGGGTTGATCATTTTCGACCCCAAACAACGCCTCTTGGAGTAGGAATGTCCCTGCGTAAAATTGTGCGCGGGGCAGCATCGCTTCCAATTCAGGGTAGCGGCTGAACATGCGCCGCGCGAGTGTCTCACCACGTCCGCGCCAGCCGTAAATCGCCGACAAATCCACTGCCGCATCACCCAACGCCGCTGACCCGAAATCAATCACACCTGTAAATAAGCCGGAAGCCCGATCAAAAAGAATGTTACCGGTGCCAAAATCGCCGTGTCTTAAAACCGGTGTGTAGTTGAAGTTTCGGCTGTCCGCGAGGTAAGACTCAAAGTGACTTATAACTTCCTGACGACCAGCGCTGCTCATGTGGGGAAACAACTTCGCACGAACCCGCGCGTAAAAATCAGCCCAATACGCTTGCTTATCGCTGTTCGTGACCCGCGCGGGGGATAAACCGGATGGCAGCGCGTGGAGCGCTTTGAGAAAGTCGGCAAGCTGATCGGCGAGGCGCTGGCAGGCTGCGGCATCAAACATGGTGCTAATGCCGTAAATGTTGATGGCCTCTCCGGTAATCATGGGATACCCGACAAAGTTATGCTGTGGGGTGGGGTCTCCAAAGTGGACATAAACGGGGTTCGGCGTTTCGAGCGGCAGCTTCCCGTAAATGGCGTGCAGTATGGCCGTTTCTGTGGCAAGCGAGGCCGCCGCTTCGGCATAGCGTGGGAAGCGAAAGATGAAGCGGTCGTTGACGATGAGAATAGCGTTGTACTGCCCGCCCTCGCGGTAGACAGCGGTTTGGATGTCAAGCTGCGGGTAAACGGCTTGAACGGTTTCCGCGTATTCGACTTGTTTATTTACACCGACCATTCCGCTTTATGAGGCAGTGGATTTGAGGCGATTGAAATAGTAAATCGCACCCGCGACCACGATACAAGCGATGCCGATGATCGACCACGTGAGGTCGTCGGTCATGAAGCTGCCGCGTATCACCCCGATCCCCTGAAAGAACCACACGATACCCACCACAACCAGTAAAATCGAGACGATGTTTAAAACGGCTTTCATGGATAGATGCTCTTTCTCAACCGAGTGATTGGGCGGTTAGGGTTTCACCATTGGCGTAGCGGGTGAAGACCTCGCGGGTCATGGGCGGGTTATGCCCATCGACGTACAGGTCAATGTCGTCGCGGATGAGGCGGCGCATGAGGGCGAAATCGAGTGTGTCTTCCGGCGACCGCAGATAAGATGGCGGTGGATAGTAACAATCGCCGATGAACCGGATGCGCGACTGCGGCAGGGTGACGATCACCGAGTCCGGCGAGTGGTTACCGCCCACATGCTCGATTTCGATAGTGGTGCTATCCACATACAGGTTGAGCTTTTGCGACAGCACCAATTCCGGCTGCACGATGCGGAAGTTGCGCCAATCTTCCATCGCCCGCATCATAGCGCGGATCGAGCTTTCGCGGGCAGGGGTGCGTTGAATTTCTTCGAGCAGGTAGTTGTTGTTCCACGGTCGGGTTGCCATTTCGCCCAACTGCCGCCGCGCGAGTTCGTGGGCCACCGCTGGCGCACCAAAGACCATCGCGCCGAAGACGTGATCCCAATGACTGTGGGTGTAAATAATGTTGTAGACCGAAGGGGCTTGGATGTCGTCGAGCGCGATCATAATGCGCCGACCGTGGCGAGGGCTGTTCCCCGCGTCCACAAGTAGGGTGTGTTTTTCGGTAACGATGATGCCCACGTTCGGCTGCGACTCCGCGCGGGACGGGTCGGAGTCACGCGGGAAAATCCAAACGTGATCCGCCAATTGAACCAGTGTATCCGCCATAGCGACCTCCACCCCTAATCATAATACAGCGTCAGGTTGTCCGAAAGTGCCGGGGTTCACCGATTTTGACCGATAACCGCGATTCTAACGCTCCCGCAGGTAATGGTTTGAGTTCAGCGAGGGGGTGTGGTATCGTGGGCGGGAAAAACACGCGCATAGGAATAACCAATGGACGCACCTGATTTAACCCCGCTGCTTTCCGCCACCTTGCTCATTTCCTGCCCTGACCGCAAAGGCTTGGTCGCGGCAGTCACCGACTTCATCTCGCGGCACAACGGCAACATCCTGCACCTCGACCAGCATGTGGACGCGCAGGAGAATGTGTTCTTCATGCGCGTGGAGTGGGACTTGGCGAACTTTCAAATCCCCCGCGAGGCAATCGCAGCCCGCTTCGAGGCGATTGCTACACCCTTCGAGATGACATGGCAGCTTCATTTCTCGGATCAAATCCCGCGTATGGCGATCTTTGTGTCGAAGGAAGCCCACTGTTTGTACGACATCCTCTACCGTCACCAGTCGGGCGAATGGGCGGTCGATATTGCGGTCATCATCAGCAACCACCCCGATATGAGCGACCTTGCCGCCAAGTTCGGCATCCCGTACCGCGTCGTGCCGGTCAGTAAGGACACCAAGCCGGAAGCCGAGGCGGCACAGTTGGCGCTGCTGGAGGAGTTTAAGATCGACTTCGTGGTGCTGGCGCGGTATATGCAGATCATCTCGGAAAATTTCGTCAGCCACTACCCGAACCGTATCATCAACATTCACCACTCCTTCTTGCCCGCCTTCGCCGGAGCCAAGCCCTACCATCGGGCGCATGGGCGTGGCGTGAAAATCAT
>Ga0209460_1000402_pt1 | contig 40980 bp, 35 predicted proteins | sample EBPBio132013_DNA_FD_185868 | JGI IMG/M metagenome (GOLD analysis project Ga0209460, IMG submission 185868) | Wastewater treatment Type I Accumulibacter community from EBPR Bioreactor in Madison, WI, USA - Reactor 2_5/13/2013_ DNA (SPAdes)... | ecosystem: Engineered > Bioreactor > EBPR >... | reverse complement strand
GTTGACATAAAGATCGCGGCATATAAAATTTTACATCCGTATCAAGGGGATACCCACTTTGCCTTGTCCTCGCCCGGCGCGCAACCGGTTTCTCGGCGGGTTCCTGAATTTATGCTAATCGCGTGTTAGGTTGGGAGCATTGATCAAGAAGCATGCGGCGAAAAGCCAGCTCCGAAGCGGCTTTTGGCGCGCAAAACGCCGCGGAGTTATACAGCACGCGCCGGAGTTGGGGCGCAGACTGTCTCCCTATAACAAAGTTTTAACGTAGCGGGGATAAAATGTTCAAACTCAAATCAATAGAAATTACCGGATTCTGGCAGACCCGCGAAGCTAGTGCAATATTTCGGGATGATGTAAACATAATCATCGGAAAGAACGGGACAGGAAAGACTACTTTCATGAACATTGTTCATGCCGTTCTAGCTGTCGACATAGATGCACTTTACGACAATCCGTTCAGTTCAGTGAATTTGACGCTCACCGACGGCAAAAGGACTAGAACCATCCGCGCCGATAGGCAGGAATCCAGATCATCTCCCTTTCCGGCAATTGAATATCACATATCGAATCGCCGCTTCTCCGCGACATTGATCGGTAGCGATGACGGCAGAAGTATGCCTCTAACTACTCGACGACGGGCGGCCGAAGAATCACTACGAATCAAACAGGAACTGAGCGAACTTGTCTCAGTTGCGTCGCTATCTGTCTATCGAATTGGTGGCGACCCAGATCCTGAACTTCGCGATCGCGCGCCTCGCCGGTATGCGTCAACCGTAGACCTGCGGCTTCAAAGCTTGATGCAGAGACTGACTCAATACCAACTAGAACTGTCCACCGCCGCCAGAGAAATTTCGGCCGACCTTCAACGTGATGTCCTTACATCACTGCTATACACTGAGGAAAAGGAGCGCAACCGTGGATACAACCTTGACTTTGACGAGGTTGTCGAGCGACAGAACTTGCTGTCAGCCTACCGCCAACTAGGCGTCGGCGGCAGTGAAGTTGCCAAAAAGATCCAAGTCCACACTTCTGCAGTAGGGGCCACAGTTAAGGCGCTGAAGAAAATATCAGAAGCGGACATGACGAAGCTTCAGAGCCCGGACAGTCTGAATATTGACTTTGCCGCACTCGAAGCATTCAAGCTGACCAGCACAGTGGTTTCAAAGTCACTTGATGCGGAGAAGAAGACAAAGGAAATCTTCAGTCAAGTTGACCTGTTTATTCGAACATTGAAGTCATTCATCGAGGACAAAGCATTTTCGTTCAAAGCTGGGGAACTGATTGTGGCAACTGAAGGGCCCTTGCCGCTTGCAAAGCTTTCCTCGGGCGAGAAGCAACTCCTCATACTTTTTATTGAAGCCCTCTTGCAACGCCAGCGACCATACATTTTCCTTGCCGACGAGCCTGAATTGTCATTACATATTTCATGGCAAAGAAACATTATATCGGCCATAAGATCGCTAAACCCAAATGCTCAGATAGTCGTAGCAACACACTCTCCTGAAATTGCCGGAAGGTTCAGGTCATCACTTCTGAATATGGAGGACATCCTCCATGGCTGAATGGGATTATTCTGTTGATGCGTTAAACGCAAAGAGCGCATTCTATGGTGCCAAGGCGATTATTTATGTGGAAGGGGACGATGACGTGCTCTTCTGGCAGGAGGTGTTTAGTCGCGTTTCGGATGCGGACTTCGAGATAGAAGCGGCCGGCGGATCTGATCAAATTGATAAGTATATAGCACAGATTGATTCAGGACAGTTGCATGCCATCGCGGCTCGAGACGCCGACTTCTTACGGCTCTGCGGTAACGTTTCAAATGACCCGAGGGTAATTTATACTGCGGGATACTCAATTGAAAACACCCTTTACACAGTCGAGGCAATTGCGCACCTTGCGAGAATTTGGTGCAAGACTACACGCGTCTCTATGGTTGAGTGCGAAAAATGGATGTTGGAACTGTCGGACTCCATCGCGCCCCTGGTACATCTGGACGCTGCAAATGCAATAAGCAACTCAGGCGCAACAACAATCGGCGATAACTGCGCACGCTTCATGAAGAGCCAGACCTCTGCAATTCTGTGCTCAGCGAAGGTCGCTGCAAAGGTGGCCGAGGCTAGAGTAAAGTTGCCGGAGGAATCGGTTGCCTTAGCAAAAGCCGCAGTTGGCGATACCCACGTCCTGGTAATTAGTCATTTGAGAGGGCACTTCTTGGCGACCGCCGTATTGAAGTTCATAGTCGCTAAAGCTAAGCAACTGGGGCGAAAGATAAATGTCTCAGCAGATTCTCTTTATGCCGCAGCTGTCACTCACTTTGGAAAGACACTCGGAAACAAGCATCCACATCAGGACCACTATCTCTTGGCGGCAAAGGCGGCATGGGTTGCCCTTTAGTTGCCACACTGCGTTTTATCGCGAAGTTCTAACGAATGAGGATAGATCGTGCAAAGTGACGATCTATCCTCATTGTTGGACGAGCCCTGTACCTGAGGCCCGTTCGGATGAACGGCTGCTTTTCAAGAGACTGCTCGTCCGCTTCGGGTCGCTTGCCGTCATTGACAAGAGATCAAAACCGGCCGTTCACCGACTCCAGGCCTGGACAATCCGCCATTGCCCGGAACCCCGCCCGAATAATTCCTGATGCCCCTCACGCCTTCACCTGATCCGTTACCGACACCGCCGCCCTGACGGGGCGCAGCAATCGGCATCAGGCTTTTGACGCGGACACCATCATCCTGCTTGAGTACCACAACAGGATCAGGTCCTCCACAACCCGCCGGTTGGCTTCGATCCGCACTTCGGCCGACGTTACCGGTTCTGTGGCGTCACCAGCGCCACCATGCAGTACGGGAGCGAAAACCCGGAAATGGTCGGTCGCGCCGCGGCAAAAAAGGGGACGCGCCATGACCGAAAGGACCAACCCAATGCCGACGTGCGCCGACGATGCCGTTCCTTGCTTCCGGTGCTGCGGCGATGCCTTTGGTTGTCTGTCGATCATCATCGGAGCCATGTACGACGACGACAAACCCTCGACAACCGACGCCCTGATCGTCGCCGGGCTCCACATTGCGGATAGATCTTCGCCCCTGGCGAATTCTTGGCGCGAAGAGGCGGCCGCGGGCGGACTGCAACCATGCGGACGACACGGCAACTCATCCCGTCCGCAGCCGGCGCCGAGCCGTAATTGGCGCCAGGCGGTACGCCTGCATGGTTCGTCGTCGTCAGCGACGGCACCCCGACGGATGATGCTCTGGAAGGCGCTTCGGTGTTTCTCGCGGCCTGCTCCCAATTTTGTCGCCGGCGTGGAACATGGTAGCCGCTGGGCCACCTCCAACTTCGCGCGAACTGCGAAGGCCCAGGGTGATACGGTCATCAAGGCTCGCATACCCTCAAATGACCGGGGCACCAACCACGGAGCGCGCGCACGATGACCGCCATCACCGATTCCCGCCTTTGGTCAACTCGTCCCTCTACGACATCTCGCCCCGCGTCACCTCGGCCGACGTGCGCGAACTCTTGGAAGTTAAGTGGATGCACCTGACGGCCCTGCTGGTGATGACCTGCGGCGTCGTCGGCGCGCGGCGCGTTCAGTAAGCAGCGCGCCGCGGTACGAGACAGTTTCCTGTGGTCCTGCCAGGCGATCGCCGAAGCGTGCCGTCAACCGGCGAATCTGGCCGGCTGGCTATCCGACGGTCCGTGGCTACTCCTGCCGGAGCAGCAACCCACCAACCCGGCCGAGCACGGGGGTCTTCCATGGTGGCGTCGATTCGGATTGACTTCGATCGCGTGCCAATCGCCTTCTCGAATCCAGAAAACAAGAAGCCCAACCTTGTGGGCCGGGCCAAGTGTTTGTTTCCTTGGTGGTGATGGGTGGAATTGAACCGCCGACCTATGGGTTAGTAATCACAAGGCCCGGTGCTTTTCGTGGGTTACGTGACCTCAACAAATATTGACGAAACAGGACATTGAAGCCATGCTGGCATCAACGGGCTAGCACGAAATATGACCTGATTTGCTAGCCCGTGCTTGCCCGCTACGCATGGAGTTGTCATTCATGGTTGATCGTTTCAGATTCGGCAAGGAAAGAACAGAGGCACTGGTCGCTCCCGCATCGGGAGGCCGCGCTACCTGTTACGACACAGAGATCCCCAAGCTGGCGGTAAGGATCACATCAGCAGGCACAAAGTCGTTCTACGTCGTCAAACGAACTGGGCGCGAAATGGTGTGGTTCAAGCTGGGCGTGTTCCCCGACATGAGCGTTGAACAGGCAAGGAAAGAGGCGCCGAAGTCCCTGGCGGCATTCGCCAGCGACCAGAACCCGGCAGATGTACGGAGGGCGCAGAAGCAAGAACCGACGTTCAGGGAAATGTTCAAGGAGTATGGCGAGCGGCACGGCATCAAGAAACGCTCTTGGACCACAGACCAAAGCCTGTACGCCAATCATCTGCAAAGTCTCGCCCCGCGAAAGCTGACCAACATTTCACGCGCCATGATTTCGCGCATCCTGTCCGACCTCGAACGGGAGGGGAAAGCCGGCGCAACAATCAACAACGTGCGGGCGCTGGTTTCGACCATCTATGGCCGCGCGATCGAATGGGGCCATGCCACAGCCAACCCGGTAACGGGAATCAGGACACGCACCAAGGTGAAGCGCGACCGCTTTCTACAGGCCGATGAACTGCCCCGTTTCTTTCAATCGGTGGCGGCAGAGCCGAACGAAACGCTACGGGATTACATCCTCTTGGCGCTGCTGACCGGCGCACGACGGTCAAACCTGCTGGCGATGCGCTGGGCAGAAATCAATCTGCCGGATTCCGTCTGGCGGCTGTCCGACACCAAGATCGGCACCCCGCAGAACGTGACTCTATCGCCTGAAGCCGTGACCATCTTGCAGGCACGAAAGGAAGCTGCCAAGCCTGGCGCTGTGCTCGTCTTCCCTGGCACCGGCGCAAGCGGGCATATCGAGGAACCGAAGAAGGCGGTCATTCGCATCATGGCGCGGGCCGGTATCCCCTACGGCCGAAACGACCCGGACGGTGTAACCTTGCACGATCTGCGGCGCGCCCTGGGAAGCTGGCAAGCCAAGACCGGCGCATCGCTCGCCATAATCGGCAACAGCCTGAACCACAAGAGCCAACAGGCGATGGCGATCTATGCCCGGCCTGACCTTGACCCGGTGCGGGCATCCGTCAACACGGCAACCGCGGCGATGATGGAAGCTGGCGGCATGAAACAGAAGCTGGCAGTGGTGCCACTGTTGAGGCGGGCCGGTGCAACAAGGAAAAGCCCATGAAATGCCTTATCTGCCGAAACGGCGAAACCCGATCCGGCGCGGTGACTGTTCCACTCGAACGCGGCGGCATGACGATTGTTTTCCGGGAAGTGCCGGCGCAGGTGTGCGAGAACTGCGGCGAAGCCTTCCATGACGAGGCCGTGACCGCTTCCTTGTTGCAGCAGGCCGAACAGGCGGCGCTGGCCGGCGTGGAAATCGACGTGCGGCGCTTCGCGGTGGCGGCATGATCCTGCACGCCACGGAAGTAACCTCGCTGTCGGGCTATCGCCTGTTCCTGCGCTTCAACAACGGCACGGCGGGAGAGGAGAGCCTGGCCAACGAGCTTGATGGCGAAGTATTCGAGCCGCTGCGAGCCCCGGCGCTGTTCGCTACGGCAAGCCAGCATCCGGTAATGCGCACGGTGGCATGGGCCAACGGCGCGGACGTTGCCCCTAAACTCCTGCTCGAACCGATGAAGACGCAGCAGGGCAACCGGGCCGCATGATGACCTGACATAAGGAACGAACGATGGAAACGACGCTATACCAGTCGGACTACTACACCTGGGCACGCCAGCAAGCCGACATGCTGCGTGAGGGACGCTTTGATGACCTTGACGCGGCGCACTTGATTGAGGAGCTAGAAGCAATGGGGGCAAGCGAACGGCGCGAACTGACGAACAGGTTAACGGTCTTGCTGATGCATCTGCTGAAGTGGCAATTTCAACCAGCGAGGCGCGGCGCGGCATGGTCGCTGCTCATCCGCGTGCAGCGTATGGATATTTCCGATTTGCTCAACGACGAGCCGGGCCTGAAGCCGGAAGTTCCTCAAGCGTTAGAGAAAGCCTATCGCAAGGCGCGGCTGCTGGCGGCGAACGAAACAGGTATGGACGAAATGACGTTCCCTAAGCAATCGCCATACTCGACAGAGCAAACGATGGCGGATGATTTTCTGCCCGAAGGCAATTGAGAGAACCAGAGTCTTGCCGCGCCCATCTGACGGCTGATCCCCGAGAGAGAAAACCGGGAACACTTGCCCGGCTGGCGCGGCATCCTGAACCAAGGGCAAAGCGTGGGAGGGGCGCTATGAAATCTTGGTACAACAAGAACGACTGCGAGCACCTGGGCGCATATCATGCCCATTACACGTCCTTGTTGACACCAGCCCGCGACAGGTTCTCATTCGAGCGTTGGCCGAAGGGTTGAGCCTTCTCCGGGGCGTCGATGCCAGAGACGCGAATCTTGTGCTGTTCGCGGTTGGCGTCGAGGACGGTGATGGTGTCGCCGTCGGCGTGGGTGGAGAGGGAGGAGCAGCAGAGGGAGAAGCAGATGTCACGGATACATGCTTCGGTCCCATCTCATCTTGAGAAGCAGCCACGAGACGCTTGTGAGCATCCATCAAGGAAGCTTTCGGTGAACACCCCGAAGACGTTCTTGCATCCGCCAAGGCCGCCGTAGAGAGCTTCGGTTGGTTGAATGAGATCCTCGTCAGCGTCAAACGAGGGGCGGAGGGCGGCAACGCCTCGCCGCGCGTCGTCAAGCGCGCTGCTGCTGGGGCTTACCTCGCTGCCGACACGGAGAACTGCTTCGGAATCCAGCACGAAAGCATGTTGCACAAGCTGCAGGAGGTCGGGATTCTTCCGCCAGATCGAAGGCCGCTCGATTGAGGCCAACCCAGACCCGGCCGCGCGCCGGGTTTTTCTGTGATGCGATGGCGGCGAGGAGTGCCAAGCAACCGACTTGGCTACGGCAAATGTAACCCCGGCGTAACCCCGCAAAAAAGCCCCGGCTTTTGACCGAGGCTAAGTACTTGTTTCCTTGGTGGTGATGGGTGGAATTGAACCACCGACCTATGGGTTATGAATCCATCGCTCTAACCAACTGAGCTACATCACCCCTGGGGCGCCGATTATAGGGCTCCCGGTCGTTTCGGGTCAAGCTGGAGTCCGGGCCTTCGCTTGATCGAGACCGCCGGCGTGCGGCGCATGCCTCGGGCAAGGGGCGCCGACGGGAATTCCGGCGGCCGCCATCGTCAGCTCACATCAGCACGATGTCGTATAGATAGGATGCGCCGCAGTTTTGTCACGCAATATCAATAACATACGACGCACGCGAATCTCTGAATCGGTAGCCAGCTACCCATCTGGCTACCCGCAAAGTGCGGGCTCCAAATGGACGGTCTGCGACCACTTGAGTCGAACGCCGCGTTCAGGGCAGTTTCTTCATTGACCAGCCGAGACACGACATGTTCCTGGAGCTACCAACCCGAAGTCCAGATTGTAACTGGCCGGGGCGGTGGGAATCCGGTATCCCATCGCCTGGTAACCACGCCGTCGCCGCTCCCACATTCGCAACAGGGCCGGATGTCCGGTATCGACGAAATCGATGATGCCTACGCAGGTCTTGTCCGCGTGCTCCCGATGCAGGCGGCCGGCGTACTGCTGCAGCGTGCCCTTCCACGAGATCGGCATGGCCAGGACCAGGGTGTCGAGCGGCGGATGGTCGAATCCCTCGCCGACTAGCTTGCCGGTGGACAAAAGCACCCGGGGCGCGTCGGCGGGCAGGGCATCCAGTTCGCTGATCAAGACGGCACGCTGCTTCTTCGACATGCGGCCGTGCAGCGTGAACATAGTCCGGATGCGGCCCGCCAATGCTGCGCCAATGGCGTCAAGGTGTTCGGTGCGCTCGGTCAGTACCAGCACCTTGTGTCCCCGTTCGAAGGCACCAGCGATTTCGTCCGCTATGGCCGCCGTGCGGCCGGCATCGTTGGCGACATGCCTGAATACATCCTGGATGGCGGCGTCGGCGGCGAGGTCAATACGACCTGCCAGATAACGGGGAATTACTTCAAGGGTCTGCGGTGCGCCAGCCGGGCTCAAAGCAGTGTGTCGGGTCGGTCCGCACTGCATGAAGATGATCGGCTGCCGCCCGTCGCGCCGGATCGGCGTGGCGGTGAGCCCGAGCACATACTTGGCCCGGGCACGTTTCAGGATGGCCTCGAACGAGAATGCCGAGAGATGGTGGCACTCGTCGGCGATGACCTGGCCGTAGTTCTCGACGATTTCATTGGCCTCACCCTTACGAGACAGTGACTGCATCACCGCGATGTCGATCTTGCAGGTAGGTTTGGCTTTGCCGCCCCCGATGGTGCCGATGACGCCCTTCCCGACCCCCAGAAATGCCTGCAGCCGTTCCTGCCACTGCTTGAGCAATTCGGTGCGATGCACCAGCACCAGGGTGTTCACTCCACGCCGGGCGATCAGGGCTGCGGCAGTGACGGTTTTGCCGAAGGCAGTCGGCGCACACAAGACACCAATATCGTGGTGTAGCATTGCGGCGACTGCTGCTTCCTGGTCCGGTCGCAGCGTCCCGGCAAAGCTCACATCCAGCGGCTCGCCGGCAAAACGTTCGTCCCGCAACTCACTGCGAATGCCGTTCTCGCGCAGAAGCTCATTGGCGGCATCAAGGCAGCCCCGCGGCAGCGCGATATGGTTCGGGAAGTTTTCGGCGCAGCCGATCACCCGCGGTTCGTCCCAAACCGGCAGGCGCATCGCCTGCGCCTTGTAGAACTCGGGATTCTGAAAGGCCGCCAGGCGGATCAGGCGGTTCGCCAGCGCTTGCGGAAGCTGTGCCTTATCGAAGTAGAGGAGATTGGCCGAGGTCACCGTCAGCGACGCCGGCATCGGGCCCGGCAGGCGCTGCTTGGCCGGCGCCGCGCGTTTCCACGGCTCTTGCTGATCCTCCTCGGTGATGAAGGTGACATCCAGTGGATGCGTACCGCCGGTGGCCCGCAGAATCGTCGGCTCGATATCATGGGTTGCCATGGGCTGAACTGACGCCAGGAAGGCCCACTGGTCGGAATACGGCAGCAGTGCGTCGTCCACGAACACGCTGCCGCCGTTCTCCCGCGGAACCTTCTGCAGCGGCAAGGCGATCAGGTTACCGAAACCGCCCTTAGGCATGGTGTCCTGGTTCGGGAACAGCCGGTCGTAGGACGTGAGCTTCAGTTGCCGGGTGCGGGCGCAGGTGTGGCTGATGATCGCGGTGCCAAGCCGCCTCGCATCCCGCGCCGCGACGTTCGACGAGAAGAACACCCACGCATGTGCGCCGTTGCCCGAGCGTGAGATTTCCAGCACGACGGGAACTCCCAGTTCGCGACAAGATAGTGCGAAGGCCTGCGCATCGCTACGCCAATCGGCGTCGTCGAAATCCACCGCGAGGAAATGGCAGCTGTCATCCGCCAGTAGTGGATACACGCCGACCGTGTGGTGGCCCGCGAGGTGGTCGTAGATTGCCTGATCGGTCAGTGGCACCAGCAGTCGGTTGCCGCAGTCAGCACATTTGATGCGGGGTTTCTCGCAAACGCCTGTGCGCCACTCGTTGGCACACAATGGCGAGTAGCCCGACTTGCCTGTAGTTTTGCTTTCCCAGCGAACGGGATAGACATCGGTGCGGCCCCGAAACAACCGGCGGAACAGCGCGACCTTTTCGTCCGTGGTCAGCGGAGCGGCATTGACCGGCGTGGTCACGGGTTCGGGCAGGCGCCATTCCATGCCACTGGCCTCCAGCAAACCGACCAACCGAGCGTTCTCGGCGCGCAGCCGGGCGAGTTCGTCGTCCATGTCCGGTGTCATCCCGACCATAGGCGTGCTTCGGTCAAGCGGCGCAACAGGGCGCCTCGTGTCGCATGGCGCACCACGAATCGCCGTAGCGCGCGCTCGAATTCCTCGCGGCTGGACGTCAGTGCGTAACCTTCCGCCAGTTCGGCCAGTGCCTGCACCGCCTGATCGTAGCCAGACGCTGAACCACGCTTCGCCTGTACATCAACTGCCTCCCAATGCTTGTCCACGTCGGCCATCAATCGCCGCAGATGAGCTTCGCGCTGGTGGCGGCGCTCGGCTTCCTGCTGCGCACGCTCCTTCGCTTCGCGCTCCAGCCGTGGGCCAGAGGCCAATTTGGCGAGTTCGCTTAGTTCGGCCACGCTGCGTCTTGGCGTGGCCGAGGCGCGGGCAGGGCGTTGCGCTTTCAGCCAGGTTGCGTGCCGGATCCTGACTCGGCGCTCCGCGTCCTGTCCCTGTCCCTGCGTGATCAGCTTCAGCACCGCCACCATTTCGTCGCGCGACCATTCCCCCAGCCACGCATCGAGACGATCGCGATCATCAGCATCTGTCGTTGGAGCACGAGCGCTGCCGGCCATGGCGGCAGCCAGAATGTCGGGATCGATCTCCAGAAATTCGACCAGCGCCTGCTGCGGCAGGGACAGCTCCGACAAGCCGGGCGGCACCTCGGGTTCCCGCGCTTCCTCCCGCAGTTCGCCGCTGCCGGCGCCGGCGCCGGCCAGCCAACCGAGGTAGAGCGACCGCAAGTCACCGCGTAGTAGCTCGTCACGTAACGGCGCCAGGCGCCGCATCCAGCCGCTGCCGTCCTCCTCGGAAAATCGGTCGTAGTCTTCGCTCTCATTGAGCGCCCAGTCGAAAATCCAGTGTTCGTCGCTGGCCTCGATGGTCAGGGCATACTTAGTGGCGAAGGGCTTCAGCTCGGCCTTGCGGAAAGTGCTTAGCGGGACGCGCAAGGCCAGCCGGCAGCTGCACCAGTTGGCGGTGTAGACGAAGGCGTCGAAATAGCGCCGCATCCAGTCGGACGGATCGGCTTTCAGGTCGCCCCACTCGTAGTGGTTGGCGAAGCCCGAGGGCGTGATTACCGCGCGAGTGGAAACGGCACGCAGTGCCGCCATGTCGGTGCGGGTGAGCGGCTGGTCGATGGCAGCGAATTCGTAATATTGGTACTCGCTCATGGTCTAACACTCAACCTAGGCTTGGCAAAGCGCCTTTTGACGATGTATCCGACTGGCCGGGAGAGCCATTCGCCCTCCGACTCTGGCCTTGACTCTGGCCTTGACTCTGGCCTTGACTCTGGCCTTGACTCTGGCCTTGACTCTGGCCTTGACTCTGGCCTCGACTCTGGCCTGGCCGGTGAAGTGGCCTCCCCTGTGGGGAGACGCCACCACTTCCAGCACCCGCCGGACCACCTTGTCTCCCCGTTCTCGGCTCCTTGAGGACATAACCCTCTTTATTACATCCTTTCACGCTAATTACCTCTTCTCTGCCAAAGCGCGCCGGGGCCTCGGCCGATGCAGTCGACGGACTGTCCCTTTTGGGTATTGAGCACCCGCCGGATCATGTCCCGGCTCACCCCAGGGCAAGCACGCTCCAGGTCGGCCAGGGAGAACCTTCCCGGCATTTTGGCGATCGATTCCAGCACCATTAGCCCCACGCCGCGCTCATTAGCGTGGCAAGATCACGCCGCGAAAGCACCTCGGTGAAGTCGCGCCAGTCCTTCTCCGGCGGCATCATCGTGCCGGTGTAGCGCAAGTCGAAACCCGTCGCGGTTTTCTGGGCGTTGATGTATTCGTCCAGTCTTTCGCCCAGTGTTTCGATGTCCTCGATCCACTCATCCTTGATGGTGTCCGGTAGCGAACCGAAAAGGTCGTAGCGGTTCTTCATGCGCTCGGACAGGCGCTCGTAGATCTTTTCGTCTACGGTTTGCTCGAACACGAGGTTCAGCATATCCACGGTTTCGCGCCGCTGCCCGAAGCGTTTGATGCGGCCGATACGCTGTTCGAGCCGCGTGGGGTTCCAAGGCAGATCGATGTTGATCAGGGTGCCAAGCGCTTGCAGATTCAAGCCTTCGCAGGCGGCATCAGTTGCCACCATGACGCGAATCTGGTGCTCTGCCACCATGCGTTTGAGCGTTTCGCGCTCGACACTCACGCTGTCGCCTCGCTGATACAGGCGACTACGACCTGCACCCGCGTACAAGCCAACCGCCTCCTCGGGGTAGCGGGCGGCAAGCGAATCGGCCAGCCATCTCGCCGTGTCGTAGTACTGGCTGAAAATGATGACACCCAACTCCAGCCATTTCTCCTTGTCGAGGAAGTGGACGACGGCTTCCATCTTCGGGTCGGTCTCCAGCCGCTCCAAACGGTCGATCAGACGTTGTAGCACTTCGCGCTCTTCGCCCGACTCGACTTTGACGTCACCTTCCTGTTCCTCGTCTTCCTCATGCACGGCGTCACCTTCAAGCAAGCGTCGCGCCGTTGAGAGGCCCGCGTGAATGCTGGAACAAATGCGCTGCTCCATGAGGTTCTTCATGAAGCCGCTGCCTTTGCCGCGCTTGGCTAGTGCCTTGCCGAAGGCGCGCGCTTCGCCATATGCCTGCCGGAAGTTCTCGGAGGTTCGAAGCGCCTTGCCTTCAAACAACGTGTCGAAGGCGCGCTGCTCTGACGCATGCTCGCGCTCGGGATGGACGTCCACCCCCACTGGGGTCAACAAGGGCTTGCCGTCCTTGTCCTTGGCTTCTTCAAGTTGTAGGCGCTTACGCAAAACCACGTGGCGCACCAACGGGTTCTCGCGTTGGAACAATGTAGCTCCGGCAATGCGGCGATCGAGCTCCTCGTCCAGAATTTCCCGGGTCTCCTCAGTCAGCTCAGCCAGCGAACGGTTGGTTTGCCACTCGCCGTTTTGTAAACCCAAGTCTTGCCGGATTGCAGAGAACAAGCGTCGGGCGCGAGGCTCGCTGGTTGATTCTATGCGCGGCAGTGGCGAGCGCAGCAGCTCCCATGCATGTGCCAGCGTTTCCACCTCCACGCGACCGGCAAGGATTTCGAGCACCTCATCTGGTCGGTGCCAAGGTGCAAGGTCGTGGCCGAGCACGAAGCGCCCTGGGCCTTGGTGCAAGATGCCCAACAAATCCCATAGATCGGCCGGGTTAGTCTGAATCGGTGTGGCCGTGCCCAACAGCACGTGATCGGCACGCGCGGCGATCTCGCGCATGAAGGCCAGCAGTTCGTTCGGTGTTCCGGCTTCCTTGCCGAAGCCCTGGCGGGTTCTGGCCTTGTGCGCTTCGTCCAGAATCACAACACCGAAGCGCATGCCCAGCAAATGCTGCTTTTCCAACGAGTCGCGCATCATCAAACCGGTAGAGACAATGCCGATGCGCAGCGGGCAATGGGCAATCTGCTCGCGCCCAGCAGGCGATAGCACGCGCTCGTCAGCATCCAGCCAGACCTTGCCTACGGTATCCCAACGTGCGGTCGGGATGCCCAGCTTATCGAGCATCTCGGTCTGCCATTGTTCAGTCAGCGTGGCAGGGGCAAAGATCACGACCGGACGGCGCGGCCCATTGTCCTTGTCGGACAACAGGCAAAGCGTCAGCGCTGCGGTGGCCAGCGATAGCGTCTTGCCCAAACCCACTTCGTCGGCCAACAGCAGGCGCACCGTGCCGTGCAGGCGCTGATGGCGCAGGCACTCGGTTAGAAATCCCTGCTGCCACGGCTGGAGCTGCTGGCCTTCGCGGTACAGCGGCGATTCAATCAGTGCCGCAGGCGCAAGGTTCTCGTCATCCTCGATTTCGATGAACTCGATCTCGCGCCGATAGCCGCGCCGATGCACCTCACGGATGACGGCCTGCGGAAACGGTTTTGCGGCGTTCCAGAGAAAGTCGAATTCCTCCTCAATCCATTCCACGCCTTTCGGTGATTCGTCTTCCCACAGGATTTCGTAGTGGCGCTGCCAGCCGCTGCGCGTCTCATTCATCGAGCCGATAAAGCCCAGCCTGCGGCCATCAGCCAAGGTGATCACGCCCGCCTTGCCATGCACAAAGCCGCAGACGTCGTCGGGTGCGATGCGCACCGCCTGCCCATGCTTGGCGAGGAAGGCGTCCAGCCGCCGATAGCGCTCGCGGTTCAGCAGTGCCTCGGCCTCCAGGGCGCGCTCGTTCCAGCGGCCCAGCATCTTGCTCTCACGCAGTTGCGCGACTTTCAGGTCGTCCGGGTGGATATCCACGTTGCAGACGATCTTGACCTCGGGGATGTGCTCCAGTGCCTCGCCCGCCACCTCAAACAAAGAGCTAGTGAAGTAGCCCGCGATGCGCTTGTAGCTTCTGGCTCCGGCCAGATGCTGCATCAGGAAACTGGCATCCAGCCGATGGGTACGGGAAGAAAAGCGCCGAATGCTCATGGGCTTCAGCTCCGGGGCTTCACGCCGCCCTTGCGGCCCAGACCGAAACCAACACGGTACAGGTCGGGCATGTCGATACGGCCATCTTTCTTGGTCTCCAGCAAGCCCAGGCGCTGCAAATCTTCACGCACGCCGCCCCAGCCACGATCAATGTGCTGCGCCGGGAGGCGCACAGAGCTGATGCCTAGTGCGCCAGTGGGAAACCTCTCTTCCCATTTTTCCTGCACCGCATCGAACTCTACGGGTACGTTCATGCCACTCAAGGCAGAAAGAACGTCGGGCACCCACGGGTAGTCTTCGGCCATCTCCTGCACGCGAATTTCCGAAGCTTTCTGGATGCCGCGCTTGATGCTCTCGAAGTGCAAGGCATAGTCATGCTGTGGATAACGCTCGCTGGAGTCTTCCGCCGCTTGCCGGATTGCGGCGAGGAAAGATCGCGGAGATGTCTGCCCGCGTCCGTCAGCCAAATGTCCCACTGACCATGTGTATGGAATGCCACGACGCTTGTCGCGCCCCATCCATGGGCCTGCCAGAGCTTCAAAAGCCTTCCTCTGTGCCTCGGACTCCGATTTCATAGCCTGCGCAACACGCCACACATCATCCTGTTTGACGTTCGGACAGACATTTCGCAAACGCACGCCTTGAGCATCCGGCGCATTGATGAGCCGTTGCCAGAGCAAACCATGCAGGTCATGTCTGGCCCACACCAATTCAGCCTTTGTCGCTGTGAGCTTGGATGCGTCCGGGAAATTGAACACGGTGCGCTCTGCCTGATCTTCACGCAAAAACACCTTGGCGTATAGGCCGGGGAAGGTTTTCAACCAAAGAACCGTGCGCAACAAACCCCGCACGATGTCATCCATGCGCCGCCAGTCCGTGCTTGTGCGATCCAGCGCGTCAAAGAGAATCAGTCCCTTCCAATTCCGCGCACGTTGCATCAGACGCGCGGCAGTCTCAGGTTCGGACTTCAGCCATCCAACCGTGCGTTGCCAGCTTTCGATGGGAATATTCTCACTTGCCCGCCGTGCGATCCAGCGCAGAATCACTGCTCGCCACAAATCGTAAGGATCGCCATTCTGATCAAGATGATCCACAAAAATGTCGGCATTCGGGTAGCTGTCTATGGCTTCTGCGTTGCTGAAGCCAGCGACTACATCAATGTCCTGTAGTTCGGACGAAGCCGCTCCTAGTTGATTCCGAATCGGTTCGGATTGCAGCGCCGCAGTCCAGAACGATTTGCCCACCCCTCGACCACCCACAACGATATGCGCATCCAATCTCAGTGCTTTGAGATGTGAGGGAGGCAAATACAACGTTTCGAGTTGCGGGGTTTCGCCAAAATTGCTGGTATCAAGTGGCGCAGCCAAGATGGCTTCGCGTAGCTGTTGAGGTTGCGTCATGAGGGTCTCCTCGAATCGGCGGCATCGCTCACGCCGCCGATTAGGGGGCCAAAAATAGACTGCACCTCCTGAACGTCGATGGTGGCGAGCCGTCCCTGCAGAGATCGCAGGCCGGCAAAACTGCGATGCCAGTTCACCGCCCACGGGTAGTGGGGGGCACCCTCATCAGCCTCGTCAAAATTCCAACCTTCAACCAAGTCATCGACATGCCACTTCCCGTCGCCGTTAGCTTTTGGCCCAATAGACTCTGGCTTTGCCGGTGCAATTTCATCGTAGAGCGTATCGACAAAAATACCGTAGGCGCTCTCACGCAAGCCCTCAAGATAGCTCACGCGCTCTAGCTCAGGCACAATGGCACCAACGATCTTCAGACGTTCGCGGATTCTTTCTGCCACGTGGGCGCGCTGCCATTGTTCGAACAGCATCCGATAGCCGTTCCAGGTTTGCTCACCTTCCAACGCAAACAGCAGAATCAGATTAGCGCCCATATCGGTGATGCAAGCGGAAGCGATCTCATCGATTCCGGAACGCGAGTCGATCAGCACCACATCTGGCTGGATACGTGCCTCCATTGTTTGAAGCAAGCGCTCAAGTCGGGCTGACCACATTTCGCGCGTTCCATCCGCCTGTAACTTAGGCATCCAGACACGGCCAAGCTTGGTAATGTACTCACCGTGATCAGCCCCATGCGCCGGCACGACATGGATTTCACCGTCATGGGAAAGATTACTAGTAGCGATCATGCTGTCGAAGACGGCATCGCCGTTGTCCACCAAGTCTTCAACCAGCCAGTCGGTGATGCCGTACATGGGCTGACGTTCCAGCGGCAGGAGCGCGGAAGACAAGCCGGGAGACTCCAGGTCGAGGTCAAGCACCAGCACCCGCTTCCCCGTCTGCGCCAGATGCCACGCTGTGGCGGCCAGGGCGGTAGACCGGCCGACGCCCCCTTTAATAGAGAAGAACACAATGCGTGGCACGCCCTCAGTTTCTGGTGCGATGCGTGCCCAGTTGGCTTCAGTAGCTAGTCGATCCACCATCCACACATTGGCGAACCCGTCTAGCGAATAGCTGGTTGCCCCTTGGATGGCCTGCTCCAGGTTTGTTTCGAAAAGAATTTCGGAATTTTGCAGATAGGCGTGCTTACCCAAACGCCCCATTAAGTTTGACGCAAGCTGATCCCACAGCCCGCGCCATTCACTTTCTTGGATGCGCTCCGGCAAGATCAGACGCACGCGTCCGTTGAGATCTCGATTAACAAGTAGCCAATCGTCTTCGTTACGCAGAAGATCATTCAGGGAATTACTATGGGCCCGCAACCAATCCTGAACTGCCGGCAGGATGCGATCAAAGGTTGGAGGAGGCTCGGGGAACATCTCGAAGAGTTTTTTTGTCATCTCAGCAACCCCTCTCTTTGTGCCTTCTTTATCAGTTCGCATACAACCAGCGCACCGGCTTGATGAGCCTGTACGCCAGCTTGGTCAAAATTCGACTGGTGGGCGTAGCGGTCTGAAACATCCCAGGTACCAAAGGGATCGCTCACAGACAGTACGTAACCCGTTCCTTGCACATGGCCATGGCGGTAGCTCTCGAAGCGCGCCCAGATGCCATTAGCGTGTACTCGATCTTCCTGTTTGGTGGGACGATCCTTGCTCGTATCGAAAGGCATTCCGAACGCTTGCATCAACCGTTTCAACCCGCACTCCGCCGCAATACCGTACAGATGATCAGCATTGGCCCACCGCTGTGCCTGAAACAATCGCTCGGCATCGTCCCAATGGCGCTCATGTGCATCCAGAAAATCTGCTTGCATGCAATCTCCCTCAGTCGCCGAAGCGCAGATTCTTGAGGCGCGCGCACAGCACCTCGGCGGCAGAGCGCACCTCAGATTCGGGCGCTTTACGCTCGATGAAGGCCAGCATGTCCACCAGCAGGGAGCGGACTTCCAGAAAGTCCGCCATCTCGGCTCGCAGTTGTTCGACGATGACTTGCGCCTCTGTGTCCCTGAGCAGTTGCTGCAAGGCAATGATGAGCTGTCCCAGCCGTGTCACGCCGATCTCGGTAGCATCCGCCAGATCGCGAGAAGCGTACTCGCTGACGCGCTTGAGACGTGCGTTGTTGGGCCGCATGTCGCCCATCACGCGGGTGTAGTCCGTAACGCGGAAGGCCTTGGCGAAGTTCTGGTAGTTGTCCAGCTTGGCGGCACCTGCGGTTTCCATGTCCATCATCCGCAGTACAAAGCGTTCGATGCCGGTGAGGCGGCCCCACGCGTCTGCGGTAAGGCCCTCGGGCACCAGCAGGCTGGATGCAGTTTCCGCGGCCTGCTGGACGATTTCGTCCACCACGGTCACTTCTCCGCGTGCGCGCGGACGCAGGGCAAAGGCGGTGACGTCTTCATCTCCGATCCGGGTGTAGGCGGTCAGCACCTTGAGCGCTGCCGCATAACCAGCCATTTGCAAGTCGGAGTCGCCCCACACCGGCTCGCCGTGGTGGGTGGCCACAGCGTTGTTCAGGTGCATCATGGTTTCGATCTGGCGCGCCACTTCCTGCCGCACGGCGGGCAGCAGACGCTGCTTGAAGCCGGTGCGCTCGCCCGCAGCGCGCTTCTTGAGCATCAGGATGACGGTGCCCTGGACATAGCCACCTTTCTTGAGCTCGGAGGTGGTTTCGGTGGCGATGTACCAGGCCGCTACCACTTGCAGACCGGCTGCCCAGAAGATGCCGATCAGGTCGCCCCAGACGGCGGTGTCCTGGTGGGTAAACATCACGCATTGCATGCCGTTGTCGGGCATATGCTCAGCCATCGCCTTGTAGGCGGCGACCATGCCGCGCCTGAAGTCCTCACCGGAACCTTTGACCGCCAGCGCGCGCCGAGAATCCCACACCCATTCATCAAAGGGCTTGGGCGGGTTCTTGCGCAGCCAGGCGATGAAGAACTCCGTAATTTCCTCGTAGTTCACGGCGTCGGCATACGGCGGATCAGTAATGAAAATATCCTGTTCTCGGATGAGTTCACGGCTTGGTGCACAAACTACGGAAGAGCTTGTATGCACGGGTGTATTTTTATAATTCTGCACAAAACTGTGATCGAAGAAAGATCTGTTTGCCCAGTTGTAGAGGGTGTTTAGCGCCTGATTTGAGAATACGTTAGACGTGAAATCGCTGCCGCCTCCGGATGAAAACCTCACAATCCAGCGCGACAGTTTTGAGCAGAAATCAAGCGTCCCGCAGAACTCAGGCACCAACGCTGGCTCGCTGATGTGTTTTCTCAGCAAAGCCAACTTCAGAAGATCTCTCGGCGAAAACATGTGATGCCAGTGCGTCCATCCACGTTCACGAATAGGCTGCTCGGTGTTGTAACCAGGCTCAATGGCCATGTTCGGCACCAGTCCTTCGTCCTGCCAGCGGCTCAGATTCTCAGCGAGGATTTTTTCAACTGCCCGCTCGTGCTCAAGGTCAGCCTGCGTCGGCGCGGCAAAGTACGTCTCCTGCCTTCCGGTGTTCAGTGTGTCCTTGGTGATCCACTGGATCGCGTACATGCGTTCCTGAAAAATGTCGCTTGGATGCGGCTTGAAGTCACTCTTTGCCCAGGGGCGCAGACGGTTACCGGTACTGCCATCTTCCTTGCGATAATCACCACGCAGGGTTTTGATCGATGTGCGATAGGTCTTGCCGTCAAGCTCGTAGACCATTTCGCCGTCGGAGACAGTTCCTTTCTGCGCGGCCTCAAGTGCTGAAGCAGAAACGCCAAACTCCAATTCAATGTCAAACCGCTTAAGTTCAGAATTCGGCACGAGCTTGGCAATAACCAGCTGTCTAGGTGAAACAACCCAGCTTGGTGCTAAAGGCACTAGCCAGCCTGTTTCAGGGCACCTTGCTTCAAGGCAGTAAAGATAGGCCTTTATCCGATTACCTTGCTCGTCATGTTCGATGCCAAGATCGGTGATTTCTTTGTCTACTGCCTTGGCCACCTCGCGCTGAACCTGTTCTATCTCTGCTTGTCGCTCGGGTGAAGCGCCGATGATGTTCAACGCGCCCCAGGTCAACATGCAGGCGATGGGGTTGAGATCTGAGGCGTAGACGTCACAGCCGATGCGCGCGGCCTCAAACGGGATGGAGCCGCCACCCGAGAAGGTATCGCCCACGCGCGGACGATGGCCGTAGCGCAGGATGCCCAGTTGTTCCACTAGCTCGGGCAACGATTTCACGTTAACGCCCAAGTGGGCATAGTGTCGACTGACCGCCGCCCACGCGTGGGCGTATAGCCATTCCTGATCCAACTCTTCCGGACGCTTGCCCAGACGGGCCTTTTCCTCGTAGCTGGCGTAGGTGGCCAGCAACTTGCGATAGATAACCAGCCTGTCATCATCACTTAGATTGCGCTGCCAACGCAGCGTGATGCCCTCGGCATCTGCGTCCAGCGGGAAACTCATCCAGCGAACATCGCCACCTGTGACATCACCCCGCTTGATAGTTGCCTTGAAATAGTTCCAGGGTTCATCGAGCTGGATGCGCGCGGCAATCTCGGCGGGGGACACAGCGTTGCCGATCAGCGCGCGGCGTGCCAAGCCCTCATCGTCGAAAGCCATGAGCTTATCGAAGAGGGCTAGATCAGCCTCCGCGTCGTCAGTAGGCGGTAAAAGGCTGCCCAGCACAACGGCACGCACTAGGATCAGCGGTTTGCGGCCTTTCCAGAAAGACCCAAGTGCAGTCAATGTCTGGCCCGGTCCTGCCTTGCGCTCCTTCTGTGCCTCGAACGACACTTTCTGGGCGGGGAAAACCGTCTCGATCAACGCGGGCGCATCTTTTAGGGACAAGGGCGTGAGAGTAGTTGTTGTTTTTTGCATTCCCTGATGAATCCTCAATGGGCCGGAGCCACTTAATGCGCTAGCCAGCCTTGGGAGCGCAGACGCTCTTCGGCAATGACAAGCTGGCGAGGCGTGAATTGCCGCTTGCGTGCATTCCAGTCGTAGACCCGGCGTTCCACGCTCTCGTGCTGTGTGGCACCCTCGCGGCTCATCACCCAATGTACAGTCGCCAAAAGTTCCAGCCCGTAGGGTGACTCGAAGCCTTCCACCAGTTTGGTCACGCGTTCAAAGTGGGCGCGACTGATGTCGTGCTGATCCAGGTAGTTCTTGGCGTCTTCCACAGCTCCGGGCACCAGTGTGAGTGGTTTATCCGGCGCATCGCCACCATCGGCATAACCTGCGATCAAATGACCTTCCACCGCTTTTAGCACATGCCGAAGATTCTCGGCATAGGGGCCGTAGTGATGCTTGATGTACTGGAGACGCAGCGGCTCACCAGCCTCCTGCATGAAGTACATCAGCTTGTGGACTTCCAGCAGAGTGACAAAGGGGTCGAGCAGGCCCCCGAGATAGCGCTGCATCAGTTCCACCAAGGCGGCGCGACCCGCAGTCATCTTGGGCACCTCGCGCACATGCGCCATCTTGTCGTTGGCCGGAGCCCCTTTGGGCTCGAACACTAGCACTCGCACGTCGGCAAGCTCTGCCAGCGCACGTGCGATGCGGGGACGCACATCGTTCCAGTCCAGCCCGCCCAAGCCTGCCCCCAGCGGCGGGATCGCGATGGAGCGAATGCCCTTGGCACGGATGACATTGACGAGATCGGTAAGGCCCGTCTCGATATCCTCGATGCGGCTCTTGCCACGCCAGTGGCGCTTGGTTGGGAAGTTGATGATGAAGCGCGGCAAAGTGAGCTGCCCCGTATCAAAAACGAACATGCGGCCAGGCTGCACGGCTTCGCGCTTGCAAGCAACTTCGTAAGCCTTGAAGTTTTCGGGGTAAACATTCTTGAACTGTAAGGCGATGCCACGCCCCATCACACCGACGCAATTGACGGTGTTGACTAGTGCGTCTGCCTCACATTGGAGGATGTCGCCCGAGGTGTACTCGATCATGGCTGTGCTCCTCTAATTTCAGTAATACCAGTCCGGGCGTACTTCGACCGGTGGCCGGTGTCCGTGTGCCGGAAGTGCGTTAACAACTTGACCGTAGGCGGCCGCCGAGTGAACGCCGATGCGTTCGATCAAATGCCAGGGGAAGCGCTGCGCCAACAGGAACTCGGCTTGCTTGCCTTCCTTGTGCGCACGCCAGTCGCGAGCTTGCACAGCAGTCCAGTTGATCTCGTTCAGACGCGCGAGGTCGTTACGGTCTTCGAAGAAGTACGAACCCGCGTTCGAGAGGGTGAATGCCCAGCGGACAGCTTGCGCGTTGGCCCACGCAACGACCGCACTCAGATCAGCCTCTAAATGCACTACAGGCCCTTGCCCGCCGCGATAGGCCATCTCCGGATGGTTGCCCTGATAGATCAAGTAGAGCATGACGGAGCGCGGACAGAAGTAAAACGGCACGCAGTCACCGACGTGAAGGTCGGGGTGGCTGCTGAGGCGCAGTTCATTCAAGCGCCGCTGCTTGATGCCATTCATGCCGATGGTGGTGCCCGGCGGCATGCGTCGGACGATCTCCGCATCGCACCACAGAAAACCGTCCGCCACGATGGAGGGCAGACGATCCACATGGGCGATGTGGTAGATTTTGGGCTGCGGTGGCACGAGCACGGCGTTCATGATGCTTCGTCTCCGAACAGACCCAACGAGGCCTGGGCAACTTCCTGGTCAGGCTTGCCACGTCTGGCACGAGGAGCAAGCAGTTCGCTCTGCGCCACATCGCCCAAGGCATGCTTGAGCGCCGTGCGCCAACCCTTGCCCGCATCCATCACCCCGCCGGTGCTCATGGCGGTCATGCCAAACAGCCACCAGCGTTCTTCCGGGCGCAACGCCAGCCAGTTGCGCACAGCCACCGGAATTTTCTCCATCTCCATCTGCTCGACAGCCCAGGCCAGTACGCACAATTCCTTGCCGAGCAGTCGATCCACCGGGTTGTCACCGACTTTCCACGCGCCAGGCTTGATGCCATGCGCGGCTAGGCGGGCGTTGAAGGCGCGTTGCACCTCGGCGCGAATGGCCGTCCAGCGCGGGCGATCCAGCAGAACGCGGTCGATCACCGCGTTGTCGTTGCTTGCAGCCTGCAAGCCGAGGTATTCGCTGATCTGAACCTTGCCTGTGCTGGCCTTGGGGATGATGATCTTGAAGTGATGCGGATCAGAAGTCGCAGGCACGCCAAAACCCAGCGTGTGCAGCACTTGCGCACGCGCCTTGGGCGATGGTGTGTTGCCTGCGGCTTTAGCCATCCTCATTCCTCCTGATTGATGTCGCCCGGCTTCAGCTCGATCCCGGCGAGCTTGGCGAACTCTTTGAGTGCAAAGCCCGTATCGAAGGCGATACCGTCGGCAATGGCAATGTTGAGCGGGGCGTCGGGCTCCTTGAGCACGTCACGCAGGCTGTTGACCACACCTTCGATGATGGTGGCAGTGACTTCGCGCTCCTGGAAGCGCACGGTCACGGTGTTTTCACCCTCACCGATCTCGACGCGCACACCCTTAAAACGCGTGCCCGGCTGATCGCGGAAGCGGTTGATGACACTGAAGACGCGGTCGGTGGTGTCAAGAGCAACGCGCTTGCTTTGCAGGCGTGCGGGCTTGCTGTCGACGATCTGCACCGTCCTGTCGCCGCTGGCCGGGATCTGGAAGTCCGCCGTCTTGTTGGCCTCGCCCGCGCGGGCGAACACCAGCAGGCGGCAGCTTGCGGAACCGATTTCGAACGGTGCGTCGTAGAGGGTGCCGTCCTTTGGGTTGGAGCCGTCCAGGGTGTAGTAGATATCAGCGTGCGGCGTGGCAGCAAGGATGACACGCCGCTTGTCAGCAGCTGGTTCGACCTGATGACGAATCTTGAGGTCGGCGAGCCAGCGGGTGGCCGGGCCGCTTTCATAGCGCCCGGTCGGCTCTTTCACCATAAAGTAAACCGTGCCCTCGCCGGTAGCGAAGTTGTCCATGTCGTCGACTTTGTAGTCCTTGTCGGACACATCGGGTTTGTTCGACCAGTAGACGATCGGGCTGTCACCTGCGTGACGTGGCGTGAGGCTCAGCACCGTTTCGCCAGTATCCGGTTTGACATTGACAATGGAGACGTTGACGGTAGCCTTGTCCTTGGGAAAGGGCCCCTTCTCGATGTAGCCGTCCTCGCCCAAGCGCCAGCGGCCTTGTTTCAGAGCTTCGGTCTTGAGCGTATCCAGGCCACTTGCACCCGGCATCCACGGCCAGATGGGAGAGCACTTGGATCGAGTGGCGACATCCTTCCAGGGGGTGCGGCGGTTGTCCTTACCGGACGGCCACAGGTACTCCTCGGCCTGCGCGAAGCATTCGTCGAGGTTGCCCTTGCCCAGTTCGGCCACGAGCTTGTAGTCGGCTCGCGGGCTGGCCAGCAGTTTTTCGATCTGCGTTTCGGCGGATTGGTCGCCTTGACCAAGCTTGAGGCCCTGATCGATGGTTACCCCGGCCAGCACGTCACGTCCATCCACCGGATCATTGGCCGGAAAGTAGAGGCGGTTGTAGGCTGCCGACAGCGCCTTGCTGAAGCGATCTTCGGATTCTTCGAAGCGGTCGCGGGCCTCCTCGAACAGTGTGTCTCCGGATTTGAGGCGCTTGTGGATCTGCTCAATGGCATACAACTCGCGGAGCCGTTCCTCAACCGCGTCGGCCAGCATGCTGTCCTGACCGCTCAGCACCAGCAGATTGTTCTTTTCCTGCTGGTAGTCGAAGAAGTTTTGCAATTCACTGGGCGGCACCTTGCCATCCGGCTTGATGACAATGAGTGTGCGCGGACCGCCGAGCTTGAGTTCATCCAGCTTGGGCAGCACCTGCACGTCCTGATATGCGATTTTGTTAACCGGCGCGAGGATTCCCGAGAGGCGATTGATGAGCGCCTGATCGACTTTGGGTTGCGGGACTTCCTTGGCGTTACGCTCGATCTGGCGCGAGAGGTTCTCGGTTTCCTTGATAAAGAAGCGTTGTTCCTCGCGGTGGAGATACCAGGCAGATTCGCGCAGGCGCTGCAATGCCTGAAGGAACTCATCGGGCTTGCGCTGTGGCGCAGCAAGAAACTCGATCAACTCGCTCTCGGACAGCCCGATGCGCCCACCGACGGCGCGCGACAGGCTGGACGACAGCAGCAAGGTCATGAGCTGCTGTGCGGCATCGCCTGCCAATTCTCCGTCGATATGCTCGGCGATGGCGTTACCTGCGTCAGAGATATCGCGTGTCACCGCAGGCATCAGCTTGGGCGCAATGCGCTCAATCTCGTCTTTTACCTGCTCGTCGTTCAGATTGAGGTGCTGTGTGCCGATCAGGAATACATCGTCAGCCTCACGCTCATCCACGCTCTTGAGCAGGCGCGCGGTGAACTGCATCAGGCCCCGGGTCTGGCGGAAGCCTTCGTTCTCCTTGAACAGCGCGACAAGGTGCTTGAAGGACGGGTGGAAGGGATAGGTTTCCCGCACCTGCTCGGCGATCTGCTCGATGCTGCTAGCTACGATGTAGCCGCCGTCTTCGGCCTTCTTGATCTGCTGCGCGTACTCCTCGGCGATGTCGGAAACGACACGTTCGTCCGGCAGCTCGTCGATGAGGCGCTTCTTCAGGATTTCGTAGATTTCGTTGCCTGCCAGTTGCACCGGCGTGATGGTCATCGCCTGACGGCGGGTTTCCTGCTGCAGGTTGGAGATGGCGTCAGCTAGCGCCTTGGTCTGGGCTTTGTAGCTGCCCGAAAGGTTGGCAACCACGATGGCGCAGTTGGGCAGTTCCAGTGCGGCGCTCATCAGGCTGGAAAGGCTGTAGACTGCCATGTTGGCCAACGTGCCTTGACCGAACACCTGCGTGCTGGCGTTGTCCAGATAGGGCGGCAGTTCATCCAGCAGGATTAGGGTTGGCTGGTCGCCGATGATTTCCTTCCACTGGCGCTGATCAACTGCCTTCGGCCCGTTCGCCCAATACGGCTTGATGGCTTCTGCAGCCCCGAGCTGGGTGGCGATTTCGCCCCAGATGAAGTTGTCGGGGTTGTTGCGGCCGTTGAATGCGGCGATGCGTGCATGACCGAATTCGATGCGCGAAGTCAGATCGGCAGACAGAACTTCCTTGCGCAGGTTCGGATGCCGGGCGAGCAATCCCAACGCGATCATCATGTGCGTTTTACCGCCGCCCATCGCCTGGGTCAGTTCGAAGACAGCCTGATCCGATTTACCGGACAGACGCAGCAGACCTTCTCGGAAAAGCTGATCCATGCCGTGGGTGACGAAGTTGCGCGAGAAGAACTCGCTGCCGTCGCCCGCGTCATTGATGAGGTCTGCGAGGTTCTCGATCCCCTGGCTCATCCGGTAGTCGCGGATGATGGGGTTGAACCGGCAGGCTTGCTTGACCGTCTTGATCATGAACGCGCTCCGTTGTTGTTCTTGGTTTCCTCAGAGTGCGGAATCGCAATGCCGTGTCGCTCGCAGTAGCCCCGAATCAGAACTTCGACCATGTTCGCGATGGATCGATGCTCCTGATCCGCCGCAATGCGAAGCGCTTCTTTTAGTCTGGGTTCGATACGAAATGTGAGCGTGGCAGTCTTGCCGGTGGCCATAGCCTCTCCAGAAACCACTGTAAATGTACTGCACTTTACAGTATTGGCTTGGCTTCGACAATTCAAAGGGCATCGAAACTCAGCGCTATCCGCCGCCGCGACGATGCTTGACGAGCGTGGCTCGCGAAGCATTCGGGCGTGGGCGTCGGTGTGGATCGGCATCATGGACTCGCGTTGGCAGCAGGTGTGCGTACGAACGCGCTATTTCGCCAAAAAGCCAAGATGGACGTGGTAGTGGTTCGCGCTGTAGGTGAGCGAGCGATGATGCTCATTTCCCAACCCATTTGCATCCATTTTTCGGCTGCCGGGTGATGCACTTGCCACTCTTTCCAGAAGCGAACCCAGCAAGGCTGGTTACGGTCGCTTCAAAGCGGCTCACGGTAGCCGCTGCCCGGCGCCAGGCGATTCCACTCCCTGTCCATCAGCCAGCGCAGGAACTCGGCTTCGCGCGACACCCCCCGCACTGTGGCGCGGTGTTGTTGCATCAGTGCCTGCAGCTGGGCGAAGGACACGATGTCGCCGGGGTCGCGCTCAAGAAGCAGCATCAGCCGGAAGCGATCCCGCGAGGCCAACCTGACCTGGTTGCCAAAGCGGATGGTCATTGCAGCGTCGGCGTGGATCGGCTCGTCCGCCGTTCCTCGGCGTCGATGGCCCGGTCCACCTGAGCAGCCCGCCGCGTCCGCGCCATTGCCCGCCCAAGTCCGACCGCCAGCAAGCACGCCACCGCCGCTGGCACGAACAGCACCATGCCGATATCCCCGAAGAGGATGGCTGCGGCCAGGAACGCCGCCACCAGCGCCACGAAGTCCCAAGCCCGGACCAGCGGCGGTGCATCGGTGCGCACGTAGTTGACGCCATCAATCGTGGACCAGTTGGCCAATCCCAGCACCTGCGGCACCTGGTGCGTGGTAACGATGAGGCTGACCTCGTGCCCTCGCCGCGCCGGCATGGTCCGGGTGTTGATGGTGAATTTGCGCTCGACGCCGTCGGGCAGCTTGATCCACAGCTCGTAGCGGTCGGTCGGCCCGAACGGACGGCGGCAGTAGTAGAGATGGACATTGGTGTAGCGGCGCAGGTCGACGATGCGCCCGTGGACGACTTGTAGCGTTGGCATGACAGTTCTCCGGGTGACTAGCTGTCAGCGTCGCGCACCCGTCGTCGGCTTCAACCCCGTTGCCAGGGTCTGTACCCGATGTCTTGCCGCGTACTCGTTGCCCAGTGACACCGGGCATCGACTGGGGTGACAACGGTCTGTCAGGACTGAGGAGGGCATGCCCGCCCGGGGCACCATCGGCGCTTCCCATTCAACTTGGAGTGACATCGCCGCGCAGGGCCGTCGTCGCGGTACTCGTCGGCTCGGAACCAGAGGTAGAACGATGCCACGTCAAGACCACGGCAAATCCGGGCGCTTGCGGCTCGCGGCACGCTAATCGGCAATTTTCGGGATTGCAAGGGCGCGTTTCCGGCGCCACAATGAAACTGCATCAGCCCGGTCCAGCTAGCGGCCCGGCGTGCATCGCGCACGGAAACGCAAGCCCTTTGAGTGGTGATCTTCACCGTGGCGCCTTGAGCGCCTGTTGTTCCGGACGCCTGGCGTCCTTGTGGTTTTGTTGTCGATAGCAGCGCGGCCCATGGCTTGACCATAGGGCCAGTTCCTTCCTTCGCACCCGATGCGAGGAAGCGATGATGCGCCTTGGGCATCGTCCGCCCCGAGCGGCGATCCCATGGACGGTGGCCTGACCACCGGTGCCTTGAGTACCTCGCGGCCGGCGCTCGCACTTCGCTGCGACCGCTTTGGCCATTCCCCTCTCTCGCGCCTGTTCCAGACCGCGAATGACGCCAGCCCTGCGGGGCCGGCGTTCGAGTTCATTCCCCTCGCACTCACGCCCTGACTTCGGTCAGCCGTGGGCTGCCGCACATGGGTGCGGCGCCACGGCCCGCGTGAACGGCATTGCGCGTCCGTCGCGGAACGGACGTTGCCAGTCAAGCTGGCGAGGGGGAACGAGTTCGCGGTGCCGCTCGGGCACCGTACCGGAGGTCACGCCTCCGGGGTTGCCTCAGGTTCCTTGAGAGCCTGGTTCGCTACAGCGAACGCCACATTGCGCCCGACGCATGCTGGCCGGCGATCACTTTTACGCACCTCCGCGCCGCCGTCGCTCTGGCGATGGCGGCAAACACTGGCTTGGCATCGGCGCCCGGAACCCGCCGATGCACGAACACCCGGGTTCCACCGAATCGACGAATGGAAAAAGGAAAGATGCCATGGACAAGCAAAGCAACGGACGGAACGACCGCACCACCCCACGACACGGCAAGCGCCGTGAGCGGTCGCGCACCTACGAACAGCCTGCACTGGACGACATTCCCTTGAGCCCCAAGCGCAGTGGCTACGTACTGCACTTGATCCTGCAGCAGCACAATTGGCAGCACAGCAGCAAACCCAAGGGCGTGAGCCACAAGACGATGGCGGAGCGCACGCGCTTCTGCACCTGGCTGTTCGATTTTCTGCGCGGGCATCCGAAGCACTTCAAGCTGGACCCGCGCTCCTTCAGCGGTCGCCATGTGGAAGCCGTCACTCGCTACTGGCTGGAGGAAGCGCGTGCCGGACAGCTGAGCCCGGCGACGATCCAGACCTACTTCAGCTTCATGAAAACCTTCGCCGGCTGGATCGGCAAGCCGAAGCTGCTGAAACCAATCCAATGCTACTTCGATGATCCGAAGCTGTATCAACGCCGCTTGGCAGCTGGCGTCGACAAGTCATGGCGCGCCCAGGGCGTCGACGTGGACACCGTCATCAAGGAAGTCGAGGCCTACGACGTGCATGCCGCCGCCTCCCTGAAACTGATGCAGGCATTCCAGTTGCGCTTCAAGGAGAGCGTCATGTTCCGCCCGCATACCGACGTGATCAGTGCCGCACAGGCGGCCAAGCCGGACGACGGCGTTGCCTTCTACCTGGATACGCATCGGGGCACCAAGGGCGGACGGGAACGCCTGTTTCCCATCAACAACGCGGTGCGGGAGGAAGCCATCGCCTACGCGCGCCGGGTGGCGCTGGGTATCAATGAGAGTGTCAGCGACCCACGCCTGACGCTGCAGCAGGCGATGCGGCGGTTGCGCTATGTGATGGAGCGCTTCGGCATCACGCGCACCGGCTTGAGTGTTGTGCCGCACGGTCTGCGGCATCAGGGCGCGGCCGATGATTATCAAAGCATCACGCAGGTGCCACCACCGATTGCTGGCGGCTCAAAGGCGGACCCGGCGCTCGACTTGCAGGCCCGAAAGGAGATCGCTGCTCGCCTCGGTCACGGGCGGATATCGATTACCAGCGTCTACCTCGGCAGCAGGCGCGTCACGCCCACCGAGTCACCGACACCCGTACGCGGCCCCGACCTCCATGGCGGAAACGCGACCTGACCACGCCCCGCTCGACACCTCCCTCTACTCATCATTCTTAAGGAATAAACATGGACGAGATCAAATCACGCAGCCCGTACTGGCTGAGCCCTGGCATCGACGTGCCAACGCAGGAGGAATTGCAACTATTGCCATCGCGTCGCGCCCTGCGCGGCTTCTACGTCGACCGGAATGCAGGTGAAGCGGCATTCGTACCGACTGACGATTTCATGCGCGAATGCCCGTTATGGCGCATCGATGTGCTCGACGATATTGCGGACGCCCTGCAGCGCACGCGTACGCATGCCTTGGTTTCCTTCTTCCGGGAATGTCAGGCAAGAGGACATGACGTACCCATGGCGAGGCAGAACGAAGCATTTCGTAAAATGTGCCAGCAAGGTGATGTTGCATTGCCGGATGAACTGGAGGCGTTGCTTCTACTGGATCAGCAGTTCGGCCGATCAGCTGAATGGAGCCCCAGAGAGCGGGGCAAGAGGTGAACATCGACAAAGCCTGCCTCGCCGTGCGGTGCCACGTCTGGCGAGGCGGGGGCCGATTAGCGTTGGCTGTTGGCCTCGGCAGACATGGCCTGCACAGTGTTCACCGGTCTGTTTATCGGCCTTGGGGTCATTGGGAGTCTGCGTCACCAACGGCCGAATTGAACAAATTACCGGTCCTTGCCCAGAACCACTTGGCACGTCAAGCGATAGGTGCCCTGCTCAAGTAGACGGCTCACAGTCTGATTGATTAGGCATTGAAGAGAGGTCACTTTTCACCCATGGCCGAATAGGTTACGTATCCCATCAGGTTGGGCTCGTAACTAACAAGGCTTTCTCTCGTTGTGGGCTTACGTTCCGCAGGAATCATCGCGCGGCACAGCGCATCCCCGTTGGTGCAGTACGTTACAATCGCATTCGATGGGTGATAAGCCTTTGTATATGTGCGTTGCGCAGAGAGAAGGATGATGAATGGCGACAGAAAAGAGCGTTTCATTCAGATCGGATTTGGTATCAAACAGTCTCGATCTTATACAGAAGGTGGGCTTGCATTGCGCCAGAACATCACAGTTGATCGCAGGGATTGTTTCCCAGCTTGCTGTTTATACAGAAGAAGGCGTAGTCATGACGCCATCAGTTTTTATCTGCAATTCCATCACTCAACTTGTCCAACTCGCTGGCGTCGGCGAACATATCCCGCTATCGGCAGAAGTTCCGCTTGAGTCAGCAGGCCCCAAGATCCTCAAAGCTGCTGCGCCGCTTTGCTCTGGTAACTGGCGGATTTATATTGAAAGATCAGCCAACGGAGAGACTTGTAAGTATGGCGTATTTTGCGGAACCAGCGACCCATCGTCTTTGACGATTGATGAAGTCATATTGGACGAATACACCGAATCCTTCCCAGTAATTCGTATCTCGCAAAGTGCGACCAACAAAGTCGAGGTGAGAACAAATAGGGGCGATGGTATTGAATTTCGCTTTAATGACGATACCGACGTAGCCGAGATCAAGATTCATGAGCATATAAAACTGCTATCTGGGGCAATTTCTAACGGCAGCGGTCCGCTAAGTGAACTATTTACCGGCTACATTGATCGCATCTTGTCGACCGCCATTAAAGACTGTCACGGAACACTGATTGCTGTTGTTCCGTCGAATAATACGGTTGTTCCGGAAATACTCGCGGATAGCGTGGTCCTCGACCCACCTCTGCACCTCTATGAGCGATTCAAGAGGCATATAGATGAGGGTAAAACCGCTGCATCCGTTAGCCGACTGCAGGCAGCGTCCGAGTTGGTGTGCGGGTTTATAAGCAGCGACGGAATAACAGTATTTAACGATTCTGGCTACGTTCTCGGATACAGAGCGTTTGTTCATAGCGAAACGGGCGGAAAGCCGGTAGCGGGGGGCGCGCGAAGTCGAGCGTTTCAGGCCATGAAGGCGTTGGTAGGAAGCAACTTGGCGGCAGCATTCTTTCGATCACAAGACGGTAGAACAGAATATGTCCACGCAGCGATGGAGAAACTGAAATGAACGCAATCGTCGTTTGGAAGGAACCGCAAGGCACTGTGGTTCCTAAAGCCGCAGACAACGCTCAAGCTATCGCGAGCGTCGCCAAGAATCTGAGCACGCGAGACCAGAAGCAGATTGTCAGCGCCTTCCAATCCGAGTCGTTCGAGATGATGGCTGGCTTTGTACTTAACAAGGCTCTGTCCCAGCTTAAGCGCGCCCTTGCATCTATGGGAATGACCTTCGTTGGAGAAATGCTTGGTCGAGCGGATATCAACGAAGACTCGGTCCCGACGGTAAGCATTTCGGACTACGAGGCCATTACGCTTGCGCGTGAATTGGGTGTTATAAATTCGACCGACTCAAAACGGTTGACGCAACATCTCGAACTGCTCGCTCATTTCGACAGCCTGAACACTGACGATGCGGAAAGCGAGGAAATGGCGCGGGAAGAGGCGTTATCGTTCCTTAGAACATGCGTCAACGCGGTCCTCGGTCGAGAGGGGAACGTGGCCCCCGCGGAGTTTGTGACATTTAGATCACAGCTCGAAAATCGTACATTCAAAGAATCAGATGCCGAGTTAGTCACGCTTCAGGTCGCCCCATATTTTTTCAAGAAGACGACCCTTAGTATTCTAATCGCGGGCGCAAAAACCAAAGCCGGCGCTCAATTTGAACACACGCTTGGCAATATAGTAGTAATCGTTCCAGCGTTGTGGAAGAGCCTGCGCGATTCGGAAAAATACGCGCTGGGGCAAGCCTACGCAGAAGCAGTTAATTCCGGCGCCAGCGCAACCGTATTGGCGCTGAAGAAGGCGCTATCAGCCGTTCAAGGGTTTGATTTTGTACCGGAATCCTTGAGGTCGCAGAGCTTTTCGGCTGCCGCATCCAATGTAATTTCTGTTCATACTGCTATGAACAATTTCTACAATGAACCGGCTGCGATCCAAGCGCTATCTCGGCTTGGTACGACCATCCCGTGGCCTGCATTTCCCATATGCATGTCCGCAGTTCTGGCGGTGAAGCTCGGAAATGGCTACGGAGTATCAAATTTGGCAATTCCAATCGCAAACGATCTTTTGGGTCGACTGACCAAAAACCAATGGGATTACTACCTCAATGAGTGCTTGCCTGGCGATGAGCTTGTACTGCAGAAGCTCTCTTGGTACGAGCGCCCCCAGGCGAATTGGCTCTCGATGGTGAAAGAATTCCAACTTCCCACCAAGGCTGATAAGTCACCTCAAGTAACTAAACTCTTGCTTGCCAGTCAAAAGGCGGGCGGCTCAGCAGCCATAGGAGCAGCTGCGAAGGTGCTGTTGGATTCGATGCAAAAGTAGTCGTCGCTTAACAGTGGCCGTCCGGTAATCTGTGTAACTTCGACGTGCGTGCTACCGATGTCCAAAGGCGTGCTTTCGCCGATTGATCCTGGTTCGTTTTGATTTGGCAGGCGACGATGAGCAACATCAATATTCAACGCGCAGTAGAAAACATCCGCTCGACGACGACGGTCTTCACCCCGATCGTCGAAGTCATCGTCAATGCGATCGAGGCCATAGAGGAGGCGAAGGTATCCACGGGGCTCATCCGACTTCAAGTTCGCCGTTCCTCTCAGCAGGAATTGGATGCCCAGGAGGGCGACTCGAAGATTTTGGATGTCCTCGTTGAGGACAACGGAATCGGCTTTACCGAAGAAAACAGGGCATCGTTCGATACCCTGTACAGCGCCCGGAAGATTCTCAAGGGCGGCAAGGGGTTCGGCCGATTCACATGCCTTCGATATTTCGATGATGTGCGGATCGACAGCACGTACCTCGGTAGTGGGTTAAGGCGCCGGCAGTTCGACATGGGAAAAGAGAACGAACTGATCGTCAATGAGCGAGTCTCCGATCCCAACCAAGATGGAACCGGAACGACGGTCACCCTGGCATCCGAGCGCACCGGAAAACTCCCCCGCAAGCTATCAAGCCTCGCCCGCGGGCTCGTGGAGTTGCTCCTTCCGTATTTTTCGACGAAAGGCTACGTCTGCCCAAGAATCGAGCTCGCCGAACTGGACGGGTCTGGACTCATCGTCCTAAACGACTACGTCGACAGTCCCGGTGCGATCATCCATGAGGTGACCCTCCCCAATGCGGCGTATACGCTCAAAGGGGCAGCTGGCCCGCAGGCCTTCGAGGTCCGGGTGTTCAAGTTCCTTTCCCCCCAAAACAAGGTCAGTAAGTTGAGCCTCGTGGCCCACAAGCGTGAGGTGACGGAAACATCCCTTGCAGGGTACATCCCCGAGTTCGCCGACGAGTTCATTGAGGATCCGGGCGGCGATCAGGGCAGAAGGCGAAACTACATCCTCAAGGCATATGTGTTCGGGCCCTACCTCGACGAAAACGTCCTTCTGGAGCGCGGATCGTTTTCCTTCCACAAGGAAACCGACCTGTTGCTCGGGATATCTCAGACGCAAATCGAGACCCAGGCGGCCGATCTCACGAAGGCGGCCGTACTCGATCAGGTCGTGACACGGCAAGAGCGAAAGCGCGAGCGTCTTCAGCAGTACGTCGAGGAGCAGGCCCCATGGTACAAACCGTTGATGAAGAGCGTAGATGCCTCGGCCCTGTCATCGATGGCGTCCGAGACGGATATGGAGGCTCTTCTGCACAGGGAGCAGTTCAAACAGGAGGTTCAGGTAAGACAGGACGTTGCATCGGTGCTTGCTTCCGACGACCCGAATCAGATCCTGCAAAGAGCTCGAGAGCTCGCCAACAGGGTATCCGAGACAAGCAAGAACGAGCTCGTCCATTACGTCGCCCTTCGTCGGCAAGTCCTCGAGATCTTCAAGCGGAGCCTCGAATTGACATCTGACGGATCATATCCATCCGAAGGCGCCGTCCATGACGTGATTTTCCCGACGAAGACTGACAGCCTGGAAATCGGCTACGAGTCGCACAATCTGTGGATACTCGACGAGCGGCTAACCTTTACCACCTATCTCGCATCGGATATTCCCTTGAATGGGGGCAATACTCAGCGCCCTGATATCATCGCCTTCGATCGCCCCGTCGCGTTCAGGACGGAAAACGAAGCGAGCAACCCGGTAACCATCTTCGAGTTCAAGAGACCGGGACGCGACGATTTCGCCAACCCGTCTTCGAAGGAAGACCCCATCGAACAGGTGGTCCGATACGTCAATGCGCTCAAGGCAGGAAAATATCGCACCCCGAAGGGACGGGAAATAAATATCGGCACCACCACGCCGTTCTATGGCTATGTGGTTTGCGATTTGAGCAATAAGGTCAAGCAATGGCTGCATGACGAAAAAGACTTCAAACCGATGCCCGATGGGCTCGGCTACTTCTCATGGCGGGGGAACATAAATCTGTACATCGAAGTTCTCAGCTGGTCGAAACTCCTCAAGGATGCCGAGATTCGAAACCGCGCCTTTTTCCATAAGCTCGGTATCCAATAGACATTTTCCAGATAGTAGATTTGAGCCGCGTCTAGGAGCCGTTGAACCTAAATCTGCACTGAGGCCAGCAGTTCGCATTCGCCAAATCGAAAGGCAGCTATTCGGGACGATGTCCTATCGAGCGGCTGCTAACCGTCGCATTCCTGACCGAAATTCTTACAAGTCGAACGGCGGCAAAGCCGACCTGCAGCCGTCTACTCTGCCCACGCTGAGCCTTGGCAATTGCCTGCACCTCATCCTTAAACGAGCCGCATTTCTTGAACTTCTGCCGCCACGCAGTGCCTCGCATTGCTCCTCAACCATTCAATCAGGCCCTTGAACTGCCTTTGCCACAGTGATCGGCACCGCATTGCTCGCGGACTCGCATGCCACAAGAAATTGAGCCCACTTTTCCAATGCCTCCTTGCGCTCGTCGAAGTAGGTATGTTGGTCGTAAATCCCCTCCACGCCCGACAGCTTGTGATTTAGGCACATCTCGGAGATGTCCCTCGGCACACCCAGCGCCCGCATGTGTGACTTCATCGTGCTGCGCAGGTCGTGCGGCGTGAAACGGCGCACCGCCGGCTTGTCGGTGTCGAGCCAGTAGCCGATCGTTTCACGGATGCTGTCCTTGCTGACGTGGGTATCGCCACCGTTTCGCGCAGCGCGGCCCCGTGTCCAGGCGGGCAGCACATAGGCCGACTCGCCGGCCATCTCTCGCAGTTCCCGGAACCACCCGACGACGACAGGCGCCAGCGGGATATCCATCGCAGGGCCGGTCTTGCTTTTCGGGATACGCCAGCGCGCCTCGTCGAGGTAAACGTCCTCCCACTTCGCCTTGTAGAGTTCCGCGCTGCGCACAGCGGTGGCCAGCAGGATGCGGATGATCAGCGAATTGCGCTTGCGCATGCCGGCGTTCAAGAGAAGGTGCAGTTCTTCCCTGGTCAGCATCAAGCGTTGTCGTTTCGGTGGCCGCTCGCCCAGCAGCGCCGAAAGCATGATGCCGTGGCACGGGTTGGTGTTGACCAGGCGCTTGCCGCAAGCATGGGTGAACAGGCATTTGGTGGTGATCAGCAGCATATTGGACTCGCCCCAGGTCAGCGAGCTGGCCTCGATCAGCGCAATTACGTCCGATGCCTCGATCTCGCGCACGGTCAGCGCACCGAGCCGGTTCTCGATGCGCTTGAGGTGGCGCCCATAACTCACCTGCGTGCTCTCGGCCAGGTTCACGAGCTTCTTCGCTCGGTAATCCTTGACCAGTTCGCGCACCGTCCAGTCCTTCGCCGCGGTGGCTTTGGCCTTCTGCTTATCAGCCGCCGGATTGCGGCCTTGCATGATCTCGGCGCGCTTGATGGTGGCGATTCCGCGTGCGTCGGCCAGGCTGATGTCGGGGTAGCGGCCAATCGACAACTCACGTCGGCGGCCACCGTGCCGGTAGCGAAGGATCCAGCCCGCCAGGCCTGCGGCCGATAGCGTGAAAGTCAGACCATTGCCGTCAGCCTTGGCCAGCGGCGTACCTGCCTTGATCCAGTGCCTGATCTGCAGGTCCGTCAGGAACCCTTTGTCTCGTGCCATGTGTACCCCCGGTTGTTCTGGTGTAGCAGCTACCCATCTAGCTACCCAGCCAGCTACCCAATTTTGGCAGTACGGGGTGAGACGTCAAGAGACCGGAAAATCAACGAAACACGAAAACTCCTTGTTTTATCGGTGTTTTCGCGTGGCAAGTGAGACGTGGCGGGACGCCACGAAACCTCACATCAGAACAATGTCGTATTGCTCCTGCGAGTAGCTCGGTTCGGCCTGCAGGGAGATCGGCTTGCCGATGAAGTCGGAGAGCATCGCCAGGCCCTGCGATTCCTCGTCGAGGAAGCGGTCGATGACTGCCTGGCTGCCGAGCACGCGATACTCACGGGCATCGAACTGGCGTGCTTCGCGCAGCAACTCGCGCAGGATCTCGTAGCACACGGTGCGTGCCGTGCGCACCTCGCCGCGGCCACCGCAGGTCGGGCATTCCTCGCAGAGGACGTGCGCCAGCGATTCGCGCGTCCGTTTGCGCGTCATCTCGACCAGACCGAGGGCCGTGAAACCATTGACGGTCAGGCGCGTATGGTCGCGTGCCAGCGCCTTGTTGAACTCGCTGAGCACTGCCATCCGGTGCTCCTCGTTCTCCATGTCGATGAAGTCGATGATGATGATGCCGCCGAGGTTGCGCAGGCGCAGCTGGCGGGCGATCGTCTGTGCGGCCTCGAGGTTGGTCTTGAAGATCGTGTCGTCGAAGTTGCGGACGCCGACAAAGCCGCCGGTATTGACGTCGATCGTCGTCATTGCCTCGGTCTGATCGATGATCAGGTAGCCGCCGGACTTGAGGTCGACACGCCGGGCGAGGGCTTTCTGGATCTCGTCCTCGACGCCGTGCAGGTCGAAGAGAGGCCGTTCGCCGATGTAGTGTTCGAGCAGAGGCGCCACCGTCGGCGTGTACTCGCCGGCAAAGGCCGTCAGCTTCTGGAAGTTCTCGCGCGAGTCGATGACGATGCGGGCGGTCTCCGGGTTGACGAAGTCGCGCAGCACGCGCTGCGCCAGAGAGAGCTCCTGATAGAGCAGGGAGGGCGGTGCGGCAGTCGTCGACTGCGCCTGGATATCGCGCCAGATCTTGCGCAGGAACTCGATGTCCTTGGCCAGTTCGGCTTCTGTCGCATTCTCTGCCATCGTGCGCACGATGAAGCCGCCTTTTTCGTCGCTGGGTACCAGGCGGTGCAGCTTTTCGCGCAGCGCCTCGCGCTCGGATTCCCGCTCGATGCGCTGCGAGATGCCGATGTGATTGTCCTGCGGCAGGTAGACGAGCATGCGCCCGGCGATCGACACCTGGGTTGACAGCCGCGCGCCCTTGCTGCCCATGGGATCCTTGATCACCTGCACGAGAATGCTCTGTCCCTCGAAAAGCAGGCGCTCGATCGGCCGCAGGGGTTCGTCGTTCGAGCGTGGTTCACGGATGTCCGCCACGTGCAGGAAGGCGGTACGGTCGAGGCCGATGTCGATGAAGGCCGACTGCATTCCCGGCAGGATGCGGACGATGCGCCCGACGTAGACATTGCCGACGAAGCCTCGACTGGCGCTGCGTTCGATATGCAGTTCCTGCACGACGCCCTGGTGCGTGACGGCGACGCGCGTTTCCTGCGGCGTAAAGTTGATCAGGATCTCTTCGGACATGGTGGGGCGATCTGGAGAATGGGGTTGGGAATGGGGTTGGAAATGGGGTTAAAATCCAGGGTTGCCACATTCTACCCTGTCAGGCGCTTTCCCCGGATGCCTCAAACCGTCGCGCTGGTCCCTCCCGAGTTGCTGGCGCCCGCCGGTTCGCTGGCCATGTTGCGAACGGCCCTCGCCTTCGGTGCCGACGCGGTCTATGCCGGGCAGCCGCGTTACAGCCTGCGCGTACGCAACAACGACTTCGGCAACCTGCAGGCGCTGGCCAGCGCCATCAACGAGGCGCACGGCGCCGGCAGGAAGCTCTACGTGGTCAGCAACGTCCTGCCCCACAACAGCAAGGTTCGCAGCTATCTGGACGACATGGCGCCGGTGGTGGCGCTCGCCCCGGACGCGTTGATCATGGCCGACCCCGGGCTGATCGACCTGGTTCGCGAGACGTGGCCGGAACTGCCCGTCCACCTTTCCGTCCAGGCCAACACCGTCAACTTCGCGGGCGTGCGTTTCTGGCGCAAGCTGGGCATTCGGCGGATCATCCTGTCGCGCGAACTGTCGCTCGACGAGGTCGCCGAAATCCGCCAGGAGTGCCCGGACATCGAACTCGAGGTCTTCGTGCACGGCGCGCTGTGCATCGCTTACTCGGGGCGCTGCCTGCTCTCCGGCTACTTCAACCACCGCGATCCGAACCAGGGCACCTGCACCAACTCGTGTCGCTGGGACTACAAGCTGACGGCCGGCGTGGCGGACGCGACGGGTGACGTGGGCGCTTGCCGATCGCCGGCAGCGGGCGCCGCCGACGGTACTTGGTTACTCGAGGAAAAGGAACGCCCGGGCGAATTGATGCCCATCGATGAGGATGAACACGGCACCTACATCATGAACTCGAAGGATCTGCGCGCCGTTGAACATGTCCGGCGCCTGACCGAGATCGGCGTCGATTCACTGAAGATCGAGGGGCGTACCAAGTCGCCCTACTACGTGGCGCGCACGGTTCAGGTCTATCGGCGGGCCATCGATGACGCGGCCGCCGGGCGTCCCTTCGATCCCAGTCTGCTTGGCGAACTCGAAGGCCTGGCCAATCGCGGCTACACCGACGGCTTCTACCAGCGGCACCACGAGCACGAAAGGCAGAACTACCTGCGCGGCCATTCGCAATCGGGGCGCAGCCTCTACGTCGGCGATGTGCTCGACTGGGATGCCGAGCGCCTGCTCGCTCTGATCGACGTCAAGAACCGTTTTTCGGTCGGCGATCGGCTGGAGATCATTCATCCCACGGGTAACCGCGAATTGTCCGTCGAGCGGATACAGAGTCTGCTCGGGGCCGACATTCGTGTCGCTCCCGGCAACGGCCATCGGGTATGGATTCCGCTGCCGGCCGGGTTGCCGGGGGCCATGCTGGCACGCTTCCTCTGATCCGGCCGCGCCAGGATGAGCCGCCCGCACCTTTTCGTTGATATCTCGGCGCATGGTTTCGGCCATCTCGCGCAGGTGGCGCCAGTCCTCAACGCTTTGACCGAACGCCTGCCGGCACTGCGTCTGACGATCCGCAGCGGGCTGCCGACCGCCAAGCTGCAGACGCGCATCGCGGCAGCCTTCACGCACCTGATCGGCAGCAGCGATTTCGGCTATGTCATGCATGATGCCGTCAGCCTCGACCTGCCGGCGACGGCGCTGGCCTATCGCCGGCAGCACGCCGACTGGCCGGCCCAGGTCGAGCGCGACGCGCGTGTGATCGCCGGCCTGCGGCCCGATCTGGTGTTCAGCGATGTCGCCTATCTGCCGCTGGCGGCTGCCGCACTGGTGGGCATCCCGTCGGTGGCGATGTGCTCGCTCAACTGGGCCGATCTGTTCGCCCATTTCTTTGCCGGCGAGAGCTGGGCGGCCGAGATTCACGGGCAGATGCTGGCCGCCTACCACAGCGTCGAAAGCTTCCTGCGCCTGACACCCGGCATGGGGATGCCTGAGCTGCGACGATTGCGCAGCATCGCCCCGGTGGCTGCACTCGGCAACGATTGTCGTGAGGCCTTGCGTCGGCAAGTGGGCTGTGCCACCGGCGAGCGACTGGTTCTGATCGCATTCGGTGGCGTCAGCAAGGCGCTGCCGATTGCCGACTGGCCACCCCTTGCCGGCGTGCGCTGGCTGATCCCGCAGGACTGGCAGCTCGAGCACCCGTCGGTCGTCAGCTTCGAAGGTCTTGGTCGGCCCTTTACCGATCTGCTGGCTTCCGTAGACGCAGTGATCACCAAACCCGGCTACGGCACCTTTGCCGAGGCCGCCTGTAATGGCACGCCGGTTCTTTATCTGCGGCGGGCCGACTGGCCGGAACAGGATGCGCTGATCGACTGGTTGAATGGCCATGCGCGATGTCTGGAGATCAGCGAGGCCGACCTGCTCGCCGGGTGCCTGCACGCCGCGCTGGAGGCCCTATGGCGGCAGCCGGCTCGGCCGGTGCCCCGGCCGTCTGGCGCCGAGGAAGCCGCGGCCGCCCTGTTGCCCTGGTTGGCGGGCCGCGGCGCTTAGCTGCATGCGGCCGTGCTGCCGACGGGCTCGCCGCTCGGCGCGCCGAGCATGCGCTCGACGTAGCGCGCGATTGTATTTGGGTGTGGATCTTTTCGGCCACGAGGAAACGCTTGCGGATCAAAGACATGATTTATCGGTGGGTTGCCAAAGATGCCTCGGAGGTGGTAGGTAACGGCTTTCAAGCTCATTACCCATGTCCAGGAGA
>Ga0209460_1000395_pt1 | contig 41888 bp, 38 predicted proteins | sample EBPBio132013_DNA_FD_185868 | JGI IMG/M metagenome (GOLD analysis project Ga0209460, IMG submission 185868) | Wastewater treatment Type I Accumulibacter community from EBPR Bioreactor in Madison, WI, USA - Reactor 2_5/13/2013_ DNA (SPAdes)... | ecosystem: Engineered > Bioreactor > EBPR >... | reverse complement strand
ACTTCGGTGTCTGGCGTTTCCACCGTCAGAAAGCGTGTTTCCTGCTGCCCGTGCGACAGCCATTCCGCGGCGCCCCAGTCCGGCGGCACCGGCACGCCGGCAGCCAGGCAATCCTTCATGTACTGCGTCGCTGGCGGCGGGGTGTAGCTGACGATCCAGGGCCAGTTGAAGCCGGCCTTGTCCAGCAGCCCGCGCGGCCGTTCGCCGAGGTTTTTCCAGAAATCCGGGTCATCGCCAATGCCGCGTGCGCTGCCTGGGTAGCTGAACAGTAGCCCGCCGTTGAGCCGGCGCAGCATGTTGGCCTCCGCGCCCTTCACGCGGTCCAGCATCCAGTAGATCAAGGCGGCTTCGCTGATGATCCTGTCCGCTTCGCTTTCGGCTGCCTCATGCAGCGCCTGCTGCAAGGCACCTGCGCCCGGCCTCGCCTCGGTCGGCATCGCAGCGAATGCACGCTCGGCAAGGCGTGCTTGCTCGGTCTGGATGCGCGTTGGATCGAGCCGGATCGGCGCTCCCGCTTCATCCATCGCTTGGCCGTGCGCGAAGTAGACCAACGGACCCGCCTTCTCTGCACCCGCTGCGGTGGCTTCACCTCGCTGCGTTGCTGCGCCGCCGAGCGCGAACATAGCGGCCGTGAGCGCCATTGCCGTCAGCGCGACCAAGGCGGATTTCTTGCGGGTACTCGGTTCTGGCATGCGGGCCTCCGCCAAACACCCGCCTTTATGTCGGACGGGGAGAAATTCATGTTAGAGGCCGCATCCGGGTTTGCCACGTGGATTCAAGCGCCGACAAACGCCCAGGCGCCGGCCAGCACGCGCAGTGCAGGCGACCAAGAGAAGAATGCGCTCGAGGACATGACATTCAATGACCTCAACGCAAGTATCGGCGCGTTTTTCCCCCGATGTCAAATGAGAATTGCATGCAGAAGACCGACGTCCCCGACGTAGGGCAGCTCTACACAGATGTTCCATTATCGGATGACCGCTCTGCTCATCTACCCATCATAGAACGCACTTGGAGCCGACCGGCCGGTTCAGGGTCGGAAGTACGCATTGGCGATTTCGGCGAGCAGCCGCCGGACTGCAATGTCGAGGAAATTAGCTGGAGTCGGCCAATTGCTGTCGTTCGATGACTCCGGCAAGCAACCCTTCGAACGGCTGCTATACCTCGCAAGCTGCCAGAGGGCCAATGCACACAACTCGGCCTGAGCGGTCGTTGGCGGAATGTGCCTTGAGCGTCGGCTGTGTTGTGCAGTGCCGCCGGTGGACTGGATCCGCGGGACGAGTCTGGACCGGTGCCCCCGAGCGACTGCTTACCGAGGAGCGCTACTCACCCTTTCGACCCAAAGGCGAAGCAGGCTTCCGGAAAAGCGGTCGGTCGAAGTGGCGCTTGACAGCATCAACGTCGAGGTAAGTAGCGTCCGCTACCTTGGCATCAAGGCCGATGACGCGTTGGAGATCTCCGAGCAGACGGGAATCTCGCACGCGCTGCAGCCGCACGGGTAAATACTGTCTGGCTGCTTTCTGGCATCATGTCGAACGAGTACTGTGGGCCACCACCCAACGCTGGTGATCGGCGGCCACTCAAAATGTAGGCTGAAGCCAACGTCGGAGACTCCGCTGACCGTTTCCGTGCTGTCAAGCCCTTAGGATTGGCGTAAAGACCTACTTCGCACCTGGGCTTCGCCATAACCAGTTCACGTAGTGCGTGAGCAGAAGGCAACGATACAATGGGGGTATATGGCATCTGCTAAGCGAGACTTTGAACGGTTCGTAGCATGGCTGCATTTGCCAACCACCCAGGCCCCACCAGAGGTGAAGCGACTGGCGAACCTCGCCTTGGCCAACTTTGATGGGCTGGCCAAGACCGTTCGCCAGCGCAGCCAGCGGTCCAATTACTTGGTCGATCACGCTCGCAGGGCCTTGACCCAGACGCCCGACGGACCGCCCAATATCCAAGCTGTGGCGGCAGATGGCACTTGGCCGTGGCAACGGCTGCGGAACATGACTATCGGCCCCTTCCGAGGCTTTCGGACGCCTGAGCCCTTCGATCTACAAAAGCGGGTCATCCTGTTCTACGGCCCCAACGGCAGCGGCAAAACCAGCTTTTGTGAAGGCCTGGAATACGGCCTGCTGGGCTCGGTCGAAGAGGCCGAGGCCAAACGCATCGACGGACGCACATATCTCGCCAACCTCCACGCGCGCCGCTTTGAGCCGCCGATCCTGCGGGCGACCGACATTCAGAACCGGGAAGTCGCGGTCGACTCAAACCCGGACACATTCAGGTTCTGCTTCATCGAGAAGAACCGGATCGACGCGTTCTCCCGAATCGCCGCTCGGCCGCCTGCTCAACGCACCGAGCTAATCGCCACACTGTTCGGAATGGACAAGTTCAACGAGTTCGTGGGCCACTTCAACGAGTCCATTGACCAGCAGCTCGTGCTGACCGCCACCAAGCAACTCGTGCTGACCGGCAAGCGCAACGCCCTGGCCACCGACCAAGTCATGGTCAATGGCGAGGCGAAAGCCCTGCTGGACCTGGCGAACGAAGAGGCTGCCCTCGCCCTGACGCACTCTGCGGGCATGACGTATGCGGGAGTCAAGGCACTTATCGGCACAGCCGATGCGCCTGGCCGCCTGCAGCAGCTCGAAGGCATCCTCAACGCGGTGCCACCAGAGGCCATCGGTCGTTCGCGTGATGGCGTGCTGAGTGCCTTCGAGACGTCGCACCAAGGTCAAGAAGCGCTCATAGGCATCGCCGCCAAGCTCAATGCCCGCAGCAGCCAAGTTTCTTTCAAAGACCTTTACACCGCAGTTCTTGCTCTGCAAGCCACCGAAGGCGACCACTGCCCGGCGTGTGACACGCCGTTGGCGGACGCGAAAGCCAACCCCTTCGACAAGGCCTCGGCTGGCCTGGCGCAGTTGAAGGAACTCGGCGAATTGCAGGAGGAGCGCAAGGCCGCACAAGGCAAAGTTGCCACCGCGTCGCGCGAACTCCGTCGGCAGCTTGCCAACCTGGCCGCGTTCGTCGCGACCCATAGGGAGCAAGAGACGCCGGTGGGCCGTTACCTTGCGGGCCTGGCAGCCGAGCCTGCGGCAGATTGGTGGACGGCAGTCTACCCCGCCCGGACGCCGCAGGAGGGCGGCGCTGCTGCAGCCGCCGTGACGCTCGAGCAGATTTTGGCGGTCGCCGATCGCGTGGCGGTGCAAGACGCGGCCTCGCTGCTGGCTCGCCAGGAGCGCCAGCGCAACATCACCGAGCGCGATAGGCTCAACGCCTTCCAACTGTCTGTCCAAGCCCAGGATTTGAAGCGCCAGCAGCTTGTCGACGACGTGGCGGCAGCCAAGGGCCGGATCGCGGCGTTCGATGTGGACAACGCGGCACTCATCCGCGACGTTGCCCAGGAAGCGCTCGACATCGCGCGCGATGCTCCAATCAAGGCCGCATACGACCGCTTCCTGGCCCTGCTCCGGAGCTACCGAAACCAGCTTCCTGGCACCCTGATGGCGGGCCTTAACGATGCGGCCATGAATCTCTACAACGAGTTCAACCGCAACGACTTGGAACCGGACAAGCTCGTGGCGCTCCATCTACCAGTGACCGGCGAACAGAAGATTGAGATTTCCTTCCGGGGCAACCCGCAGGTCCGCGTGGACGCCCTGCGCATCCTTAGCGAAGGCCACATTCGTTGCTTGGGATTGGCGATCCTCCTCGCCAAGGGCCAAAGCATCCAAAGCCCGCTGATCGTGTTCGACGACGCGATCAACGCTATCGACCACGACCACCGCAGCGGCATCCGCGAGACGATCTTCGAGAGTGACTATTTCGCCCAAACGCAACTCATCGTTACTTGCCACAGCAACGAGTTCATCAAGGACATCCAGCAACACTTGCCCGCCCAACGGCGTGGTGATTGCCAGGTCTACCTATTCCGCAACCACACCGGCAACTACCATCCTCGCGTGACAGGTAATATCCCGAGCAAGAACTATGTCGTGAAGGCCCGGGCGTCAACCGATGCACTGGACAACCGCGAGGCCTTGGCGTTTTGCCGGCAGGGCCTCGAAATGCTGTCTGAGAAGGTGTGGCGCTGGCTCGCCAGTCACGATCTGGGTGTGCTGAACCTGCAGCTCGCTAACGTCGGCGCAGAGCCTGGCTTACGCAACCTCTGCGAAGCGCTCTTCAAAAGGCTGAATGACGCGGCGACCTTCAATCACGCTAACAAGCCCTTGCTGGTGGCCACCTACGGCCAGATTCTTGGGATCCCGGCTGCTAATCTTGTGTGGGCCTATCTGAACAAGGGCACGCACGAAGAAGCAAACCGGGATGACTTTGACGCTGCCCTTGTGGAAACAGTGGTTCAAACCCTCGAGGCGCTGGATGGCCTTGACCTTCGCGTACGCCGGTAGCCATGTACGAATTGCACCGCCTAGGGTGGAACAGCTTTCAGCAGCTATGCCAGACGATCTGCCGCGAGGTTCTGGGGCAGACTGTCGAATCGTTCCTCGATTCGAACGACGCGGGCAAGGATGGCGCGTTTGCTGGCACCTGGACTCCTGCGCCGGGCGAAGTCTATGCAGGCAGCTTCGTGATCCAGTGCAAGTTCACCGCGGCCGCCGGGAATAACCTAAAGCCATCAGACATCAACGACGAGATCGAGAAGGTTCGCAAGCTTGTATCCGAAGGTCAGTGCGACGTTTACGTACTGATGACGAATGCCGGAGTTTCGGGGGCGCAGACGGCCAAGGTTAAAGCCCTGCTGGCCCAGGCCGGGGTTCAGCATGTATTAATTTTTGGCTCCACCTGGATCAATCAGCAGGTAAGGGAGAGGAAGAGCCTGCGCATGCATGTGCCGCGCATGTATGGTCTCGGGGACTTGAGCCAGATTCTAGATGAGCGCGCCTATACACAAGCCCGAGCGGTGCTGGAGTCGATGCGCGAAGAGCTCGCGAAGGTGGTCATCACGGCCTCCTACGGAAAAGCGGTGGAGGCCTTAAACGAACACGGGTTCGTGATGCTGATTGGCGAGCCGGCGGCAGGCAAAACAACGATCGCCTCCATGTTGGCCATGGCCGCTGCCGATAAATGGGGCTCGTCAGTGCTGAAGCTGAATGATCCCGCCAAGGTGGAAGAACGATGGAATCCGGAAGAACCCTCGCAGTTCTTCTGGGTCGATGACGCCTTCGGCATCATGCAGTACGAATCGTCTCTGACGCACTCGTGGAACCACATCCTGCCGCAGGTAAGGACGATGCTGCGCCAGGGTGCCAAGATCGTGATGACTTCGCGGGACTACATCTACAAGCGTGCCCGGCGCGATCTCAAAGAAGGCGCCTTCCCGCTGTTCAACGAGAGCCAAGTAGTGATCGACGTTCACAACCTCTCAATCCAAGAGAAGGAACAGATCCTCTACAACCATCTGAAGCTCGGTAGTCAGCTCTCTGCGTTCAGGGCCGAGATCAAACCGCATCTTCCAATGGTGGCGGCACACTCGCGCTTCATTCCCGAAATCGCCAGGCGGCTTGCGGACCCAACCTTCACCAAGCGGCTCAATCTGACGGAGCATCACCTTGGTCAATTCGTGCAGAAGCGGGAGCAATTGCTGCAGGAAGTGCTCGACGGATTGGACAAGGACAGCATGGCGGCGCTAGCGCTTGTCTATATGAAGAAGGACTATCTTGAAAGTCCGATTTCATTGCAGGAAACGGAGGAAGATGCGCTGCGCAGGCTAGGCAGTAGCCTCGGAAAATGCATTACGGCACTGGAGTCCTTGAATGGCAGTCTCGTCCTGCACCAACAGACAGACGATGAGTCGGTATGGCGCTTCAGACACCCGACGATCGGCGACGCGTTCGCTTCGGCGTTGGCTCGGAGTCCGGACCTTCTGGGGATCTTCCTGCTGGGAAGCACCACCGAGAATCTGATCGAGCAGGTAACCTGCGGCAATGTCGGTATTGAGCAAGCGGTGATGGTACCAAAGCCGCTCTATCCGCAAATGGTCGCGCGGCTTGTGGAGTTCACTGCGAGCGAAAAGTACAAGTCCCAGCATCTGGCGATTTGGGGCGCGAAGTGGTCGCTGCATTCATTCCTCACCCGGCGGTGCTCGAAGGAATTTCTGACCCTCTACCTTCAGACGAACCCGGAACTGATTGACAAGGTTTGCCGTCCCGGCCTGTTTTTGAGCTCTTCTTCCGAGGTAGCCCTCGCTGTGCGTTTGCATGAGTTCGGGTTGCTGCCAGAGGAGAACAGGAAAATCTTCGTTCAAGCCGTGAGCGCATATGCCATCAGTGGCGAAGATTTGTACGCACTCGACGATGAGGACATTCGCAGCGTGTTCACAGATGCTGAATTCGACGCGCTTATCGCCAGGGTCCGCGCAGACCTACTGCCAAGGCTGGGCTGGGTACGCGAACAGGAACAGGATGGATACAGGGCTGACGAACCTGCCGATGAATACATGGAACATATATTCGAAAGCTTCAAGACGCTGAAGGATAAGTTCGGCGATGACGCGGAAATGGTGCGGATCATTGATCGCGAGATTGATCTGGCGAAAGACTGGATCAACGACAACGACCGTGTACGTCCAGATAGGGCACCCCGATCGCTCGGCACAGCCGGGACCACTGACAAGCCACATGGCACCCGGAGCATTTTCGACGATGTAGATGTCTGAGGAGCGGGCTGTAGCTTCAGCAAATGCGGCCAGGCGGCGTCTGAGTTCTCGCTTGCGCGCCTTGCGATATTGGGTGATCGTGGCCCCAACATCTATACGGAGACGACCAGCGCGTACTTGTCGTGGATGCCAGTTGGTATCGTGAAGGTGGCGGCCGCAGCAGGCGCTCATTCCGTAGATCTGTGCCTTGTGGTTCAGCTGCCAAGGTGAGCGTCGGATTTTGGGCGTCAAATCCGATGCCACGAATGGCTGTAGAGGGATCGGCACCCCGTGTTCGCGAGATCAGAACGCAGACCCTCAACGATAAGTCAGACCCAACGTCAGTTAACTACTGGATACCTGCCGCTCGTTCCGCGCTGGCTGTATGACCGGATAGGCCGAACTGGCGCCCCCGGCAAACATACGCCAAGGTCTGCTGCACTCGGCGCAGCCGACCTTCGCAAACGAACCACAGGGGGTACCTCTTGAGCGGTAGGGCGCTGTCCGACGCCGTGCGAGCCGAACCCCGAAGCGTTTGCTAACCGAAATGCGCCCTTAACGGTCACATTTCAGCGACGCAGGAACCGTCTGGCTTCCTACCATGGCAGCCATGACTCGCGCCTTCCTGACCCTCCTCCTGCTGCCCGCTGCCTTTTCCGTGCAGGCCGCCTGCTTCGAAGAAGCCGGTCGCCGCTACGGCATTCCGCCATCGCTGCTCAAAGCAATCTCCGCCGTCGAGTCCAACTCCAACCCCGCCGCACGCCATCGCAACCGTGATGGCTCGGAGGACCTGGGGCACATGCAAATCAACAGCCGTTGGCTGCGCAAGCTGGGGTCGTATGGCATCGGCCGCGATCAGCTTTTTGATCCCTGCACCAGTACGTACATCGGCGCCTGGATTCTCGCGCAGAACATTCGTCGCTTTGGCTATGGCTGGGAAGCCGTAGGGGCCTACAACGCCGTCTCTCCCGACAAGCGCGCGGCCTATGCCCGCAAGGTCGCCTCGCGAGTCAAGCCATGGCGCTCCTGAACCCGGCCGCCGTCCTGCTCCTCACGACCTCGATACTGGCCGGGTGCGGGGGCCTGCCTCCAGCGCTTCCTCAAGTGCTGCCCGAAGGGAATCCCAAACCCATGGCGAGCGACAGAATCGCCTGGATCGAACGCCAGTTTAAAACCTGCAGCGGCACCGCCTGCCCGACGCCCACACGCAAGACGCTGGCGATCGTCGCACCTCCCGTTGCTGAGAGTGATCCAGCGCCTGCCGTTCTTGGTGTCCAGCCGAGCCCCTCACCGGTCGCCTCTGATTCTCCGGTCGCCACCGCTGCCGAGCCGGCTAACGCCACCATCCTCTTCGAGTACGGCCAGGACACTCCTAGCGCCGATGGACAACGGGAGCTGGAGCGCCTGGCAGCCATCTCAGCGGCGTACCAGCGCATCGAGCTATACGGCCGAACCGACGATATCGGCGGCAAAGCCTACAACGACCGTCTCGCCAGACGGCGTGCCGAGTCCGTCCGCTCATGGCTCCTCGACAGAGGCGTCGAGGCCAAGATCGTGGTTCGTGCCGAGGGCCTGTGCTGCTACCTCGATTCGGCACCCACCGAAGCGGCGCGCCGGAGCAACCGCCGCGTCGAGGTACGTCTCGCCGGCCGGCATGACGAGCTCAGTGACAACAACCGCAAAGGAGCGTAGTGACGTGAAATTACCGCATACCCACAGCTTCATCCGCGACGTGGTCATTACCGGCGGCTTCATTGCCATCGGCATCCTCGCCCCGGGTTCGCCGATCGAAGGCGGGTTCGAGGCCCATCTGGGCGGCATCGCCGTCGGCCTCGGCCTTGGATGGCTCATCAAGTCTTGTGTTGATCTTAAAGGGAATCGTCATGGATAGCCGTCGTAACTGGATCAAGGGCGCCCTGGCGCTCGTCTTGCTGACCGCCGCCACCGGGGCGCTGGCGGGAAACACCGGCACCGAGTTCCAAAGTCTCTATACCTGGCTGACCGGCATGGTCCAGGGCTACTTCGGCAAGGCGGCGGCGATCGCCGCGATTGGCCTGGGTGCGCTCTTCTCACTGGCGCGGCTCAACCCGATGCCGATTCTTTCCGGGGTCGCGTTCGCGGTGTTCCTGCAATACGCACCGACGATTTCGACCGGCATCCTGACCGCCACGATCTGAATCCGGAGAGCGCGGTGGACGAAATCGGTTACATCCCCAAGTCACTCGAAGCCCAGGAACGTTTCCTGTGGTGGGATTTTGATCAGGCCATCCTCTTCCTGCTGATCATGGGGACGGGCGTGATCTCAGGGGCCATGCTGGCCGGGATGATCTGTGGCGCGCTCCTCGCCTGGCAGTACGGTCGGATCAAGACCGGCAAGCACCCCAAGTTCGCCTTGCACGCGCTCTACTGGTGGCTGCCGAGTGGGATCGTCGTCCGCCTGCGGGCGACCCCGCCGTCGCATCTGCGCTTCTTTCTCGGCTGAGCCATGCGCCTTCGAACTTTCACCTCGGAGCGGGACAATCATCGCGCTGAAATCACCTTCATGCGCATTGCCGTCGGCGGACTCGTCCTGGCGCTGCTGGCCAATGCGGGCGTCTTGCTCGGCGTGGCCGGCTCGGAAAGAACCGTGCTCGTACCGCCGGAAGTTCACAAGAGCTTCTGGGTCAGTGGCGAGAAGGTCTCCGGGGATTACCTGCAGGAGATGGCGTACTGGTACGCCGGCCTGGCGCTCAACATCACGCCGCACGTCGCCGAGTACCAGAAGGATCTCTTCCTCAAATACGCCGCCCCCAGCGAATACGGCCGTCTCCAGGCCGAGTTCGGCGCCCGTACCGATTTCATCCGCAAGAACAACGCCTCGACCCAGTTTTCTGCGCAATCGGTGATGCCCGACGAGACCGCCATGAAAGTGGCCCTCGCCGGAGTCCTGATGACCTGGGTCGGTGACAAGAAAGCTTCCGAGAAGCAGACCACCTATGTGGTCGGCTTCCGTTACCGCAATGGGAGACTGCATGTATCCGAATTCAGGGAAACCAGCGATCGGGACCCGTTTGGCGTTGACGCTGCTTCTCGCTAGCGTCACCTCGCCGATTTTCGCGGGGCAGCTCCTCGAGGGCCGCCCGGACGATGCGCTGACCGCCACGGTCTCGCGCAACGAACCGAACCTGATCCGCGTCGACGGCGGGAAGATTCGTCGTATCCACGGCGTCGAAGGCGAGTTCGTCGTCAGCGCCGACCGGGAAACCGGCGCCGCCTACCTCAAACCGACGACCGAGCAGCCGCAGTTCAGCGTCTTCGTCGCCGACGATGCCGGCCGCCACTGGAAATTACTGCTTCACACCGCCGACATCCCGGCAGAAACACTGGTCATTCGCGATCGCAGTCAGGCACGCAGCGAGGGCAAAGCCATTCTGGCCGACGACTCACGCCTCGGCGCGATCCGCCGTGTGCTTCTCGCGCTAGCGCGCGATGCCGAACCCGAAGACATGACCGCCCGAAACACGCTGGAGATCGTCCCCCTCTGGAACGAAGCCCGCCTGATCCTGGTAAGGACGCTGGACGGCGCCTTGTTCGGAGAGAAGTACCAGCTGATCAACGTCTCGTCGTCGCGAATGGTGCTCGACGAACGCGAGCTGTACCGACCGGGGGTGCTGGCGGTGATGCTCGACTCGCTCGAACTCGAACCGGGTGAAAGCACGGACGTCCTGGTCGTCCTGGAGGGACGTGATGGCTGAGTCACCCGGCAACCGGATCGCCTCGACGATCGCCAGGCTGTCCCCGAAACAGCGCCAGTTCCTGATCCTGGGGCTCGGGGGGTCAGTCTTCGCAGTGCTCATCTTCGGCGGTGTGGCGCTTTGGGACCAGCCTACCACGCTTCCCGGAACGCCGCCGGTGCGCTCGCAGCCTTTGCCGATCAGCGCCCCCGGCGCCCAGGCCGACCCCCGCGACATTTGGATGAGCAAGTCGAGCGAGCAGATGCGCCAGATGGAGGAGATGATCCAGGGCCTACGCCAGCAGGTCGACCTGATCGAGCGGAAGCCACCGGTCCAGAATCCGGTTTTGCAGGCGCTGCCGTCGTTGCCGCTTCCCTCGCCACCACCGGTGATTGAGCCCCTCAACCTGCCACCAATGCCTCCGCTGCCCCCGCTACCGGCGAATCCGGGCGCAGGGATGAACCCGGACGGAACGCCGATGCTACCCCGGCTACCGGGGATCGCCACCTTCGAAGTGAGCGACGCCAAGGTCAGCGCACCCGCGGTGGGTGGGCAGGGGGCCGACCAGAAAGACGCCCGCAGCTACGTGCCATCGGGCTCGTTCTTCCGGGCGGTATTGCTCGGTGGTCTCGACGCACCCACCGGCGGTCAGGCGCAAAGCAACCCGCACCCGGTCCTCATGCGCGTTCAGGACAACGCTTTCCTGCCGAACCGCTACCGCTTCAAGATCAAGGAATGCTTTGCGCTGGGCGCTAGCTATGGCGATATCAGCGCCGAGCGCGCCTACATCCGGCTCGAATCCTTGTCCTGTGTCCGCCGTGACGGCAGGGCGATCGATGTCCCGGTCAAGGGCTACGTCGTCGGTGAGGACGGCAAGGCCGGCATGCGTGGTCGTCTGATCAGCAAGCAGGGGCAGGTGCTCGCCAATGCCTTGCTCGCCGGCATCGGCGCGGGTATCGGCCAGGCTTTTCAGCAAAGCGCGATGACGGTCTCGACGAGCCCGCTGGGGTCGATCGGGTCCATCGATCCGGGGAAACAGGTCCAGGCCGGCCTGGGAACCGGTGTCGGCAAGGCGCTCGACCGTCTCTCGCAGTACTACATCACGCTGGCCGAGAAGATGTTCCCGATCATCGAGATCGACGCCGGTCGCACCGTCGAGGTGGTGTTTACCAAAGGCTTTTCTCTCGCCGGCGGGTCCGCGGGCGGCGATTCCGACAGCTACACCGACATCTGGCGGCGCGGCCGCGAAGTCCAGAAGAAACCCCTCGAACCTTTCAAGGAGTGATCCATGTCGTTCAAACCTCTACTGGTCCTGCTCTCCCTGACGCTCTCCGCAGCGCACGCCGCCGAAAACGTCGAGGCGATGACCGCGCGCCTCAAGCAGATGTATCCGGCGACCCGCATTGAGCGTGTCGACCCCTCGGAGATCCCCGCCCTCTATGAAGTCGTGATGGGGCAGAACGTGGCCTATACCGATGCCTCCGGGCGCTACTTCGTCTTCGGGCATCTCTTTGACATGCAGACACAGCGCGACCTGACGGCCGAGCGCCTGGAGAAACAGCAACGCGTGGCGTTTTCCGAGCTGCCGTTCGCCGATGCCATCAAGACCGTCCGTGGCAACGGTGAGCGCGTGCTGGCCGTGTTCTCCGATCCGGATTGCCCGTACTGCCAGCGGCTCGAAAGCGAACTCGAGAAACTCGACAACCTCACGCTGTACACCTTTGCCTATCCACTGGAGAGCCTGCACCCGGGAGCGAAGGACAAGGCGGTGTCGGTCTGGTGCGCGCCCGATCGTGCGCGTGCCTGGACCGAACTGATGAAGACGGGAAAGGCACCAGCCAAGCGCAGCTGCGACCATCCGGTCGATCGCAACATCGCACTCGCCCAGCGGCTGGGGATCCAGGGCACGCCCACGCTGCTTTCCGCCGACGGGCGCGTGCTGCCGGGTGCCGCGAGCAGCGAGCGGATCGAGCAATGGCTGGCGGAGAGCCAGCGATGAGCCGGGCAGGGGCTTTCGGTCCGTTCATGCTCGTGCTTCCGCTTGTCCTCGCCGGATGCGCTGGCACGATGTCCGGGCTCGACGGGCAAGGCAAGTTCTCGTGCAAGGCGCCGGACGGGATTGCGTGTGCTTCACTCGCCGGGGTTTACGCCAACACGCTGCAGAACAATCTGCCGGGCCAAGAGCGGCCGGCAGAAACAGCCACGACGCCAAAGGTCGCGAGCCCGGGCCACACGCCCCCGTCGACGATCACGCGTCCGGTGCTCAGCTCGGGCGAGCCAATCCGCAGCGCCCAGACAGTGCGACGGATATGGCTGGCGCCCTGGGAGGACGACGAGGAAGTGCTGCACGACCAGTCGTACGTCTACTTCGTCGTCGATCCCGGCCGCTGGCAGCTTGCACACACGCGACGCAACGCCAGTGAGGCGTATCGGCCCGTGATGCCGCCAACGGCCTTCACCCCCGCGGTCACGAATCCCGACGAGCGTCCCGCTCTCCGGATGGAGCGCGAGGCTTCAGGGTCGGCAAGTCCGCCGTCTCTTCCCCTGCGCGGGCGCGAGTTACTGCAGCCGCCAAGTGCTTCGGAGGGTAAGGAATGAGCCTGTCGGATACCCTGCGCGAGGCCTTCCTGCCGGAGCGGTCGGCCCACGCCGATCGCCTGCCACGGCGCCTGTTGCGCGAGATTTCCCGCATGCCGCGACTCACCGGCATCCTGCCCTATGTCGCCTGGCAGGAGGAGACGCGACTCTTTGCGCTGGACCAGGGGGCCTTCGGAGAACGCGAATCGCAGGCCATCGGTTTTTGCATCGAGGCCCTGCCGCAAACCGGCGCCAACGACGAAATGGAAAAGGTGCTGGCCAGTCTTTTCGTTTCCTGTCCGCCGGGGACCGGCATCCAGGTCACGCTCTATGGAAGCCCGAACATTCTCCCGGTCCTGCAGGCGCAGGCGAATCTTCTGCCGCGGTCGGGCGCCAATGCCACAGTCGATCCTTCGGGCGGCTGGGAAGATCGCCGTCACAACAACATCTTTCGCCTCCTGGCGCGGCGACGCATCGACCACTACCTGCACGGCACCGGCCAGTCAATTTTCTCGCATCAGACCTATCTGCTGCGCGATTTTCGGGCGGTGATCTCGATCACCCTGCCGCTCGACCCCGAGGTGCCGGCCGACGTCGACGAGGCGCTGCGTGTTAGGGAAAGCGTCCACGCCACGCTCAAGTCGGCGCACCTGCCGGGTCATGACTGGGGACCCGAGCAGCTGCTGCACTTTGTCGCGCCCTTCTTCGATCACGCGTCGCTGTTCACCGGTCGCGGCCTGCGCCCGATCGAATGGAACGAGGCGCAGCCGCTCCGGGACCAGGTCTCGCATCACGAGATCGCCTCGCGGCTTGGCGATAGCGACATCCGCTTCCGCCAGGCGGGCGGCGACGAATCGGTGCTGCAGCTCTTTTCGGTTCGCCAGTACCCGCGCTACTTTCGCCTCGCCGGCATGAACACCCTGATCGGTGACCCCTACCAGCTCGCTCTGTCGATGCCGTGTCCGTTCCTGATCACCATGGCGGCTGTGGCGCTTGACTACGAGGGGGCTCGAAGCAAGGCACAGATCAAAGCGGCGCGGGCGACGCAGAGTGCCGGCTCGTACATGGCGCACTTTCAGCCTGACCTGCAGGAACGCAAGCGCGACTGGGACATGGTGCTCAAAACCTTCGACAGCGGTCGCACGGTGGTCGGGATGTATCACCAGATCTGCCTGTTGGCCAAAGCCACGGAGGCCGCCCGCTGCGAGCACGCCGTGCGTGCGGTCTGGCGCGCCCGCGGTTTCGATCTCACCAAGGATTTCTATCTGCAGCACCAGGCGCTGGCAGCGGCTTTGCCGATGACGCTGACGCCCGCCCTGCAGGCGGACGTGCGTCAGTTCGGTCGGATCAGCACCAAGACTGCCGACAACGCAGTGATGATGTCACCGCTGATCGCCGAGTGGAAAGGCACGCCAACGCCGGTCATGACGCTCTTCGGCCGGCGCGGCCAGGTGCTCGGATTCGACCTCTTCGACAACACCGGCGGCAACTTCAATTTCGCGGTCGCGGCGCTGTCGGGCTCCGGCAAGTCGGTCTTTGTGAACGAAATGACCTATCGCTACCTTGGTGCCGGCGCCAAGGTGTGGATCATCGACGTCGGGCGATCGTACAAGAACCTCTGTGACTTGCTCGACGGCGAGTTCATCGAGTTCTCCGATGAGCGGCGCAACACCCTGTGCCTCAATCCCTTCTCGATGATCATCGACATCAACGCCGACATGGAAATGGTCCTGCCGCTGCTGGCCCAGATGGCGAGCCCCCGCGAACCCCTGGACAACTACAGCTACACCGCGCTGGGCTCGGCGATCAAGCGCGTCTGGGATGCCAAGGGCCGAAGCGCGACGATTACCGACATCTACACCCTTCTGCAGACCGGCCGGCTGTCGAGTGAAGGCGAGTACGAGCGCGACCTGAGTCGCCTGGCGACGGCGCTGGAGCCCTATACCCGGCACGGGGTCTATGCGAGCTACTTCGAGGGGGACGCCAATATTGCCTTTGACCGGGATCTGGTGGTCCTCGAACTCGAAGAGCTGAAGGCCAAGAAGGACCTGCAGTCGGTGGTGATGCAACTCATCATGTATCGCATCACCCAGGAGATGTACCGCGACCGCTCCCGGCGCAAGCTGGTGATCATCGACGAGAGCTGGGATCTGATGGGCAGCGGCGCCAGCGGCAGTTTCATCGAAGCCGGCTATCGCCGTGCCCGCAAGTACGGCGGCGCCTTCGGCACCATCACCCAATCCGTGGACGATTATTACAAGAACGAGGCGACCCGGGCGGCGATCAACAACGCCGACTGGCTCTTCCTGCTGCGCCAGAAACCAGAAAACATCGAGCGCCTGGGAACGGAGGGGAAACTCGTGCTCGACGAATGGCTGAAGCGCCAACTCGCCTCGGTGAGTACCGAGCACGGCCATTTTTCTGAAATCTACATTCACTCGCCGGTCGGCTCCGGTCTCGGGCGACTCCTGCTCGATCCCTTCTCGATGCTGGTCTATTCCACCCGCGCCGAGGATTTCCAGGCGATCAAGCGCCTGCGCGCGCAAGGGCTGTCGGTCTCGGAAGCGGTCGAGCGTCTGGTCATTGAACGTGGATCACGGTAAGGCGGAGCGGTCATGAGTCCTTTCAGAACAGCGCTGCTTACCGGGGTTCTGACGCTGGCGCTCGGCGCAGGCATCGTGGCGTCGTGGTTGCACTTTCGACCTTTGGAGATTCCGCGATTTGCGCGCGTCAACATCGGGGCGCTCGTTGCTCAGCAGCAGCAATCGCTGGTCGAGCGGGTCAAGCCGGGCATGGAGGCTACGGAACAGGCCAGGCTCTTCGAGGACGCCAAAGCCTTCGGGCTGCGGCTCGACGCCGCGCTCGACCAGGTCGCGCAGGAATGCCAATGCGCGCTGATCAATTCAGCGGCCTTGCTCAAGGCTTCACCAGTCGCGGCGCTTCCGGACCTTTCCGCAAGGGTGGCGGAAATCGTTGGCACGGCACCCGCAAGCCCGTCGGCGCAGTGACCGATGCGATCCCTGATGGTGGTCGTCTGCTGTCTCTGCTTCGGTACCGTCTCAGCGAACAGCGCACTGGAGTACCCGTCGATGTGGATCTGTGACGAGGATCGCTTCAACTGGTACTGCGACATGCCACCCGATGCAGAGCCGGCCGACAGCGCCCCGGAAGCGAAGGCGCTCAGCGACGAAGAAGAAGCCGTCGCGGCCCTGAAGGCGTTGCGCGAAGACGCCGAGCGGAAGAGGGCGCTGGCCATCATCAAGCCGACCCCGGAGAACTTGAAGCGCTACATCGTTGCGCAGGAAGCGCTGATGGATCGAGCGTCCGTCTTCTCGGACGTCTGGCGGCGCGTCATCTGGGCCAATCCCGAACTCAACTACCAGTTGCGTAACCCGTCGAACAACGCGGCCATCCAGGTGCGCGATACCCAGCGCGCGCGCAAGGCAAGCGAGACCCTGGCCGGGCTGGCCGGCGAGTGGGGAATTTTCTTCTTCTTCCGCTCGGATTGCCCGTACTGCCATCGCTTGGCGCCGACCCTGAAGTGGCTCTCCGAGCAGTACGGCATCGCCGTGTTTCCGATCTCGCTCGACGGCGGCGGATTGCCTGAGTTTCCGCAGCCCTCGCGGGACAACGGCATGGCCGCTGCGCTGGGCGTAACCGTGGTGCCTCTCGTGGTGCTCGGCAACGTCAAGGATCGCCGGCTGCTTCCGATCGGTTCGGGCGTGCTCTCGGCGCAGGAGATCGTCGAGCGCATCTACATCCTGACGCAAACGCGTCCCGGCGAACTCTATTGAGGGTGACCGTGAATACTCCAGGCTTTCGGCGAACGCTCGCTGCCACGCTGCTCCTCGCGATCCAGGCCAGTCAGGCAAGCGCCAACGTTTCGCAATCGATGCAGGACTGGTTCAACGACATCGGCGCCTACGGCAACGTGACCGGTGCCAACGCCTATCGCGGCCAGACGATGAATTTCTATACCGGCGGCAGCCTGTACATGCGCACGCCGGTGCGCAACTACCCGCTGGCGAGCATCACGCCGCCGTCGTTTCGGGCGGGCTGCGGCGGTATCGATCTTTATGCCGGATCGTTTTCTTTCATCAACAAGGACCAGTTCGTCGCGCTGCTGCGAAACATTGGCAACAACGCCATCGGCGCTGCATTCAACATGGCGCTCTGCTCGATGTCCCCCGACCTTTGTGACCTCTTGAAATACCTGCAGGACCAGGTGTCGAAGATGAACAACCTCAACATCAATTCCTGCCAGGCCGCCGAAGGGATCGTCACTGCCGCCGGAAGCCTGTTGACCGATCGCACCCAGGAGAAGGAAGGCAAGACTGCCGGGGCGAGCCTGAACCTGTTCGGCGATGTCTTCGAGTCCTGGGACGAGTGGAAGAAGAGCCGGGTCACGGCCAGGAACATTCGCACGGCAGCCCGCAACGCGTCAGCGGGCTCTCGCGAGCTCTTCGAGCCAGGCAACGTCGTCTGGCGGTCGCTGTCGCGCGTCTCGGGCGTCACCGATGAGACCAAGGAACTGCTGATGAGCCTGACCGGCACGATCATCGTCACACCGCCCGGTGAGAACGGTGACGAGAAAGCCCGCTGGACCTATCTGCCCGGCGGCAAGCTTACCTTCCGGCAGTTCGTCGGTGACGGCGGAGCCACGACAGTGACGCTGCCGGGCCTCAAATGCGGTGTCGATGCTGCGGAGTGCATGAGTCCGACGTTTTCGGACAGCGCCTTCACCGTGACGCCGTTCTCCCGGCAAGTGAGGATCCGGATTGCCGCGATGCGCGACAAGATCGCCAACCGCGATGCCTCCGGCCAGTCGAACCTGGATACCGCCCTGATCGGCACCTCTTCGCTGCCGGTCTGGAAGATGCTCGCGGTGTCGAGCAGCATCCCAGGGGGTGACCGGATCACCGAGGACTACGCGCAGCTCATCGCCGTCGATGTAGCCTACGCCTACTTCACGAACCTTTCGAAGACGCTGCGCAACGCGCTGCAGAACGAAACCGGCAAGAGCGGCCCCGATGCCGTCGCGGCGGCCGAGAAGATCCTGGTCCGGCTCAATGAGATCGAACAGGAGGCGCGCGACATGCTGCGTGCCGAATACCAGAAAGGCATGCAGGTCGTCGAACTGAGCCGTTCGCTGCAACTTCTTCATCAAAGCCTGAATGCCGGGATGCCGACCAATATCTTCCAGTCGATGATGGTCTTCAACCGCTAGGCGGCGCAGCGACTGGCCCAAGCGTCCAGGGAGAGCAAGAAATGTACGAGGTCTATGCCTACTGGAATGTCGCCGAGCTGGAGGCGATGTTCAATGCCGTCGCGGCGATTATGGGCAGCGGCGACTACCTCGGCCTGCTGCGGACCATGGCGATCGTCGGCGTGATCGTCGTCGTCATCGCCACCCTGAGCGGACGCGAACGACTCGACGGGATGTGGAAATGGCTCTTCTTCCTGGCCATCTTCCAGGCGCTTCTGCTCGTGCCGAAGGTGACGGTCACCATCGTCGATCGCACCGGCAACGAGCCGCCGCGTGCGGTGGCCAACGTGCCGATCGGGCTGGGTGCCTTCGCGCACGCGATGAGCAAGGTCGGCGACTGGCTGACCGGCGCTTTCGAGACCGTCTTCTCACTTCCCGACGACGTGCGCTTCCGCAAGAACGGCACCCTGTTTGGCCACCGGGTATTGGCCGAGAGATTTGCCGTGAAGAGCGGCAATCCGATACTGACCAGCAACCTGCTGGAGTTCTACCGCGAGTGCGTCGCGCCCGATGTGGCGACCGGCTACATCCGCATGAAGGAAGACATCATCGAGGTCAATAACGTCTGGGCCAGCCTGAACGGCAAGACCAACCCGGCGCGACTGGTGACCGTGCGCGACATCAGCGATCCGATGCTGCTGAACACCATTGGTTGTGATATCGCCTATCAGAGCCTCAGCACGCAGCTCACCGCCGAGTCGAACCGGCAGCTCACCTTGCTGGGTTCGCGCCTCTACCCAAGGATGAGCCAGGCCGACGCCGGCGCGGCGATCGTCGCCTCGCTTGCGACCTCGACCAACTATCTCCTGGGCATCGCCGCGTCGGCACAGGACACGGTCAAGCAGGCGATCGTCGCCAACTTCATGATCGATGCGCAGTACCTGCTGCCCGCGCAGCTGGGGGATGCCGCCAGCGCGCAGACCAACCTGGCGATGGCGCAATCGCTGCGCTCGACCAGTGACTCTTACAAGCTGATGGCGCGCATCGCGGAATCGACGATGCCCAAGGTGCGCAACGCCATCGAACTCGTTCAGTACGCGATTTTTCCGGTCTTCCTGCTCTTCGTGGTGATCAGCGGGCACCAGGCCGGGGCAATCATCAAATCCTACGCCACGAGCTTGTTCTGGATCCAGCTCTGGGCACCGCTCTACGCGGTGATGAACTTCATCATCACCATGTATTCGCGCAGCCACTACACCAACGGCAGCGCCGGCGGCGGCCTGGCGATCGAGCAGATGAGTTTCCTGAATACCGCGATCATCAGCGACCAAGCGATTGCCGGGATGCTGGTGATCTCGATCCCGGCCATTGCCGCGGCCATCGTCAAAGGCGGCGAGGTCGGCCTGCAGGCTGTCGCCGGTCTGGTGGCCCCGCCGCGGGATCCCGAGAAGATCGCCAGCGCCCTGGCGATGGGCAACATGCAGATGGGCCACGCCTCGATCAACAATGTCAGTCACGACACCCAGAAGGGCCTGACGGTGGACATGAACCCGAGCCTTCGGCAGGGGATGACCAACTATCAGGCGCGCGGAGGATTCGACTACAGCCACTTTTCTGGCGGCGGCTTTGTCGTCCGCCAGGGAAAGAGCGATGTGCGCGCCGACATGGCGCTCAACGATTCCCTGGGTGCCGCGGCGAAGGAGAATTACGAACGTTCCCAGCAGGCGACCCGACAACACTCCGCCGAGTATGCCGAAAGTGCGCTCACGGCGCTCAAACAGGAGGCCGGATTCGAGCGCAGCCACAGCCAGGGCAGCAGCGATGGCACGGGCTACCGCCACGGCATGGGCTCGAGTCGCAACCACGAAGCGAACGACAGCCTGCGCCAGGTCGATCAGTGGGCCAAAAAACTCGGTGTCAGCGAAAAGGTGGCGATGGAGATGATGATCGGCGCCTCGATGGGCATGAATACGCCGAAGCTCCTCGAGATCGCCGGGCTTCGCGGGGGGGTGGAGCTCTCCGCCAAGCTGCGCAACTCTGCCGACGCCACGCGATCGCTGGAGGAGATGGCGCAGTTCGCCAGTGAATCGAGCTTCGGAAAAAAGGTTGGCACCGTGCTCGACAACGGCTGGGAGCGCAACTATCGAAGCACCGACGACGGCAGGACTTCGGGCAGCGAGGGGATGCGTGCATCACTGGATCACGCGCGGCAATCGCGCGAAGCCTTCAGCGCCTCCTTGCAGGAAACGGAAGGGCATCGGCAGATGTGGGAGCTGTCGCACAGCGGTCAGCTGGGCTCGAACCTGCAGCTCCAGGATCACTTCATCAAGGATTTTCTGCTGCCCAAGGTCGATTTTAACTACGAGACGTTCCAGGGGATCATGGGCGACCCGTACAAGCTGCGTCCCTACATTGCCGAATACACCGCGCAGAACTACGACCGGATGCTCGGCGAGATGGCCGGTCAGGTGCAGGGGGCAGATGCGGTCGGCGCGCGGCACGAGGCGGATCGAAGCAGCGTTCCCGGTGCCGCTGCGGTCGGGCAGGCGGGCGCCGGGTATCTTGGTCAGGTGACGGGCAGGGCGGCAGGGGCCGGGGTCTCGGCCCAGGGGCGCCCGAGTGATCAGACCGCGCATACGGCGATGCGTGAATTCTCGACGAACGCGTATGCGATACGGGACCGCAAGGAGGGAGCGGCGCAGACGCAGCAGGAGAACGCGACACCGACCGATTTCAGCAAGTTGGAACCCGTGTCGCCGGTCGGCAAGGGCGCGGCAGTTGTCGGTGAGGTTGGGAAAGCCGCAGGACGGGTGGTCGAGGGGCTGAGCGGGGATGATCCCGGTCAGTATGTTCGGGACACGCTGGCGGGGAAGAAGAAGCCTTGAGCCGACGCGGTGGCCTTCTGGGCAAAGGACGCCTCTTGCCCAAGGGCCGTGATCAGCCACCCGTGAGGTCAGCGGCGCGCCACTCCAACGGTTCGAGTGCCACTCGTTGCGCCGCGTTCGCCACCGCATGTGCGCTGCGCAGGTACCGTGGTCGCTCGTGCTTGGCGAAGTCTTCGATCATCTGATCGACAGTGCTCGCGAAGTCCGCGGCCGCAGCGGTCTTGGCCAGGCAAGGAAAGTAGGCCGCAAACACGCTGCGCCAGTCGACGCCAAGTTGCCAGGAGCCGCCCTCGTCGGCGAAAAAGATTACGTCATCGTGGCACTCGTCGATATGCCGAAGCAGCCCGAAAAGGAGCTCGAACGCCTGGCAGGCGACTTCGTTTTGTCCGCTTTCCGCGGCACTGATGCATCCGCGCAGGAGACGCTTGAACTCGGCGATGAAGGCATCCGTGCCCCGCGAATGTTCCGTGCAGTTTCTGGAATTCACCGCGAAGTCTTCGAAGTAGTGACCGGCCAGACTATCGACGTGGAACGTCTGCACTTCGTCGAGTAAGGCGTTTGGTGTTGCGCTCGCTTCTTCCACGTCGTCCACGTGCACGTAGTCGCCCACGAGAGCCTTCAACGTCGCTTTTGGCACGAGTTCTATCGCGCGTTCGGCGATGATCAGCAGATCGCCACGGCGCATTGCTCGCAGTTCCTTTCGCAGTATTTCCAGATTGGTGATGTGGCTCGTCATCCTGCGGCCTCCACATGAAGTAGAGGAGGGCACGGCCCTTCCCTGAGCAATCGCATCACGCTGCTCCCAACAGAGCGCGTCGCGCCACGCGCGGAGGCGAACAGCGCTGGAGGATCCGCTTCCAACCGTTGCGGACTGCGACGGCCTCGCGCAGGATTTCCACGTACTCGACCGCATCCACGCGCTCATCGGGTGGCATCGATCCCTGCTCGTGTTCCGTGAGCAGCCGCTGCCTCTCCCGCGGGCCGTCGCCGAGCGCCTGAAGGCGGCTGTAGGCCTCGCAGGCGTACGCGAAAGTCTCGCGCTTGCCAAAATCGATCTCCAGCAGCCACTCACGCGTCCGAGTTGCCCGTAGTCCGATCGTCTCGCGCTTGCAGTTGTGGAAGATGTGCGCCGCCTCGTGCACAACGAAGTCTTCGAAGCGACCAGGCGCGTCGAAAGAGGCTGCCGACAGATAGCAGGTCGTCTCCTCGCTCAGACCCAGCAGGCCTGGGGCGTCCTCAGCAAGCAGGTCCGCGCCCAGTCCCGCCAGATAGAGGTTCGCCAGGTCCCAGGCGGTGGCCAGCCATGGCGTGCTTTGCAGCTGCGCATCGATCGTGGCCGGAGTGAGAAGAATGACCGAGCGTTCGAGCAGATCGAGGACCAACGCCTGCTCGCAAGCCGGGAACAGGCCACGCACCATCGGTGCCACTTTCTCGCGCGTGAAGGCGACGATGTCGAGGTTGATGACTGCTTCGGGGAATGCGAGGTGCAGGGTGCGGCTATGGACCGCGGCGATCAGTGCCGCGCGCAGCGCGGCCTCCCCGCAGTGGACGCGGGCGAGGAAGTCGTTCCCCGGCCAGGCGCGGAAGTGGGCATCGTGCTCGCCGCTGCGAAGGTAGCGTTCGGTAGCCTGTTCAGGGGTTTCGGGCATCGGTCTTCGTCCTTTGGAAGGCCTATTGTCTTCGCAAATCAATATTCCAGCACAGGTATTGGCCGGGTCTCGTTGGGCGCGCCGGGAAGAACGTCGACGACGTCAAGTACTGTCGACCCGTCAACGAAAGATCCGCCTGTCGCTGGCCATGAATGGGGGCACGCTTGCCACGGTTCCTTCTGTTCGCCGTCGGTGACCAAGTTCTGACGCGGCAAGCGAAGCGCCAAGATAAGTCTGCGGACGAGCAGGTCGGTGTGGGTGAATTTGCGAGGTGACCGGGAAGTCGAAGCGGGGTTGCGGGTCGAAGAAAGGGCGCTTTTGTGCGTGGCAACGCCCGCATGGCCGAACGCGTTTCGGACGTGCACCCGTTGCGAGCGGCGCCGCTCACAGGGGATCGGCATCATCATTAACCGGCTACTCGCCAACGCCATTCTGCTCTCTCTGGTCCGACACAAGTAGGTGGCCGAGTGCGCGCCTGAATTTGATGGCGCAGGTTGGGTCGGGCTCCTTAGTTGACCGCGCGGCCTAGCAATGGGTAGATGAGCACTGTCTGGAGAGGCCTGAGGGAGGCCTCATTTGGTGGCTTTCAGCGATGAGCAGACGGTCGCGGTTTTTTTTTCAGAAGCCGACGACGTTAGCCTGAAGCGCTCAGCCGTAAGCGGTCATTCGGCTGCGCCTGTGACTTTCTTCGCCTGACCGGCCGCTATGCGCCGGTAAGCAGCCGGTGGGCGCAGAATGGCGTCGGTCGGCAGCCGGCCAAGAAGAGACGGTGGAAAAGTCTGCCGACAGCGGTCATTGAAGCAGCCTGGGTGTATGCTATCGACCTAGCCAGCGACGTGCCGCCTTTGACGATTTCCTATCCTGTATAGAATCAGAACACAGAGGATGAAGTGCCCCATTTGGTAAGCTTCCAGCGTTCCCAGCGACGTCTCTTTCGAGAGCGGGCCCCAATGTTGCGCAGCAAGACTGTCGCCAGAAAACAAACTTAGCGGTGACAAAACGATGCCTCCCGAAATCCTACAGTTCCTGAATGCGAACGCAAGCGCAGTCTTTGGCCTTCTTGGTGCTCTTGGAGGGGGAGTTCTTTCCTTCGTTGCCGCTCTCCTGCTAAAGCAGCGCGACTTCAGGCTTCAGATTCGATCAAAGATAGTGGATAGGCAGATTGCAGCTCACGAACGCATCCTCCAGCTTGCACAAGACTTACGTACTATGGGCTCGCTCGGCACGCTCGACACCGACGAAGAGATATCGCGCGGCCCCATAATTCTCCTATCAAAGAATGCATTTGAAGACTGGTTTACTCTCTTCACAGAGCAGCAACTCGCTGGTTCAACTTGGCTGACTACGGGAACGAAGCGCGAGGTGGCGTTTGTGCAAGACTACCTTGGCACTCTCCATATGCATTTGGTTGATGTTCCGTCGAAAAAATACTTCGATCTAGCGCAATTGATTCGCCAAGACTTCATTGATCTGTCGAGCCGTCTCGAAAAAACCGCGTTCGCCTTCTTCGAAACAGGAATACACCGCGCGAGACTGGATAGTCTTTCTGCTTGGCACAAGTACAAGAGGCCGGTCACCGAGCGCAGACTCGCGAATACTGCGCTAGTTCAGAAAATAGCCGCGTTTAAGAATGCCTTGCGAGAGCTTCCGACGTGACGGCCCGGTTTCATTTGCCCTCAGGCAGCACCCGGCCATGAAGAGACAGTGAAGAAGTCCGCCGAAAGCAGCCATTGGAAGGGTCTGGGTGTATGCTATCGACCTAGCCTGCAAAGGCCGCTTCCACGATTATTTAGTACTGCAAAGAGATAGCAAACGAAAGGCGTGGACCCTGCTGCAGTGAGGCGTGCATACGTTCCGAGCGAGGCCGAGTTACGGAGCAACTCCGATATTGCGCAGCAAAACTGTCGCCCTAAAAGTTAGAACTTTCGAGTCACCAAATCTATGAAAAAGCTTATTCTTATCGCAATTCTTGCCACTATCGGTTGGCAGGGCTACGCAAAATATCAAAGCCAACACGTCGCTATGGCTAGCGCCCAGAGCTCGGCCGAACCCGCACGTCCCCGTAGTTCCGCTCCAGAAACAATCCCTTCAACGAAGTTCAAGTGCGACGGCCGTACATACTGCTCCCAAATGACATCCTGCCAAGAAGCGACCTTCTTCTTGCAAAATTGCCCTGGGGTCAAGATGGATGGAAACAACGACGGCATTCCCTGCGAGAAGCAATGGTGCAAATGATCAAAGTCGTAAAACCCCGTGCGCATCGGCCCGCTAGTTCTAACCCAACGCTCAATCTCGCTTCCTTCCGTCACCGGACGCTGCGCGACAAAGCCGCGCAGCGCCTGTTAGCTCTTCGTTAGACCCACGCGAATTCTCATCCATGTTTCTCGGTCTCGATCTCCAGACGTGGTTCGGCCTTACGGTTCTGGGTGCCATTGTCTCGACGATTGGCTCGCTACTTGGTGTGGTTCTCAAGGACTACGTCTTCTCCCGGTCCTTCGAGCGATGGAAGCAGCGCCAAACGTTGGAGCAGCTCTATCAGAAGTTCAGAGATCCTCTACTTTTGTCCGCGCGCGAGCTCGCCTCACGAACGCTCGAAGTCCTCAACCACTTCCCAACCGTTTACCTCAATGAAAAAGTTCTTGCGTCACGCCCAGAGAAGCAAGTCGAAAATAGTATCCATGACTCTTACTTTCAACGCTACAAGCTGGTAAGCACAGCCTACCGAATAAGCTCGTTCATGGCCTGGGTGGAGCTTTATCGTCAAGAGTTGACTTTCTTGGATCCAGGAAACAACGTGCATGCCGCGAAGCTGGAGCGAGCTGTCGGCCTCATTCGCAGTGATCTGGCCGATGGCCAACTCAATCACGCAGAGGATTGCGGCAAATGGAAAGACACCCTTGTTTTCCGAGAGGAGCTCCGCGCGATTGGTGAGTCTCTAATCGAAACGCGTGGGTCAACGCGCACCGTCATGGGCTATGGTCGGTACTGCGAGCAACTAGAGGCAACGACTCCGAACGCTGTTCAGCGGTGGTCGCCAGTCGTTCTAAACTTTTTTCTCGATTTTGAACAGACAGGCAAGGATTTCCGCCAGACAAGATTGAAAAGACTACTCGTTCACCTCGTCGAATTGATGCGCCTCATAGACCATAACCCCATCGAGCCGTACTTGGACAAGGCATATGTTGGACTCCGGGACGAGGTGCAGTAGTGCGAGTTTTGGGGCTAACCTGGCGCTCAATCTCGCTCCCCCGGTAACTGGACGGCGCTAAAGCACCGCCGGTTAGCTTTACGTTGATGCTGTGGAAGCACCACGTCGACCGACCGATTTTCCGGAAACCTTGTGCCGTTTTCGGATCGGTTGCCGCGCTTGGGGGCTTTTTAGAGACGGTCCATGATGCCCGAGTCGTACCGAACGGCAGCACGCGGCCATAAGCGGTTGTTTTAAGCCAGCATTCAAAACCTGCCGTTGACGTACTCAATGTTGATCACAATTACCTCTTCTCAACATTTTATGGAATATAAAAGGGAAGCATGGACAGTCTAGAAAAGTACGCCATAATTTTCGACAAAAAATATAAAAACTATTCGGATGTTCGTCATCAGAAAATCTCAACGCTGATAAAAGCGTACGACACGCCAGATGTGGCAGCTAGGGTTCAGAGCGAAGAATTTGCAAAACTTCTTGAGTTAATTGCGCCTGTAATTGCCATCAAGAACTACAAGTCGCAGATTCCGTTTCCAGAGGACTTGGCAAGCGTTGTTCTATGTATAATAGAAATTAGGTCGGCGCTCCCGTCTAACAGTGATGTGTTGAGTCGCCATAAAGCGCCCTTCGATAAGTTGCTATCACTGCAAGGGTTTCAGCTGCCGACTGTTTCAGCAATTTTACATTTCTCTCACCCGAAATATTTTCCAATTGTCGATGTAAACGTTGAGGCTGCTTGCTCCCATCTAAAGAAAATATATCCAGATGATTTTACGATGCTAGATGAGCCATCGCTTCCGGCTGTTACCACTTCTGCAGATGATAAGACGGAAAAGTACGGCGTGTTCATCAAGTTCATTAATAAGGTAAGGGAACTCCAAGGGGGCCATGGCGGCCAAGCTGATTTCCGATACATCGACAAGGCGCTAATGGTTTTAGGTGCCGAACGACTGCGGGAGAAGCGACGCTCTAGGCCCCGCTAGTCATTGGCCGCAGTCGGGACGGCCTTCATGGGCTGCCGCCTGAAATTGCACTTTGACGGTCCGCTTTCTCGGGTCGCCTACTTCCGCTTAGGGTCGATCGCTGCCAGTGGCCTGAGGAATCTGAACGACTGCTCTCGGTCAGATCCGGCCTTTGGCGCTCGGCCTCAGCAGCACCTGGTCTGGCTGGCCGCTTGTGGTTTGGGAGCGGCCACTGAGCTTTCGTGGTTTGGTGACGGCAATCGACCCTGAGCGGACCTTCATCCAGCCGCCTGCTAAATGGCAGGTAACAAAGTAAAGGTGCCGTTCCAGGCGAGTGCTCACTGGCAAGTGATCGGCCAAAGCGGCCGTTGGCGGCACATGGCGCGGACGGCCGGTATAGCGCCTTGACCGGCCATAGGGCAGGAGAGCACGCCGAGGGGCTGCTTTGAATTTTTCGTTACGGCAAAATTCGACCCACGAGCAGCATTCCCTTCGATGCTCTGGAGTTCCGTTAGGTGGCGCTCGCCCCAGCCAGCGGCAGGCGCTTCTGGCGGCGATTTCAGAGGACGAAGCTCAGCGGGGCGTGTGCGCGCTCACCAGGCGTCGCTTTTCAGGGCCGGCAAACGAATTCTTAAGGGCCGACTACGAAGCTTCGGCGGGCATTAGCGACGTCGATTATGACGCGCAGCCCCTAACAAACCGCGCAGCACGTCCACCTGTGATTGGTTTTCCATGTCTGTGAGGGTTGGCCTTCAGCGGCGGCCCGTCACGACGTCACGGCCGAGGACTCACGACCCGTTCCCACTTCCTTAGTTGCTTCGAGCGGGCCGACTCGGATCACTTTTCTGCCGCAGCCCGTAGCTTTAGATCGGCCCTACGGACCAGTTGCGGACGGAGCGCCGCGCGGACCGCCTTTTAATGAATAGCGCGAGCTCGCTGAAGGTCATGGTCGGCACCTTCTCAAACTCGTTGCCACATCCCGCGAGGCTATCCCGAAACTACGGCGGCTCAATCCAATCGCCAAGACCGGAGATCGCGCCAGATCCTACAGCGACACTAGCTTGCCGTCTAGAGTTGACAGCAGCAGCGCTCCACCGCCAGGGGTGCCGCGTGAAGCAAACGCACTCACGTCTTCTCGAATACCCTCAACAGTTATCAGCTCTAGAGCTTGATCAGGTGCGACCCAACGCAATTCAGTGTGCTCATCACCAAGCGTGAAGTCTCGCTGACTCGTGCGACACCAGAAAGTAACACCAATTATCTCATTCTCCGCGGTCCGTTCTCCTCGGAAGAAGTGCCACATCCGAAGCGTTCTGACGACTTCGTATTTGACTGGCCCCAGCTCCTCTCGTATTTCTCTATCCAGGCCTGCCAGGATTGGTTCGAATTGGGCTTTGCGACCGAAGACCAACTCCCACTTGTCCCGATTGAAGTTAGAATGCGCCGGGGCGCGCTTCAAGAGCAGAATCTCGCTGCTCTCCTCAAACTGGAGGAGAGCCCCAACCCCAAACATGCATCGCCCTACATCATTCATTTATCCGTCCTCGCATTTGTCCATTCTCGCACGAAGCGTACGCCACACAAGGCGACCTATAACAAAGTGCTCTCAGTTGCAGCATCACTTTCGAGTCGCCGTACAATCTCAAGATCACGCGTCACGGTAGGAAGGCTCCTTGTCCAGGCCAGCACCTTCGCAGCTAGCACGGGAAGCAGCGTCTTGAATGCCTCGTCAGCCTTCGGTGAAATTTCTGCTTCTTTGGATTGCAGCACCGCCAGAAATGCGCTGCAGAGATCTTGCCGCATCTCCCGTACCAGTGCGCGTCCGTGATCGATAGACTCGCCAAGGGCGCCTGCCTCCCCAAACCGAGTCAGGTTTTTCATGGGATAGTGAAGCTTGCGCAGACGCGGAGCGAACCTATGCAACGAGTCCGCTAAGCTTTGTACTGACTCAGAGGCGTAGCGGTAACCGAGGCTTAGCGTGTTTCTGTCCACTGTCGACTCTAGCAGGCGAGAGCCCATCCTCTCCTCGTAGCCCTTGACCAGCATATGGTATTTTGACTCACGTTGGATGCGCAGCTCATTGAAGAGGTATGACGTGGTCGATGCCAGCTGATTGTACTCGAGAAATGTGAAGTTGTCGCGAAGTTCCCCTATCGTGCACAACGGATCAAACGGAATCCATCCAAGCTCGAGCTCGAATCCAATTTCCAGCAGAATCCTCACGGCCTGCTCCACTTCTTCGATTGAATGGCCTTTGGCGTAACGCTTCAGTTGCGTTGACGAAGCGGATTCGACCCCCAGGAAGACCTTGCGCAGCCCTAGTGTGCGGAACTCACGGAGTAGTGACGTCCGCGCCTCCCTCTGGTAAGTGGTCATCCTTCGCGAGCAGACACTGTGAACAGTAAGACTCGCATCGACAGAAATCGGCCGCGACACAACCTTTTGAGCGATCCGCAAGGCAGTCGCAACGTGCTCGGCGGTTTTCCCTGAAGCTCCGAGCAAGTCTTCATCGGCGAACGTAACCGACGACATGCCAGATGCCGCAAGCCGCACTAGGTCTGATGCGATGCGCTCCGCGGGAAATTGCCTATACTCGGAACCGCGCCCTTTGATGTCCAACAGTCCGCGCAAGCAGAACGTGCAGTGCGCCCATGAACAACCGCGGCTTGCCTCGGTATAGTACTGAACGCCTTTCTGCAGCACGCGACGAGGAAGATACGGCACCGTTAGATCCACGGGTCTACGGGCGGTGTACCTTACCGCCCCATCAGCCTCCAAAAAGCACAGATTCGGAATCGTCTTTACTGACTCACCCCTCACCAACATCGCAAGAGCTTCCTCGCCCTCACCGATGACCACAAGAGAATCGGGCCCCGTAGCCCGCAAGAGATCCTCGGCCAAAAAAGTCGCCAACGCGCCGCCGAAGACGAACCGGGTTGAGCTTTCGACAACAGCCTGTAAGCGAGCCCAAAGCTCCACAGCGTAGTCGAATGTGCCATACGTAACCGACAACCCAACCACCGCGGGTTGCACCTCCCGGCAGAGCGCAATCGCTAGTTCTGATTGCTGCTGCCCCTTCGCGACCATGTCCAATACTCGAACATCCGTACAACACACGTCACCCAAGTAGCCGGCGATAGCGGACACACCATGAGTCTCTCCAATCGCCGGGTAGCGGTCCGAATAGAGGCCGATTAACACCACTTTCTGCCGAGTGCTCATAATACCGTTGCCGCAGCTGGAGTCCCAAGCAGTGAGTCAAGAATCCGCAATGCGGATGTCGACCGCACGCCCGCATGTGGTTCAAATTCATTGCGACTCGATTCGAGGGTGCGCCGTTCTTCGGCGCTGAGAGAGCCGCCGCGCGAAGACACAAACGACCACACGGTTGCCAGATCCCACCAGCGCAGTCTACGAGAGCGTACATCGCCCATCCCAATGCGCTCGAAAGTCGCAGCCCGAGTACGATGCCAAGCTAATTGGCCATCGTCTTCAAACTCAAATATGCTCTCGGTGACATCGCCAAAGTACACGAGCTGGGTAGACCGGTTCAGCAGGTTCTCTGCGGGGTGCTCAGTAAGCCGCGCCACGTACTCTGATTCGACGTCTTCCACACCATGGAGAATAGCACCGAGGGCCGCTGTCCGGCGAACTAGGCGGTGCGGATCCGCATGGTAAACATAGGCCACTGCGCGAGTCGCCTCTGGACCATTCATACGTCCTAGGAAATAGACTATCTGCTCTCTTGCCCTTAGCGACCTAGCTTGCTCAAGGGTGCGCGGCAAGCCGTCTCCACTCGACTCATCGCAGCGTGCTAGCAGTACGTCGTAGAATCTACGCGCTCGGCGTGCGATCCTTGCAGACTCGCCGTCGCCCAGATTTGAGAAGGCCCCTCTGATGAAGGCGTTAATCTCGACATTCAGTTCTTCTCCCAGGACGGATGGAACTTTATCCGACGTGCCCATCACTGCGGACAGCACAGTTCGCGCAACAAGAAATTCAAGAAACGACTGGTGCTGGAATCCAGCTTTCACGACCTTCAAATCGAGCGGTGAAGCCGCGTCAACCAACAAGCCAGCGAATGCTGGATGAGTGCGAACGCACTCATCCACTTCCAGCGCTTCATACACGCGGCCGAATGGATATGAATGACGCTTAGTATAGGCTCCCAAAGCAAGCTTCTCGTGAGCAAGAACCACTGCTTCACCGATATTAAATTTGAGCTCCCCGGCTCCCCGCCTAAGCTCCCGCGCAATCCAGTGCTGATAGAATGCTGAGTAGAGTCCGAATCGATTGTCTATAACCTCACTTAATCGCTCGCCACTAATAAACAGGTACATCAGTAGTAAGAGTTGAAACGGATTTTCGGTAAAGCCACGCAAAGGGTCTCGTGTAATCGCGGAAACGAATCTTTCCTGTTCGGCATCTGGGTAGCCAACGCGCTGAAAATAGCCGCGCGCGAAGGCCGAAGAATCTTCTAATGACCACGGCTGCAGTTCGAGAAGTGACGATATGGACTCATCGAGCCCTGGGATCGCGCTGACGTGTGAGTGATAGTGACCATCGCGGCTCGTTGTAATCCAGGTCCCGTATTCCCCTAGTGTTGGAAGACACTCGCTGGCAATATTATGACTATCCGCCAAAGTGACCTCGTCGAGACCATCGACAATGGTGACCAATGCTTCCCCGCACTGTGAGAGCCGCTCCGCAAGGGCAAGCGTCTCCTTCCGCGAATGCACAAGATCAGAGGCATGCAAGAGAAATGGGATTGTTGTGCCTTTCTTGTGCAAAAATGCGTCGGCAAGTTCAAGAAAGATGTATCGAACTGCGGTGGACTTCCCTATGCCGGGACCGCCGATGATGAATGTGCAGGGGGGACGCGGATGCCCCTCCAGCCAATCTCGAAGCGTTTGCACCGTCAAGGTCTTCAAGTCCTGCACGCGGGCCGGCACGACAAGCTCTGGCCAGAGCAGCCGAAATGCGCCAGCGCCGCCCTTGGTCCAAGGTAGAAGGCTTTTGTTTAATAGTGACTCGGTCTGGTTGCGCAGGTAGGTCCAAGGGCCTTTCTCTTCCATCGTCACGGCACTAGGCATCCTCCTACGCTTCTCCCCTCGATCGTACGCGGGCACCGCATAGGAAACCTGAACCGCCGGGACACTGGGACGACGCCGTGCGATGTCTTCCACTTGACTCGACAGGAAGCGGTAGAGCACTTCTGCTGATGCTCTGGCAGCAAACGGTTTGTACCGGTCGTCCTTCAGGGGATTTGCGTAGTCCATCACACCCTTCACCACGACCCAGAGCAGCTTATCAGCCTGCTCCGCCACCGTTGCGACGCTGGCGGCTTCCATTTCGAGCCCGACAACGGTTCGCACACCCCATCGCTTCAAGGACTCCCACGTAACGCCGTCTTTAATCACGGCGCTACCACTGGCGATCGGTCCAACCTTCAACTGGAACGGTAGTCGCTTTGGTGGGAGAGAGTGAAAGTACAAGTTCGTGTTGGCAGTATCCCGCCCGTGCTGTGTCAAATGTACTGAATCCACCCCCCGTACAATAAGCCCTTCTTCTGAGTATGAATCAACGCAACGTTGCCAACGTGAGCCCGGGAAATATCGAAGAAATGCGGCATGTTTCTTGGGATCCTGACCTGCTAAAAGGCGCTCGAGCAGCCACAAGCGCCGCTCTTCGTTGCTAGGCTTTCCGAAGCTGGGGAGATCGTCAACCCGCATCCGCAGCGCAGCATTAACCCAAGAGTTCAGTGCAAGTATTTGCCGATGATCTGGCTCGAACTCGTCGGCCTTCTGTTTCCCCTCGTCGTACTCGTAAGCCATCTCAGCGAAGACAACGTCACCGATATTCAGCTCTGCTGGATTACCTGCGCAGACACCACTCATTGCCAAACATTTAGGCTTGAGTCGTTCGACAAGCTTGGCGGCTAGTGTTGCCACCGAGCGGCCGCCCATACGCGAGGAATAAGCGAGTGCAATACGTAGCGGCAGCGAGCCGGTCTCATATGTTCCCAGTAGATATGGCGAATCAGAGTCCTCGCCTTTCTGCTCCCATCGCTTGATGCCGGTTGATCGACCGCGGGTGCTCAGCCCAGCGTCGTGAGCCGCGTCGAATTCGAGCTTCAGCGCGGCAACAATTAGAACGTCTATGGTGTCCATTGTCGTCGAGGCAAGGCAAGGCCTTTGGTAAGAGTACCCGAAACTGCACTGTTGGGGAGTGGTCTCGAGGATAGCTGAGTGAGAGGAGAGCGCGGCATTTCATCGCTAGTGCACAGGGGCAGGGGCAGGCGTGCTGCGCCGGGAGTGATCCACCTGAGCCAATAGCTAGCGAGAAAGTTGCGCTCCAGAATTATAACGAATAAGGCTAGATTGTGCGAACCCAAGCCACGATTTGATCTGTTTTTTGAAGGAGCCCGGGCCGCAGCGCTGAGCGCTCCTTCTGGAAATATACTTTCTGGATTTAACTCCGGAAGAATGAACGCCGGAGAGCCGACAGCCGGAAGTTGCAGCGCCCTGCTGCACAGTCGCCAAAGATCTTGCGAACCGGGCCGTTTTTGCGTCCCCGCTACTGAATTCAGGGCAGCCGCATCACTCAGTTCGAGGAAACTGGATTCCCAAACGCGACCGGATAGTTCTGTCGAGGCCGCCTACGCGATCAGATGGTGACTCCGACGAGCGGCGGCGCAGCGACGTCTGTGGGCGAAGCCGATAGAATCCGCGTTCTGACGACCGCCATCACGGCGCCACGAGCAAAGCATCGCTGGCCGCTCCCTTCGCGGCGACGTGAAGCGGTTTGGATCGACCTTCAGAAAGCGATTCAGCAAGCCGCTCAGGCGCTTTCAAGTGGCTTTCAGGAAGCGGCAATTGCGCGCACGGGGATAGCGGAAGCCCACGCGGTCATTCTCGCAGGCGAGGATGACCGGCTCACGGCTGACGCCGAAAAGTCCCTGGATGGCCCCCAGTCCGGACCGACGCGCTGCGGCCGTGCCGTGTCGGTTCCAGACGGCTGCTTTTCGGGCAAGTCCTAAACGCGTAAAATCGGCCGTGACCAGACCGTTACAAACTGTCTCCATAGCTGACGTTGGTGGGGTGCTGCTACCCATAAGCCCGCGATTTCCCATCATGGTCTCAATTTTTCACATCCCGGGCCGCAGCGTAGCCATATCGGCAGCTGGCCTTGGTGGGCTATACTGGGGCGCCCAGCTAAAATCGCAACTCGCTAATATCAATGAATACCCTAGCATAATGAGCGTTTTTCGATCGGGAGCGATCAGCGAAAAATCGCAAATAAAACGTCTCTCGGTCCATCGAGATCGTGGTTGATTTCAGCGTTACCCTTGAAAGCACGTAGGCGGTGCAAAAGAAAAAGAGCCTTGAAAAACTCGACCAATTCTTGATTCGCAGAGAACCAAGCCAGATGTTGATTGCATAATAGGATTTCAAATGAAAGACCAAGAAGATTTCGATCGGCAGATTCGTACGTCCGCCGTTGATTTCTCGTTCGGCGAATTGCTTAACCTCCACAACGCCCACGAGATCGTGATTCGTCCCGAATACCAGAGATTGTTTCGCTGGTCGAATGAGCAACGCTCTAGGCTCATAGAGTCTATTATTCTTGGTTTGCCGATTCCGCCAATTTTTTTAATTGAAGACAATGACGGAATTTTGGAGCTGATTGACGGATTGCAGCGCACAAGCTCTGTCCTTCAGTTTCTCGACCACGCTGCGATAAATGAGCCGGAACTCGTTCTGATAGGTTGTGACATAATTCAAAACCTAAACGGGAAACGATTTATAGACATCCCACTGAGCATTCGATTGAAGGTAAAGCGGTCACCTATTCGGGCAACCATCATAAACAAGTCGGGCGATGCTTTTGTCAAGTATGAGATGTTCAAGCGCCTGAATACGGGCGGATCTCTCTTGTCTGCGCAGGAGATTAGGAATTGCAGTTCCAGAATGGTCGATGGCGGAAAGGTCTTCTATGATGCAATTCAAGAAATGGCGGGACATCCTAGCTTCGTTGCAGCAACGGCACGCCTACCGGATTCGTTTAGAGAAAAACGCGCGGACGAAGAACTAGTCTTGCGCTTCTTCGCCGTTACTTTGTTTCGATACATGTACAAAGGCAACATCGAAGAATGGCTCGATTCGTTTATGGAGCATGTTCTATTTGGCAAAGTAGGTTTCGATCTGCCCAATGAACACAGGCGCTTCGCTGCCGTGTTCGACCTCATTTCTAGCACCCTTGGCGATGAGGCGTTTACCAGGTTTAACGATGGAGGCCGAGGAGTTGGAAGATTAGCCCCAGCTTACTACGAAGCATCAGTTTGTGCGTTTGATAGCAATCTTGATAACATTGCGAATAAGAGCGCGGCCGACGTAAGGAGTCGCCTGCAGGCAGCATTTGCAGACAGTCGATTTTTATCGGCCACAGGGCCCGGTGCAAATACTATTTCAAAGCTTGAGGAGCGTATTGCGGTCGTATCCGAGTACTTGGGGAAATGACTACTGCCTTAGAGGCTATTTCAAAAGACCTGGATTGGCGCGAAAGCGAAATTGCAGGGATGCGAATTCTCCTTTCTTCGACTGGAATTTCTGCAGGTCAACGCATGGGGCTATTGCGTGCTTCGTGGGCAATGCTATATGCTCACTACGAGGGGTTCTGCAAGGAGGCGTTAACGATATTCTTTGACGCTATTAGTGCTTCCGGCGCGGTTTGCTCAGATTTGCCGCTGCCAACGCAATTATACGCGCTGGCGCAACGACTGAGGAACTTGCGGCAGATGACCGACCAGGATTTACTACAGACCGTTGTAGACTTTAGTTCGTGCCACCTTGGAGCGTTGCCACATTTTCCAGAAGTCGATACAAAATCGAACCTATGGCCTAATGTGCTAGTAGATTTGCTTGAGTCCGCAGACTTGAGTGCGGATAAGGTTAAGGAAAACCAAGTAAAACTTAGGACGCTGGTCAGTCGCCGAAACGACATTGCTCATGGGAAGAGCGACATGATCTCCGAGGTGGCGTATTACCTCACATTTGAAAAGGTAGTCTATGACGTGATGTATGACTTAGCCTTTCAAATTGATCATCGACTGAGCATTCCTCCATATTCCGCGTAAAAATGTCCAAACCGTCGAGCCTGTTAGTTTTTCGCATTGAGCGGCTCGTTTCTGAAAGCTTGAAAGTTGCCTTTGGGTCGAGTGGGTGAGTTCGAGTAATGGAAAATATGCCGTTCCGACAGCTTTCCCGGCCAGCGGCCGCTAACCGCCCCTGACCGGTCGCCGAACGTCTGATGTTTCAGCGTCGGCTTTGGCCGAGTTGTGTGCATTGGCCCTGTGGCAGCTTGCGAAGTACAGCAGCCGTTCAGATGGCTGCTTGCCGGAATTATCGAACGACCGCAATTGGCCGGTTGCCGACCGACGCTATTCTGCGCCCACCGGCTGCTTACCGCCGCGTAGCGGCCGGTCAGGCGAAGAAAGTCACCTGCGTAGCCGAATGACCGCTTTTGGCTGATCGCTGCAGGTCGACGTTGGCTTTTGAGAAAAGTCGCGACCGCTTCTTCTTGGCCGACAGCTGACATCCGTCGGCCCCTTGACGGCGCTCCTACCAAGAGCAAGCGCTCAAGCTCAAGCATGCCGAAACGCGCAGCTATCGGTAGTCCTCACCCTCAATCCTTTCTACCGCGGCGTTGTGGATTAGTCTGATCACGCCTTCGGCGATCTGCCCACAGATCTCTTCGGGCAGGTTCAGTTCCTGACTCAGTCGATTCATGGCCCCGAAGTGGCGCGTCAGCGCATGATCCATCTGGTCGAGATCAATGGAGGCCACTCCGGGGATCACCTCGATCGTGTCGCACAGGCAGCTTTCCAGAATCGGGATTGAGTCGTCGGCCTGGGAGAGGAAGAAGAACCAGTAGGGCCACTCTTGGTCGAGACGCTTCAAGTACGCGCGCACCTCGGGTATCTCAAAAAGCTCACGCGGGTCTTCGTTGTAACCATCGATTACCAGACTGACGCGACCGCAAAACTGAAGGGCAACATTTCGGTCAGCCGTCAGCTCGCGCAGAGATGCCAAGGGCTCATTGACGTCGCAGGTTTCCACCTGCTGGCGCGAGAACAACAAGACCACGGGTTCGGAAATGGCAGGTCGCAAGCGCTGGTTCATACACGTTCCACGAACGTTGAGGAATCGTTGCGGGACGAATTGACCGCCCGGGTCACTGGGTAGGCGATCATATCGCCACCTTCGGCGGGGCGAAGCATCGCCCGCAGCGTTTCTGTATCGGTGTTGGCCGGGTCCAGCCATTCGTCGTAATCGTTGGCGGGCAAGATCGCGGGCATCCGGTCATGGATGGGCATCATCAATGAATTGGCGGCGGTCGTGATGATGCAGCACGAGTGGATTTCCTCCCCGTTGGGCGATACCCATCGTTCCGTGAGCCCGGCAAACCCGAACAGCTCGCCTTCATCTCGTGGCCGAATGTAGTACGGCTGCTTTACCGCATGACCCGTTTCCTGCACGGACTTCCACTCGTAGAAACCGTTGGCAGGCACAAGGCATCTGCCGCGACGAAAGGCGCTGCGGAATGCGGGTTTCTCTGCGACGGTCTCCCCACGGGCGTTGATGAGTTTCGCTCCGATGGTGGTGTCCTTAGCCCAGAGCGGAATCAGTCCCCATCGGTAGAGGCTGGCAACTCTCACGCTTTGCGATCCCGAATGAACCACCAGCGCCTTTGTCGTCGGTGCGATGTTGTAGTGCGGCGCGAAGTCGAACTCGTGATCAAGGTCGAACTGCTCCCGAATGCGGGAGGTCGGACCGTAGAGGGCATACCGACCGCACATCTCAATGGACCTTCGGAACGTCTTCGCGCAGACGACGCCAAAGTGCTTCTATGATCACCAGGGACGCATCATCGGCATTTCGCGTGCCCGTTGATTCCAGCAGCCGTCCGTTTCCCGAATGGAGACCAAGGTGGTTGCGAATCCACGTCCCCAAACCGAAGTGCAAGCCGATGAGATCGGGTTCCGAAAGGAAAGCAATGCTTGCTTTGTCGTCGTCCGGCAGGGTGGCGATCACTACGCCGACCGCTTCGTCAATCGTCGCTGGCCACTGCTTTTGAGTCATCGGCGTTGGGCCTTCCGCCAATCCCATGGCGGGATCGGTGAAGCATCCGCCCAAAGCCCGGCGCGCTTGGCGCGCGCCTCGTGTTCCGCAAATTCATACCGCCCCGCGTCCTCGGCCGACTGATCCTTCGCGTACTTCTCGTACCACCACGCGAGCCCCATCGTGACCTGCGCAAGGCCTGCGTCCAGCGTCTTTGGGCAGGTCGGGCAGTCGGACGGTTGCACCATCACCTTGCCCACGATACGGCGGTACCGGTCGCGCTTTTCCCAGTGGACATCGACCTCTTTGCCGAACACGAGCGCCGACATGCTTTGCTTGGACCGCTGCCCGTATGGCTGGGCCCTTTCGGGGGAATCGATTCCCCCGATCCTGATCTTGTGCTGCTGATGGTCGGCGTCGAGAACGGTGACGGTATCGCCATCGGCCACGCCCACCACCGTGCCAACCAACGTTTCCGCCCGGGCAGGGATGCTTGCCAGCAACAGAAACGCAAATACCAAATGTCCGGCCTGCATTGTTCTCTCTTCTCCTTCCTCACCGTCGCCTCTGCAACAACCGGGTCATTGAGCTTTCATTCATGACACGCGCTGCGCGAGGCACTTTTCCCGTCGTGGCTTGCTCGCCGGACCGTAAAAGCTCGAACACTCAGTGCTCAAGCGCCAGGTCCACCAAGGCGCGCTCCTCGTTCTCCGTGGGTTTCCATTTGTACTCAGCGCGATACTGCCTCTCCGCCAGATACGGCCCAAAGTCGACGACCCGTTCGGCGGTGCCTGTCATCCCGAAGCCGAACATCTCCCCGGCCAGCATCAGCTTGCGCGATTGAAGGTCCGCGTCGACCCGCCCTTCCGGGTCCAGCGGAAGCACCATGTAGTCGATGCGGACCACCTCCACGGGCTTGCGATCGGCGAGTTCCACATAGACCATCGCACAGCGAACACGTTGGCCTGCATACTCAGGCATGGCTTCATTGAAGTCTCGATCGAAGAGGCGATCGAAGCGACGCAGGGGCACGCGGATGATCCGATCACCGTCAACAAACATGACCCGAACGCCGATGCTCATACCGAACTCCCCCTCACCCTTGAGGGTTCAACGTTGCCGCCACGTGTCCAAAGGGAAGTGACCGTTGGACCGCTGTCGGCTGCTGGGACGAAAAGTCCCCTCGTCAAAGCTGCCCCCGTTCAATTGCCTTACGGATCTCGGCGATCGGGTAGCCGACGATCACCCGCCGACTGCCAGTAGCGTCAAGATATATGAACACGGTGTCGTCGATCTGGTAGGTCATGTTCCATTCGATCATGAACCGTTCCGTCGTCTCGATGATTCGATTGGGCAAGGGATCGCCATCCTCAGCAAGCTTAAGCGCCAAACCATCCTCAGGCTCGAGCAGCCATGCGTCGCCGCTTTGAGTCGAGAAGAAGACCAGCGAACCCAGGGTTACCACACGAGCGTCGCGCTGAAAGGCGAGGCGCTGGATATACGAAACCTCACCGGTGACGCTGGCCTCATGTGCAGACAGGCAGCGCGCTTTACTTTGGATGGGCCACTTGCGTGCTTTTTTGCTCATGCGCTTTTACCCCCGTGCCGCCCGGGCTTGTTGTCTACGCGGACCGGCTTGTGCCATCAGTCAGCGAGTCGTCCCCGGCGCTCCCCCTGGGCGAAAATCTGAGAGGTGCTGCCGCCGCGAGACTTGCCCACTTCAGTTAGTGCCCCCGCCCCAGCGAAATCTCGCGACAAGCGCCACTCGAATATTGACGGTCTTTACGTCGTTTGTCATCACGACAGCTTCGGGCGCGCGGGCCGGGTTAGTGAGCTGCGGTTCGAGAAGGCAGCAACACTGATCGTCGCCGAGCGGAGGTCCGTGCGCGCCGCGATCGCAGGCGACGATCGCCTTCGCTCCGGCCGAGCACCGCTTGCTTCACTGCATGCCTTGCACGAGGACACGCTCGCGTCTTCCAGACGGCCAGTCCGGCGATCAATCAAGCTGGCCTTAGCGTCGTGCCGCGTGTCGTTGCCAGAAGCCGCAGCGCCCTGTTCACGCCGCCGCTTCAGCGCTCGGCACTTTCTGGTTAACGACGACGGCCGTTCCCTGGTAGGTGACTCTCGACACTCGCCATTGCGATCCAGCCTGGTCATAGTGGGCATTGCTCTTGCGAAGTCCCACAATGGCATTGGCCCCCATGGCAAGCCCCTGGCGTGCGAGGTCTAACAACGCTTGTTTCTCCGCCAGGCGGTACTCCCAGTCGGATGCTGCCTCAGTTTCGGACAGTGTCTCCACGTAGCCGATCGTTCTGACGGTCCGTTCGCCGGGAACGGCGTTCGTGGTGACCAGCAAGATCTCATTTCTGATGCGCTTGAGCTGCTGCTCCAGTTGATCGAGCTGGCGTTTTGTGACCGCCTTCGATCGCCGATTCCAGCGGAACACGGCGATGACGAATAGCAGCAGCGCCAATAGCGGCAAAGTGCTGAAGATGGCGCTGGTTTGTGATGCAGCGGCGATAGTCATGGAGGCCTCCAATCAGTTGATGACCGTTCCAGATTCTCACGGGTCCGCAAAACTGCAAGCACCTACCGGCATAACGCTCGTTACCCGCCCTAGCCTGCACGGATTCCCGATTTTCTTGCCGCTGAAAAGCGTCACCGCAGGGCGTATTTCCAAATCCTGACGCTTGCGACGCCGATACAGTGGCGGCATGTCTATCCGTCTTTTCGATCTTGCGGGACGTTGGTTTCCGCTGCTGCTTTGGGTCATTGCCGCCCATTTGGCGTTTGGCCGCGCCTATCTGTTCGCCTTGAACCTCACCGAAAGCCTTCCCGGCACGCTCTTTCTGGTCGAGAAAAACGTGATGCCAGCGCGCGGGGACCTGGTGGCCTTCCGGTGGGAGGCCAACCGGCCCTATCCGCGCGGGTGCCTGTTCCTCAAACGCTTGATCGGCTTGCCCGGCTCCGTCGTCACCGCGACAGGGCGAGATTTCCGGGTAGATGGCGAGCCGGTCGGTCGTGCCAAGGAGCGCGCCAGGACCGGCGAGCCCCTGGACACTGGCCCGGTCGGAATCATTCCCGACGGGCGCTACTACGTTGCCGGCTCGCATCCCGACAGCCTTGATTCACGCTATCGGCTGACCGGCTGGGTGAGTCGACAGCAGATCGTCGGGAAAGCGCATCGGGTCTTCTGACGTGCGACGCACCGGGTCTTGGGGAATCCTCGCCGACTGCGCTGTACGCGAGGTTGCCCAACGCTCCAAGCGCCTGTGGATCGCCGTCCTCCATCAAGCGATCGAAGATGCCAAGGGCAACACACGATCGGCCGAGAAATCGGCAAGCACCGTCGAAGGCGTGCAGCGGGACGCCCTGATCTGGATTTTTCGCGACCAATCCAGGGTCGGCAATTCCTTCCACGCAATCTGCGACCTCCTCGATCTCGACCCGGATCAGGCGCGCCAGCGCCTTCGCCGTGTGCCCGCGATTCGGCGCGGCTTGCACCGAACCCGGCTGGATGTGGGCCAAGGGGAGGGCTGACCGATGTTCGGCTTGATCAGGAAAGCGATTCGGCAGAATAACCAAGGCCAAAAACCGTCGGCAAGCCTTCCCGTAACCCCGCCGTCGGAGCAGACCATGGACGACGAGATCCCACGCTACCCGCCGTTCATGAAGGGCTTACCGGCAACACACCCGGACAAACTCATCGAGACGCAGCAGGAGCTGATCGGCCAAATCCGCGAAGCCGGCCTTGCGTCTTCGGAAATCTTCGAGCAGTTCTATCGGCAGCCGCTGCGTCGCTTTGCTTCCTATGCCCACCTCCTGCCGGCCAGCCAGACGCATCATCATCGCGGCGCCGGTGGGCTGCTGCGTCACGCGGCCGAAGTCGCCCTGTGGTCGCTCCAGTCGGGTGATCGCG
>Ga0209460_1000393_pt1 | contig 42070 bp, 21 predicted proteins | sample EBPBio132013_DNA_FD_185868 | JGI IMG/M metagenome (GOLD analysis project Ga0209460, IMG submission 185868) | Wastewater treatment Type I Accumulibacter community from EBPR Bioreactor in Madison, WI, USA - Reactor 2_5/13/2013_ DNA (SPAdes)... | ecosystem: Engineered > Bioreactor > EBPR >... | reverse complement strand
GGAACGCAATGTCGTGATGGGGGATCTGAATCAGCTTGATATTTCTGTGCATATCCCAATCCCTGATGCCCGCTTTGATGCGCTCTTGGCTTCGGCCCTCAAAACGCATGAGCAAGAAAAAACACTGGCGCGGATTCAGCATGCGGCCCAACAAACCGAAAGTGATCGGCTGCTCAATCTGCGCCTTGAGGGCTTTGTCGGTCGCGTCAACGAACTGGCGGCGATTCGCGAGCACATCGAAACGATGCGGCCCACGGGGGGCTATGTCTTGATCAAGGCGGCGGCAGGCGAAGGTAAGAGCAGCAGCATTGCCAAACTGATTCAGGAAGCGGGGATTGCACAGCCCCCCCACCACTTTATTGCCCTCAGGACAGACCGCGCGTATCAGCTTGGATTGCTCTGCGCGGTGGTTGCCCAACTGATTCTGAAGCATCATCTCACCGTTTCGTACTTCCCCAAAGAAAGCTATCACGCGATGAAGGGCGAATTTACGCGAATCCTCGACGAGCTTGCCAAACAGGGGATTGAGGAAACGATCTATCTGGATGGACTGGATCAACTGCAACCAGAAATTGACGGCTCTCGCGACTTGTCATTTCTGCCACCGCAGCCACCGCCTGGCATCGTGATCGTCCTTGGCTCGCGGCCTGATGAGACGCTAAAACCGTTGGAGATTCTCCATCGCGTCGATTACGATCTGCCGCCACTCAACGAAGCCGATGCACTGTCGCTCTGGCGATCAGTCCAGCCTAGCGTAGCTGATGGCCTCCTGCATGACCTGTATCGGGCGCTGAAGGGCAATGCGTTATTTGTCCATTTGGCTGCCAATACAATGCGCGATCAAGCCATGGATGATGCGGCCAGTTTGATTAAACAGATTGAGCAGAATCCACAGAATCTCTTTGAAATTGCCTTGGATCGGATTAAAAATCGTTCCGAGGTACGTTGGCCAACGATTTGGCGACCGATGGTGGCCCTCTTGGTGATAACCCAAGAGCCACTACTCATAGGCGTGATCGGGCGATTATTGCGGCAACCACGGGCGGTGATTCAGGAAGCGGTTAAGATTATGGGGGGCCTTGTGAGCCAAGGGAACGATCAACGAGCGGCGCTGCATCATCTGCTCTTTCGCGACTATGTACAGGTTCACGAGTTTGATGCGGAGGAGCTTCGAGATGTCCATCAACGGTTAGCCGACTGGTGTGCGCAGGATGTAAATGCGATTTGGACAGATCAGGCTGATCCCATAGAGCAAGCACGGCGGGTCTATGCGCGGCATCATTACATCACCCATCTTGCACTGGCCGAGAACTGGACAACGCTCTGGCAGGTCTTGGATGCGGGGGAATATGGGGAACAGAAAACCCGCTTTGATCCGAGTACCCGTCTGTATGCGCTGGATTTAGATCGCGGGCGGGAGAGTGCGATTCAAGCGGGGCACTCGGTTGATGAACATATTCAGAACCTTCCGCGATTGTGGAAGTATAGTTTATTGCGGACGAGTTTAACCAGTCGCGTCGATCAATGGCCCGATGAAGCGTTTGAGATTTTGGCAATGGTTGGCCGAACGCACGAGGCATTAGAGCGAATTGAGCTACTTTCGGATATTCAGAAGCAGATATCCTGTTGGCTTAGGATTCTTCCTTGGTGCGATGCACAACAACAGAGTCTTATCCTGCGATTGGACGAAGTATGCAGACACCTTTTGGACAGCGACAAAATGAGTGTGATTTATACCATTATTAAGGCCGTTGCCACCCATTTCCAACGAGAACACGCATTAGTGATTCTCGACGCAGCTCTAACCATCGTCCAATCCATTGACGATCCACGGCAACGTGACAATGCTCTCGGTGCCATATCAAAGGCCACTGCCACTCATGGCGATATCGACCGTGCTTTGACCATTGCCCAATCCATTATTGACACAGGGCAACGTACTAGAACTCTCGGTGCTATTGCCGAAGCTACGGCCACCCATGAGCAGCGAAAACACACGGTAGTGATTCTCGATAAAGCCCTGACCATCGCCCAATCCATCGATGATCCTTGGCAACGTGCTGAGACCCTCGATGCTATTGCAGAAGCCACTGCCACTCATGGCGATATCGACTGTGCTCTGACCATCGCCCAATCCATTGAGGATCTAAGGAAACGTGCCCTGACCATCGCTACTATTGCAAAAACCACTGCCACCCAGGGTGATATCAACCGTGCCCTGACCATTATCCAATCCATTCACAACACAAGGCAACGTGGCGATGCGCTTGATACTATTGCCGAAGCTACGGCCACCCAAGGTGATATCGACCGTGCCCTAACCATCGTCCAATCCATTGACGATCCACGGCAACGTGGCGATGCTCTCGGTGCCATATCAAAGGCCACTGCCACTCATGGCGATATCGACCGTGCTTTGACCATTGCCCAATCCATTATCGACATAGGGCAACGTACCAGAACCCTCGGTGCTATTGCAGAAGCCACTGCCACTCAAGGCGATATCGACCGTGCTTTAACCATTGCCCAATCCATTATCGACATAGGGCAACGTACCAGAACCCTCGGTGCTATTGCAAGAACCACTGCCACTCAAGGCGATATCGACCGTGCTTTGACCATTGCCCAATCCATTCACGACACAGAGCAACGTACCAGAACCCTCGGTGCCATATCAAAGGCCACTGCCACCCACGGCGATATCGACCATGCTTTGACCATTGCCCAATCCATTCACGACACAAAGCGACGTACTTGGATCCTCGGTGCTATTGCAAGAACCACTGCTACCCGTGGTCAGCGAGAACACACGTTATCGATTCTCAACGCCGCATTGACCATCACCCAATCTATTACAGATCCATTGGAACGTCGCAATACCCTCCGTGCTATTGCAGAAGCCACTGCCACTCATGGCGATATCGACCGTGCCCTGACCATCGCCCAATCCATTCACGATCCATTGGAACTTGCTAAAACCCTCGGAACCATTGCAGAGGCTGCTTCCGCTAATGATCAGGGAAAACACGCGTTATCAATCCTCAACATGGCCTTGAGTATTACCCAATCCATTGACGATCCACGGCAACGTGGCGATGCTCTCGGTGCCATATCAAAGGCCACTGCCACTCAAGGCGATATCGACTGTGCCCTGACCATCGCCCAATCCATTCACGATCCATTGGAACGTGGCGATGCGCTTGATGCTATTGCCGAAGCCACGGCCACCCAAGGTGATATCGACCATGCCCTAACTATTGCCCAATCCATTGCCGACACAGAGCAACGTACCAGAACTCTCGGTGCTATTGCAAGAACCACTGCCATCCATGGCGATATCGACCGTGCTTTGACCATTACCCAATCCATTCATGATCCATTGGAACGTGGCGATGCTCTCAATACCATTGCAAAGATCACTGCCATCCATGGCGCTATCGACCATGCCTTAACTATTGCCCAATCCATTGCCGACACAGAGCAACGTACTTGGACTCTCGGTGCTATTGCAGAAGCCACTGCCATCCATGGCGCTATCGACCATGCCCTAACTATTGCCCAATCCATTGCCGACACATGGCAATGTGACCATGCTCTCAATACCATTGCAAAGATCACTGCCATCCATGGCGCTATCGACCATGCCTTAACTATTGCCCAATCCATTGCCGACACAGAGCAACGTACTTGGACTCTCGGTGCTATTGCAGAAGCCACTGCCATCCATGGCGCTATCGACCATGCTTTGACTATCGCCCAATCTATTCATGATCCAAGGCAACGTGGCGATGCGCTTGATGCTATTGCCAAAGCCAATGTCATCCATGGCGATATCAACCGTGCTCTGACCATCGCCCAATTCATTCCCAGTACAGGGCAATATACTAGAACCTTGGGTTCCATTGCCAAAGCTACTGCCATTCGTAACGATATCGACCGCGCCCTAATCATCACCCAATCTATTGTCAATATATTGCATCGTGACGATGCTCTCGGTAGCATTGCAACCGCTGCTGCTGCCCAAGGCAACATCGACCATGCACTGTCCATTGCCCAATCTATTGTCAATATATTGCATCGTGACGATGCTCTCGGTAGCATTGCAACCGCTGCTGCTGCCCAAGGCAACATCGACCATGCACTGTCCATTGCCCAATCTATTGCCAATCCAAAACAACGTACCGAGACCTTGCGCATCATGATTCAAAAAGCCCAATCAGGCATAGATGTTTTAACAAGCATTCAGCATGAATGGTTTCGTTGCACAGTAGCCAATGATCTATGGACTATGACACCAATTATTGCACCATTATTAAACGACTATCGCTGGCTCGGAACAGTGATTCTGGAAGAAGAGGCATGGGTGAATAATCAATTGAAGCGACTGGGGTAAAGGGGTATGGTTCTGATTTGCTATACAAATCAGTACCCTACATTAATGATATTTAATCATAATCCATCGTCTTACAAGATATAAGAATAAATTAAATTCATGGATACCTTCGGGCCTGTTCAGCAACAAAAAGATTGATTACACAACAAATCAATCTTTTCTCTCGTGCTTGTACGGGTTTGTAGCCAGTGCTCGAGCACGACCGTTAATTGTCGATTGATCATGACTGGAATAATCAACTATAATCCAGTATCCTCCAAGACAGGAGAGCGCTGATGAAGCAATCCCGACCGCGCATATCACCGTTCGCGGCTACACCCGTGATGTGCCCCTAAAACGATACGATCTCGTGTGTGCCGTTTGTCAAACGCAGGCAACGGTGTATCGCTACCCCGGCAATGCGCCTCGGTTTTGTTCCGAGGCATGCCAAATCGATGCACGCTTGGCTGCTGATCGTGAAAAGAAGGCAGCCAAGCGAAAAGCCAAATAGAGGCAGTACCAACAATTGCGCGGCGAGAGGCAGAGAGTAAACATAATCAGCACTTTTGTGGTGTAAAACCTTTGATGTCGGCGTTTCTTATTGAGACCCAGATCGCTGATTGAGTCCAAAGTCGGACGAAACAGCAGACAGCATAGGCATCTTAAGCCGTGAAATGGGCTACGAAACGGCGTTTAGCTTCCGAAAACGAGCATTATGTTCACTCTCTGCCGTTTACCGCGTGGATGTCGGTCATGTCCCTACATCTGCCAAAGGGGAACACCAATGGACATTCAAGTTTCATGTCCGCATTGTGGGGGATTCAAGGTTCAAAGTTACACAATAAGAAACACATACTATGTCCAAGCTACTATTCCTCAAACCCAATTTGGTAAATATGCACGCATAATTTTCAATTCATTACTGATTTTAATATTCATATCTCTTCCTTTATTAGCTTTTTTGGGAACAGTTGGAAAAGTTTTAAGCGACAGAGAATTATATGCAGATTGTATTAAAATAGGTGGAAGTTGGTGTGATTCATATGCTATTAATCTAAAGATTATAGGACAAGCTATATTATTTATTCTATTAACTTTGTTGGGTTTTTATTTTCTTGTGTTAATGATAATAAAATCATTAAAAGCGCCTTATGGTGCAAGAAGTATCAAAAAGAGAGTAACAGATAACAGTATGATTGATTGCACCTGTCAATTGTGTGGTAAAAAATGGAAGCAGAATAAAAATGAACGACATGATGTGCCAATAAATCAAGAATTAATTAATCTTGGTAATATAAGATTAAAACAGGAAGAGCATGAGAGAGGTATCGCAAGGTTTTATGAAGAGCAACGGAAGAAAAAATAGCACCCATGCGCACCAAGCTTAATATTAAAGGACGCTCCATAGCATCATGGCATTGCACCACCCATGAATCCAAGGAGCGTCCGATGACGATCATACCGCAAATCAGTCACGCCATGCACACCCTCTTGACCACCACGACCGAAACAATCGCCGCCGCCCAGCACTACGTCAAACGCCCTGACCGCGCCAAATTTGGAGCGCGCAAAAAAGTCGGGGGCATGAAACGCGATGACGAACGACAGCCCATGGGAGCACCGATGAGCCGAATGCTGGGGATTTCGAAGCCGAGGCATCCACGTATGATGTTGCCAACAAGCAGGGATGCTACGCCGCCAGCCCTTGAGACCCTTGACCCCGACTTTTTTATGCTCTCCATCATGTGCCGCCAATCTTTGCATGCAGTACATTCAATGAGGTGGTTAATAACTATAAGGGTTCGCGCTCATTTAAGGAGTCGATGGGCATTTTGAACACCTCCGTTCGCAAGATTGCTGATAGCCATCTGCACACGCCGATTCGGGCATCCGAGGTCTTACCAACCCGTATCCAAGTGGATTGTGCGCGAGAGCCGGATGTCTTGTTCGGTGAAATTATTCGGATTCTGCAAAAACCAAGCTAACGATTTGGTGTTTCGAATGGTCGTTACCCATACTGCGGTATGATGTCAGCTTGCAGGATTGGAGAACAAACGATGGCAACACTGCATCTCATGGTTGGGCTTCCCTGCTCGAAAAAAACAACCCTCGCACGAACGCTTGAACAGACCTGCGCTGCGCTGCGCCTGACCCCCGACGAGTGGCAGCTTGCCCTCTTTGGCAACGATGTCTGGGTACGCGACCATGAACGTGGAACATTCCAATACGGAACTATTATCCTTGACCCTGTGTGCTAATATCACATGAGACAGATTCCATTGGCTGAGATCCGTTCTGATCAGGGCGCGAGGAACCTTTCATGGACGACATGACCCACCCGACTGACCGACCAACCTTGACCACCGCCGAGCGGCAGGCCATCTTGGACAAGTACGACTCCTACCCGCGTGGCGACCCACGGCGGGGGGCCATCCTCCGTCAGCACGGGCTGTATACCTCGCAACTGGCGAAGTGGCAACAGCGCCTCCGTCGTAGCGCGACTAGCCTCGACAATCAACGCCCTGGCCCGGTGCCCCAGCCCACCAATCTGCTGGCGGATGAGAACGCTCGGCTCCGCCGCGAGAACGCCCGCCTCCAGCACCAGCTGACCAAGGCCACCTCCATCATCGATATCCAAAAAAATGGCCACGCTGCTTGGACTGGCAGCAGCCGCACCGATAGACAACGAATCATGATCGCCAGCGTTCACGACCTTGCCCCCATGGTCGGGATGACCGCCGCCTGTCGTGCCCTTGGCGTGCCGCGCAGCACGGTCTACCGCCGCCAACGACCCGCCGCCGTGCGGCGGCAGCGCACCGTCCGCCAGCATACGCACATGCTCAGCTCCGGCAAGCAAACCGCCGTGCGGGCCGTGCTGAACAGCGAGCGCTTTGTAGACCACGCCCCGCGCACGGTGTACGCCATGCTGCTTGACGAGGGCATCTATCTGTGTCACTGGGGCACGATGGATCGCCTGCTGCGGGCGGATGCCGCCACCCGTGAGCGCCGCGCCGTGCGCCGCCATCCGGTCTACACCCGACCCGAGTTGCTGGCCACCGCACCGTGCCAGGTCTGGAGTTGGGACATCACCAAACTACGCGGGCCGCATCCGGGCGCGTGGTACAGCCTGTATGTGGTACTCGACTCTTCAGTCGGATGATCGTCGGCTGACTACTGGCCACGCACGAAGCGGCACTGTTGGCAGAGCAGGTGCTGGCCGATGCCTACCTACGGGAGGGCATTCCGCCAGACCAACTGACGATTCACGCTGATCGGGGTGCGCCCATGATCTCCACGATGGTCGCTGACCTGCTGGCTGATATCGGGGTGAGGCGCTCGCACAGTCGGCCAACCGTCTCCAACGACAACCCGTACTCGGAGGCACAGTTTAAGACCATGAAATATGGCCCAACCTATCCGGAATTCCTGATCGTCAGCTGTCTCAATGTATTGACACGTTCCGTGATGCATTTGAGTTAATGTACCCAATGGTTTTTACGCCGTCAGCCCGTACAACCGATATATTGCAGCAGCTCTTGGTATAACCATCAAGGATGTTTGGTTGGCAGAGCCAAAAGTTCATGCTGGCAGATATTTGATGATAGGGAAGGACTTCACCGATGGCCGAAATGATCTATGCCGGCGAATTTGCAACCGAAAGCGAACGACGTGCCGCTGGAATCCTCGCATCGCTCCCCGATGATTGGATTGTGGTGTGTAACAAAACGCTTGCAACCCATGGACGCACATCAGAAATCGATTTTATTGTCATTGGTCAACGACTTATCTTCCTGCTCGATGAGAAATCGTGGACCGGCGATATTCTTGGGAGTGATCAATGTTGGGTCCTTCCAAGGGGTAATTCCGTCAGTAGTCCCATTAATAAGGTAGAGTATGTTGCCCGTCCGTTGGCGGGCCATTTGCGGGCAAAAGTTCCATCGCTCCAAAGTTCCTATCTTGTTCATGCGGGGATACTCCTTACCGGAGCGTCCTCCTTACCGCGAGTCAATGACCCACGGGTTACCCATCAGGTGTTTCTTGGCAACACGGTAAATGCACGACTGATGGCAATGGATGCCAATCAACGTACGTCGATGAGCGCACAGCAGCGTGGAGCCATCCGTACGTGTTTGTTTGATTTGAGTAACCGTCCAAAAATTCCCGCTCAAATCAACGACTACATGATTCTTGAGGCAGAGACCATTCCAACGGGTGTTCAGATGTTTCGCGCTACACTCCACGGTTTGCCGCGCCTGCTCATCATGTATGAAATCCCCAATACCACGAATCGCACTGAAAATGTAGAATTCTATAATCGTGAGTTTAAAGCCCTTCAAAGTTTGAATACAACCAAGGTTGTTGCTGAGGTCAAAGATCCCTTCTCCTGGTCGGAGGATTTTCAGATTTTGCCGATTGTTCCACCCGAAGGTACAAGTCTGACGGCACTTCCTCCACCGGATTCAAGTGGTGAATTGGTCGATGAATTGATGCGGCTCCGCACATGCTTTGAAACCCTTCATATCATTCACTCGCAGAAGGTTATCCATCGTGCCCTTACTCCAGCAGCAATTATGATCCAAGGCAGTGGCACTACTCAGAAGGCGATCTTCACGAATTTCTATGCTGCACGGGTTGATGAGCAGTCAATTGCCTTAAAACTTGATCTCCTCGCCCTAACCGATCCGTATGCGCATCCTACTCTTGCAGTGAGCTATGGACTTGCGACTCCTGCCACCGATCAGTATAGTTTGGCGCTCATATTTCTTGAGCGCATCAGCCGTCGTTCCGTGACAGACCTGCGTCGTAATCTTCGTGATTTGCCGAACCTGTACGCCCGCTGGAGTGGCGCACCACAGCAAGTTATTGAAGCACTCACTGATTTGTTTTCCTCATTGCTTAATGGTGATGTCGAAAAACCCCGTGATGCACGAACTGTTGCTGGCATTGTTGGTGACTTGGCAGTACGGTTAAAGTCGAATGATCAACCAGCAGATGTAATTCTTGACCAGCGGTATAAAGTCCAGCGTCTATTAGGTAAGGGAAGTACTGCGCAAACCTATCTTGTCACTGATGTTAGCTATCCTGGGACAGATCCCGTCGCTGTCAAACAATTCTATAATGCTGCTGATGTGCTTCAGTATGCACAAAATGAATTTAACGCCCTGACGAGTGTGAATACCAAATATTTTGCAAGGGTTCACGATATCTATCCACCTGAGAAACAGGTGCACGTCAAAATGAAATATATACCAGGTCAAACCCTTGAGGAATTACAAAGTGAATTCCCTTGGTCGCTTGACCGGTGGTGGCGACTGGCCGATCATCTCTTGGCAGCGTTACAAGAACTTGAGAACCATCGGCTACTTCATCGCGATGTTAAACCTGCCAATATTATGTTCGATGGGGATCAGGATCGCTTCGTCCTGATTGATTTTGGTTTTGCTGTTGGACGTACTGAAACGGCAGTACCAGCCGGTACTCCGTTATATTGGCCGCCAGAAGCCATGAAAACGTCAATTCCGCCCTTATCAAGCGACCGTTACGCCCTGGCACTTATTCTCTTTCGGGCGCTTACTGGTACGTTACCCTTTGATGGCACGAACAAAGCGGCGTTGGTGATGCCATTAATGACTGAGCCACGATCACAACGCATCGCTGCTGTGCTTACCCAGGCGCTTAGCCCCAATGCCGTAGAACGCCCTCAGACCGCCGAGGCATTCCGTGAACAACTGATGGTGGCACTTCGCACCGATGAAGCGACGGTGGAAGTAACGCCACAGCTTCAGCCACAGTTTAACCCTTGGGTTGATCTCGTGCGCGGATTGATGCGGACCAGCGCCAGTGGTAACGGGGATAATCGCGGTCTTGACTCACAGTTTGTGCGTGAAACCTATGTGCCAACGGCACTTGATATAAAGGTTTTACCGTCCATTCTCGATCATTGCCCCAAAGTGGTATTTCTTACCGGCAACCCAGGGGACGGTAAAACCGCGTTTTTGGAACAAGTACAGGATCACTTAAAATCACTTGGTGCCGAAGCCATCGTGAATAATCACAGTGGCTGGGAATACCGATTTAAGTCCCATACGTTCCGTAGTTGTTATGATGCATCAGAGTCACACGATGGACAGAGTGCCGACGAGCAACTAGTGGAGAAACTTGCCGGGCTTGAAGGCCGACAGCTGCCAGATGTCGCGCTGACAGTGCTTGTCGCCATTAATGATGGGCGATTGGTTGATTTTCTTGATCGTTACACGGGTACATTTGGGGCGATCAAGCAGCAGGTGAATACCAGCCGAGTTCGGGGAACAGTGCCTACCGACCAAATTTGGCTCATTGATCTGAAGCAGCGGGCATTTGTAACGCTCACATCGACCAATGATGCAACGATCGCGCATCAGGTCCTTGCAAAGCTGGTTGATCCAGTGCATTGGACGATTTGTACCCAGTGTAGTGCCCAAGCAGTGTGTCCGATTACCACAAATGCACGAGCCCTTCGCGACGACAAAACGGCTCAACAGCTTGAATACTTGCTCCTGATCGCGCATCTCCGACGACAACGTCACATCACAATGCGTGATCTGCGTTCGACATTGGCCTTACTCATTACCGGAAATCACGTCTGCGAAGACATCCACTTAACACTTGATACCGAGAATAATTTCGATACGTTTGCCGCTCTTCCGTTTTGGCAGTCGATTTTTACCACCACCGATGGGAGTGATGAATTACTCGGTGATATTGCGCTCCTCGATCCGGCTCGTCAACCCCAACCAGCACTTGACCGTTTCTTGCATTATCATCAAAAACCACAGGATACGATCCGTCACCACCTTTTTCGCGATAATCAGGACCTTGATCTCTCACATTTTACGAATGAACAACAGTGGATTGGCGCAGTGAAACGGCGCCTCTACTTTGCCTCATCAGAACAGCAGAGTGCGACAGATGGAATTCCGATAATCAATGCAAGCCGTTTACTCCCATACCGTTATGCTGGTCACTACATCGCTATGCTCAATGGCACCCTGAAAGAGCGTGACATCCGAATTGCCATTGCCCGTGGATTACTCCGCTCAGATGGATTACCACGATCAAGTTCAGAACAGAAACTAAGTTTACGGGTTGCTTTTTCAGAGCAACAGCAACTCGCCATTATCAAGCAATTTTCGCTCGATGATTTTTTGGTTGAGGTGCCGCAAGCGCAACGTGGGACAATGATTGAAGTTATTCCTGAAATGCTTATCTTTCATCACCACACAGGCACCCCTCGGCTCGAGCTTCCGCTTGAACTCTTCGAGTTATTGATGCGTCTCGCTGATGGTGCAGATCCCGCAAGTGAAGAATACAAGCCGTTGTTGGAAGAACTTGTACCATTCAAGAGTACGCTGCTGCTGCGCGAAGCCAACGAATTGGTTCTCGTCGAGTCGCAACGCCAAAGTTACAGTATCGTGCAGGATGATACTCTCCTCATCCTCCAACCCCATGAGGGAAGCGCATTATGAAAGTGAAAATCCCGAAAGAGCTTGTTGGTGCAAGCTATCCTGCAGTGATGCCACTTGTATTTGCTGATTTCAATACCGATACCTTTCTGCCTACGCTCTTCTTCAAAGTGATGAGTAGTGGGAAATCATACCTGAGATCGAAAAATGATGAAACAAACATCAGTATGTATGTTGATAAACTTGCAAATCATCATTTGCTTTCTGGATTTCAGACCCCAGATGGCCGTCGCGTATTGGAAAAATTTGTTCGGATCGCTTTAATAACCACGAGTAAGATTGGACGTGCACAACGTGGCGAACAAATGATCTCAATTACCCCATATTCTTTATTAAGTTACAAACCCGGTTTCGCCGCTGCAAGCCGCCGTCAACGGGGCGTCGATAGCTTTATCTATCATATTCTTCGGGAACATCTTCGTGCTGGTGGTCATATGATCCAAGCGCAGGAAGATCTGAAGAAGCAAATGATTCGCTTCTTTGGGAAAGGCCTTGTGTTTGATCGGCCACCCAGTACAGAAGCTATCTATGATGGACATACCGATCTCGATACCATGACGCGCATATCACTGGCATTTATCGATGGGTTCACGGCTTCAGGATTTGGACGTGATAACGATGCCAGCAAACCAAGCCCATGTCCGGCACTTATTACGCACATCGCCGAAGATATATTAACCTTTTTGTATACCTATTCGGAGCGGATGCCCAGTCAAGCCTTGACCTACTATTTCCAGGCTCTGATTGGGTTTGAGATGTATATTTACTCGCTCAGATTAACAACAGCTATTAATCAACTTGTGCAGAATCCTGATGAACTGCCCCTGGCGATGCAACCAGATGCCTATCAGAGTGGCCCGCTGATCTATCTGGATTTCACTGGTCGTGCAGGACATCTCAGCCAACAGATGGCTGCTGAATGTGTCCGACGTGATGTCGAAACCTTTCAACAATTCTTCCGTTCGATGTTGCAACTTCGCTGGCTGGAGAAACAAGTTGCCCAGCTCAAAACATCGCCCCGGACTAAAGCAGGTGTCACGCAACTCTTACAGGATAATCCTAGTGGGGCTGAGTATCTGCAAATCATCTTAAAAATGCGGAACGATCCGCTCATCTCTGGTGCGCTGAATGCGGCTGCTCAACATGCAATTGATGCTATTCGAAAAGCAACGCTCCCCGAAGATCATGAGGATGATGCAGAAGAGTTGCAATGGCTTGATGAGATCATGGAATCTGCAATGACCGATATTGATCAACTGGTGCTCTTGCTCGAAGAAGGTCAACGACAAAAGATTCTTACCAATTACATTGGCTGGATTATGGGGACTGGAGGTATGAGCAAAGCCTATGGCCTTATTAGCGGCGTATCGCGCCAGCGACGCACCTGGCGATATGCACCAGGAAATGATTTATTGTCGCTGTTCGTTCAATTGGCAACAGCAAATGCCATTCCAAAAGGTCAAGGGGGTGGGATGCCACCGCAGGAAATCCGTCTTCAAGAGTTTTTGAGTTTTCTGGAAAAACGCTACGGAATTATCGTTGATCGACCTCCGCCAGGCATCAATGGTGCCGAATACAGTGCTGCCGCCCGCGATAATTTGCGCGCAATGTTGGGACGACTGCGCCAAATGGGTATTTTCACCGATCTTTCCGATGATTTCACGGTTCAACGTTTACGACCACCCTATGGCAACCTCGTTAGTAGTGGACAGGAGCGACGTTGATGAACCAGACAGCTCTAGAACTAATGGCAGATGCCATTTTGGCTCGCCTGATTAATACAGCCCCTGGTCATTGTGCACGGGTTGATTATTTTGAGCGCCAGCAAGCCATTGCACTCTGTGAGACGATGAAGCAAAGTGCCCAGGAGCGGAATATTGCATTCTATATTCTGGCCCCTGCAACCCAAAATTTTGCTGATCCTCGCTATATCAGCACTGATCAGGCGATTGAAATCCGCAATCGCAAGCGCCAGAGACTGTGTCTGTTCGTTCCATCAGATTTGGTTGATGCAGCGTTTAGTTCATTATCAAACTCGTTCGCTCCAATTGATGGCGGCACGATCTACCGTGAGGTCATCAAAACAATTTATGATGGGTTATCAACTGCAGCACAATATATGGTGCGTGCCATACAACGGACAGTCAAACCACCGCTGCGTCTATCACTGAATCGGCAATTAACCTTCTATGCCAAGGTGGCAGAACATGACAGTAATCAAGCACTAGATCGGGTAGGACTCGATTTGTGCGATGTTGGTCTCCTTTCAGACAATGGCGCAGATTGGATGAACCGCCTTGATCGAAATCGGACGGCAACTATTAAACTTGCCCTCCCACTGAGAATTCAAGCAAGTACGGTCGAGCGGGTTGATTCATTAGGGATTGATGCAAAAACGCGTACAGAATTGATCAAGTTTTTGCATGGGAAGCCCGTCAACGATGTCTCGACATGGTCGGCTTCCTTATATAAATATCCCGATATTACCCTGGATCGTTGGCAATTTCCGCAGGAAGACTCCAGTGATCTTGTGAGTGTCTCTATTGTCTCATTTGTGAATGCGCAGGGAGTAGTCGAGAAATCTTCCAACCTCAAACAGCCTGATGGTCCTGGTGGCCTGCTTTATGCGTCCTTTGGTGCAAAAGAAAGCATGACGGTGCGCTGGAAGTGCGAGCCGCCAAAGCCGCACCATCTGGTTCGTTGGCGCGTTGAAATCATGCCAACACACGGCTACACCCTCGATGAGGATACCGAACTCGATCTGCCAAGCCGCGATATTAGTGCGAGCCGTCGGAGCCTGAAACTTAGTCTCGATATCGATATAGCACCAGAAGATATTCCTGACTACCCGCTGTGTATTCGTGTTACACCGCTTGATAAAAGTGGCAATCCGGTCCGTCTTGGGGCTGAAGATACTCCAGAACACTCTGACCAGATTATTGCAACGAGTGAGGAGTTCTATCTTTCTAATGAGCCGACTCCACCGCCACCAATTACGTTAACGTCGACTCGGCGTACCACACCAACTATTGCCTTTGGTCGGATTGAAGCGTTGCTTGATTCTAAAGCAGGACAAGGATTACTTGAGCGTGAGCCACAATGGAATGTTACTCACACAAACTTTAGCCTCCGTGTGAGTGATCGTCGTTTGATTAATCTAAGCCTAAGTTCTGTCCTAGCTGAAATTGAACGTCGTTCCATTGCTCGACCAGGTGAAGCGCAGCGGTACATTGTTGCGCCCAAACAGATTACGTCCCTGATAAGTGATGATGTTGTAACTGAGGGGATTGAAAACCGAGGTGGCGATGGATGGGCGCGCTGGATGAAGGAACGTAAGAATTTCTTTGATGCACTTGTCCGTCAGAAACCACGCGATGTTGCTGCCGCCGCCGATTGGAAAGATCTTGCAGAAGCGGCCCGTCGGTATGGTGATGCCTATCAGCTTTTGCTCACTGAGTTAATTGAGCAAAGAGCTGTTACTGCCCTGCGCGAGATCCTGTGCGTTGATACGATCCATGTTCGTGTCCAGGGGCAACGAGGCTTAGAGGAATCGCTTGTGGTGCTTCCAATTCATCCCTTACGAGCTACGTGGATAGCATCCTATACGCAATTGCTTCGCCATTGGGAGGAGCGGTTGAGCCAAGCAGCACCCAAGGATCGCAAACTCCTGATTGACCTTGATCTGCTACGAGCTCTCGAACCAGCCAATGTTCCACCATTTTTATACCATCCTAAACGACCAGAAGCGGTATTAAGTGCGGGCAATCTCGGATTTTTTTATGGCGTGTATACGGCTGCACCATTCAGCAATATGGAAGGACGGCTTGCCGACTTGGGCCAGATGTTTGCTATTCAGCAGGTTGGATCATTGGCCACGAATGATATCCTCACGACCCAACTCGCACGGCATTTGAAAACTTTTCAAGAACTTCATCCCTATGTTGATGTTCTCTCACTTGCGCTTGTCCAAACCGAGAATAGCGCATGGGTCAGTGATGCATTGCTCACGTTGGCTACCGATTCTCCTGATGATGAGAACAATGACACCCCATCATTGCCAGCACTAAGTATGACCGCCTACGTTGAGCATCCGGAGCACGTGACTGCTATCAGTGGAATTGAACGTGTCCGTCAAATATTCAGTGATCGTGGTGCTCGGCGTGAAAGTGACCATCTCCATCCACTTGTTTCCAGTGCTATCGCTCCCTTGTCTACCATAGGCCGGGCTGATACCGATGAAGCACATGTGGCCATTATTGGTGATCTTGCGACCGCAGCGATTGGTCTTTCAGCAGCAACCACGAGCGCCTCAGGAATGCAGAGCCTTTCGGTCTATGGATTGATTGCGCGGCTTATCCCCGTGTTTACTCTAGTCCAGAATAAACTTCAGTGGACAAATATGTTGGCACTTCCTGATTCGCTTCCGCAAGAACATCCGGGAGCACCACGGTATGGAAAAACTCTCCTCGATCTCTACCGTGTAACTCAGCGTGCTGGTGGGATTATACTGGGAAACAATCCAGATAGCTGGCCCGCGATTACCTATACCATTGAGCCACATCAAGAGCAGATGATAAAGGATGTCCATTCCCATGCGCATTGGGTGGTGACGACTGATCGATTTTTTGCTCTTGATTACTACGACTCACCGCATGAACCAGCATTACAACAGCAATCACAAACCTACTTGCTTGATTATGCGCCGGAATTTGTCGATGGTATCGGACAGCGCATGTTTATTACAACCCGCTGGAGAGGTGAGATTGAATCATTGCTTGCCACAGCAATGGAAGAGCTGGGTTTTCATCACATTGATCGGAGTGTTGGGCATGTGCTGAATTATCTTAAAACCGTGTCTGGTCAGCTTGCCCTGCAGTTAACCCGCTCTGATACGAGCGCCGCAGCAGCAGTTGGAATGGGGATTGTGACCGCGTACCTCAAGCAACGCGGTGAACTTGAACAAGCCATCTTGATTCCAATTGATAGTGCGCCTCGCCTTGTGAGCCGCACCTTTGCAGAAGGAATCAAGAAAGGAGAGCGTCGTTGTGACATGCTCCTGCTATCACTCAAGCGCAACATCATTGATGCGACCTTTATTGAAGTCAAATGGCGGCGTGGTACCAGCTCATTCGATAGTTTAGCCAGCGAAATGGACGCACAGATGCGCACGACAGCGGAGAGTGTCCGTACGCGATACTTTTCAGTTGATCGAACAGGCAAAGATGCGGTTGATGAACGAGCGGATGGTGTCCTTCAGCGTGCGTATTTTGCCAATGTTGTCGTATTTTATATTAATCGTGCCTATCGGTATGGCTTGATTACCAGTGATGTGTATAAAACGCTGACGGATCATCTGCGTGGGATCGAGCGACCAACCTACGAATTTCGTCCAAAATGTCGTGGCTTTATTGTTACCTTAGAAAAAGGGCCGACATCAACGATGCTTGTTGGCGATACGGTCATCGACATTATTACCGCATCTGATCTTGCCGCATTTCCTAGCCAAACGTCCGAGTCTATCGGATCTGACTCTGAACTGCACATCAATATGCCTATTGTTTCAACATCATCAGGAACATTTGCACCCATTCAAGCTTCAATCGTCGATTCAAATGTCACACCACCAGAGGTTACCTCTCAATCTGTCAGTGTTGAAGCACATCAGCTTGGGTCTCCTCATGAGAATAGTCTCCCACCAATCCATGTGGGTCCTGAATCGATCGCTGAAACGACTGATGATTCATCGAGTCCACCAGTGAATCCATCTGCAGTGCAGCATCCTGCCGAAGAGGTGGAAATTACCCTCGGCGAATCTGCACGGGGTCCGGTGGTTTGGAAGCCGAGTGTCCGTGGTAGTCCTCACCTGTTCATCATTGGCATCCCTGGTCAAGGCAAGTCTGTTACGACGAACCATATTCTTGTTGAAATGGCGCGTCAGCATGTGCCCGCCCTGGTTCTTGATTTCCATGGTCAATTTGGTGATCCAATGAGCGTATTTGCGAGAACATCAGGAAGTCAGGTGGTGAATGCGGCACAAGGGCTGCCCTTCTCACCATTTGAAGTCATGGTTCAAAACGGGAAGAGTGATTGGAAACAAAATAGTGTGGCGCTCGCTGATATTTTCGCGTATGTTGTCGGTCTTGGCGGAATGCAAAAAGATCTGATCCAAAATGCGATTCAAGATGCGTATAAAGCACATGGGTACGCGAATGATACCCTGGAGATACGCACACTTCCTACCGTTGAGGAGGTGTTGAAGAATATTGAGCAGCGTGAGCAAAAACAAAAGGTGCGCAATGTGGCCGCCCGCTGTCGTCCACTGTTTGAACTAGATCTCTTCAATCCTGTAGAGAATGCAATCAGCCTGATGGACCAAATCAAACAAGGTCTTGTGATCGATCTGCATGATCTCATGTCGGAAACTCTCCAGTTAGCAGCTGGAGCCTTCGTGCTCCGAAAACTCTATCGAAACATGTTTACGTGGGGGCAAGCGAGCAATCTGCGACTTGCGATTGTACTCGATGAAGCCCATCGATTGGCCAAAGACGTGACACTACCAAAGCTGATGAAAGAAGGCCGCAAGTATGGAATTGCGGTTATTGTCGCCAGCCAGGGATTAAGCGATTTCCATACCGATGTTCTCGGTACCGCTGGTACAAAGATCATCTTTCGGATGAATTATCCTGAATCAAAAAAGATCGCGCCCTATGTCCAGCCGCGTAACCCACAAGAAGTTATGGCTCAGATTGAACAACTTACGGTCGGAACAGCACTCATTCAGACGCCAGATATGCAAAAAGGTATCGTTGCACACATGCAATCGTCGGAGCTATGATGCTATTTCGTTAATGGGGATTAATCCAGCTAGCCCCGAAAAGTTGTAGCAACCATGTGTGCTATTAAATGGGCTTGTTTAGCGGTCATGAATGGCTGGAATTATCCAATCTGCCCAGTCATACCCATCCCAAACGATGGTTCGTTCTCTGGAATGCGCAAAAAAAGGCTCTTTTGCACTTCTTTTGGTCAGGATCGGGCGTAAAAAAAGGGGGATTTCACGTGTCAGGATTTGGTCTCTTTAAACGAGCGTTTTTCTTAGCCAATTCCAGTACGAGCAGCGGGTCTTAACGAGCAAAAAGAAGGCTCAATACGAGCGAACGTTTGTTCAATGCAAGATTTCGGGGCTAGCTGGATTAATCCCTATAGGCATCAACCTTAATCGTGAGAGACGCTCCTATGGCATCATGGAATTGCTATACACCATGAATCCAAGGAGCGTCGATGTCGATCATACCGCAGGTTAGTCAGGCCATGCAATCCCTTCTGACCACCACCACCGAAACGGTTGCAGCAACGCTTGGCTATGTGAAGCGTCCCGACCGGGCAGCCTTCACCCCGAGCACGCTGGTGCAGACACTGGTCTATGGATGGTTGGCCAACCCGACGGCTAGTTTGGGACAATTGGCCCACATGGCGGCACGCGTGGGCGTTGATGTCTCGCCCCAAGCGATTGATCGGCGGTTTACGCTCGCCACCGCCACGCTGCTGCACCAGGTGCTGACCGCCACTCTGGGCTACGCCATGAGCGCTGATCCCGTCGCGGTGCCGATTCTTCAACGTTTCACCAGTGTCCGCATCCATGACAGCACCACGATTGGCCTCCCTGATGCGCTGGCAACGACCTACCGTGGGTGTGGCAACGATACGGCGCGTGGTACAGCGGGAATGAAATGCGGTGTCCAACTCGATCTCCTCACCGGGGCGATCTGCGGGATCGACCTTGCCGATGGACGGGCATCCGACCATGCCTTGCCAGTCCAACACGCCCCACTGCCGGCTGGGAGTCTGCGGCTGGCCGACCTCGGCTTCTACAACATGCGTGTTTTTCGTGAGCTTGCCGCCGCTGAGGTGTATTGGCTCTCGCGGGTCCAGAGTCACAGCCGGATTCGGCTGCCAGGCCAGAAAGAACAGTCGATCCTTGAGGTCGTGACGGGATTGGGCGACGTGGATGAGGGATGGCAACGATTCGCGACAAATTCGCCAGCTTGACAATAAAATGTATATTTTAGAAAAAGATGGTGTACGTAAGCTGTATTCCTAGATTGATGTACTACTGGAACAAGCACAGACACGCATTGTTGCCCATAGTGTCATTGCCGCCAGCTCGGCATTACAGCTCGCTGAATCCATCCATCCATGCGCCATCTTGTGCCGATACCCAAATATGCTATCACTACTCACAAAGTACCAATAGATGACTTCATACAATCCTAGGCCAAGAATCTGTTGGACTTCTGTATTTTGAGGGTTGATTAAATCATTAATAAGTTGCTCTCCTGGTTTACTCTTATGAAGTTTTTTGGTTGGAATACCGTTGTTACGAATAACATGTCGAAGAATATTCTCGAATTGTGGAATCATCACATGAATAGCACTTATAAAATCACCCTGAATATACCGGGCTATACCGACACGATAAATATCCCACGAATAGTTAGGATTTAACCCATATAATGTATTGTTTATACTTTGTTCGTTTAGATAACCCTCAGCTTGCCACGATTGAAATAATAGGGTAATACTTTCAACTATCTCGATTATCACCTGAATAATAAGTTGCTCCCGATTTCCAATCATACCCCGCATATTTCCGTTATTATCTTGTATTTGGCTAGGTAATCGACTAAGCAGGCCATTATACCGAAGCACACGTTCATCAATGAGATCAGAATGAATCGTAAATCGTTTATCCTGAATAAGTTTTGCAAATTTATCGGTTTTTTCTGCATATTCAGCAACTAATTCGTCAACCGATGGTAGAAAGCGCTGTGCATATTGCTGTTGCAAACTGCGCTGTAGGATGCCTTCTAGACTTTGAACAATATTTGATGGTTCGGGACTATGATTTTGTCTAGATTGATCACGAATACCTGCTATAGTACTTATCATTTGCAGCAAATGACCTGCTTCAGTATCATTCCCTAAGCGATCCTTAGAAATTTGTGCTGCCCTCCGCAGCCAAGATTCCGCATTTGGCCAATTTCCGCAATGAAATGATAATTGTGCGCCAAGAATAAGCGTTTGACACTGCTCTTGATCAAGACTTCGTCGTTCATTCTCAGTTTCAGCCAAATTACGCATAAAGTCTCTCGTGTTTAAGAGGAGCCAGAAATCCATCTCATGTGCAAATAACTTTGTTTGGATAGCACGCCTTAATCCCTGATCAAGTTGCTGGCGAATCTCTGGACTCGCATCTATCAGCCATTGATACGATTCCCTCACACTAAGAAGAAGATGAATTCCAAAATCGCTTGTAAAGAGATCAAAGGTTTGAAAGAAATCGTGTAAAGTTCTCCAGAGCGCTTTGGCGTGAAGCTCTTTATTAAAATCGGCATATATTGCAAAGGCTTCTTTATAGGCGTTTATTACTGCCATCCAGTCGGCGGGAGACTTCTGAAAGAAATCAAGAGATGATGAATCGGAACCTTCTAGGGAAGTATTTTGGAATGTCTTAATCTGTGACTCGCATAGTAACGCATGAGCCATACGGGCTTGATAATCTTTTTTAGATGCCATACTAAAATCCTTCCACATACCCAGCGGCTACATCTTCTGGTGGATTGGTGTAGCGCTGAATGTAGCGTTGCGAACGATGGCCAAGCCGTCGTTCGAGTTCATACGCATCGGCACCGGTTGTTTGTGCCAGCTGAAATGCAAAGGTATGGCGCAAGTCGTGCGGCCTGAGCGGCATAATATGGCGCTTCGGATCGCGCACATCGGCATCGTGCCACCGCCCAATCTGTTCAAGAATGAGATTAATTGCCCGTGGTGAGAGCCGACCATCGATAGCCCGAGCTGCCAGTTCGGCGGGACTCAGAAACAGCGCGATGGTGTGCTCTTCGCTATCGCGAGGTCGCTCGGTCGTGAGATACGTAGCCAACGCATGGCGAGCATCTGCTGAAAGAAACACGGATCGTTCGGTTTGCCCTTTCCCCTTAACACACACAATGCGTGCCCTACGAGCAAGCCGCAACAGTGTTGGATCGTGTGGTTCGACCTGATGAAGATTGAGATTGACGAGCTCTTCGCGCCGCAGTCCGGTTGATAAGAGGACAAAAATGATCGCTCGATCACGAAGTGGCCGTGCCGTGGCACGGAGCATTCCATCATGACGCTGATGATAAACAGGGAGTCGATCACAGAGATTTTTCAATGAACGCACCTGATCCGCATCAAGCGTTCGTGGTTCAAGGGGTGGGAGTGCAAGGGCATGAAGCCCTTTCGCAGGATCGCCCAGCGGAAAGACCTGGGGATACTTGGCATTAACCCACGTGGTGAATGTTGAGAGGGATGCAAGATGATTGTTGATCGTTGTTACCGCAAGCCCTGACGCTTTTAAGGACTGTTGCCATGCCACGACATCCCGTTGAACACACTGCGATAACCGATCATGGCCATAGCATGCGAGCAGGAATTGCTGAAAACGTGCTAAGTGCAGCGTTATCTTTTTTGTGCTGGCTGCTGATCGGATGGTGCGAACGACCATGGCAAGATAATACTCACCCCATAAGGTACAGCTATCCGAATCCGGTACGGTAAGCATCGTCATATTGGAGAAACCTTCTGTGAAGTGAATTTATTGGTTTAGCTATGATGATACGCCAAAAGATTGAGGGTAACTATAGCAGAAGATGGATGGAACCGCTACACAGAAGGGATATTCTGTGTAGCGGTTTAGCTTTTGATTCTCCGAGTTGATTTAGTTGGTTAAAGTAGTAAAAGAGCACTTTTGTTTCATGTTATGATGATGATTAGCTTTCTTCATACTGGTAATCCTTTCTCTGTTTGCCATAGTGGAGGTAACGCAATGAGGCTTTCCAAGATCCAAGTAACTAATTTCCGAAGCGTCGAAGACTCGGGCGAATTTGATGTTAGCCAAATACTCTGCTTAGTAGGTAAAAACGAGGCCGGTAAAACAGCAATCCTGCAAGCTTTAGCTGGACTCAATCCTCATCCGGCAACACCTATGGTGTTTGATGTTGAACGTGATTACCCACGTCGTTATCTCACCGAATATTCTACACGCCATAAAGATAAAGAGGCAGTAGTCATCACTACTCGATGGTTAATAACGCCGGAAGAACAGGCACTTATAAATCAAGAGTTTGGTGAAGACGTAATAAATGACAATAATGTTGTCACTATTATTCGACGCTATAAAGCAACTGATCCAGAGTGGACGTTACATATCAATTTCAAAAAAGCGATAGAAAACCTAATAGAAGACGAACGCCTTAGTGCTGCTGAGCGAAAAACACTTAGCGCTGCGGCTGATACAAACCAATTACGGGAGGCATTAGAAGAGATACCATCTCGGACAGCAAAACAAGAGAGCCTTTTGAATCGCATCAATAATTTCCCCTCGCACACGATATCTGGAAAAATAAGAGAAATACTGAAACTAAATTTTCCTCGATTTATGTACTTTTCTCATTATGATCGAATGGCGGGTCAGCTAAGGCTGGATACATTCAATGCACGTCAATCAGGAAACCAGAACCCAACTATAGATTCAGGCGAACAGGTATTTGTTGATTTTTTGGAGTATGCAGGTACATCAATCGATCAAATTAATGCTTCAACTACATTTGAGGGCCTGAATGCTCGCTGTGAGGCTGCATCGAATCGTATCACCGCACAGTTACTCGAATACTGGACTCAAAATCCTAACGTAGAAATTGAAGTGCGTGTTACCAAGGGTGAACCTCATGATAGACCTCCCTTTAATGAAGGTATTATTGCCCGTGCTCGTGTAAAGAATAATCTTCATAAAGTATCAGTACCATTTTCTGAACGAAGTGCAGGGTTTGTCTGGTTTTTCTCCTTTCTTGTGAAGTTCTCCCAAGTTCAGAGGGACGGTAATGCACTCATTCTTCTTCTTGATGAGCCAGGACTTACTCTCCATGGGAAAGCACAAGCAGATCTATTGCGCTATTTTTCAGAAAAACTAGCACCTGATCATCAAATTATTTTTTCAACACATTCACCTTTTATGGTTCCAGCTAATGACCTTCCCTCAGTCCGTATAGTGGAGGATCATATAACTTCTCCTCGACCAGGGCAGTGGGTTTCCCAAGGAACGAAAATAAGAGAAAATCCCCTCGTCACTGACCGTGATACATTATTTCCATTACAAGGGGCATTGGGATATGAGCTTACTCAAACACTTTTTGTCGGAAAACACACGTTATTAGTTGAGGGGCCAGGGGATATTCTCTTCTTGCAAGCTTGGTCATCGGCACTCCGTAAACGGAAAAAATCTGGTTTAGATAGCCGTTGGACGATTTGCCCAGCCGGAGGTATCGATAAAATCCAGCCTTTCGTTAGTTTGTTTTCCGGAGCGAAACTCAATATTGCTGTCATTACTGATTTTGCCAAGGGTGATAAGCGGAAGTTTGATAGTCTGCGCCAGAATAAAATCCTTGAGGACAATCGCCTACTTACCTTTGCCAGTCTGCTGGGCATGGATGAGGCAGATGTTGAGGATGTATTTTCTCCTACACTCTATATCTCTATCGTAAATCAGGCCTACGATCTGCCACCAGAACTACAGATTACGCTCAATCAAGTCAATGAAGCAGATTTGACCACAACCCGTTTGGTCAAAAAAATAGAAGCATGTTTTCGGGTCATGCCAGCCGATATACCCGAATTTAACCATTATTTGCCAGCAGAATGGCTGTTGAGCCATCCAGAAATCTTGGATAGTGATAATGAAGAAGTATTGGAAACATTGGAACGTGCCGAAACCATAATTTCTCCGATTAATAAACTCTTATAACTGTATTCAAGAAGTATAGGAATAGAGATATAGGTTCCCTGTTATTCGACATATCGTTGCTTTTATAGAATTCAATACTATACGTGTCAAACAATTCAAAAAATCACACCTTGCGGGGCATTATAGGGCAAGCAATCCCAGATAATGCCCAATTTTACGTCGTTTCCTGCTATACTCTGGATCAGCGCAAAACTGTAGAAATGGTTGTACGTTTACCCATCATGAAGAGAGCATCGCCATGACGCTGATTGAACAGAACACCATTTATCCCCGCCTGAAAGAAACGGTCACCGCACACGACCTCGCCCATGTCTATACGCCGACGGATGATGAACAGGCATGGGCTAGTGAAGAAACCGGAATGTCCGATGACGCTGCGACCTTGGGCTGTCTCATCCATCTTAAAACGTTTCAACGCTTGGGCTATTTTGTGGCAATTAAGACCATTCCGCAGCAGATTATCGCCCATATCGCCATGATGACTGGGCTGACTTCCGTGATCCCCTGGCTGGAAGCCTACCAGCGATCCGGAAGTCCGTCGCGACACTATGAGGCGATTCGGGCACTGCGTGGGGTTACCGCCTATCGTGAGGGGGGCGCACTCATTATCGAGCAGGCGGTTGCCGAGGCTGCATTGCATCACCAAGATCTCGCGGCATTGATTAATATTGCGATTGAAACCCTCATTGCGCGGCGCTATGAACTGCCAGGCTTTACGACCCTTGTCAAAATTGCTCGCCGCCAGCGCAAGACCGCCTATACAACGTGGTACACGCATATTGAAAACGGGGTATCGCCAGACCTCCGCAGCCAATTGGATGCGATCTTCGACGTTGATCCGATAACGCACCGGAGTGGATGGGATCGGCTAAAAGACCCCGCAGGCCAACCCACGCGCGGCAACCTGACGGCATTAACGGATCGCTTGGCGTACTTGGCCACGTTTGGCCCCGCCATCCAGCTTGCGCTCACGATGCCCGAGGCCAAACGCGACTTTTTTGCCGAGCAGGCCTGGTCATACAACCGTGCGGTGATGATCAATATGGCTGCCCGGAGGCGCTACACCATCCTCTGTACCTGGCTTCAACAGCTGCAAGGAACCCTCCTTGATGACCTGACCGAAAGCCTCATCAAGGTCTTACGGGGTGTCCAGCATACGGCAGAAGAAGCGCTTGATGACTATCGCAAACAGCATCAACACCGAACGGATACCCTCGTGCGTACGCTGCGGGATGTGGTGCGGTACTACCACGATGTCGCCGATCCAACGGAACGACTCACGGCGATCAATGCTGTACTCCAAGGACGTGACGAGCAGCTGCTCCAAGACTGTGATGCTCACTTGACCCATGCGGGGAATAATTGGGCACCATTTGCTTGGGCTGCCTATACTCCACACCGTGCGCAGATACTCCGAATTCTGCGGTTACTGCCAATTCATGCCCTCAGTAGCGATCGCCGCATCGAGCAGGCACTTGCTTTTGTCCTCACCCATGCGACTCACAAACGCATGTGGCTCTCCGTGATGAAAAAGGAATGGGTCAATCCCTTGCTCTATCAAGAAGTGCCTGATCTCGATTTGAGTTGGCTTCCTAGCGGTTGGTGGCGACTCGTGACCGATTTACCCACGCGGACATTTATGCCCCACGAGGTTCATCGCCAGCACTTTGAGGTCTGTGTGATGATGCAAGTCTTGTCCGCGTTGACCACGGGTGACCTATGTATTCGTGATGCCAATCGCTATGGAAATCCGCTTGCGCGGCTCTATTCGTGGGATGAGTATCATACTCGGATTGCTGCCTATGGCTCCGATGTCGCAATGCCGACCGATCCCGCGGCCTTTGTAACATCCCAGCGGCAGTGGTTGGAACAGCTTTGCGCAACGGTTGATGCGGGATTCCCCACCAATAATCAGATAGTGATGAAAAAAGAACGAATGAGCCTTCGTCGTCGCCGTCGTCCTCCACCACCAGCAGGTTTAGCCCCGATTGAGCGGGCAATTGGCGAGATGATGCCCCCGCGCAGTATTCTCCATGCCCTCTTAACCACCGATCACTGGATCAATTGGACGCGCTTTTTCGGGCCGATCTCTGGTCTTGAGGCGAAAATTGATGAACCGGCAGCAAAGTATGTTGCGACCACCTTTTGTTATGGCTGTCAAATTGGTCCAAGTGCGATGGCACGGGCGTTAGGAACCATGGATCGGCGACAACTTGCCCGTTTGGATCAAGTTCATATCACGGAATCAGCGCTTGATTTGGCAAGTCAGGCCATCATTCAAGCCTATCAGCGCTGCCCATTACCGAACCTGTGGGGATCAGACAAAAATGCCGCTGTCGATGGAACCAAATGGGAACTCTACCAACATAGTCTCCTTTCAGAACAGCATATTCGCTATGGTGGCTATGGAGGAATCGCCCTGTATTTGGTATCCAGCACCTACATTGCCCTCATGACCAATGTGGTGGCCTGCAGCATGTGGGAAGGCCATTATTTGCTCGACTTACTGGAGCAAAATACATCCGTCATGCAACCAACCACTATTCATAGTGATACCCAAGGACAAAATGAAGCGATCTTTGGGCTGGCCTGGCTGCGTGGCGTGGAGCTGTTACCGCGGATTCGTCACTGGCAACACCTCACGATGTATCGTCCTGATCGCGCTTCCCGCTACACCCATATTGATCGACTTTTTGGGACGCAGGCGATCAATTGGACATTGATTCAAACCCATTTACCCGATTTGTTACGCATTGCGCTCTCGATCCATGATGGTCGCATTCGTCCCTCCATGATTCTCCGCTTGCTCAGTTCTGGTAAAAGTCAATTGGCGCAAGCATGTCGCGAATTAGGGCGGGTTCGTCGAACGGGGATGCTCTTACGCTGTCTGCATGATGGAGACCTGCGCGGCCTGATTCATCGGGAAACGAATAAATGCGAACAGTTTAACAATTTTGTGAAGTGGGTTGGCTTTGGGAGCGCAGGGGTTATCCGTAAACATGATCGGCGGGAGCAACAAAAAACCATGAAGTATACGATGTTGGTGGCTAATGCGCTGATTCTCTATACAACCGTGAAGCTCTCAGATGGGTTTCGCCGATTGATTGCCCAAGGCCATACCATTGACCAACCCATTGTAACCACATTCAACCCATATAGGATCGAGCATTTGATGCGGCTTGGGGCGTATCAACTTGCGCTTGAAGAACCCGTCCAACCAGTGGATTATGATAGCCCGGTGATTAGTGGAGACCGAGGTTAATCACTGGATTAATGATATATTTAAACAATCCTTATAGGCTGAATACGATGTTGACGTGATCATAGGATTACTCTAAAGTTACTGAGCAAATGATACTGTACAGTGATAAACTTTTCAAGGAGATTAAAATGAGAACAGAGTTACTTTCCGAGTTTTATAGAAAATGTTCAGAAATCAATGCTGATGTGACACTTTCCTTATTTATTACCACTCAGTTTTACAAAGATAACATAAGCAATATTGATAATAATCCTGAATCTTTGTCTAGTGTGTTTTATAAGGATAATATATACAGTAAAAGCTTTAATATACGACTGAAAAATATACCTGATTTGGTTAGTGAAAATCTTATTTTTATTTCAAAAAGTTCATATATTCTTTTATGGACAGAGTTTGAGTTATATTTAAAAGATATGATTAAATTAATTGCAAGTATTACCGGGGAAAAACGAGATAAAAATGAAAGTGATCTTAATAATGTATTTATCGTTGCGAAAACCGATATTAATAATCACTTAAAAAGCTATGAGATTGATACTATCAATTATATTAGAAAAAGAAGAAATCAATTAACTCATAAGGGAGGTGGAATAAAAAAAGAATTATTAGACATTATTAAGAATAAAGGTAATGATATAAACAACTACTGGAGAGATATTGGATTACCAATGAATGCTCTGAATTTTAATGACCAACTTATAAATGGTATTGATGATCGCGAAGTTATCGATATTATTAGACTCTTACGTGCTCTCAGTGCCAAAATAGACCATAGTACCTTGACTGCAATCAAGAAGGAAGATATAATCAAATATGCGCTTGAAAGATTTAGGCATAATTTTGCAGAAAAAATGAAACATAAATCACGTGCTCGGATTGAAACTATGTTCTTAAATGCTTTGGCGAAAGGTTTTAATCTTACCAAAGATGATGTAGACCTATCTGCCATTACATTTTAAAGGAGCGTCGCTTAAGGGTAAAGCGCCCCCCTTGGAGAGGGCTCAGTATACTGAGCCCTCTCCAAGGGGGAGCTACACGGTTCGAGTCCTGTCGCTCCTCCCATAAACAAGAGAAAGACTGTTTACCAAAATTGGTAAACAGTCTTTTTTGCTGTGATAATTGATTCAAACCTTAAATTACCAACCGAATACCAGTGGTTGTAAATTATGTTAAGCTGGCGAATTTGTCGCGAATCGTTGCCATTCCTCTGGATCACTGGGAAGGGGCGGTGATGGTTGGCAAAGATCATCGCCTGCATGCACGGTTGTTGGTGCAACGGGTGCCGGATGCCGTGGCAGCGCAACGGTGTCAGCGGGTGAAAGACGAGGCACATGGCAAGCGCCGCCCGGTCTCCAAGGATGCTCTTGATCTGGCCGCATGGACGGTGGTCATTACCAACGCACCGGGAGACAAACTCAGTCTCGCCGAGGCGATGGTCCTGCTGAAAATCCGCTGGCAGATCGAACTGGTGTTCAAATTATGGAAGAGTCATGGCCATGTGGACGAGTGGCGGACCAAGAACCCAGCCCGCATTCTCTGCGAGATCTATGCCAAATTGATCGGACTGGTCTTTCAACAGTGGATTCTCGTGGCGAGTGCGTGGGATACGGCGGAGCGCAGCCTGTTCAAAGCGGCGCAGATTGTGATGACCTATGCCGGTGATTTGGCCAGTAGCCACGGGTGCCTTGACCGGTTAGGGCAGGTACTTGTTACACTCGCCAGCGTGATTGGGCGGTTGGCACGGGTAAATAAACGTCAGAAGCGGCCCTCAACGGCCCAACGGCTACGAGCGCTGACGACGGGGGGAGGCTAAGGTTGATGCCTATAGGCTAGCTGGATTAATCCCCATGTTGAAAATTGCTCCTGTAGATATCAACATGCATGTCGCTATAGCCTTTATTAATTATTGTTAATGCTAGTGCCGTTTTCTACCGAATGGACAGTCCCTGCCATCACATGATCCTCTTACTGGAAACTGTCAGGATAGCATTTAAGAGCGTCGCAGAAACGTGTCAAGAAATGGCAAAAAGAACCCTACTCTGACAATAATTGAAGGGAAATCTGACATCAAGATAGGGTATACTCCAGAATGACACCTTAAACGAACAATCTCCGTTTGTCACAAGCCACCAGGCGCTCATTACGCGGCTTTCCTGCCACCGTTGATGATAAAACCATTTATTATGTCAATAAAATTATGTCCACGCGATGATGCATCTGACACACTAGGCAAATCAGCCCTTGACGTTAAGAGAAATTAACGTAAATTTCTCCTTACTTTTAGCAACTTTAAAAAGCCTCTAAGTAAACCATCTTTCTTTCTTCCTGTCACCATTGTGTTTATTTGGTGAAGTTTCATTCGTCTTATTTGGGTAATTGAATGATTTTCCCCTAGGAGCTTTTCACTTTTCAATAACACTTGCTCATACAATACCTGCGCTTCTTTGTACAGACTTTGCCGTTGTAATATAGAAGCTAGATCATACATACTCTGTATTGTATCTGCATGATCATCTCCGAAGATCCTCTTATTAAGTAACACTATACGCTCATACAGACGTTGAGCTTTCGGAAATCGTTCTTGATATGCTATCATCCGTCCAAACAAAGATCTTGTTGCCATAGCATGTTTACCATACAACTTAAACTTGGCTGCAAGGTCACTCATTTGTTTCAAAGTATCTACATGATCTTCTCCTAATACTACCTCATAAATCGCTAGAGCCCGCTCGTATAACTCTAGCGCTTCATCATATCGGTTTTGCCTTTCCAAAACAAATGCGAGGTCTATTATACTAATTGCAGTACCTAAATGCTCATGTCCAAACGCTGCTTCATACATAGCTAATATCTGCTCACATAATGTACGTGCTTCGTCATTTAGTCCCTTTAATAGCAATACCGCTATTAGATTTTTCGCACTAAATATTGTATCTACATGGGTTATACCCAAAACAACTTTTTGCATATCCCATATTTGTTCATACAATTTCTGGGCTTCCTCATACAATCCCTGCTCCCTCATTGTAAAAGCCAATGAATACATACTTTGGATCACATCCAAATGATCTTCCCCCAATAGATCTTGCCTCACTGCCAAGGCTTGCTCACACAATACTTGGGCCGCAGGATATTGTCGTTGGGCTATCAACATAGATCCAAGATCAAGCATACTCGTCGCAGTACTCAAATGAACTTTTCCCAACACATGTTTCTTAATCTCTACTACCTGTTCCAAAAGCGTCGCTGCATCGGCATATCGTTTTTGCCATGCCAGTGAAATAGCTATATCGTTCATACTATTTGCCGTAAGTAAATGATTCTTCCCCAGTACACGCTTATAAATAACCAAGGCTCGTTCATACCACACCTGTGCTTCATGATACTGCTTTTGAAGCATCAGTATATATGCAACGAATCCGATACATTGGGCTGTATCCAGATGATCGTCACCCAACGCCTCTTCTACGATCTTCAATGACTGTTCACATAACAGTTGTGCTTTAGCATATTGTCCTTGATGGGTTATTGTTAAAGCGAGGCCACGGATTATCGCCGCAGTATCCAGATGATCGTCGCCCAACGCCTCCTCTACAATCTTCAATGACCTTTCAAATAATGTCTGTGCCTCGCCATATTTGCCTTGTCTTGAAAGCACCACAGCCAGATTTGATACACTTTTAGCAGTGACAAGATGTTCTGGTCCAAAAATCAATTCTTTCATCTTCAATGCTTGTTCGAGCAATACTTGTGCATCTTTATAGTCTTCTTGGGTAATTAGTATTCCGGCAAGATGATCCATACTTTCCAATGTATCGGGATGATCATCACCAAGACTCGCTTTTCTTACTGTCAACGCTCGTTCCAACAATTTCTGGGCATCCTTATACTGTCCTTCTTCTTCCAAGACTAAAGATAAATCATATGCCCCCCGCATCATATCAGGATAATCGAGATCTAATAACCGCTCTTTAGCAATCAGCACCCGTTTGAAAATTAACTGTACATCTTTATAACGCCCTTGCTTCTGTAGAATATGAGTCACGCGGCCTACACTCATAATCGTCTCTGGATGATCTTCTCCCAACAATGCTTCCCGAATCATAAGCGCCCGTTGATATAACATTCGTGCCTCGTTATAGAAGCCTTGCCTCTCGATCACAAATGCCAAATCATCTACGGTACTCATAGTATCCAAATGATCTTCCCCTAATATTGTTTCCCGAATTATCAATACCTGCTGGTATATTGTTTGTGCCTCTCTATAGAAACCTTGCTCTTTTAATACAAATGCCAAATTATTCATGCTCATGGATGTATTGAGATTTTCTGTTCCAAACATTCGTTCTTGCACTGACAACACATACTCATATAATCTCCGTGCCTCCCTATATACTCCTCGTAATCGATAGAAATAACCGAGACTATTCGCAAGACTTGTTGCCCGATCATCCTCTCGATTGAGGGCCCTCATTGTTACATATCGTAGATGAGGCTCTAACGAGAGCATATGTGTGGGAATATATAAGGCATTTTGTTGTAGAGCGTGTTGATGAATCCGATCTTCGATGAGTGCCAACATTTCTGGCGATCCCAATTTTGAGTGGACAATATGCGACAGTAAACGATGCAAGACCACCTTTTCAGCCCGCTCCAGCAACCCAATCTGCTGCAAGCGCCGCAGCGCATCGACCGTATCATGTCCATTAGTATTATTTGGAACGAATGTTCTAACAAGATCCAGTGGTATCGGAACCCCTGGTGCACACCATGCCATACCATCAAGTAAGCCCAAAGCCAAGGTATCTATCGCATCATTCGGATCAAGCTGATTAAAACTCAACATAAATGTTGCTTCAACACTATATTTATAACGTGTTGGTGAAGATACATATCCTTGCCCTTGAAGCGATTCGTGGACAACTGTTAACTCTGCAAGATATTGATTAATATCTTGATAGTTATATCGATTAAGGTAACTTCCCGCCAAATGCAACGCCAGTGGTAAATGTCCTAAATCCTTAGCAACCCCATCAGCCTCGTCATCAGTCAGCCGCGCACACAGTCGCTGCAACAACAACCGACTTTCTTCCTTCGAGAGCACCCCTAAACGAATCTGCGTCAGCGTTGGCCACTCATCGGATCGGGCTGTCACCAGCACTCGACAGCCACCTACGGTGGGCTTCCACTGTGCAAGAATCGATGGATCTTCACAGTTGTCGAAAATCAGTAAGCGTGGGATCGGGGATTGCCATGCGACCATAACCTGTTGAACCTGCTTGTCAAGCGACAAACCCGTGGTATTAATATTTAAACCAACCGCACATGCAGCAATCTGATTAGTCACTTGATCAGGATCGGCACAGTTCAACCAAAACACCCCGCCATGAAAATACTTTCCATAGCGATAGGCAAACTCGGTCACAAGGCTGGTTTTGCCAATCCCGCCAAGCCCTGTAGCGACTGCTGGAAAAACCACCGCTGGCTGGGCCGTGCCAATCGCCGCAGCCAATTGTTTCAGTTCGGCTTCACGCCCAACAAAATGGGGACTCGATTCAAATGGAATGCGTGAGGTTTGGGGGAGATCAGCACGTGGGGAAGGAACAGCATCAAGTGGGATAGCGGCAAGCGCGGCGAGCGCAGCAGGCAAGGGGTCAATCGATTTGGGTGATTCAATATGAATAGGCCCACTACTGGCCCCAATGACAACCCCTAGAATAGTGCCTCCATGGACATTTACTGTTCCATCATGTGCACTCGGCTGTTCCATTCCTATGCCTCCATTGCCACCCTATCAGTGAAGAATCTGAACACTGGACAAGCCTATCGCGGCTCGTTTCGCTGGTTTGTATTGATGATCGGTGCAGTATTCACGCCCGTCACGACCCCGGTAACGCTCCCACCCGTAATCGACACCGATCCCGTGATATTCGTTGTTGCAGGGGCAGTTGCTAGAAGAGATCGGAGTTCTGTCAATAACGAGGGGTTGGCTTCAATTAATTCGCGAACCGCACGACGCAATTGGTCTTGATTGCGACTCGGATTGCGCTCGAAGCTCATAAGATCCTGGCGCTGATCCTCAGTTCCCGTGGCAGCCGCGCGTTGCACCACGGCTAAGGCACGTTCGCCTGTGGCGGCTTCTGCTGGCGGGGCGGGGTGGGGAGCGTGTTTGGCCTCGGCGGTTGCAACAACACCGCGATAGGTCATATAGGCACTGACCAGGCTCACAATTCCGGTAATAACGGCATCCATATTCATACTCCTTGATATCGCATGCTCACTCGTTGGCTCGTGCATGCAGCAGCTTGCGTGGTAGAGAACCGTGAAGAACGACCGAATAGCCCACGCATCGCGAAGCTTGGGCGATCCTCACAGTACCCTTCAGCGAGGTCTCACTAGTATAGATGCAATCCATCCAAATTTCTGGCATATGTGGAAGAAAATCACCCGCATGGGGGAGCATAGAGAATTTATTTTATGTCAATACAAGAAGCAAACGGCCATCCCACCTTGCCAGCGTGCCCGTTTTCCCGTATCCTTCCCGCACCCGTGCACCGACCATGGGTATTCCTAGACGATTATTCGATAGAGGAGATCCATCGATGGCTGAATTAGCAACCCTACTTGACGCAGCATTACAGAAACGTGGCTGGGATGACCGCAGACTTGCCAAAGCCACTGGCCTCACCGAATCCATCATCTTAACTATCCGAAACGATCCGACCGCCCTGCCCGCACTCACCACCATCAATGCCTTGTCGATTGTCTTGGACATTCCCATGCGCGACCTCGTTACAGCCTGTGGGATTGACGTTGATGCCGCAACCCAGCTTGACGACACCGAGCGTGTGCAGCAGATGAGCACGGTCATCCCGGAAATCCAGTGGTTTCTTCCCCTCTTGACCCAACTTCCACGGGATGATCGACTCGCCATTCTCGCGCATGCCGAACGGAGAATCCACATGCACACATCCCAGTAACGACATTCCCATCAGCACATCCGTTCGCTGCACCGTTTCGGGGCGAGCTGGGTTTCCGCGCTCAGCAAGGCCGTCATTCAATACGGGGAGATCAACCAATGCTTGGCCTATCCATTATCCTTGACACCGAATTGCAGAAACGCGGCTGGCGACGCAGCACGCTCGCCGCAGAGTCAGGGGTCAGTGAGCCAACACTGTCGCGCATTATGAACGATGCCGCCTCCATCCCCGAACTCAAGACGATGGCGGCGCTGTCGAAGGCACTCGATCTTCCCCTGCGGCGCTTGCTGGAAGCCTGCGGTTTCGACCTTGATACCACAACGCCGCTCGATGACCTCAAGCGCGTCCAACTCCTCATGACGGCAGTTCCTGAGTTACATACCTTCCTTGCGCCGCTGGCCCAGCTATCACCCGCTGATCGGCAATCCGTGATCACGTTTGCCGAAATGCTCGCTCACAAACGCTCGACGACCAAACGGTGACTTCGGCGGGGAGCATACATAGGGATGCGGCACCGATTCGTGTTTTTTAGGGCCATTTGTCGATTCATATCTGCGAATACTGATGAGCGGATACCATGATGCGCCAATTTGGCCAATCGATAGCTGCTCATGCTCACCAAACGGGCAACAATCGATGTCTGCTCATCCTTTTTGATCGATCTTCGGTATGGATTAATGCTCATTTTTACGATTATGGACTATGGCCTTTAAAAACACGAATCGTTTCACTATCCCAAAAGAGCGGGATTATCAAACAAAGAAACTTCGTTTAATGCTATTGCGCCCGGCTCCGAGAACCATGGGTTTAGGCCCCGTAGTATACGATTGCGAGAGAGTAACCTATGACTACTATCACTGAAGAATTAGCCAATACACTATTTATCGAAACCCATGAGGTCGAGGATTTTATTCAGACCTTAAGCATTCATTTCAATCAACACGTAACGGCAAAAGAGGTACTCGCTTTCCTCGAATCCTATAAAAGTCCCAAAAAGAAAGGGAAAATCAATCTTGATCATGTTATTCAACATCTAGAACACGAATATATCCATAAATACACATCAGAAACCATTGCTACTACGAGTCAATTTCTCAGCAAAATCCAATCGTATATTATTCATAATTTCTCATTTACCGAAATTAAAAAAGTTTTACCATTTCTACTAGAAATAACCCCTGTTTCAGTAATAAATCAGGGTTATTTTGTCATGATATTAACGATGTTTAAAGAAGGATACGACGTAAAGTTATTCACTAACTTCATAAAGTTTATTAGAAATGACAGCAGATTACCATTGATGAAGAAACTATTTCAATCAAAAAAATTATATGAGTTGATATCTTCAAAATTAAGTAAACCGAATATAAATTATATATTAAATATTTTAGAAGTATTAGCCGACACACATATAGTTTACGACTTCAATGAAGTTGTAAATTTTTCCAGTTTTATTCAAAAAACAAAAGTAAAAATCCAAAAAAATGAAATCAAGAATTACTTTATGATATCAAACAAGATAAATATTCTCGGTTATTACTATAAATACAATTCCATCAATTCTATTAGTTTCAATAGAATCATCAATATATTATATAATTACATCCAATATCATACTTTCTTCAATGACATTGATAGTTATATTTTACTAGAATCATCATCACCATCAATGATTAATGAAATCATTCGCCATAACATCCACAATACGATGAAATTAATTGATATCTATTCTATCCACAAAAGAAATAAATTCGATAAACAAAAAACAATTAATTACATATTCATCTCTAATTTCATTTACAAAAACAAGGATATTATTGATACTAATCAAATAGATTGGAACAATATCCTATTCCTTTTAAAGAATATAGAAGGCTCTATAGAGAATGCCATCTATTTAATAGATAATTCTTTAGAGAAAATTTATATACTAAAAAATCCTAAACTTTATGAAAATACAATTCTTTTAACAAAGAATATCCATAAAGATAACTTATCAAAGATAATCAAGACAGAGAAATGGGCTGCATCAAAAAATATAAATGTATCCATTATTGATATAATTGATACATTTCTATCAAGTCAATCAACATTCAATACAAGCGATATCCAATCAAATCTTGCAAGAAAAAGTCTCAATAGCAATCAAAAAAAGTTTATTGTCATCAATACTCTTTATCAACAAAACACTCCTAACATCAACTTATTTTTATCAAGAATACATCTCTATCAATCACTCAGCGATTTCTGTAGGTATAGTTCTATAGAAATTCATACATATTTATATAACAAAAATATACACGATGAGTCTTTAAAGGATGCTATACATTTCTTGGAAAGAAGAAATAAACCGCAAACCTATATCTTTGAATTCATCCAATTAGTTTTAGAACTCAAGAAAATACAATCCCCTTTTAAAAATCCTGATCAATTAATCGATGATATTCTATTTAAAACAGGGATACGAACAAATGCACAAAAACTCTTAACCACGATAAAAAGCTATGATGTACGATTCCATGTACTGGAATACTGTTACATCTATACCTATATAAAAGAGGGGTTACCCAATATAGATGATATCCCTCAATTCATCCAGTCTATTAACCCTATGGAGTTCATTGACTTCCAACAACGATTAAGCTTTATCGCCAATCCCTCCATCAAAACGAGTGATGAATTAGCCCTCATGGTCAATTCGATTACGAATGATGTAGTACCACGAAGTTTCATGCATCATAGTTTCCAACCGATTAAACACGACATGTTGACCGATTTTATGACAAGTTACTGGAATACGGCGATTCATCATAACGCACAAATCCAAACAGTCATAAATCGTCTCTGGGACGATATCTGCTCAGAAAAAAGAATGTATGAGATTCCTTCGAATGGAAGAGCGGAGATTGAGGCTCCAGCGATATTAACGAAATATACCAATATTCTCTCATTTAAATTTATTCAGGAAGGGTTAGAATCTCCAAGCCTGTACGTCCTAGCCCTATTCCATAGCAATAATGATACGCCGCTTGCAGGTACCATTGTCGTCAATCGCGATGGATCAATCAAGGGATTTGTCGATCTCATCGATAACCGAACCTATTATTTTCTGGTGTATTACATGATCATTGCCACCTATCATGCCTTCGTCATTCCACAGCATAGAGAACAACACCATTCCACGCACCAAGAGCATTCTTCGCGTATGCAGTATGAAGGAACGACCATTCAACCGCGTTCATTACCACGAATTCGGCGACAATCCGGAGCGAGTCCCTTAAATGATTGGTATGAAGCTCAAGCGAAAGCGACGCATGCCGTGATCGGCCATGAACGGTATATCAGCAAAACGTTTCGGGCAGCACACATTAAATATCTTCAGGCCGAGAAAGCGGGCATCACGTTACGACCTGGCTATACATGGGTTGAGGGGCATTCACGCGGAGATGCGACAAGTATTCATGAGAATATTTATTTAGATGGTGATGATCTGCTTAAACCAACGCTCTTCAAAGCGCCAGATCATATGCACCACGATCTCGTGAAATACTTCAATCTTCGCTAATATGGATAGTATGTCCATTCAGCGAAAAGCGGCCCCAGCATTAAATATTCTTAATGGCGTAGCGTTCGGTAGCACGAATCGTGGGGTTGTGATGAATTTCTAAAGCGCGGGTTTCCGTCCACAAAATACGGATGACTAATTGACCGTTTTGAGGGGTTAAGCAAAAAGCGTTATGTTCAGTCTGCGGCTGACCGCACGAATGTTGGTTGGGGTGATCAAATTCCAGTATCTTACACAATAGTGGATTCAAGACAAATGCGCATGATTGATTATTCGGCTCATCAATTGTGTGGTTTTCAACAAGCACCCTTTTCGTGATACAGCAAACGGACGCTGTTTCCCCATCATCGCTTCTTGCACGCGAGTTGTCCCCCTGCGGGTGATGTTTGTGCCATCCATGCCAGAAATGCACGAGCAGTGTATCATTATAGAAGAACCCCACTTTAAACGCTGTGTGAGGAGTTGACCATGGATGTCCCCACACTCATTGCCATCGTCGCCGATGCCATTCTTGCCCACTGCCCGCAGTATGATCGCGCAAGTGTTATGGTAGCACTCGAATCGGTCTTTGCTGGCCATCCTGCGCTGCTGGATGGTAATTCCATTTCGATGCTCTTTGGCCAGAACAATGATTTTACCAATGCCACGGTGATGATTGGGGATGTGCATGCAGGCCACACGATTAACGTGCACCTTCCGCAGCCGATTGATCTGGCCCTCGCCGCACTCATTGCTCGTGCCTCGTCGCCAGCCAATGAAACGCAGGGAACGGTGAATGTCCATGGGAGCACGATTTCAGGGGTGGTAATCGGGGCGAATAGTGGGCCTATTCATATTGAATCCCCCAAGCCGATAGATCCGTTACCTGCTGCTCGTTATGCCCTTGCCGCACTTCCACTCGACCATGTGCCGCGACCCCGTTCGGATTTACCCCACGCCTCACGCTTGCCCTTTGAGGCCAGCCCGCACTTTGTCGGTCGTGAGGATGAATTGAAACAATTGGCGGCGGCGATTGGCACGGCCCAGCCAGCGGTCGTCATGCCAGCGGTGGCCACGGGCCTTGGTGGGATTGGTAAAACCAGCCTCGTGACGGAGTTTGCCTATCGCTATGGAGTCTATTTTCATGGCGGGGTGTTTTGGCTGAACTGTGCCGATCCTGATCAGGTGGCCAGTCAGGTTGCGGCCTGTGCGCTTGCTCTTGGCATCGACCCAAACGGAATGGCGCTCGATGAGCAGGTGCAGCGAGTTTTGCATGCCTGGCAATCGCCCATGCCCCGCTTACTCATTTTCGACAATTGCGAGGATTGGGCAATTCTTGACCAATGGAAACCCACGGTCGGTGGCTGTCGCGTGCTCGTGACGGCGCGGTCGGATCAGTGGCCAACGCTCACGCAGATTCGGTTAGGGTTGTTCTCGCCTGCCGAAAGTCGGGATTTGTTACAGCAACTCTGTGCGCGGTTGACCGATGCTGAGGCTGATGCGATTGCCGAGGATCTGGGGCATTTGCCGCTCGCGTTACATTTGGCGGGCAGCTATCTTAATACCTATTCCCATCACACGGTTGACCAATACCGCAAGGATTTAACCATTGCCCACCGCTCGCTTAAGGGACGAGGAGCCTTGCCCTCACCCACACGGCATGAACTCGATGTCGAAGCCACGTTTATGCTCAGTTTTAACCAGCTTGATCCGACGAATGCGCTTGATGCGCTAGCGTTGGGTATGCTCGATGGCGCGGCGTGGTGTGCGCCAGGCGTTCCGCTACCGCGTAATCTGGCGCTGGCATTGGTTCCTGATGGGACGGATGCTGATGATGCCGTTGATGCGTTGCGACGCTTGCAGCAACTGGGTTTACTGGATGGTGTGGATGCGGTGGTACTCCATCGCTTGTTGGCACAAGTCGTCCAAACACATTTAGGATCGTCCGAAACGCTGGCCATGGTGGAGGAGCGGATTCTGACAGAGGCAGTTTTTATTAATAATCGTGGGATACCAAGCCATATGCTGGCGCTTGAGCCGCATCTGCGCTATATCACCACACGGGCATTAGATCGCGGTGATGCCCTGACAGCCCGTCTCGCCAATAGCCTTGGGTATTTTGAAGACCTGCGGGGAGCCTATGCGGCGGCGCAGACATTGCTCGAACGGGCCTTGGCGGTGCATGAAGCGGTGTTGGGGGCCGATCATCCCGATACGGCAACGAGTGTCAACAATCTGGCGTTTGTCTTGTTAAATCAAGGGCGGTATGGCGAGGCGCAGCCCTTGTTGGAACGGGCCTTGGCTATCTATGAAGCAGTGCTGGGGGCCGAGCATCCTCATACGGCGACGAGTGTCAACAATCTGGCTTTGGTCTTGGCGAGGCAATGGCGGTATGCCGAGGCGCAGCCCTTGTATGAACGGGCCTTGGCGGTGCATGAAGCGGTGTTGGGGGCCGATCATCCCGCTACGGCGATGAGTCTGAACGGGCTGGCATTGGTCTTAGCGCAGCAAGGGCGGTATGCCGAGGCGCAGCCCTTGTATGAACGGGCCTTGGCGGTGCGAGAAGCGGTGTTGGGGGCCGAGCATCCTGATACGGCGATGAGTCTGAACGGGCTGGCTTCGGTCTTAGCGCAGCAAGGGCGGTATGCCGAGGCGCAGCCCTTGTATGAACGGGCCTTGGCGGTGCATGAAGCGGTGTTGGGGGCCGAGCATCCCGCTACGGCGATGAGTGTGAACAATCTGGCGTTTGTCTTGTTAAATCAAGGGCGGTATGGCGAGGCGCAGCCCTTGTTGGAACGGGCCTTGGCGGTGCATGAAGCAGTGCTGGGGGCCGAGCATCCTCATACGGCGACGAGTGTCAACAATCTGGCGATGGTCTTGGCGCAGCAAGGGCGGTATGGCGAGGCGCAGCCCTTGTATGAACGGGCCTTGGCTATCTATGAAGCGGTGTTGGGGGCGGAGCATCCCGCTACGGCGGCAAGTGTGAACGGGCTGGCTTCGGTCTTGGCGCAGCAAGGGCGGTATGGCGAGGCCCAGCCCTTGTTGGAACGAGCGTTGGCTATCTATGAAGCGGTGTTGGGGGCCGAGCATCCCGATACACAACAGGTGCGCCAAAATCTCGCTGTGGTACGAGCAGCCATGACGACAGACAATCAGTCGTAGAAGCGATGACTGTCAGCGCCGCTTTTTCTTTGCATGACCAATAGTCCGTAATCTATCCCGACGTTGTGCTGATTGCTCATCGGCCCATGCCTGTTGTGTCGCATCCCACCCATAGCGAAACGGAAACTGATCTGTATCCGGGGCCACGAACGACTGGTCTTCGATGCAGCGCTGCCAGCGCGTAGGGTGATCAATGATGATCGACTGGCGTTGGCATCGCAACCGAAGGTGCTCCCGAAAATCACGCGAGAGTGCTTGGAGTGCGGCATCGACACATGCTGCCCCAGCAGATGCGATCCGCTCTCCCTTAGCAGTTATAAGCACAAGCCATGTCAGGACATTCTTCTCATACTGCCGCACCACATAATAGACCATCCGTTGTTTCTTTCCCGTTGGAAAATACCAATCGA
>Ga0209460_1000387_pt1 | contig 42621 bp, 41 predicted proteins | sample EBPBio132013_DNA_FD_185868 | JGI IMG/M metagenome (GOLD analysis project Ga0209460, IMG submission 185868) | Wastewater treatment Type I Accumulibacter community from EBPR Bioreactor in Madison, WI, USA - Reactor 2_5/13/2013_ DNA (SPAdes)... | ecosystem: Engineered > Bioreactor > EBPR >... | reverse complement strand
AATACAGAGCAAATCCGGCTGGCTTTCCATCCCATTCCGCAATCACACATCCGAAAAAAGGCGATCCTGAAAATCCATCCCGCAGAATATCTGCTTCCGTTACGACGGCAGATTCCGGTTCTTTTTCATACTCAGCCAATTTTTTTATAAAGTAAACAATGAGGGCTGCATCATCAGAAGTGGCCGGGCGGAGAGTTAAAGACATGGTTAACCGTTATTTTAATTAGAGATTAATCTGATTTCGGCCTGTGGGTTTCAATCTGTTTGCCGATTTCTTTATATTCGAAATTATCGTTTTAAAGGATCAAAAACACAAATAATGCCATGAATTCACAGAAAAAGCTGTGATAATTTAATAAAAAGTGCAAATTGTGTTTTTACCGCAGTTTTAACCTACAGGAGAAAAAAATGAGCAAAACTATCGAATATCTCGGAACAGAAGCCGACTATTTGTTAAACCACGAATGTAAAACCATTCCAAAAAACACCATCCACCTACCAGGTAAGGATTTTGTTGACCGGGTTTTCATTCCTTCAGACCGCCCAATCAACGTTCTCAAAAACCTGAACTATCTCTACAATACCGGCCGTCTTCATGGCACCGGATATTTGTCAATTCTTCCGGTTGATCAGGGTATCGAACACTCTGCCGGCGCTTCCTTCGCCAAGAATCCTGTTTATTTCGATCCGGAAAATATCGTAAAACTTGCTATCGAAGGCGGTTGCAACGGTGTTGCTTCTACTCTTGGTGTTCTTGGAATGGTTGCCCGTAAATATGCACACAAAATTCCGTTCATCTTAAAGATCAACCACAATGAATTGCTGACCTACCCGAACATGGCTGATCAAACCTTGTTTGCCAACGTTCGTCAGGCTTTTGATATGGGCTGTGCTGCTATCGGTGCTACCATTTATTTCGGTTCAGAAGACAGCCGCCGTCAGATTCTTGAAGTTTCTGAAGCTTTCCAACTGGCTCACGAACTCGGAATGGGTACCATTCTGTGGTGCTACACCCGTAACGATGCTTTCAAAACCAAGGAAAAAGATTATCACGTTTCAGCTGACTTAACCGGTCAGGCTAACCACCTTGGCGTTACCATTCAAGCTGACATCATCAAGCAAAAGTTACCAGAAAACAACGGCGGTTATGCTGCCCTGAACATGGGTAATTCTTCTTATGGTAAGTTTGATAAGAGAATTTACACTGAACTTTCTACTGATCACCCAATTGATCTGACCCGTTATCAGGTAGCTAACTGCTACATGGGCCGCGCCGGACTGATCAACTCTGGTGGTGCATCAGGAAGCAATGACTTCCAGGAAGCTGTAAAAACTGCCGTTATCAACAAACGTGCAGGCGGTATGGGACTTATTTCCGGCCGTAAAGCTTTCCAACGTCCGATGAAAGAAGGAGCTTCACTGCTTCATGCAATTCAGGATGTTTATTTGGATAAGAAAATTACGATTGCCTGAGTTAACCTTCAGGTTTTGTATAAAAAAAAGTCCGTCAATTGACGGACTTTTTTTTTGTTCAATAATGAAGGGTGCCTTCTTTGTGAGCAGAAATTGCTTCCAATTGTCTCAATTACTTTTGAACCGGCAAATAATTCATTTGCCACATCATCATCCCGCCGGTCATGTTGTAAACAGTCGTCCAGCCATTCTGTGCAAGGTAATTTGAGACCCGTGAACTTCTTCCGCCAGACTGACAAACAACGGCAATCCGTTTGTTTTTTGGGATTTCGGTGAGACGTCCTTCGATTTCACTTAACGGAATGTTGACCGCCTGTGTGATTTTTCCGCTGAGAAGTTCGTACGGTTCCCGAACGTCAATAACCATCCAGGATGAATCATCCGTTTTCAGCTTGGCTTCAAGTTCAGCCGGTAAAATGTTAAATATGCCTTGTTCCAATTTTTCCTGTCCTCCTGATGCGCCGCATTGAATACGTGAAACTCCGCCCATGTCATCCAGTTTGAGTGGTGGGAAGAATCCGCTTGTAAATTCAACAAATTCGGCTTCTGTTTGTGGTTTATAAAATTCGTTTTCTGTTATTTCATCCTTCAGCAACCGTGATGCATTATGATCATAATCGTGAGCCGGACATAAAATCACATTCTCATCTGCCAGGGGTTTTAAAACCGAATGTAATGTTTTGAACATATCAGACGGACTTCCGCCGGGAAGATCAAGACGGCCGGTTTGCCCGATCATCAAAGAATCTCCGGTGAATAGGTACCGGTCTGAAAGAAATGAAATTGAGTTTAGTGTGTGGCCGGGCGTTTCGTAAAACGTCACAGTTTTTTCACCGTAGGTGAGTGTTTCACCGTGTCTCACGTATTTATCAACGTGAATTTTTACATTGAAGGAAAGAATATCTTCAATACCGAATTTTTTTCCGAGGTCGGTATCAAACTTTCTTTGTTCAACGGTTGCCTGTCCCATCACTACCTTGCAGCCCAGCGCATCACGAATGAGCCCGGCACCTGAAAAGTGATCGGCATGACTGTGAGTATCAATTACATAGTCAACTTTGTAGTTATTTTTTTTGATCAGTTTAACCAGTTCATCAACCCGTTCTTTAACCGGATCAACCAGAATGGCGTGTCCGGTTTTGGTGTCAACAAGCAGATAAGCCAGATTTCCTTCGTCGTTGAATGATTTTAAAAGCATATAGTTCCTTTTCATGATTTAGGGCAAAATGGAATTCAGAGTGTTTTGTAAACCAGAATCCCGCTGCCGTTGTTTCGTTTTTCTGGATTTTAGACGACGGGTTGGCAGCCGGGTGTCACCGAAGCAAATGTAGAATATTTTCCGTAACTTTGACATTTTGAAAATTCAACCCCATCAAACAGGATGACACATGCTTAAACTTACCGACGACCAGTTGGCGTTGGCAATAAAGCTCGATCCGGCAACCATTAGTCTGATTGTGAAAAAGACGACAGGTCCGTTGTACAATCTGATCTTTCAGATGGTGAGAAACCGTGAAGATGCCGAAGATGTTCTGCAGGAAACTTATATCAAAATGTACAACAATCTTTCCGGATTCCGGGGAGAAAGTTCTTTGCCAACCTGGCTTTACCGGGTTGCCACAAATGCTGCACTTGAAAAACTCAGGAAAATAAGTCCTGACCGGGGAATCCGGGATTTTCAGGATGAAGAATTTCAGGAAATCACCATCAATGACCGTCGTGCGCTGGATGAATTCAATCCGGAACGAATGATGATGAACGAAGAATTTAAAACGGTTTTAAATACATATTTACAGGAACTTCCTGAGAAAACCCGGCTTGTTTTTGTTCTGCGGGATCAGGAAAATCTGTCATTGGAAGAAATTGTTATGATCACCGGTGATTCAGACTGGTCGGTTAAAGGACGGCTTAAACGTGCCCGTTCGTTTCTGCGTGAAAAATTAGCCGGCTACCTGACCGAAGGGAAGGTGAATTATGAAGGGTAAAGATATTATCAGTCCGCAATGTAAAAAAATCGTTTACGAAATCTGTGAACGGATGGGGGAAGATATGACTTCACCGCATTGCAGGGAAATCATGCATCATATTGAAGACTGTCCGGAATGTAAAGCCTATTTGGAGAGCTTGAAGAAAACCGTTCACGTTTACCGGAAAACCCGGGAAGAGATTCCTGCCGGACTTGAAGAGCGAATGATGGAATTACTGAAACACGGACCGGGTCACGCAACGCCCTGAGGGCTGCAGGGAATTGAAATAATGACTTCAGTTCCTACATTTTCTTCGCTGATGATTTTAATGGTTCCCTGATGCAGGTCAACAATCCGTTTTGAAATGGTGAGACCCAATCCAGAACCACCGGTTGACCGTTGCCGGCTGTTATCAACCCGGTAGAAACGGTCAAAAAGTCTGCTGATTGCCTCCTTCGGAATCCCGATTCCCTGATCAATAATTCTGATTACCGAAAAGTCATTGCCTGACATTTCGGTGTAAACCTGAATACTTCCGCCCGGGTGTGAATATTTGATGGCATTGGTGAGCAGATTCTGTATCAGTTGTCTGAACAAACTGTCATTGATGAAAGCTTCAATCGTTTCCGTTTTATACGAAATCGTAAGGTTATTGGCATAAATCAGCGGAGCCAGATTATCCACTTCCTCCTGAATCATCACCCCGATATCCATTTTCCGGCGCTGCAGACTGCCATACGGTGGTTCTGATCTGGCCAGAAAAAGCAGACTTTTCACCGTATCCACCATCCGCTGAGATTCTTTTCTCATCTTCCGTAATGTTTCTTCGTACTCAGCCTGGGTTCTTGGCCGGCGTGTGGTTACATCAATATTCCCAATCATAGCCGTTAGTGGTGTGAGAAGTTCGTGGGATGCGTCAGAGGTAAAATCACTGATGCGGGTAAAACTGTTTCTGAGGCGATCTAGAAGTCCGTTCAGGGTTGAGGCAAGCTGCTGAACTTCAATCGTTTCGTTTTTATAATCGGGAAATCTCACATCCATACTTGGCGAATTGATTTGGGCAGCAAGAGCAAGAATGGCGTCGATGGGAGCAAGTGCCTTCCGGGCCAGATAATATCCCAGAATCACCGACATGATTAGTCCGAACGGAACTGAATAGAGCATCCAGTTTTGAAGCCAGGTTAAAAAGTTGGTGATTCTCTTTTCAAATGCGCCGATCTGAATCCATCCAAGAAAAGCACCCCCATCTTTGAACGGGCGGTAAAGAATATAGTAAGGCTGACCCTGATACTTGGTTTCAATGATGGTTTCGGCTGTTGTTGATGCCTGATCAGTCTTGACTTCAATGGCGTCAGAAGTGCGGCTGAGGTTACCCGACTGATGAAGAACTTTACCCTGATAATCAACAACCTGAACCATAACGGCATAATCTGAAAGCACGTTAAATTCGAGTTGCTGCCACGGAAAGTTATTTTTGACTGAAAATCCGCCCGAGTTCCAGGCGAGGGATTCTGAAAACTCTTCAGCTTTTTGGGATAGCTGAGATTGCATTTCATCGGTCACGGCCCATTTCACCACATAATAGTGAACAACGGCGAACCCAATAACCAGTACAGCCAGGAGAAAGGTGTACCAGAGTGTCAGTTTGAGTCTGAGGCTCATGCCCGGGGGCCTGGCTTAGTCTTCTTCACGTTCACGAAGCACATAGCCCATTCCTCTTACTGTCTGAATGAGTTGTTTCGCTTGATCTAACGTCTGGAGCTTTTGCCTGAGGTAGGTGACGTAAACGTCAATAAAGTTGGTATTGGTTTCGAAGTTGATATTCCAAACGGCAAGGGCGATATCAGCACGGGAAAGTACCCGTTCAGGGTTGCGCATGAAATATTCGAGAAGAGAAAATTCTTTTGCAGTCAGATGAAGCAGTTTTTCGCCACGAACAACTGATTTCCGTTTGAGATCCATTGAAATATCTGAAAAAGTCAGAACTTCACTTGTTGCCGAAGGTGACATCCGGCGGGTTAATGCTTTGATCCGGGCAATCAGCTCTTCAAAGGCAAACGGTTTGGTCAGATAATCATCGGCACCAGAATCAAGACCTTCAACCCGGTTTTCGACCGAATTCATTGCCGTCAGCATGATAATAGGAGTCAGAATGCCATTGGTTCTGAGATTTTTGCAGACTTCAAGTCCGCTTTTTTCTGGCAGACGCCAATCCAGAATAATACAGTCAAAGGACGGTTCCAGGCCCAGACGTTCACCTGAGGCACCATCACCCACAACCGTTACATCGAAACCTTCTTCGATCAACCCCTTTTCAATAAATTCTCTTACCGATGCTTCATCTTCGACCACGAGAATTTTCATGTCAGTTTCCTTTGGCTAGCTCTGGTGTTGTTTGGCGTTAAGTGTTTCGTTTCAAACACGTTAAGACCCACAAATAGAATGGATTTACATTAAAAATTCAAGTCCCGTGCCGGAATTCTGCTTTTTAAATTACAAGTTTATTAGGATTTTTGTGAACACTGAACAACTTTCGGTAAAATATCATCGTCATTCTTTGGTTTACAGTGAAATTTGCTTCCGGTTTTCTACCTTTGTTAAATGTTTTATCCAGCTGCCGTCAACCAGTCGGCGCAGTGGCAAGTGCAGCGCCCTGCTAAAAAATGTCAGTGTCTGCCCTATTGAATTTTCACCGTTGTCATCCCGGACTTGATCCGGGATCCATGTTTTTTATACTGGATGCTGAATCAAGTTCAGCATGACAGCAAAGCGCTCCAAGTGGCGGGATTTTAAATTTGAATTTTGGTAACTAATTATATGCTCACTCTCGACTCTCTTTACAACTTACCCAAAGCTGAACTTCATCTTCATCTTGAAGGTGCCATCCCGCTGCCCTTTCTTGCCAGCCTGATCAACCGAAACTCCCCTGATCAAACCGTCACTCCTGCCGAACTTGAATCAGGTTATGTTTTCAGGAATTTCGGTGAATTTGTGAGCAAGTGGATGTGGACGGTAGGTCAGTTTCAGTCGGAAACTGATTTCTGTGAACTCGTCAGGGCAGTGGCCGGCAATCTGGCAAAGCAGAATATCGTTCACGCCGAACTATTTTTCTCGCCATTTGACTACCCGCCGGGCGGACTCAAAGCTGAACGGATCACCGAAGAAGTGATTAAAGGCGCAGAACTTGCGATGAAGGAAACCGGGATTTCTGTTCTCTTTTTTGCGGATATCGTCAGAAATCACGGACACGAAACGGCAGTAACCCGGGTTGAAAGGTTGATTCCGTTCAGGAATTCCATTTTTATTGGAATCGGACTTGGCGGAAGTGAAACAGGATACCCGAACGAAGGCTTCATTCCGGCATTTGACCGGGCAAGGGAAGCCGGATTCCGGGTGGTTGCCCATTCCGGGGAAACCCAGGGTGCCGACTATGTGGAATCTGCCATAAACGGACTCAAAGCCGAACGGATTGGCCACGGTGTTCGGTGCCTTGAAGATCTTGATGTTGTTAAACTATTGAAGAATAAACAGATACCGCTTGAGGTTTGTCCGGTTTCGAACCTGAAAACCGGTGTGATTTCATCCATTAAAGATCACCCAATCCGTCAGCTTGTTGACGCCGGACTTCTGGTTACGCTGAACTCAGACGACCCGACCTATTTTTCAACTAATCTGAACAATGAAATCAGGGTTATGCATGAAGAACTTGGGTTTTCTCCTGAAGAAATTCTTGAACTCCTGAAAAACAATTTCAAAGCCAGCTTTTTACCTGAAAAAGAAAAGGAAAAATGGTTATCGGTGATAGGTCGCAAGTGATCGGTGGTAAGTAAAACCGCCTTTTTTGAAACTCTCGTTCAAATCATTTACTTTGTCCCCTTTCACTTACCACTGACCACCTATCACTTGTCACTTACCTGAGGATTTCATGTTTCTGCTTTCCCTTCTTGTTTTGCTCTCCGGAAACGATCAAATCAAAACTCCAGCTGGTTACGATGCTAAACTTTATCAGCAGGCTTACGCTTTATGTCAGTCTGCCATCATTATTGATGGTCATGTGGATACACCCTCTATTTTAGACGAAAACAGAAGTATTGATATTGCTGACGGTACTTCAAAGGGAGAATTTGATTTCAAACGGGGAAAAGCCGGGGGACTTGATGCCCCGTTCATGTCAATTTATCTAGATGCTGAGTATCAGCTTAAACCCGGCGCTTCAAAGGGTCACGCAGAACAGCTTATCAGTATGATGGACAGTGTGATAAGCGCAAACCCAGATCAGTTTGCACATGCTTTTTCAACGGATGACATCCGCAGAAATGCTGAAAAGGGACTGATATCTCTTCCTTACGGGATGGAAAATGGTTCCGGAATCGAATCTGACCTTTCTAATGTCGGGTACTTTTACAACAAAGGAATCCGGTACATTACCCTTACGCACGGAAAAAAAAACAAAATCGGTGATTCCTCCTACGATAAAGATAAAAGCTGGAACGGAATCAGTCCCTTTGGGAAACAGGTTATTGCTGAGATGAACAAAGCCGGCATTATCGTGGATATTGCCCACGTTTCTGACTCCGCCTTTTACCAGGCTATCCGGTTTTCTTCAACGCCGCCGGTTGCAACCCATTCCTCCTGCCGTCATTTCACTCCTGGTTTTGAACGAAATGTGTCTGATGACATGCTCAAAGCGCTTGCTGCAAAGGGCGGAGTTCTGATGATCAATTTTGGTTCGTATTTTCTGACGGAATCCGGAAATCAATACGGAGAAAAACGGGCTGATGCCCTTGATTTGTGGATGAAAGAAAATGGAATCACAAGCCGGGATGATCAGCGATACAGAACAGAACGTGAAAGATGGACGAAAGCAAATCCGTACCCGTTTGCAACCATTCAGGATGTAGTCAACCACATCGACCGGGCCGTGCAGGTTGGCGGAATTGATCACGTTGGAATCGGTTCTGACTATGACGGTGTAGGTGATTCCCTTCCGGCAGGACTCAAATCAACGGCCGACTATCCGAAACTGGTTTACTTCCTTCTGAAGAAAGGATATTCAGAAGAAAATATAAAGAAAATTCTTGGGGAAAATTTCCTCAGGGTTTGGAAGCAAGTTGAAAAAATGGCTCAGAATTCACTCTGAGGGTGATATTTAAATGAAAAAACGAATCGAAAAACGGATTGCCAACATTCTGAAGCGAAACCGGCCACTTCCCGGAGCTTCACCGGGTGTTTTTCAAGTTTCAGAACATTCACCTGAAACACTGGTTAAAATGGTCAGGTATTCACCTGAATCCATCAAAGAAACGACTCTTTCATCCCCGGCAGATGTTGCCGGTGTTCTGAAAGAGCTTAAAAAATCACCCAAAGAAAGAATCTGGATTGATATCTGCGGTTACAAAAACCGGGATCTGGTTTCCGGGATTTTCACCGCACTTGAAATTCACCCACTGGCCATTTCTGATATTTTCAACAGTCCGCAACGGCCGAAATGTGATGATTACGAACATTATCTTTTAATCATCGCCCACACTATATCAGAAAAGACAGAAATCAACCGTCAGCCGGTCATCACCCAGGTTGGCATCATTCTTCACGGACAGCTTGTGATATCGGTCAGAGAGCAAGGCCCGGCTTTGCTTGACCCGGTTCTGGAGCGGCTGCATATTGGTCGCGGACTGATGAGGACTGCCGGTGTGTTTTATCTGGCCTACGCCATTCTGGATTCACTCGTTGACCGGTATTACCCGATCATGGATCAGTATATGGATATGATGATGCTTCTCGAAACCGAAGCCATCAAAAGAAGTTCTGTTACCCAGCTAAATCATATTCATACCCTGAAAGCTGAACTGATTTATATGCGACGGTTTATTCTTCCCCTGAAAGATGTGGTGAATACCCTGATCCGGAATGATCATCATCTATTTTCGCCGGAAGTGAAGATTTATCTGCGGGATACGCATGATCACATGCTCGAAATAACCGACATGATGGATACGCTCAGAGAACTTTCAACGTCAGTCATGGATCTGACGACTTCATCCATCAGCAACAATATGAATGATGTCATGAAAGTGCTGACGGTCATCACCTCTATTTTTACGCCACTCATGTTTATTGTGGGTCTGTACGGGATGAACTTCAGTCAGAACAAGCCTGAAGCAAACCCGGCAAATCCGTGGAATATGCCCGAACTTTATTCCCCGTACGGTTACCCTGTTGTTCTGGGAATCATGGGCGTTCTGATTGCCCTCATGCTTGGCGCCTTCTGGTGGCGCGGCTGGTTGGGAAACCGAAAATCCTGATCAGAAGACAAAATTCAGCGACACGTTGTTGGTTAATCCCCTCAGGTTCAGATTATAGGCCTTTGTAAGCGGTACAAAGTAACCCAGCCGGGCATCCAGAACCACATACTGATTTTTAAAAATTTCGAGTCCGATATGCGGAGTAATGAAACCGATTTCGAGTTTTTTTGATTTGGAGGTCATAAATCCACCGCCAAATACCATTCCGCTATAAAGATTAAACCACTGATTTTGTCCACGTCCAAAATATCTTGAGTAAAAATCAACGCCATAGCCGTACATGAGTATATCCCGGATGCCTGTTGAATCATCTGCGGCAATATCATAGGCTTTCAACACGGAAAGGGTGATATAACTTTTTCCCCTGGTGAACATATACCGGATTCCCGCACCATTATACCATCCGGCAGACAGGTTTGATTTAGGATTATCAATCCGTAAAACCACACTTTCTACACCCGGCATATTAATAAATTCAGGCCACCCGCTATCCATGGGTTCTGAATGCTGTTCATCCAGAGAAACCTGAACAATAAAATTGCGGGTCTGTTGTTCTTTATTCAAAATCAGCTTTTCGGTATCAAAAATCCGCTGGTCAAAATCACGAAGCTTATTCCAGAAATTTTCATACGCCGTTTTATTCATCTCCTTGTTAATCGTCTGAAATTCAAGCTGGAAAATATCCCGCTGCTTTTTCAGATAATTCAGTTCCATCACCAGACTTTCATATTCTTTTTGATTGTCAGTGGTCGTAATCAGGTTTTTCCTGACAGAACCCAACGCCGGCAGGGCAGTCCTGAAAAAATCAAAGGCTGAATGATCAACCCGTAAAGTCATACTTAACGATTTTGAATTGGAAAAAGACGAGTTCCGTGATGATTCATCTACAATTGCTTTTTGCGCAACAATGAGGTCATTCAGCTTTGCCTCAGCTTCGGGTAAATTCATAATTTCCAGGCTGATATCCATTTTCTGGCTGAGAAATGATTTCTCAGGTTGGGCGGAAGCAGAAAGTGCGAAAAATAGAACAAACAGAACCAATTTTGATTTCATAACATCCTCAGGAAAATAATGTCTTAATATCGGTATTATTTTGAAAAGTTGATGTGCCGGATTTTACACATCAGGAGAATTTTTTAAATGATCAACTATTTTCTTTTTCAGCAGAAATCACTGCATAAGGAATGGTTAGTGTCACCTCACCACCTGATGCGGCAAGGCGATTAAACCGGTTTTCAAGCTCATTAAAAACCTGCTGGCGGTAAGGTTCAGGAACAACCGACATCCATCCCTCAAGAAATGCCATCCGGATGAAATAATGGGAGAAAAGTGCGGTCCCTGAGGCGAACCGGTATTGAAACCGGTCGTAAGTTACCTGAATATTGGTGAAACCAGTATCAGAAAGAAGCCGTTTATATTCAGAAACGGGTAACCGCTTTGATGCGATTTGTTTTTGGATGGCATCGGGTTCAGCCGGGACTGAAAAATCATAGAGTACCAACTTAAGGGCGGTATAGAACTCTGCCATCGATGCTTCAAGGTTGAAAGTAAAAACGAGTTTCGCTCCCGGCTTTGATACCCGGCAACATTCCTGAAGAGAAAGCTCCAGATCTGTTACGTTATTGAGTCCGTTATTGCTTACAATCAAGTCAATGGAGTTGTCAATCAAGGGAATGGATTCAGAAACCCCGTTAAGCAAAGTCACATTCTGAATGCCGTAAGCCACCAGTTTTTTGATTAACCGGTTTTGTGCTGCGGTCCAGGGATCCAAACCATAAACATGTGAGGTGGGACCCAGTCTCATTGCCAGTTCGGTTAGCGGGAAACCTGTTCCGCAGCCAATATCGAGGGCTTTCATGCCAGATTTCAGTGTTACCTGATCGAGAAGTTTGAGTCCGAACGGTGCAGACCAGAACGGAAGTTCATCGAAAGCGCTCAGCAGTTCCGGGTTGTTGATGTCGTAATGAAGCTGAAGATTGACCATTTTTAAAATTCCGGTTACAAGTGACTGGGGACGGGTAACAGGCGTAAGGCATAAGGCGTAAGAAAAAAACAATTTAATCTTTGTAGAACCTTAAACCCAGATTATCCGCCCACTTTTCGGGATATCCTGAAAAATAGTTTCCCCATAATTTTTTATGTTTTTTGTAGTAATATCTTCCATACAAATTTCGGGAAACAGAAGGAATCCCCACCACAATCAGAAAAAACGGACCTAAAATCCGGCTTTGAACTGAATGTCCGAATTCGTGATGCTTTACTGTTGGTGATGCAGATCCGTTCATCGGAGTCGAAGTTGACCAGAAAACATACGAACCGAGGGTTGCTGAAAAACCTGGTACCTGGTAAAACCGTCTCATTTGCCTTTTCTCTTTTGCAGAAAACTGCTTCCTGACTAAAAGCATGGTAACAAGTCCCGCCAGGTTTTGGGGTAATTCCCAGATAAAAAAGAGAGTTGAAAGCAATAGGGTCATAATTTATAGTCTTTTGAAATAATTTAAATCAGAAAGAGATTTTTAAAAAAAAGTATTCCCGAAGTTATCCGCGTGATCTGCGGGAAAAGACCCTTGATTTTGTGGACTTTACCCGAAAAGTCTGATCGGTAAAAAGCGAAGGTAATCCCTAAAATTGGCATCCAGAGTAAAAACCAAAAGATCCAGACGAACTGAAACCGAACAAATTAAAAAATCAGTGTGTGAACCCTGAATTCCATTTTTTCTGCATTCGTTTGAAAACTGTGCAGCACGTTCATAATCTTCAGTCATGATTTCGATATCACTGAAAGCTGAAAGTCGTTCTTTTACAATCTGTAAATTGATGGGATCTGAAATTCCTGAGAGAATCTCCTGACGAACCGGACCGATTATTTCCACACGAAGATCTCTGATCAGTTCAGAAAGAATCGAAACCGCTTTAAGGTCACCCGGTTCAGTTGCCTGTTTTCTCAGAGCAAGTAACCAAACGGAAGTATCAACCAAAACCTTCACGGCCGGGTTCTCAACTGATCGTATTCGTAGTCAGAAGAATACTCAATAGTTCCAAAAGCGGAAATCACATCTTCCATTTTACGCCGTTGAATAAATTCCCGAAGTGCTTGGTTCACGGTTTCTTTTTTTGTTTTTAATTTACCCAGCTCAAGCGCTTGCTTCAAAAGATCAGTGTCAATTCCAAGATTTGTTGCCATTTTTACCTCTGCAACAAAGCTACACAAGGTATTGTGTAAAAACAAGTGTGATAAGTTTAACGATTTTGTGTGAATCTGACTGTTATTCTATAAAAATTGGAATTAAACAAAGGAAAAGATGTCATCCCTGAAGTTTTCTTCGTCATCTGCGCCATCAGTGGGAAAATGCCTTTAAATCTTGAATTCGTAATAACTCGTCCGGCAAAGGTCAGTATCATGCTTTTCTTCGTAATTCCCTTTCCACTTTTTCGCTGAAATAACCGACAAAGCTTCAATGAGAATTTCAATTTCTTCTTTAGTGTTGTAGAGCCCGATCGTGGCTCTGATGGCACCGGGAATGGCAGCATTTTCACCTTTGACAAGCTTGTCTCTCAAAATAGCAGATTCTTCTGGTGACACATTCAGCAACCGGTGCAATAATGGATGGGCACAGAAACAACCGTTCCGGGTCGCAATCGCATATTCGTAGTTCAGAATGGTGGCGGCCAGTTCGTGGTAAACACCTTCGGTGGTAAACGTGAGAACTCCTGATTTTTTATCTGCGGATTTCGGACCATAAAGCGTTAATCCGGGAATTTTGATCAGTTTTTGAATGGTGAAATCAGTGAGTTCTCTTTCGTGTTCCCTTACATTATTCATTCCGATTTCACTCAGATAATTGATAGCCGCACCAACGGCAATCGCACCGGCAATATTCGGTGTTCCACCCTGATGACGATCTGGTGATTTATCGAAAAAAACGTCCTCGGCTGTCACGTATTTGACGGTTCCACCACCAGGCATGTATGGCGGCGCGGCATCAAACAATTTACGTGGACCAAAAAGAAAACCTGATCCCATCGGTGCGTAAGCTTTATGTCCGGCAGCAGCTAAAAAATCAATATGTTCAGGGTGGTCGTTGGGTTTCACATCGATGGAAGCGTGAGCCAGAAGCTGGGCAGCATCAACCAGAATATAGGCACCATATTCGTGAGCCAGGCGTGCAATTTTATGAATATCAGGAAAATACCCCGTCACATTTGAACATCCGGTAACGGCGACCAGTTTGACGTGATAATTTTTCAGTTTCCGTTCAAGATCTGCATAATCCAACGTTCCGTCTTCATCCAGCACATCAACATGAACCACTTTTCCGCGGGCACGGTGCGGAAGATCATTTGAGTGATGCTCCATCAGGGTGGTTAAGGTAATCCCCGAAAGCTGTTCAACCATGTGACCGGCCATGTCAAGTGCCATGGTTGTGTTTTGGGTGTACATGATGCAGTTTTCTGCCGGGTCACCTTTAATGAAATCCAGAATGATTTCTGAAACGTGGTCGAAAAGTTCAGTTGACACAATACTCAGATGGTGATGCCCACGATGTACGTTTGCATAATATCCGTTCAGGAATTTCTGATATTTTTCAATGACTGGAAGGGGTGCATGGGTCGACGCACCGTGGTCCATATAAATCAGATTTCGTTCTTTTTCACTCCCGATGACCGGGAATTTGAGATTGGTTACCGGAAAGTCATTCCGGATTTTTTGTGTATCAAACATCAGCGCAGTCCGGGGTTAAATAAAAGATCGTCCATGGTAAGTTGAATAAAATCAAGTATTTCTTTCGAAGGAAGATCAGGTTCTGATTTTTTTAGGATTTGTTCCAGTTTTTTACGGTAACGCCCGGTTAATCCGGGTTTCAAAGCCTGATCAACATGAAAGAGATTCCAGTAAAAAATGGCAAAGTTTTCGAGCAGCCGAAATGAATTTTCGTTTTTAATTCCCGACTCTCCGCAGAGTTGAAGGGTAAAAGCATGAAGCGGAAAGGAAGGGGCATAACTGAGGTTGAGCCCGATTTTCATCCGGTAACGAAATGAGGGTATCCTGATTCTAAAATTAATCTCGTCAATGAACCCGGTTTCATACATCACCTGATAAAATATTTTATTCAGGATCAGAATGGCTTCATTTCCGTCATAACCCGGCATTGTATAAGTATTTCCTTTAACCAGTTTTTCATGGTAAAGCCTGATTTCATTAATTTGCTCATCACTCAGTGAGGCACCGATGATCACCAGCGTTTGAAAAACTTCTGAAATCCAAAAATATTCAGCAGAATCGGTATCAATTGCAGATTCATCTTCGGTTTGAGCCGGAAGGTCAATCCGGTAATAGGGCGCAATCTGAAGAACAAAATCTTGAAGTGCCCTGATGTAAGTCTGGAAATGGGTTTCCTGAAGCTTTACAATAAGTCCCTGCTCCATGGTCGGATTCAAAGGGAGGTCAAGATGTTTCAATTCAAGAGGCCTTGACCGGCGTTTTACCGGGCGGTGTACTTTCATGCGGTTTCTTCGGTTTGGTCTGACCGTGAAGATACAAAGGCTTGCTCAAAATTGAAACGAAGCCTTTAATCCGGTAACAAATTGTATCAGTTTAAGCCCTGCCGGATTTATTTTTGGTTTTCGTGTGTTTCAGCATAAAATTAATTAAAGTAACTATGACAAAAACATTTCTACTTTCACTTACTATGGCAATAACGACATCGTGCAGCGCACAAGAGCCGGCTTCACCAAAAAAGCACCACATTGAAGGTGGATTTACCAACAATTATTATCACCTCGACAAAGGATTATCTGATGTTACCAAGTGGTGGTGGGAACGGACGCCTCCTGAACCGAAATCTTTTCCTTTGGCAAAGAATGATCCGGCATTTCTGAAATCAAACACAACCAAACCAACCATCACCTGGGTCGGGCATTCTACTTTTCTGATTCAGATTGATGGAATAAATTTCCTCACCGATCCGCACTTTACTGAACGGGCTTCACCGGTTTCTTTCGCAGGTCCAAAACGATATACTCAACCCGGACTTTCCCTCGACGATCTCCCGCAAATTGATTTCGTCATTATTTCGCACGATCACTATGACCACCTTGATCTGACTTCTGTAAAGGCACTTTTTGATCGCCAGCCGGAGAATCCGCCGGTTTTTTTCACCGGACTTAAAGTCAAAGCCCGCCTTGAAGCCGAAGGCATTACCACCGCTCAGGAGTATGACTGGTGGGAATCAACTGAAATCAAAGGTTTCAATCTGCATTGCGTCCCGGTTCAGCATTTTTCTGGCCGGAGCCTGACAGACCGGAATTCGACACTCTGGTGCGGTTGGATTGTCGAACGGAACGGATATCAGATTTTCTTTGGCGGTGATACCGGTTATTCAAACGATTTCAAAGATATTCACGACCGGTTTGGCGATATGGATTTGTCTCTGATTCCCGTTGGAGCCTACGATCCCCGCTGGTTTATGGCTTCTCACCACGTAAATCCTGAAGAGGCGATTCAGATTCACCGGGATTTGAACTCAAAACTTTCTATCGGGATGCATTGGGGAACGTTTATTCTCACAGATGAACCCGTGGACGAACCACCTGTCCGGTTGGCAAAAGGAATGCAGGCTATTGGACCGGATTCTGCCTCCTTCACGGTAATGCAACACGGGGAAACCCGTTTTCTTGAACTTAAACCAGCTTCTAAAACTGAAGAAGTTGCAGAAATTGAGGAAACAAAATGAGAACTCTGTTTTTCTTTTTTTCCGCCGGTTTGATTTTTCTTTCCGGATGTAAAAAGGATGTGTCAACCCCAGAGGTTATACAAACTGATTCTTCTGCAGTTGCAAAACCCAAACTGCTTTGTCTGGGAACGTCACTGACCGCAGCCTACAATCTGGATCCAACTGAAGGATGGGTTTCACAAATCCGAAAAAAGGTAGATTCGCTCGGGTATCATTATGACGTCGTAATCGCTGGTGTTTCAGGTGAAACAACTTCCGGACTCCGTTCACGTTTGGGTTGGATGCTTCAGGGTGATATTCAGGTCGTTATTCTTGAATCGGGTGCGAATGACGGACTCAGGGGAACTGAAATAAAAACCACCCGTGATAATTTATCAGCCATAATTGATACGATCAGGGTTTACAATCCGAAGATGAAAATTGTGCTTGCAGGCATGGCTGTTCCGCCCAATATGGGCCCGGAATACACGAAGGAATTCATGTCTTTGTATCCGGAGCTGGCGAAATCTAAAAAGGTGGATTTAATTCCGTTTTTACTGGAAGGTGTGGGCGGGAAGAAAGAACTGAACCTGCCTGACGGGATTCACCCAAATCCGACCGGACAAAAAATAGTAGCAGAAACCGTCTGGAAAACCCTCAAACCTGTTCTTGACTCAGCCGCCGGAAGTCGGGGGAATTAAAGCCACCTCGTCACGGTCATGAAGAAGTAAAGTTTCTGCAGTGTATTCCTGATTCACTGCAATCCTGAAAACACCGTTGAAAGGCAGTAATCCCGGGAATTGCCTCATCAGTTCAGAAATAAGCGTTTCGGTTGTTGAACCTTCCGGAAGGTTCAGCTCCAGATTTCCGGTTCCGGTAATATCCCGAAGTGAAGCAAAGACTTTAATCTTAATAAGCATAATAAATGATGTTTTTTATTTGGCTGTCATTCCCGCGAAGGCGGGCTAACGAAGTTCTGCGAAGCTAATCCATGAATTTAAACTTGTAATGCTGGATTCCTCCCGCTTGCGGGACGGGAATGACACAAATTGTTAATTCAACCCGTAATATGTGACCCGTGACCTGTAACCATTTGTCTACTTGCCCAGCCCGCGCACAAGTTTTCTGAATTGAATCGCCAGATTCAGCAAGGTTAACCCCGCATGAACATTTCTTTGTAATTTGTACATCGAATCATCGAGAACTTTTAATCCGGCAGAAAGATCAAGACGGGCATAATCTGTGTACAAGCTTCCAAACCTTCCTGACAAATCCTGACGGGTTAATTTATCTCCTGAACCAGCTTTCACCCTCAGACAATCCTGAAGAAAAAACGTCATGGCTTGCAAATAGGCAAGGATTTCATCTTTCCCCGATTTTTCCCAGATCTGATATTGCTCGTAAATGCCAGGTAAATCACCTTTCATGAGAGAAGTGAGATAAGGATAAAGCGCCTGATAATAATCAATCGATTCGGTGCCGGCAAAACGAAGCGCCACACCCAACTGTCCCTGGCACATGACCGACCAGGCAATTGATTTTTCTGCGGAAAAACCCTGCTTTTCAAGAAATTTTCTAATGTCTTCTGGTTGGATGGGATCCAGGTAAAGCTTCTGGCAACGGGAAAGAATGGTTTGGAGCATCGAGCCGGTATCAGTCGAACAAAGAATGAAATAGGTCCCGGCCGGTGGTTCTTCAAGGGTTTTCAGAAAGGCGTTGGCAGCTTCTTTTCTGAACCGTTCTGCACCCAGAAATATGAAAACCTGGCGGTCACCTTCAAAAGCAGAACGGGATACCAGTTTATTCACTTCCCTGACTGAAGAAATGAGAATGTCAGCCGTTTCAGGAACATCAACCGGTTCAAATGGTTTATCGCTGAGATCCCGGATGTTCTGTCTGAAATCTTCAGTTGTGGCTGTTGCTGCAGCCGGGAAAACGAAGTGTAAATCGGGATGAGTTAAATTTTGGAATTTCTGACAGGATGAACATTCTCCGCAGGGAGGCTCAGAAGTCTTCCCGCAGAGAATGGCCTGGGCAACCCAAATGGCGGCTGCCTGAAGTAAACCGTTTTCCTTCCCCAGAATCAGAAGGGAGTGAGGAATCCGCTGGTGCTGGAAGGCATTCTGTACAGCCTGGGTAAACCGGAGCTGACCCGGTAAGTCAGAAGGCCTGATCAGCATATCAGAAGAAGGTTAATAGTTTGTACGGATCGTTGCCCTTGCGGGTAATATCGAAGAATTTTTCCTGAATTTTCATGGTCACAGGGAAGGAACCGGTTCCGATTTTAACTTTATCAACCGACCGGATTGGTGTCACCTCAATGGCAGTTCCTGTGTAGAAAATTTCATCAGCGGTGTAGATAAATCCGCGCGGAATAGTCGTTTCTTCAACTTTGTAACCCAGATCTGCAGCAATTCGCATCACGATATTCCGGGTAATTCCAACCAGAATGGAAGAACCCATTCCCGGGGTATAAATAACTCCGTTTTTGACGAAAAAGAGATTGGCACCAGATCCTTCGGAAACCATCTGATTGTTGTCAAGCATGATGGCATCAGCAAAGCCATTCTGAACGGAATCAATCTTGGCAAGCTGGGCATTCAGATATCCACCACCGGCTTTTGAAAGTCCGGGAAGGGTGTTCGAAGTAATTCTTGTCCAGCTGGAAACCTGAACATCAACACCATTTTTCAGAGAATCTTCACCGAGGTAAGCACCCCATTCCCAAACGGCAATCATGGTATCAATCGGGCAGGTGAGCGGATTCACACCCAATTCGCCAAAACCACGATAAACAACAGGCCGGATGTAACATCCTTTGAGACCATTTGATTTGATGGTATCAATGGCAGCCGTACAAAGTTCAGCAACAGAATAAGGTGATTCAGTGCGATAAATCCGGGTGGAGTGGGTGAGTCGTTCCATGTGTTCAGTCAGAGCAAGAACGGCAGGACCTTTTTCGGTATTGTAACTGCGGATTCCCTCGAAAAATGAAGAACCGTAGTGCACCACATGTGATAAAACGTGAATCGTGGCATCTTTCCAGGGAACTAACTTCCCGTTCATCCAAATCGTATTGAGCTCTTTCATGGTCATACCTGTAAAAATAAAGTAAAGAGTGCCGGAACCAGGAAAAAGTCCGGCCGGTCTGTTAAGTTTACCGGTTTTGGCAGAAAGATTCAAGAAAATGCGGGGAAAAGTGGTTGGGGATAATGGTGAATGGTTAATTGTTAATGTGGGAGCAAGGCGAAAGGATTAAGCCGTAAGGAAAGCTGTTGGTCCCGGTTCCTGAGCGGCGCTTTCCCGATTCTCGGGACTCAGTGACTTTGTCGAGGGGTGGCTCACGATGGGGTAAATGGCAAATTGAAGTCAAACTCCTCACCCCAGCGGGGTGAAATCCTGGTAGAAAACAAAACCACCATAAACAGATATCCGCCCCGGCGGGGCGGTATGTGGTTACACCCAAATTTGTGAAAATCTTATGGAATTGTTCCGCTCCGCTGGAGCGGTTAAAACTCTTTTACGGGTATTTTTCTACCAATATGCAGCTCCTCTGGAGCTAAACGCAAAACACAATGCGGTCTTTTGTTTTTCTCACCCCAGCGGGGTGAACTGTTTGTAGAAATATGAATAGCACCACCCAAAACCGATCGGCCACGACTCTTTTTAAAACTTGAAATCCGGTCACTGAGCGGAGTCTAAGTGCGGGCGGAACGGGAAAATGATTTCCCATCCCGAAAGTGTTCCCAAGCTTCTCCCGCTCACGGGTCCGCAAGAACCCAGACGGAAATGAAATACATTTTTGACCACAGAAATCACAGAACATGCAGAAAATACTTTTCAAACAGAAATGTTTAAGGTGGTCAGGATAAAAATCCCTGGAGAAAAATTGCTTAAAATTTCGAAATTGTATTTTTCTGCGTTTTCTGTTTCTTCTGTGGTCAAAACGGTTTTTTCTTCAAGGGTACAAAACCCTGTCTTTTTCATCTTTTCTTCCAATCAGCCCATATCCTGCAAAAATTGCCAGTGCCCAATAGAAAACACAAATTCCGGTACTTTCCCTGATCAGAACGAAAAAAACGCCCTTTTCCGAAAAGATCATCATGAACGGAATCAGCGCAAGAAGAATGACGGTAAACCGAAGTTCATTTCTTGTCAGTTCCTTTCTCAATAACTGAATCAGCAAACCAGCACCTAAAAGCGAAACCCAACCCAAAGCTTCATACTTGCTGATCAGAAGCTGGAATCCACCTGATCCAAAAGAAAATGAAACCGGAACGAGAATTAAAAAGATCAGAATTGCGAACAGCAGTTTTTTAACGGTCAGCGTCATAACGGTACCTTTCAATTTTTGTGAACAGGCAAGGTTACGGCAAATTTTGGTATGGAGTTAAGAGTCGGTGGGTGGGAAAAAGGTGGAATCAGGGGTGGAAAAATCATTCCACCTTTTTACGGTTCCTATTAAACCTTCGGTGTTTCGGAAGAATGGATCCCGGATCCCCGAAAGCGTTCGGGGCAGGCTAGGTCCGGGATGACAACTTTTCCTCTAATTCAAGTAAGATTACCCACTAGTTACAATCTAGGTATTTAGTCGGTTGATCGGGCAGCTTTTGCTGCTTCTTTCCGGGATTTGATATTCAGGGTTTTGTAGATTTTGTTGATGTGGGTTTTTACGGTGCTCACTTCAATGAAAAGCTCATCCGCTATTTCTTTGTTGGTTTTTCCTTCAGAAATTTTTAAAAGCACTTCAAGTTCTCTGGCGGAAAGCAGTTCTTTGAAATCCTGACTTTTTCCAGCTTCCCTGAACGCAGTTTCCGTTTTTGTTTTCAAGTCAAGACGGTCGAGATCAACCCATATTTTCGCAGATCCGAACGCAGCAAGAATCAGAATGACCCCGATAAATGGCATTTCTGTCCAGAACCAGGTTACGGTTCCATCATGAAAAGAAAAACCTGCACCCGAAAGTGTGAATAAAACGATAACGGCAACAAGAACGGGTTTCCAACGTGATGGATTTAAATCCAAAAAGGAAAACAAAGGCATTATTTCTTTTCCTCAACTGGAATACCCAAACTGGCAAGTCCGTCTTTCGCCCGCTTGTGACTGTTCGAATATTCTTTTATTGCCAGAACCTGGCGGTATCGGGCTTCGGCTTCTTTGAGAAAACCCATTTTTACCATCATATTCGCACTTCTGATCATGCTCCAGATATAATATTGTTCGGTTTCTTTGTGAATTGCAGGATCAACCGGCTTAATAGCTTCTTCGTAAAAGGTAAATGCAAGTTCTGCATTATTCCTGCTTTCGGCAAGGATGCCCCGATAGTAGTATAGATATCTTAGCTGGTGCGGATAATAAAACGGCTGGCTGGAATTTATTCTGGCTTCCATAACCGCAAAACAGGAATCTGCATCCCGATTGTTGCCAATTGCATAAGCCAGACGTCCACGGTTGAGGATGAATTGAGCATTTCTTGGATATTTATCACTTAGTTCACGAAAAAAGGGATAGGCCTTGAAATTGTCTTTCTCGTGAAACCAGTAAATCAAACCCAGATAATACTTGGATTCAGTTTGGGTAAACAGACCATGATCTGCTGATTCTTCAATCAGTTTCAACCCTTTTTCACGATTTCCTTTCGGATAAAACCAAAGCAGAGGTTTTATCATCGGATAATCTTTCGGAATGATTTCTGCATAATAATAGTACAGACCGGCACCAAATTTGGCATCTTCATTGGTGTATTTTCCGTCAATTGCATCTTCAATTCCATCAAGCGCTTTTATGCCGTAACGGGCAGCAGAAAACCAGTTATCCCGGTTTCCGTAAAGACGGGCTTTAAAACCGATTGCACCTGATTTATAAAACTGAGCAACGGTTTCCATGCTGTCAATATCTTCAAGGTCTTCACACTTATCTATGACTTCATCCATTTTATCCTGAAACTGAGAATCAAGAAACGGATTGTTAAGATCAACCAAAACCTGAACCCAGAGGTTCATGCCCTGAAGAAAATACCCTTCAGGTCTGTACGGATATTTCTTAATCCAGACATCAAGCCGTTTTTCAACTTTCACGAAATCCATGTTATACATCAGATCAACAATGGTATCAATTTCAGCCTTTTCAGGCGGAATCCAATTGTTTCCCTGTGCGGAAGCCGTAAGTGAGAATAAGGGGAATACAACAAACAGAATCAAAAGATTTTTCATATTAACCAGGGAAAAGGTGGGCTCAGCTTTCAAAATAACGCAGCAGTTCAAGGGCACGTTCACGAAGTTCTTCTTCCTGGAGTTCATCTTCAAAACCAAGAATTCTGACAGAATATCCGGCACGCTGAAGCAAGGCTTTTATACGCGATCCGTCAATAACATTCAGCTTGATTTCGACCCGGTGAATCAGACTGCCTTTGCCCGAAGGAATGGAGTTGAGAGACATAATCCGGCCATCGTTATCTTCAATAATTTTAATAACTTCAGACAATGAATAGTACAAATTTGAGAAGGAAATCTCGATGAGACTTCCGTTTTCATTTACCGAAAGCAGATCACCGGCGACATCCATCAGCTCTTTTTCGACGACACAACCCAGATACCTGAAATCAACATCCAAAACCGGAAGAATATCATTTTCGGTGTGACTGAATAACCGGATGGCTTCGTAGACATTATCCTTCAGGGTGAGGTGAAGGGTTTGTTTTTCGATCAGACTTTTAATGGTCGGCGAAACAGACGATTTCTTCTTTACATTGATTTTCGAGGGTGAATGCAGTAAATCCAGAATTTTTTCATCGGTTACAACTCCGGTAAAAACACCTGAATCTACCACCGGAAGTGATCTGATGTGGTTTTCCTTCATCAGAGAAAGTGCCCGTTCGGGAACTTCATTTCTGCTGACATTCGGAATTTTAAAATTTATGAGATGATCAACATTCATATTAAGCCCAAATTGGGGTAAAAGTGTAAAACTGCGACTTTCTTTCCAGTTTACGTGAAAACCTGAAAAGTGTCAAGGTATCAGGGTAAAAGGGTGACGGCTGACACCGGTTTAGGGTTTTATATCAGTTGGAACACCAGAAATTAAGAAGTAACTCCCGAAATCGGGAAATTAACCATTGTAGTTCCCCAAACGTGTCACCTGTCCTCCCGAAGTAAATTCGGGATCATCGTTTTACTCGACTTGTCACCCGTCCCCGGCAGTTAAAAGAAAGAATGTCCAATGCTCAGATAAACATGAACCGGACCCAGCCCAACACCCGGCTTTGGTACCGAGAATAATTTGAAAGCACGTCCGGCAGACACATCAACCGGTCCGATCGGAGTTGCAAATGTGACGCCAAACCCTAATGCATGTTTCATATCTGAGATTTTAATGGTTTCCTGTTTTTGCCAGACATTACCGAGATCATAGCGGGCATGCAGAATAATATCAAAAATAAAAGTTGTCGGGGTAAACCAGCGAAGTTCAAGATGAGAAATAAAGAGTTGTCTGCCTGAAAGATCAAAATCACGGTAACCATAAAACGACCGGCTTCCGCCTGCCATAAAAAACTCCTGAATGGGCAGTCCGATATCTGCACTGCCCAGGTCAACACTTGGAGTCATCGTTACCCGGGGAAGAAACGGAAAAGTAGTTTCAAGACGGGCATACATTTTATTGTAAGTGACATCAGAGAAAAGCTTTTCGTTTGAATTTTCGTAATAGAAATCAAAAAACTGGCCCTGACGGGTAATCGTTGGGTCATCCCGGCTGTCAAAAATGGTTTGAATTCTCAGATTGGTTAAATGGTTCGAATTTTTTCCAAAAGTTGAATCGTTGTAAAATCCGCTAAGCTGACCCATTTTTGAATATTTACGGGTGAGCTCCAGGCTGATTTCTCCAAATTTTGCAAACTGCCGGCCTACCGACGTAGAAAAAAACCAGGAATCCAGATTGGTTTCACCCAACAGGGTTTCTTTCGGCTTTACGGTTAAACCGGGCTCAGAGAATTGGTAAGAATAATGAGACCGGTTCAAACTTTCATAGCCAAAAACTGACTGGGTGAAAAAGTACGATTCAAGCAAACGGTCACTGCGGTATTGCAAATCAGTAGAAAAATTCCGGTCGCCGCCCATTACGGTTACACCCAGTTTATTTCCGGCACCGAAGAGGTTTTCGTTTCTCAGGTTGAGCATATATTGTGTGTGGTATGTATCAGAGGCATATAACCCAGCTCTGAGAAAAACAGGCGACTTTTCTTTAACCCGGTAAACCAGCTCAGTTCCACCTGTTGTCTCATTTGTTAAAAGGCTGATCTGGTTAAAAAGATCTGTAGAAGTGAGGTTATCCAGAGAGGATGAGATTTTTTCTTCACGGAAAGGTTCATTTTCTGAAATGTTTGCCTCTCTGAAGATAGTCGTGTTTCGGGTAAAAGTGTTTCCGGTAGATTTTACGTTGGTAATGTAACCTTCGTTCATGTAAACACTCAGATTCTCAGTTTCAGGGTTAAAACTGAACGAATCAATTCTTGCAAGTACAAAACCGGCATCCCGGTACAACCTGATGAGGGCACTAAACCGTGAAATCAAATCTTTATTATTGACAGGTTTCCCGGGTAAAGACTGAAAAACAGGTTCGAGTAATCGTCTTGGAATCAGGTTGATGTTATAAAATTCCAAAGATCTGATAGTTGGAAATCTGTGTGCAACCAGAACGGTTTCATTGTTTTTCTTCAGTACATCAAACCGTTGAAACCACCCTGACCGGCTCAATTTTCTGATCAGTTTTTGAAAATGAACAGGTTTATCAAGGTAGATTAAGTCTTCAAGAACGGGCTTTAAACTTGAATCCGTTTCAATCCTGTCAATCATTTCACCATACCGGTGCGAACGATATTCAAGCAGAGTATCAATCATTCCCAGATTTGCCTGAGCCTGCAGGTATCCATCCTGAATAATGGTATCAAGCTTGGTAAAATCAAATCCGTCAAAATCTTTCATTTGCGAAGAAATGACAATGTCAGACTGATTCAACTGCATTTGATTCGAAAGCTTCATCATGATGGCAACAACCTGATCAACAGTATGCCAGGGTGCTTTCACATCGGCACCGGGTCTGAGCGTACCGGTTGCATCTACAGAAATAACGATATCACAACCTGCTTCACGGGCCACATCAGCCGGGATGTTGGTCAGAACGCCACCATCCACCAATTTCGTCCCATTAATTTCATAAGGCGTGAAAAGAAGCGGAAAAGCCATACTCGCCCGCATGGATTCCATCAGGCTGCCATCATAAAAAATGTACTTTTTCCCGGTTGCAAGATTAGTAGCGACAGACCTGAACGGGATTTTCAACTGATCAAAAGAAGGGTTCGGATGGTAAATACCGCGGAGAGTCAGCTCGTTCAGTTTGGTTGTGAGTTTTTGGCCGGAAGAAACGGCAAGCGGGATGCGGGGTTTCCAACCATCCAGTTCGAGCGAAATAAGAGTTCGGTCATACAGTTTTTTCTGACTCAGAAAAACATTGCTTCTGGCAATGTCACCTTCCAAAGCAAGTAATTCCTGCCAGTTGAGTGTTTTTGCAAGCAATTCGAGATCAGGAACTGAATATCCGGCAGCATATAAACCGCCAACGATACTTCCCATCGAAGTTCCCACAATAAAATGGATGGGAATTTCATGCTCTTCAAGAGCTTTGATAACACCGATCTGAAAAATTCCACGGGCACCACCACCGCTGAGTACCAAACCGACTTTGGGTCCGAGCGGGGTTTCCCACGAAAACGGCGAAAGCTGGTCTTTTTTTACAATAACCTGTGCCGGAAGCAGATTTAAACTTCCCTGAAAACACAGTGCCGCCAGCAAAAACGAAAAAAAATAACTCTTTTTCATGCTGTTAAAGTAGGATTTTAACATCGAAAAATCGAATTCAAACTCATAAGCGTCTTTAAATTCGCTTAAATTTGTGATTCGGGGTAATTTTAGAGAAAAATTGAGAATAAATGCAGAACACTTAAACGCAAGCGGCGCAAAGTAAAAATCACAGAAAGTGTGCAAAATACAACAGCTAAAATCAGGTTTATCTTTATTGGGGCTTCTCAGCTATTCATTTTTTTTGAATTTTCTTACCACTTATAACTTGTAACTTATCACTTTCTTACATGAACTTCCTCAATCCCATATTTCTTGCCGGTCTGCTGGCAGTTTCGATTCCGGTTCTGATTTACCTCTGGTATAAACGGAAAAAGAAAGTCACCCTGTTTTCGTCACTTTTTCTGTTCAGAAAAATTGAACAATCTGCAATCAGATCGGTTAAAATTACCGAACGTTGGCTGCTTCTACTTCGTATTCTTGGCATTATTCTTCTCGTATTGGGCTTTGCACAACCCATTCTGCTGAAAGAAACACCTGATCTTCCATTTAACGGTGTTTTGGTTGATGAATCTCCGTGGATGATGATTCAGGGAAATACCGATCAGTCTGCATCCATCAGAACGGCAGCAACAAACTGGCTTCTTGCTGAAAAAGAACGGTTCCCTGATCTTGAAATCTTCTCAACGGATTCTCTTTCAGGATTTAAATTTGACTTGAATAAACCTGACAGACCGGTTTCCTGGTTTCATTCAATACCTGAAACGAAATCCGACGGTCGCTGGCTGGTTATTTCAAAAACAGGTTCTCCTCTCTCAGAACAAATTGCAAACCGCTGGAAAACAGACTCTCTTCGTTCTGTAACCTTTCTTTCCCTTTCTGACCCGTCTCTCGAATCAAATACCGGCATTTTTTCAGTTAAGTATGAACCCCTGATCTGGCAGGTAAACGAACCCAACCCGGTTACGGCAGAAATCAGAAGCAATCAGAAGGGTGAACAAACCGCTGATCTTGATGTTTTTACCGACGATGCTTTCATCAGAACTTACCGCCTTGAACTCAAAGAGGATCAGACCCGTATTACCATTCCGGTGCAGGTTGGCACACGGGGCTGGCATTCACTGAAACTGGTTCTCCGAACTTCTGATTTTCAGCCGGATAATGAATGGAACGGCGGGTTTTTCCTTCCTGAGCAAATTCCGGTTACGCTTTCACTTGCAAACTCTCAGCCTGGACTTTCTCCCGATCAGCTTCAAATTGCCTCGGCTTCTGCCGGCGTTCCGCTTGCTGTTACTTTTGGGCTCAATCAGCTTGCAGAAGATGGAATCTGGATCAAATCTTCTTCGCAGTCTTTACTCTCTGATCTTCCCGGAAAGCCAGGCGGCGTAATCTGGATTCCTGATTTTTCAAACCCAGAATCAATTACCCGGGATTTAACCCAGCTTGGACTGACCGTTAAAGCTGTAAAACCTCAGGAAACCTGGCTCGACCAAACAACCCAACACCCGTTCTGGTCTTTTCTGGACGGAAAAGGAAAACCCGGGAACCCTTCTGCGTCGACATTGGGTCTGATTGAAACCAACCTTTCGCCCTCATCTGAAATTCTGGCCTGGAATGCATCCCGCCAGCCGGTTATGTTACTCACAACCTTTAAATCCATTCCGGTTTTGGTTTTTCTCACTCAACCTTTTAATGCCGGGAGAATACCACCACCCTGGGCATTGGCCTCTCTTTTCCATTCTGTTCTGTATCTCAGCTCCCATTCTGCCGGTTCAAGCGGGTTTTCTGCCTGGAATTTCTCTGCCGGAACAAAACCGGTTTACCCGGGAAATGGTGGGTTAGTGACTGCAAGAATTGCCGACCGGCAGTGGAATATGGAGATCACCGGCTCCCTTCCGTTAACCTTGCCTGAAGCGGCATTACCAACTCCCGGGCTGATTTCGTTCAGCCAGAACAATCAGTCTGTGGCGATGGTCGGACTGAATTTCAGTTTTAAACCCAGTTCAGGCAACCTTCCGGAAAAATTTAGTGTTATAGAGTGGACTGATATCTCATCCATCCCGATTGGAAAATCCGGATGGAATAAAACGCTGTCAGTTTTGTTCTTTTTACTGGCTCTGGCCGTTTTTCTTTTTGAATCGTGGCTCTCCAGACGGCGAAAAACGCTTTAAATTGACTGATTCAAAGAAAAACGGTACTTTACTTTCCACTTTATTTTACAGGTTATGGATTTATTGATTCAAACTGCCCTCATTTTCAATTTCCTTTGTTTCGGGTTGTCTGTCAGCCTGATTTTTATATTGCTCTATAAACGGACAAGGCATCTTCCCGTTACTTTTTCGTGGTTTTCCGGTTTGCTGTACGGACTTCCATTCCTTCCGGTTATGATGATGGTGTTCGGTTTTGTTTTTATTGGATACGGTTTAATCTCTGATGACCAGATTTTATATTCTGCCTTGTTTTTTACTTTAAATGCCATGCTTGCATTTGCTGCCGGCTGGATGGCCGTGCAAAAATCAATTACCCAAACCCATCTGATTATCAACCCGTTGCTGAAATCCGGCGAAATTCCCATCAATTCGATAACCGATTATTTTTTTAAAACAACCGGGCTTGTTTCTGTAGTCACCATTTTATACCGCACTGAATTGAAATCCACCCGAAAAAGTTTTCTGCTTCCGGCCAGATATGTTAAACTTGTTGATCAGATTCTTGATCAGCGGATGCAGAATAAAGTCAGAACATCGTCAAAAGAAACTCAGCTAATAAAGAAGATTCATTGAATTATACCTATACAGAGACCCAGCGGGAACGCGCCATCCTTGTCGGAATTATCACCGACGACGTTACTGAAGCCGAAGTTCATGAAAATCTTGACGAACTTGAACGCCTTGCCGATACAGCCGGTGCCATCGTTGCCGGCCGGATCACCCAAAACAGACCTTATGCAGAGCCGTCTACTTATATTGGCAAAGGGAAACTTGAAGAGCTTTCACGACTGAAAGATTTTCAGAATGCCGAACTGGTTATTTTTGATGAAGAACTTTTACCCCGGCAGATTAAAAACCTCGAGAATATTCTTAAATGTAAAGTTCTTGACCGTACAGGCCTGATTCTTGACATTTTTGCCTCAAACGCCAAAACTGCCGAGTCAAAAACTCAGGTTGAAATGGCTCAGCTTGAATATCTGCTTCCCCGTCTCACCAGAATGTGGACTCACCTGAGCAAGCAAAAAGGCGGAATCGGAACAAAAGGTCCCGGTGAAACCCAGATTGAAACTGATCGCCGGTTAATCAGAATCCGCATTGCCAACCTGAAAGAAAAACTGGCAAAAATCCAGACACAAAAATTCACCCAGAGAAAAAGCCGGAACGAGCTTGACCTGGTTACCCTCGTTGGATACACCAATGCCGGTAAATCAACTCTCATGAATATGCTGACCAACGCCAATGTGCTCGTTGAAGACCGGTTATTCGCCACTCTCGATTCGACCACACGGCTCACCTATCTGGATAGTAACAAAAAAATTCTGCTTACTGACACCGTTGGGTTCATCAGAAAATTACCTCACCACCTGGTCGCCTCCTTCAGAAGTACACTCGATGAAGTCAGAAATGCCGATGTTCTGCTTCACTTGGTAGACCTGTCTCATCCAAACTTCCGTGAACATATTCATGCAGTTGAAGAGACCTTGCTTGAGCTAGATATTGACAGCAAACCCATTCTGATTGTCTTCAACAAAGTTGATCAGGTGCAGGATTCTGATCTGCTTCATCAGGTTCGTTTTGAATTCCCAAATTCAGTTTTGGTGAGTGCCTACCGGGGAATGAATATTCCTGAACTGAAAAGTCAGGTTCTGGCCATTCTTGAAAATGGATACACTGAACTCACGGCAGAACTTCCGCAGGATGCATCAAAAGCACTTGCTTACATTCACTCAGTCAGTCAGGTAACCGATACAACCTATTTTGAAACAACCGTAAAACTGAAATTCCGGGTGAATAAACGCCATGAAACTTCAATCAAAGAAATGATTGAATCTTACCACCGGGAAGCTCTCTATAAATCATTCCAATGAACCGAAGAAAATCGGTTCTGATTACGGGTGTAAACGGATTACTCGGAGCCTGGGTTTATTCTGATTTTCTCAGAAATGGCTGGAACGTAACCGGCCTTGTTCGCAGGAAAATTGAAAATTTCCCGGTTCCACTGGAGGTTTTACCTAATTGGGATGAACCCTCCCTTTTTTCTTTGCTTGACAACTTTGAACCTGATGTGGTTGTTCATACGGCAGCCATGAGCAGTACGTCTGAAGCTGAAATCAACCCCGGAATCACACATCACGCCAACACTGAAATCCCAAAAATCCTGGCCGCTGTAACCGGCAGACTTTCCATCAGACTTGTACACTGCTCAACCGATCTTGTTTTTGATGGACTGGAAGGTAACTATTCTGAAACTGATCAGGTTAATCCGCAGCACACCTACGGAAAAACAAAAACCGAAGCTGAATTTCTGATTCCGGGTCTGAATCCTGACCATCTCATCTTTCGCCTGGCGTTGATGGCTGGATTTTCGTGGGATGGAAATCATGGCTTCCTTGATTCCTTCCGAAAAAGTCTCGAATCGGGTAAACCACAACCTGCATTTACCGATGAGTTTCGTACCGCAATTCCGGTTTCGGTTGCATCAAATCTGATTTCAGAATCTGTAAACCATCAGACCGAACCGGGACTTTATCACCTTGCGTCTGATGAAAAGCTAAACCGGTATGAAATGGCTTGCATTCTTTCAGAAAAACTTGGATTTTCAACCGAATTGATTATCCCGGCAAAACTTGAATCCTTTACAGGCAAACCGGTCCGTCAACCTGATGTGAGTATGAACAATCAAAAATTAAAACGTGCTTTGGGGATTTCAGAAATTCCCGGTGTTTCTTCAGAAGAAACGATCAGAAAAATAGTGTTTTAAGACTGGAAAATTTAAATAACTTTGTGTCTCTCTGTGACTAATGGATTGTCTGGCAGTAAAATTTCGGAATCACGCAAAGAAGTTGTAATTTTGTACTTTAATCTCTGGGAGTCATCATGGATACTTTCAAAATTTCGAAAATATTTCACTGGGAAATGGGTCACCGCCTTCCCTTCCACACCGGTGGCTGCCAGAACGTTCACGGACATTCTTACACCATGCGTGTTGAACTTGAAGGAACAAAAAATGCCAATGGCATGATTCTGGATTATGATGATCTCAAAACGGCTGTTAAGCATATTATTGACAAGTGGGATCATGCTTTTCTGGTTGATGATTCTGACGAGATTATGAAGACTTTTTTGAAAACAAACGGACTCAAATTTGTAGTTTTCAAAGGAAATACGACTGCTGAAAACATTTCTCACTATCTCTGTGAAGTACTTAAAAATATCCTTGCTTCAAATAAAAATCTGACGGCAATTGAAGTTACAGTTAAAGAAACGCTGACTTCTGATGCCATTGCAAAACGTAACTTTTGAAAACAGGCATTTTCCTTTTAAATCTTGGCTCTCCTGACGAACCAACTACTCCGGCAGTCAGACGGTATTTAAGACAATTCCTGTCAGATGCCAGGGTAATAGACATCCCGGCACTTCCCCGTCAGCTTCTGCTGAATTTGTTCATTCTCCCCTTCCGTTCACCTAAATCTGCTCATGCCTATAAAAAAGTGTGGACAACGGAAGGTTCACCTCTGGTTTCTTACACAAAAAAACTAGCCGAAAAGGTGCAGATTCACCTCAATCAAATCCAGCCGGATGAGTATAAAGTTATTTTCGGAATGAGATACGGGAATCCGTCCATTCAAAAGGTTCTGAATGAGTTTTATTCTGAGGGAATTCGAAAAGTAATCCTCGTTCCGCTTTATCCGCAATATGCAGCTGCCTCAACCGGAAGTTCAATTGCAGAAGTTTACAGGGTTGCCGGCACTTTTTGGGATCCGTTTGAACTCTCAGTCGCCCCTGCTTTTTATAACCAGCCCTTTTACCTTGAAAGTTTTGCCCGTCGCGGAGAATCAGTTCTTTCCAAGCAAAAAGCCGATCACATTCTATTCAGCTTTCATGGTGTTCCTGAACGGCAATTGACCAAATCTGAAGGGTGTAAACCTGGGTTTTGCGAATTTACAACAACTTGCTGCTCGACAATCTCAGATTTGAATGCGAATTGCTACCGGGCTCAGTGTTTTGACTCAGCCAGAAATATCGCAAAACTTTTAAACCTGAAACCCGAAACCTGGTCAGTCTCCTTTCAATCCCGTCTTGGCCGTACAAAATGGATTGAACCCTACACCGACGTGGTTTTAACCGAACTTGCCGGTAACGGAATAAAAAACCTGGTTGTATTTTCACCCTCGTTTGTGGCAGATTGTCTTGAAACTCTGGAAGAAATCGGGATTCGTGCGGTTGAAGATTTTAAAAAGGCGGGTGGTGAATCGCTAACTCTGGTTCCCAGCCTCAATGAGGGTGAAGACTGGGCCAGGGGTCTTGCAGAATGGATTCAGACCTTGAATTGAGTAAGTTATAAACGTTGTTTTCCCAATTTTCTAAAACTCAGCGATCTTTAAGTTTTTTTTGAAATTTATAAACTGTTTTACAGCTATCCTGAATGATCCCCGAAGAGAATCTTACATTTACTTTTTAATTTTTCTTACTGAAACAGGATTATACGCCTTATCCCGAAAAGCAATAATTCCATAGATTGTTTCTCCCTTTTTTAAGTCCCGGTCTATAATGTTATTGTCTGACAACTCTTTGTCTATAGCATTATTGGATTTGTTTGCAATAAACATATTCCCAAAGGCAATTGTAGGTCCCAGATAATAGCCAATTGAATAAGAATCAGACAGGGTGCCACGAGAAACATTTAGCTTTAGGGGTGTTAACACCAGATAAAAAAGATAGGCGGGAGTCATTTGGTGAAGCAAAGGCATAACTGTTTTGGGGTCCATCAGGGTAACCGGGTTGGGTCCTGAGAAGAATTCCAGATCGCGTCGAATATTTAATACAGAATCAGTATTATTTGTTAATTTGACCGCAACCAGTTTAATTCCACTTTTATACTCTTTTTTTGCATAGTCTGAATTTCCAATATCCATTAATATATCATGCCTGTAAGATAGCCCGATTCCATCCTGGGTATCATTCAGGCTGAATTTGATAGTGGACGGATTGATCTCTTTGTATGTTGATGCACAACCAATCAACAAAAACAAACCAGCCGCAACCAGTCCCTTTAAAACCAAATTTTTCATTTATTTACTCTGTTTATGATTTTAGAACCTCGTGATCAGTACCTTTTTCAGCCTCAATACTGAAGATGGGGTCATTTCTAGTGGCCGGGTTTCATTGTCCGAAAATCAGAAAGTTGAAAATCGCCACTTTTTAGAGAAGGAGTGCCTGCCACATTCCAGGAATCGGATTCGGGAACCTGGTTGTTTTCTTTACAATTAACTTATTGAAAACAGCCAAACCACCCCGGCTTCGCCACCCCTCCTTTTGAAAAGGAGGGGAGTTTAGTCCGGAAAATTACAAAATGTCACTTGTAACCCCGAATTTAATCCGGGGTCTTTCCTACGCTCAACTTACCACTTATCAATTGTAACTTACCACTTCCTTTAGTCCATAATCCTTCTTAAAAAGGCCGGTTTTTCAGGATCTTCTTTCGAAATCCGTTCTTTGCGGTCTCTGCTTTCCTCGTTTGAGTTGATATCAATCCCTCTTCTTACAAAGGTTGGCTGATCACGCGGAACCAAATGTTCAAGTCCGTGAACTTCAGTTCTTCTCACGTCAGGGAACGGAAAAGCTTCCTGTGCGCCGGGAGAATCGCCATCCGCAGTCATTTTCAGAATGGTAGGAACCGGGCGCTGGTTCTGAACAGGTTGTTGATGCTGTACAGGTTGCTGAACTTGCTGAGTTGGTGCCTGACGCATTGGAGCTGCAGCAGCCTGAGCTTTCTTTTTATTAAACCCGGTAGCAATGACCGTCACCATAATTTCATCATCAAGACCTTCGTCAATAACCGAACCAAAGATCACGTTGGCTTCCTCGCCGGCAGCCTGACTAATGACCGTTGCAGCATCGTTCACTTCGTAAAGAGTGATGTTTTTGCCACCGGTAATATTCACAAGAACACCTTGTGAACCGGCAATGTTGATTCCATCAAGTAAAGGTGACGAAATAGCCATTTGTGCGGCCTCAACAGCACGGTTTTCACCTGAAGCCCGGCCGATTCCCATCAGGGCATCACCCATTCCGCTCATGACCGTGCGAACGTCTGCAAAATCAAGATTCACCAGTCCGGTAATGTTGATCAGATCAGAAATACCTTTTACAGCATCATAAAGCACATTATTTGCAATATTGAAGGCATCAGTTAATTTTACATTACGGTCAGTAACAGACATGAGCCGGTTATTGGGGATAATGATCAGCGTATCTACATTCCGGCGAAGTTCTTCAATTCCGGCATCTGCCTGGCGGGTTCTTTTCAAACCTTCCCACAAAAACGGACGTGTAACCACACCCACCGTAAGGGCACCCACTGAACGGGCAATATCAGCCACAATCGGTGCTGCACCCGTTCCGGTTCCGCCACCCATTCCGGCAGTAATAAAAACCATGTCGGTGCCATCAAGCAATTTGGCAATTTCACCTTTGTCTTCTTCACAGGCGATTTTTCCCTTTTCTGGATCACCGCCTGCACCCAGACCACGGGTTGAACTTTTCCCGATCTGAACTTTATGACGGGCAGGTGAAATCTGCAGCGCCTGATGGTCAGTGTTGCATGCAATAAAATCAACATTGGTTATTCCGCGTTCGATCATATTGTTGACGGCATTGCCACCGCCGCCGCCGACACCAATAACTTTGATTTTTGCGCCTTTATCTGTGATATCATCCAATTGAATGGCCATAACGATCTCCGATCCTGTTAAATTCTAAAATTATAATTCTTCAAACCAGCCTTTGAGTTTATCAATAAACGATCCCTTCTGGCCGGTTTTTACCGGTTCAGGACGTTTTGTTTCTTCCTCTTCTGGCAGTGAGTCTTCAAGTTCTTTTAAGGCCTGACGTGATATGGCCTGGGAGGCTTTCCCGGTTTTTAAACCATGAATCACCAACCCGACTGAGGTGGCATACATGGGGTTTTCAACTTCACTGATAAGTCCGCCGTTGAGTCCGATCGGAACACCAATTTTCACGTCCATTCCAACAATTTCACGGGCAAGTGTGGTTACACCACGAATCATGGCACCACCACCGGTAATGACAAGACCGGCAGATAAATTGCGTCCATAACCAGACGCCTGGATTTCATCACGAACAATTTCAAGAATTTCTTCCATTCTGGGCTGAATAATCTGGCACAGGGTTCCCCGGCTGACTTCTTTTGGCGCACGGCCAGAAATTCCCGGAATGAGCAGCGGGTCATCCTGAACAATTTCACTCATGTGTGCAGCGCCATAATTGACTTTCAGCATTTCAGCCTGATCCTGCAAAATTCCGAGTCCACGACGGATGTCATCAGTCACTTTTTTCCCGGCAATGGCGATAACCGATGTCTTCCGGATGGTTTTTTCTTCGAAAATAGCCAGATCAGTGGTTCCGCCGCCAATATCCAAAAGTGCTACACCCACTTCTTTTTCTTCAGTTGTTAAAACTGCAAGAGAGGAGGCAATAGGTTCGAGAACAATATCATCTACTTTGAGTCCGGCTTTTTCCACACAACGTTCAATATTCCGGATCGCCGTAACCATTCCGGTGATAATATGTACATTGGCTTCCATCCGCACCCCGGTCATTCCAACCGGATCTGCAACGCCATCCTGCCCGTCAACAATAAATTCCTGTGGAATCACATGGATGATCTGCCTGTCTGCCGGAAGTGCAATTTTGCGGGTATCAGCAAGCAGTCTGTTTACATCTTTTTCGGTGACTTCCTTATCCGGACCAGAAATGGTAATAACGCCACGGCTTTGGAAACTTTGAATATGATCGCCGGCAATGCCAACCACCACCGACTTGATTTCCATTCCGCAGGCATTTTGTGCTTCTTCAATGGCTTGCTGAATTGATTTAACTGTTCGGTCAATGTTGGTTACAACCCCACGGCTGAGTCCGTCTGAAGGGGCTTTCCCGATTCCCAGAATATTTACATTCCCTTTTTCGTCGGCACTGCCAACAATTGCACAGATTTTGGTGGTTCCAACATCCAGCCCAACAATAATTTTGTCATTCATACTCATTTTCCTTCATGCTCTTTTGTGGCAATAACGCCATCCTGACGGACGTCAATATAGGCGAACCGGTCTTTGCCTGTTACTTTTACAACCTGGTTCCAGAAATTCTTAAGAACTACCGTATTGACGGCCAGGTTTGAAGCTCTGGCCAAAACGGGAACGGCCCCGTCAAACGTGTAAATCATCACCGACTGATCATCCTGCTGTCTGATTTCAGAAATGAGATGATAGGCAGCCGGAACCTTTGTCTTTAATTTAAAAAGCTCACGGGCAACCTGTTTGATGACCGGATTTTTAATCACCCCCCAGGATGAATCAAAATCTGACTTTTTAATTCCGGAAATAATCGGTAAATCATAAACAGTTTGTGTTTTTACCGGCATTCCAAACCCTTTTCCATCAATCATTCCAGTTACAGCCCCTTCAAGTCTGGCAACTGGTTCTCTTTCTTTAACTTCAATAACCAGTGTACCAGGCAATTCTGCCTTCACAATAGCTGATTCAATAAAAGGATTTTTCTTCAGTCGTTTGTTTATTTTTGCCGATGAAACGGTATTTAACCGGATTCCTTTTTTCGTCTGTGTCAGTTCAATAATTCTGGCTTCTGAAACTTCACGGTTTCCTTTAACTGAATATTTCGTCAGACTCCGGTGATTTTTCCAGTACCAGGAGCCAGCCAGCAGCACGAAGATCAGAACCAACAATCCCAAAATGATCAGGATTCTGATTTTGATCCGTTTTCTGACGGCCTCATTGGGCTCATCACCTTTGCTGATTGCTTTAAGGATTCTGGAAATCATTCTATTCCAACTTTCCTGACTTCCATTTCAAGCTTAACACCGTGTTTTTCAAATACTTTTGCTTTTACATAATCAATTAAAGCCAGCATTTCAGCAGCTGTTCCGTTCTGATCGTTGACCAGAAAATTTGCATGTTTTGCAGAAACAGAAACCCCGCCAATTCGGTAGCCTTTTAATCCGCATGATTCAATCAATGCTCCGGCATACATTCCCGGCGGATTTTTGAAAATGCTTCCGGCATTCGGAACGTCAAGCGGTTGTGTGTCCCTGCGTTTTTTCAACCATTCCCTGCGCTTTTCAAGCAAGGCCTCTTTGTCGCCTTTTTTAAGTGCGAGCGTACATGAAATAATAAAATCCTGATCCAGATTCGTTTTCCGGTATTCGTGATGAATGTCTTCTTTACCCAACACAACCAGTTTGGACCCTCTGATCACTTCAACTTTTTCAACAACATCAAAAATTTCTGATCCGTAAGCTCCGGCATTCATTAAAAGTGCTCCACCGACCGTTCCCGGAACGCCGCCAAGGGCTTCAATACCGGCTAAACCGGCCTTCAGGGTTTCCAAAACCAGCATCGGCAAACTGGCACCGGCTTCTGCATAGACTTTTGTACCCTGAATGGTTATCGAATTCAAGGAATCAGCAATTCTGACCACAACGCCCTGAAACCCGGCATCACCTACAAGAATGTTGGTTCCGTATCCCAGATAGTAATGGGGAATGTGATATTTTCTGATCCATTTAACGGCTTCAGCAATATCTTCTTTCGTTTTTGGAATCAGAAAAACATCGGCCGGACCACCCAATTTCAGGCTGGTGTACGGCGCAAGGGGCTCGCTGAGGCGAATTTCTCCCTTGTAGGTTTTTCCAAGTTCATCAAGATACAGCATGGTGCTCTTTTAAGTTTTCAACCCATTGACTACACAGTTTTGAAATATCGCCTGCACCCATAAAAACGAGTACATCACCCTTTTTGGCATTTTTGGCAGTATATTCAATCAGATCTTTTTTGGGGATTTGCACGATATCACGATGCCCGAATTTTTTAGCTGCCTCAACAATCATATCAGCAGATATTCCTTCAATCGGTTCTTCCCGGCTGCCGTAAATATCGGTTACAATAACTTTGTCTGCTTCCAGAAAAATCCGTCCGAAATCTTCATAAAAATCACGGGTTCTGGTAAAAAGATGCGGCTGAAAAACAGCAATCAGTCTGCGTTTTTTGAATCCGGAACGGGCTGCCCGTAAAGTTGCTGCAATTTCACTTGGGTGATGCGCATAATCATCAACAACCAGAAAATCTTTATCGTAACGAACCTGAAACCGACGGCCAATTCCGCCTAATTTTTCAAGTCCAGCAGTGATTTGTTTGAACGGAACTTCAAGTTCAAGACCGACGCCGATTGCAGCAAGTGCATTTTTAACGTTGTGAATTCCGGGAAGCTGAAGCGTAACGGAACCCAGTTCTTTCTTTTTATATTCCACTTTAAATGTGGTTTTCGTTCCGTCAATTTCAACGTCGTACGCCATCAGATCGGCCTGACGTGAAAATCCGTAAGTCATTACCCGGCGTTCAATTCTTGGCAGAATCGATTGAACATGGGGTTCATCGAGACAGCAAACGACAAGTCCGTAAAAGGGAACCGTATTGGCAAATTGAACAAAAGCATCCTGGATTTCGCCTAATCCGGTTTTGTAGATATCGAGATGTTCTGCTTCAATATTGGTAATCACGGCAATTGTTGCAGTCAGTTTCAGAAAACTACGGTCATATTCATCAGCTTCAACCACGATATAATCACCCTGGCCGACTTTTGCATTTGAACCAAAATTATTAACGACTCCGCCCACCACAATGGTTGGGTCAAGTCCGCCCTCAGTCAAAACCATTCCTGTCATTGAGGTTGTGGTGGTTTTTCCGTGAGTTCCGGCAATGCCAATCCCAAAGCGTAATCTCATCAGCTCTGCGAGCATTTCTGCACGGCGGATGATTGGGATTTTTTGCTCCCGTGCAGCTACCAGTTCAGGATTATCAGCCTGAAGTGCAGCCGTAAAAACAACCGCATCTGCACCTTTCACATTTTCTGTTTTGTGCCCTTTATATATGGTAGCCCCAAGTTCCTGAAGTTTTTCAGTAATGGGTGATAAGCTGGCATCTGAACCTGAAACCGTAAACCCTTTGTTCAGCAGGATTTCGGCAATGCCACTCATTCCTATCCCACCGATTCCGATAAAATGAATACGGCGGAACTGACCGAAAATAGTTCTTTTCTGCTTGTTCACATTAACCTTTGTTTTTTGGATGAATTCGTTGCTGGATAGCAATGATTTCGTTCTTGAGTTCTTCGCCACGTTCGTAATTCATGACCCTGATGATCAGAACACGGCGCCGGCTTTTCGTTTTGATGCGAATGATTTTACCTTCTTCAGGTGTTCTGATGTGTTTTGGCCGGCCGATTTTGATGTACAGAATATCATTGAACGGAAAAACATATTCTTTCAGCCGGGTTTTGAAGGCAACGGTAGTATCGGTAATCACAATCTGCCGTTGCTCATAAAGTGAAAACAACAGATAGACAACAACAAAAGCCAACACAACCCCAAACAGAAACACGATCGGATCTTTATAAAAAAAGGTAAACGCACCCTCCTGTATCTGTCCCCTGAAAATGATATACAGTCCGAAACCAATGATGTAGATAAAAAGACTCTGGTAAACGAATTCCAGTTTTCTTTTAAAGATTTTAGGTTCTGCCATGGTTCACCTCTAGCGGGTAATCTGTTTAATAATATCTTCTGCGATCGAATGGGCTGCCTTGGGTCTTGCCAGACGTTTGGCTTCTTCGGTCATTTCTGTAAGTTTGACCTGATTCTTTATCAGGGCACTCACAGTTTCTTTCAAGCGGGATTTCAACTCTGAATCCCTGATCAGAATGGCGGCGCCGGCTTGCTCCATCACACGGGCATTCCGGGTTTGATGGTCGTCGGCTGCAAACGGAAACGGAACAAGCACTGAGGGTTTTCCAACCAGAGTAATTTCTGCCAGCGAAGTTGCCCCGGCACGGGAAATAACCAGATCGGCTGCCTGATAGGCAAGATTCATCTCATTGATAAAAACAGACCGGTAAACCATTCCGAGATCTGTCATTGCCAGTTCAGGAAGGTCTTCACCTGTTTTTCCGGTCTGCCAGATCAGATTTATTCCTTCGTTTAACCAGTCAGGATAAATGTCCTGAACAGCCTGGTTGACTGACCGTGCCCCTGTTGATCCGCCAATGATTAGAACGGTCTTATTTTTTGGCGATAAACCAAACTGCTTCAGGGCAGCTATTTTATCAACCGGATTAAACGTCAGTCTTACCGGGTTTCCCAAACACGAAATTTTATCCGGATTCACCCCTGTGAAATAGGATCTTGATTCTTCATACGTGATGTACAATCGGGTCGCTTTTTTCCCAAGTTTTTTTGATGTAAAGCCCGGAACAGCGTTCTGCTCCTGAACAAAAGTTGGAATTCCGGCCCATTGCGCCAACTGCGTAACCGGACCACAAACATATCCGCCGGTTGCAACCACGGCATCCGGATCTTCACTTTTTAGAATCTGATACGAGTCCCAGAATCCTTTTCCCAGTTTCCATGGAAACGTGATATTTTTCTTCCAGTTACTGCGGCTGAATCCTGCAATTTCAATCGGAAACAGTCTGTAACCGTGATTGGGCACAATTTTTCCTTCTGCACCAGTTTTTGTCCCGACAAATCCGATTTCTATTTCCGGATTGATGGATTGAAGGGCTTGCGCAATGGCAATTCCCGGAAATACATGTCCGCCGGTTCCGCCTCCCGAGATCAGGATTTTCATTCTGCCTCCTCTTCTTCATGAACAGGATTCAAATCAATACCTTGTTTTGAAATATTCAGCAAAATACCAACCGCTGCACAGGTAAATAAAATACTGGTTCCCCCATAGCTGATAAACGGCATTGGGAGTCCGGTTGTAGGGAACAAGCCACAGGTTACAGCAGCATTTACAAATGCATAAAAAATAATGGTGATCACAATCCCTGAAGCCAGATACATGCCCATGAGATCAGGTGCACGCTTGATAATTTTAATACCTCTGTACATGATAAAAACAAAAACTGCGAGCAGAAAAGTAACCCCAATAAATCCATATTCTTCACCGATAATCGGCAGAATAAAATCGTTAAACGGTTCCGGCAAAAAGAAATCACGTTGTTTGGACTGACCGATTCCGGCACCGAAAAATCCGCCGTTACCTAATGCAATAATGGATTGTGCAAGCTGGTAATTTACCGTTTCGTGGCCAGAAAGAAACATGGTAATCCGCTTTAGCCGGTAAGGCGAAATCAAAACATAAAGCCCGGCAAGCGGAATTATGGCAAGTGCGATTGGAATCAGAAATTTCAGATTTGCCCTGGCAATAAAAAGCATAAAAAGACTGATGGCCGAAATCACCGCCGCAGTAGAAAAGTTCGGCTGAAGGGCAATCAGAAATACGGTTGCACCAATCCAAACCAGCGACGGAAGCAATCCTTTTTTAAAATCATCCATCCACTCAGCCTTCCGGCTCATGAGCACTGACAAATGAAGAATTAAAGTCCATTTTGCAAGTTCTGATGGCTGAAAACTAACCGGACCAATCTCAAACCATCTGGCAGCACCTTTTTTCTCTCCTGATCCGCCGGTAATCAGAAGAAGAAAAAGGGCCAGAATGGCAACAACCATAAGTGGTTTTGAATACTTTGCATAAAGGTGATAATCAACCTTGCTTAAAACCCAGATCGTAACCACACCGGCAATGACTTTGAAAATATGCCTGAACACATAAAATTCAGTACTGTGTTCTTTTGCTGCTGCCATCGATGCCGACGCTGAATAAACGGCCAGAATCCCGAAACCGAGAAGACCCAAAACAGCCCAGAACAGCATTTTATCTGCCTGCTGCCGGGGCTGAATGATTTCGTTATCTCTGATCTCTGTGGTTTCCATCAGTTCAGTCCGTTTACCAGATTTTTAAATTTGCGGCCACGGTCTTCAAAGTCAGTAAACATATCAAAACTTTTACAGGCAGGACTCAGAAGTACAACTTCCCCTTCTTTTGCTTCTTTTCTGGCAAGATTTACAGCGTATGAAAAATCCATACTTCCAGGAATTACCGTTGTAAAGGCGTGCATATCCCGTTGTACTTTTTCAGCTGTTTCCCCGATGGCAATGACCAGCC
>Ga0209460_1000386_pt1 | contig 42684 bp, 35 predicted proteins | sample EBPBio132013_DNA_FD_185868 | JGI IMG/M metagenome (GOLD analysis project Ga0209460, IMG submission 185868) | Wastewater treatment Type I Accumulibacter community from EBPR Bioreactor in Madison, WI, USA - Reactor 2_5/13/2013_ DNA (SPAdes)... | ecosystem: Engineered > Bioreactor > EBPR >... | reverse complement strand
AAGTGCAGCGTAGTAACCGGCAAACTGTGCCTGTGTGACCCACTTCAACTGAAACTTTATAGGGGTTAACTCTTGCGCGGCAACCGGCGCAACAGCCATCGTGATCGCTGCTGCGGCCATTGCCAGAACGGGAACGACTTTACGAAGCATTGTATCTCTCCTTAAAACAATGATTGAACCCTAATTTATTCCTCGCGGAACGAGATATGCCACGGCATCATGCCTCGTTCCACGGCGGAAACCACCATATAAAAAAGAATGCCCAGTGCGGCGGCGACGATGATCGCCGACCACGACTCTGGATAACGGAACAACTGGGCATCCTCGCGGATACGGTAGCCCAACCCTTTGGTCGAGCCGCCGAAATATTCACTGACAATCGCGCCGATCATCGCCAGCGTGGTCGCCACCTTGAGCGCTGAGAAGATGAACGGCAGGGCGCTGGGGAAGCGCAGCTTGCGAAAGATTTCCATATCGGTCGCGGCGTAGGAACGCATGAGTTCCAGCGAACGGTAATCAACCGAGTTCAAGCCTTTGACGGTGCTAATCATCGCCGGGAAGTAGGTCAGCACGGCGACAATCGCAACCTTTGAGGCGGGGTTGAGTGCGCCGAACCATGTGTTGAAAATAGGGGCGAAGGCGATGATCGGTACCGAGTTGGCGGCAATCGCCAGCGGCATGAGCGCCTTGCTGAAGTTCGTAAAACGCGCTGATACCAGCCCCGTCAGGATGCCGAGTCCGCAGCCCCACACGAACCCCCACAGCGCGTTCTGGAAGGTGTTCCAGCCCACAGTAATCAGTTGGTCGTAGAGGGTGAACAGCCGCCCAAGAATAACACTCGGCTTGGGTAGTAAGAACTGCTGCACGTTGAATACCGTCAGCAGCACTTCCAGCAGCACCAGCACCACAATCGCCACGATCAGCGGCGCGGCGTTGCGGCGTGCGGCTTCGGCGTACACACCGAGGCGCTTCCACGGCGACCAGATGATGATCACCGCGATCAGTGCCAGATATTCGAGCAAACTGCTGATGGTCAGCGCACTTTCGATGCTGGCTAACGGCGACGTTTCGCTGAGTTCGGCATGAAAGATGTCTTGTGAAACACCTGTGACAAGCGCCAGTAGGTTGATATGCAGGATAATGTCGAGCAGCACATAAGCGGTAAATACGACCAAAATACCCATCGCCACCAACTTCACCGTATCACGGCGTAAATCCTTCCAGCGTCCCGCAAGGATATATACGCACACTGCCAGCGCCACCCCCAGCACCGGTTGCAGCGACGGATTGCGCCACGCTTGCCCGAATTGCAGTTCGAGCAGCAGCGGATTTTGCAGATGATAGGTGACCACGATCAGGAACAGCGTCACCAATGCCACGAAATCGCGGCCTAAGCGTTTTTCGCTGTGGTCGTCCTTGACATCATCAAAGGCCGATGTGGGCTTCATAGTCGCCGTGAGGAAGCTGGAGTTGTTCGTCATTAGAGTTCAACCCCGAAGCGCAAGGCGTTGCGGACGCGCGTGCTGAGGTGGAAGAAGTCATCCATTTCACGGGTGGCGGAACCGCGCGGCTGCGGCAGCGGGATGTCGATGATTTCCGACAGGCGACCGGGACGCGGCGACAGTACCACCACTTTCGTCGAGAGGTACACGGCTTCAGCGATGCTGTGGGTGACGAAGATCACCGTCATGCCCTTGATCGACTTCCAAATACGGAGCAGCTCGTTATTCATGCGTTCGCGGGTCATCTCGTCCAACGCGCCAAAGGGTTCGTCCATCAGCAGGATTTTCGGCTCGAAGGACAGGGCGCGGGCGATGCTCACCCGCTGCTGCATACCACCGGAAAGCTGCCACGGATACTTATCCTCGAACTCACCCAGTTCCACCAGCGAGAGCATCTCACGGGCGCGGCGGTCACGCTCCGGCTTCGGGTAGTTCATGATCTCTAAAGGAAGCTGTACATTCTTGAGGATGGTGCGCCAATCGTAGAGCGTGGCATTCTGGAACACCATGCCGTAGTCGCGATCTTTACGGGCTTGCGGCGCGGGTTTACCGTTCACCGTTACCGTGCCGGAGGTCGGCTGAATCAGGTCTGCAATCACCCGCAGCAGCGTACTTTTGCCGCAGCCGGAAGGGCCGATGAGCGAGATAAATTCGCCCTGTTCGATATTCAGGTTGATGTTATCCAGCGCCAGCACCGAGCCGGAATCCGACCCTTGAAAGCGTTTGGTGAGGTTCTGGATGGAGATGATAGGAGTCACGGTACAACCTTAACTGCTTTAAAACGGTAAAAAGAAAATTTGCCTAGTTGGTTTCTTTGACCTGCCAGCGCACGATGAGGCGTTCCAGCAGCGCCATTACCCCGAACAGCATGATGCCAATGAGTGCCGAGGTGAAGATCGCCGCCCACAAACGCGGCGGTGACTGGTTGTAAAACTGGGTGAAGTTCAGCAGGGCGATGCCCAAACCGTTCTGGATACCCGATGGCAGCTCACCGATGATCGCACCCACAATGCTCGATGTGGCCGAGATTTTGAGCGCCGTGAAGATGTGCGGCAGGGCGTTCGGCAGCCGCAGCTTCCACAGGATCTGGCGGCGGGTGGCGGCGTAGGACTGCATCAGTTCCAGCGAGGTTTGCGGCACGGAGGTTAAGCCGCGCAGCGTATAGATCGTCACCGGAAAGAACGTCAGATATGCCGCGATGATCGGCACGGCTAAACCCGCCTGCCCGATGTTCCGCATCCAGATCACCACCATCGGCGCGATTGCCAGAATCGGGATGGTCTGCGAGGCAATCACATATGGCAGAACCCCGCGCTGCATCAGCGACGAATGCGCGAATAGTACCGCCAGCAGGAAGCCGAGAATACCGCCGATACCGAAGCCCAGCAGTGCCTCGCCGAGTGTGAACAGGCTGTAATTAAACAGCGTTTGGTAGAGCGGCGGGCCGTTGCGCTGTGCGGGTTGGAAGAACGCCTCGAAAATCGCGGGTAGGTGCGGCAGCTTGGTATCGTTGAAGATCGACAGGTCGATGACCGTCTCGCCAAACGCCAGTTCATAACCCCGCGCCTTGCTAAAACTCTTTGCGCCTTCCCAGAAAATGACCACCAGCACGATTAACACCAGCATCGTCAAAATCGTCTTGATGTTGGTGCGGTCTGGTGGGGGATTATCCACACGTGTGGAGGGTACTACTTGTGTTTCGCGGACAGATTCAGCCATGCGGTTAATCTTTAATCTCTATGCCAAAAACTGCTCAAATTAGGTACGGGTGATAGGTTCATTAGTCCGGTGGATGGCGAACTCGCATTGTATAACTGTCTATAGGGTTGCGCCAATTGGTAGAAATACCTATCTTACGAATTATTCTGTTGGTTAGTTTGGTGATTTTACCGCTTATCAGGCACACGTCAAATGCTGCCCTGCCATATTATCCGAAGGCGTTTTAGACGTGTTGAACAAACCCGAAATCATTTCCGCAGAATGGTGGATAAACGTGTGCGCGGCAGCCTGTATAATAGGCATATGGCATTGTTCTTTCCGTGAACCAAATGGGCATTCCGGCAGATGAATACCTTAAACTCGGCGCGTTCAACCGCGACATTCCCCCTCGTACTGCCTAAACCTCGCTTGCGCCTGCCGCGTGTGTGGTGGGCGGGTTTTTCCGCTGCCGCCCTAGCCCTACTGGTCTTGTTTAGCCACCAGAGCGACCCGTTCGGCACGTTAGAAGCGGCGAAGGCACAGTGGGCAACCAGCGACATTACCGATTACCGTATTGTCGTCACTTTTGAACGCCCGTATAACTCCTGCCAGCAGGATTTTGATGTGCGCGGCACGGATATCAGCTACAAACATAAGGACAGTTGCAGTGTCGGCGGGGCAGTGATCGGTCGGCCCGGCACAACCATTTACCCGACGGTCGATAATCTGTTCGCGCGGATTGAGACCAGCCTGACCACCCCCCAATGCGGGCCGAATGGCTGCATCTGCGATGGGCCAATTGAAGTCACCGCCAGCTATGATGCCGAACTCGGTTATCCGCTGGAAATTGTATACACGCTGCGTCAAGACCTCCGCACCCGCGACCTGCAATATTGGCTGGCGCTGCTGGATGGATCACTGGCGAACTGTCCACAGGTCACGTATCTGGGGCAAACTATCCGCGTGACTTCCCTCGAACCGCTGGAACCGCTGGCGGAACAGCTTGCCGAGGCGACCAAAGAACCCCTGCTCGATGAGGGCGCGAACGAGAAGCCCAAAATAACCCCTGAGTAGAACATTTGCTTTATCCCCGATTCTGCCTATGATGAGAGTAAGCGTTTCATATTTATCTCTTGCTCTTGTATGTAGGAGGTCTTATGGCGACCGTGCGTTATTTGGTCAAGGATGTTGAGCAATCCATCACTTTCTACGTCGATTTGTTAGGTTTTGAACTCGAAGAACGAATGGGGCCAGCGTTTGCAATCGTCAAATTGGGCGACCTGAATTTGTGGTTATCTGGACCACAGGCTTCGGCAGCCAAACCAATGCCCGATGGTCGCCAACCGGAAGCCGGTGGTTGGAACCGCTTTGTGCTGGAGGTCGATGACATTCAGGTCGTGGTTGATCGCTTGACACAGGCTGGCGCGGTGTTCCGTAACACGATCTTAAGCGGCGTGGGCGGTAAGCAAATCGTCGTGGATGATCCCTCCGGTAATCCGATTGAAATTTTCCAACCGAAGTAGCAGTCAATATGGACATGATTGAACAAGTGATTGATTCGTGGCATATCCACAGCCGCATCACCTTCTACCTGCTGGATGCCATCCCCGAAGAAGCCTTAGCCGGTATATCCGCATCCAAAGGGCGCAGCGTCGGGCAGATGTTCGCCCATGTGCATAACGTCCGCCTGATGTGGCTGGAGTCCGCCGCACCCGCGCTGATGACTGGCTTGAGCAAAATTCCTGCCGACTCGCTGGATAACCTGAGCAAAGCTGCCCTCAAATCCGCGTTGGAAGCCTCGACTGCGGTGATCAAAAAGCTGCTGCAACAGGCGTTTGAAGCGGGCAAAGTGAAGGGCTTTAAGCCGCACCCGATGGCCTTCTACAGCTACCTGATCGCCCACGAGTGGTATCACGTCGGTGAGATTGGCATGACGCTGACGCAAGCGGGATACAAGCTCGATAAGAAAGTCGCCTACGGGTTGTGGGAATGGGGTGTGCGGTAGGGGTTTGCCGCCGACAAACCCCTACGTGACAATATCACGGAATAACGCGGTGGTTGAGCATCTCATTGATCGCCTTCACCAGCCGCCGCAGTTCGGCCTCTAAATCGGGGCTGATGCCGTCCTGAATCGCCGCCTCGCGGAACATATCCCGCGCCTCGCGCAGGTCAGCCTGTCCGCGCCGCAGCCGGGTGAGTCCCGCCCGCATCTGTCCGCGTGCATCACGGCTGGCCGGGCTGGTATACAGGTTCTGGAAGTCCCAACCGTGTGCCGAGGCCGCCTGTTGCAGCAGGGTGAGCAGTTGGTCAGCCGTTTCAATCTGCATCGCCGCACCCTTTTGCAGCAGGTCTTTGATGCCGTCGCTCAGTGTCGGCTCGATGCCGAAGTCCAGCGTGGTCACGTTCTGGTAACGCGCTTCCGCCTGTTCGATATTCCCCGGCTGCGGGCGCAGCGTCGTCTTAAGCGGTGAAAGGCCGGTGAAGATCGGGTACAGGATGCCGACGCACAGGTTATGAATATCGGCGCGGTACTGCTGCTGGTCTTGGCGGCTGCTGCCCTCGAGTTGGCGTGAACTGTTCAGGTCGATGATGCGGAGCTGCGTGCCGTCCCAATAAACGTGTTCCAGTTTGTGGTCGAGGTAAACAATACCCTTCTGGTGTGCCATCCGCAGCACTTCGCCGAATTGCAGCGCCAGCGCCAAACCTTCTTCGCTGGGCAAACGCCAGCGCGTGCCGGGTTGGTTGGGCTTCATCAGGTACAGAAGATTGTGAATGCGCGGCAGGTTTTGCAGCGCCAGATACGGCCGCCAGCCGCTTTCGGCGAACTCGCTCATCGCCTGTACGAACCCCATCGCGTCGAGCTGGAACGACTTAATCTCGCCGCTGGCGGGGGCTTCCCCCTCCGCCGAGATATAACCGCAGTCCACCAATTTGACGATGTGCGGGCTGCCAGCCATCTTCATCAGCAAGTCAGCTTCATTGCCGAACGCTTTGTACTCCCACTTCATCTCGCCGTCGGTGGCGATGTGTTCAGGGCGCAGCAGCTTGAACGCCACCGAATGTCCGTTGCGGCGGTCTTGGGCATCCAGCACACGGGCATAATGACCGAGCGCGAAGGTATCGTTGAATTGGTCGATGCGATAAAGGTCTATCAGGTTGGGCATAACTCTCGTCCAGTATGAATATATCCCAAATTTGTAGGGTAAATTTGGGATATGTGCCAACTTTACCATGAGATTGAGTTGGCGAGTAGGGTAAATCTAGTGGGTTTTTGTGGGGTGCATTTGTTATTTATTGATGCAGATTGTGTTGTAGGGCTTGCTGGCGGCAAGCCCTAATCCCTACTGTTCCCCTCCCTGTTGCTACGGCTATCAGCGTAGTGAACCTGCGAACGTGCTGATATGAGCTAGGGATGGGGTAAATTTTACTTCGGCACGGTGCAGGGCTTACCGATGATGCCGCCCGCCGCGTCATGGACTTGCAGCACAACCAGATCATCTTCGGCAGGGGTTACGCCCACGTACCAACCGGGATTGTGCGGCCCACTGTCTTGGAAGCGCATCACATCCGGCATCTGCGCCGGATCAACCCGCCCCACCCAGAAGCCGTTGGGTAGGTCGCTGCTAAAGCCGCTGAACACATCGTAATAGCTCGCGCCGTCCGGCTTGATGACCTTCACGTCGCCGTCGCAAATCGTCGGTGAATGCTTGCCGCCCGATACCCGCGCGATAAGGATGATACGTGCGCCCGCCGCGCCTTCGAAGTTCATGACCACATAGGTATAACCGTTAATGCTCACCGTGCAGTTGGATGCATCCGGGCATTGGGCGGCAATCGCGCTCGCAATCGCTTCTGCGTTGCCCGCTTCGTCAGCGTAGGCTTGAATGTCGAAGGTGATCGTGTCCGTATCCGCGCCGCCATCCAGCGTGCCGTTCACTTGGCTGCCAAACAGCACGACCAACGAGTCATCCCCGCCGAACAATCCAATCGCCGTGCCACCGAGGCCGGTGACGGTACCGTTATTGACCACGATTTGCGCGTCATCGCTGCCTTCGATACCAATCACGCCGCCGATGATCTCGCCGTTGTTGGTCACAACCGTGTTCGCCCCGACGTACACACCGTCGATGCCGTTGGTCGCGTCCACTGTGCCGTTGTTGGTAATGGTGTTATTGTCCATCGCGAGGATACCAATGCCGAAGTCGCTGGTGATCGTGCCGTCGTTGGTGATGCTATTATTGTTGTTGGCAGCAATCGTTATGCCAAAGGCAGTCAGGTCGCCGTTGTTGACGATGCTGCCGTCACTGTTGATATAAATCGCGCTCACATCGCCGTTAATCGAACCGTTATTCACCACCGTCGCGTCATCGCCGAGGCCGATACCGTCGCTAAATGTGGCGTTGATCGTGCCGTTATTCGTCACCGTATTACTATCACACCCGACCACACCGCCGCCATTATCAGTAGTGATGGTGCCGTTGTTGATGACGGTGTTTCCGGTACACAGGTCAATCGCGTTACCGTCAATCGTGCTGATTGTGCCGTTGTTGGTAATCTCGTTGTTATTGTCGACGTAAATGCCGTTGCCGTAATCGGTCGTGATGCTGCCGTTATTGGTGATGGTGTTGCTGTCATAAGCGTCGATGCCGTCACCGCCGGTCGCGTCAATGCTGCCTGTATTGGTGATCGTGTTGTTCATGCCCATGATCACCGCCGCGTCGCCGTCGCTGGTGATGCTGCCGGTGTTTACCAGCGTGTTGTTGCTCTCACCGTAAACCCCTACGCCGTCCGTCGTGCTGATCGTGCCGTCGTTGTTGATGACGTTCCCGTCATAAACATCCACACCTTCACCACCCGTCGCGGTAATCGTGCCGTTGTTATCCACCGCGTTGCCGTCGCCGAGGTAAACCGCGCTGCCGCTGCTGTTGTTGATCGTGCCGTTGTTGGTCACACTGTTGTTGCTGTCGAGGTTCACGCCCGGCAGCGGCGAGGCATCCACCGTCGCCCCGTTATCCACCGTTACCGTGACGTTATTCTCGCTGCCGCTGCCCACGCCCACCAGATCCGTGCTGACGTTATCGCAGTTCACCGTGTCGCCATCGCTGGCAGGGCTGGGGGAACATTCCGCAAGCACGCTCGCGCTGGTAAATACACCTGCGACCAAGCACGCACCCACAAGGATCACCATCAGGAACTTTTTCATACGGCCTCGATCATTCAATGCTAAATTAAGCCTTTCTATCACTTTATGGGAAGAAAGGCCTTCGAGTGCCTTGAGAAGTGTAAAGAACAACGAAGTTTTTTTACTCCCCCAGCCACTTCGGTCGCGCTTGACCACTGTAGCCTTCACCAATACGCCCGTAGAGCGTATGCTGGCGCTGGTGCAGCAGCGGGAAGTGTTCGCGCCAGTGGTTGAGGACATCCGGCGAGAGGTCGGACACGATCACCTCGGTCGTCTCGCGTCCCGCCTGCGCCAGCACCTTGCCCGACGGATCACAGATGAAGCTGCTGCCGTACAAGCGAATGCCGTTCTCCACCCCCACGCGGTTGGCTGCGGCGACATACACCCCGTTGGCGATAGCGTGACCACGCATCACCGTTTGCCACGCCTCACTGGTATCCATCGTGCGGTCGGTCGGTTCCTCGCCAATCGCTGTCGGGTAAAAGATCAGTTCCGCACCATTCAGGCTGTAGATACGCGCCAGTTCAGGGAACCACTGGTCGTAGCAGGTGGGGGTGGCTACCGTCATCCCATCAACATTAAACGTCGGGTACTGCTCGCCGCCCACGAAGTAATCCGTTTCGTGGTAGCCGTCACCCGATGGAATGTGGATTTTGCGCGTGAAACCCGCCAGCTTGCCGTCAGGAGAATGAATCGTGGCGGTGTCGTAGTAGATCCCATCCTCCGCCTTCTCGTACAGGCTGCCGATGATCGTTACGCCGTGCGCCTTCGCCATCGCGCTGAAGAAACGTTCCGATACGCCGCCGGGGAGCGCCTCCGCCCATTCGAAACCGGCAAGGTCGCGGACACCGGGGAAGTACGGAATGAGCGAAAACTCAGGCAGGCCAATCACCGTCGCGCCCTGCGCCACCGCTTGCGGGATCAACTGGCGGTACTGCTCCTGCATCGACTGAATAGTGCCCGACCACGCGAGTTGGATGAGGCCGAGGCGAACGGATGACTGCATGAAACTCCCCTTAATCGGAAAACTAAACCGCAGGGTTCATGACCCTACCCATAAATAATATCGCGTTCGTCTCGCGGTCAAAAATGATAAAAATAAATGGGTGATCTGCAATAACTTCATCACCACAACCTGCTCTGCCTAAGAGTGCCTGAAGGGCAAAGGTTGCTCCTATAGCTTCTGTACCCACTTCATCTACAGATATTGTGGCTTTATGCTCCGCATATCCAATATTTAATCCGGTACTAGTCGTCATTCCTGTAAAGTCTGCATCGTTGCTAAAAGGAGTATCCATTCCCATCGATGAAAGTGTTTTTCGTAAATCGATTTCGCCCGCGAAATTAAAGCGCGGCATGGTCAAAGTAGCTTTTTTCGCATTATTGAGACTACTCAAAATGTCTTGATATAAAATTGTATCTAAAGTGTTTTGGAAGTCATTGAATGTGTCTGCATCAGGTATCAAAAACAGCATAGTAGCATTTTCAAATTGTCCATAAGTCAATTGAACTGCACGGTAATTTTCCTCTGTATCGCATGTCATATAAGCCGCACTATGAACCATCATCGGCACAGAAACATCGCTGCGATCCAACAGATGAAATGCGCCATCATAAGTTTTATGCTCATCAAATGGGTCAGTCCACTCGCCTTTGAAATAGATCGCATTAATGAGTGCCAACTGGGTTTGTGGGGTAATACTGCCCGGAGAAGGTATATCCTTGATGCGTCCGCGTGTATTTTGCTCTACCCACTGGCTGATTTCTTGCTGGGCTGCATCAGGATTGCTACTAAAATTAACCGGATTGACGTTCACACTATAGTTCTTTTCCAATGTGGTGAGATAGTTTTCTTCGAGCGGCAAGCCAGTTTGCGTCCATAAACCATTGGCAATTGTCAACGTAAGGTCGACGGCAGGGTTCACAAATTGGTAAGTTGGCGTAGGTTCTAACGGTTCATCTTGAGTGCGTTCAAGCGCAAGATCAAGAGCGTTGAAAGCCTTGTGGAAATCCTCTTGTGGAAGTTCGAAATGCAGCACATCTGCCATCTGTTCGGCTGTTTCGCCTTTTGCACCTGCATAGAGCAGCGCCATATTAAGCGATATACTGTAGGGTGAGAAAATCAGATTGCCAGATTGTTCGGCAGCGAGTTGGTGATAGAGGTCAAAGGCGAAAGCGTTGTTACCATCGACCAATGCCGCACGGTTAGTTGTAGGCGGATTTGGTTCACGCTGCGCCTGTGCGTATGCATTGGTAGACATTAGACCAGCCGCAAGTAGAATGAGGCTAAAGCAAACCATCATTTGGCGATATTTTGTTTGCATACTCACCTCACGTCGCTAACCAACAATCTCAGCAAAGTGTGGCGAATTTAAGGCGGGTTGTCAAAACAAAAAGGGCGATATGTTTGGTATATCGCCCTTGCGCCCTGCTGCTCACCTTGTCTGCCCGCTAGACAGACCCGCGAAGTTCATCACAGTCGGAGCAGTGGATTTGCGCTTGCGCCGTCTCGTTCGTCCGTCCCAAAAGACCCCGGACGACGCGCTGGAATACGCTGGGTTTTGCGGTCAGCGGTTCGTCGCTGATTGGGTATAGTTCTTCGGCCTGTTTGTAGACTTCCTCGACCATTGACGCGCCCACGGCATCATACGGGTGATTGTTGAAAAACATGGTTGTGATCTCCTCTCCTGCCCAACGGATAATCACAGTGTACGCGCCCAACCCCGGTCGGTGTCACCTATCCAAAGATAGGTATTCCCAAACCCGCAAGATAGGCATTTTGAGCGAGAAAATTCATCTGGCAACCGCGCTGTGGCTTCGTGGAAAAGGCGAGGTAAATAGTAGGGGCTTGCTGCGTCCGCGCCACCAACCACCAATATCGTCTTTCGTAGGGAATGGTCTCAGGCCATTCCGTTTTTCCTGACTCTTTTTACGAGATAAGCTGCATTTTCCGCGCACGCACGACCGCCTGTGTGCGGCTGCCCACACCCAGCTTGGAGTAAATCTGGTTGACGTACCACTTGACCGTGCCGAGCGAAAACACCAGCTTTTCCGCAATCTCGCGGTTGGAAAGGCCGCTGGCGAGCAAGTCAAGCACTTCTTGTTCCCGCGCCGTCAGCGGGTTTTCGGTGGGATTGACGGTAGGTTCGGCAGCGGGCAGCGTTTCGAAGTCCCCCAACAGCAGTTGAATAGTGCGCTCCACATCACGCGCCGCGCCCCGTTCACGGGCGTTTTCATAGGCTTCCGCACCGAGGTTGGTGCGCCATTTCTCGCGCAGGCGGTTGAGCGGTGCCCATTTGCCAACCCATGCCACCGGCGGCAGTCCGGGCGAGTCCGGTATTTGATCGATAAACGCGGTAATTTCGACTGCCCATTCATAATGCCCGTACGAATCCAGCACGAGGATGGCGCTGTTCGCCAAATTCGCCGCGATGTCGTAGCTGGACTGCTTAATCCAACTGTTGTCGATATGCCCCACCATGTTCTGATAATAACTGCGGGCGGCTGCCGTATCCCCGCGCAGGTAAGCCGCTGCCGCCAACCCGTTCAAGGAATCGAGTTCTGATTCGGTAATCGAACTCACCAGCGGCACACGTGTGTTAATAACCTTCGTGCATAACTCCACCCCGCGCTCGATATCTGCCTCGGTGATAATCAAGATCAAACCCAACGTCGCCGAACCGGCACGCAGGGCACTCATCATATTCAGGTTGGTGACGATAGTCAGGCTTTCCTCAGCCAGCGCTCGCGCCTTTTCCCACTCGCCGCGCCGGAATGACCACATCGCATGGTTAATCATGCTGTAGTGCAAACCCTTCCAGTCCTTCCGTTCGCGCTGGATCGCCATCGCGCGGTCGCTGTAAGCGTCGGCGATTTCGTAGTGATGCTCAACATAGTTGCTGCGGGCGAGCTGCGTCAGTGACCACCCGATACCGTTGCGATCACCGATTGCTTCTTGAAGGGCATATGCGCGTTCGTAAAGGGTCTTGGACTTTTGAAAATCCGCCAAGGTGGTCGCCAGCAGATGCAGCGAATCGGCGAGATAAAACTGGTCGCCAAGTTCGGTATAGATGCGGATGCATTCTTCAAAATAGGAAGCGCTCACCTCATCATACGTACGAAAGCTCATCAAGAAGCCAATTTGATAAAGCGCGAACGCGGTATCCGGCGGACTGTTGTAGGCTTTTAACCCCTCCAGAATCGTCCGTAATTCGCCAAGCAGTTCATCCAAATCCACCGCCACATACGTTTGCGCGTTCTGGAACATGCGCGACCGCCGCAGCCGCAGCCGGTAGTACATCAGCCGGTCGTCAGGATGATCGGACGCGGCGAACCGTTCAGCGCTGAGGGTGAACAAGCGCTCGCCTTCAATAAAACGGGCGCGCATATCACAAAAGAAGTTAACCGCTTCCATCATTTGGCACAGCAGTTCACGGTTCATCTGTTCGGTCGCGCGGGACCATGCCAGCCGGACGTTAGCGAAATCCTGCTCAATATCATCTAGCGCCGCGTCCTGCCGCCGAAATTTGATCTCACCCTCACGCTTTTGCATCCAACCGGCGAAGAATGCCGCGTGTGCGTCTCTCGTAGCCTCAGTCGCGCCAGCCTGTACCAACTGCTCATCGGCATACTGGCGCAGCAGTTCGTGCAGGTCGTAGCGCCGGTTATCCGACTCCCAGCGCAGCCACGACTTGTCCACCAGCGCCGTCAGCACCCGCAGCGATGCCCCTGCTACCGCTTCGGCAGCCTCCCGCGTAAAGCCACCTTGAAAAATGGCGAGGCGCATCATCACCTGCTGTTCTTCCGCACTCAGCAGCGCCCACGACTGCACCAGTACACCGCGCATCGTCCGGTGACGTTCGGGCATATTGCGGGCAGAGGTTTCGAGGATGCTCAGGTTACTGGCAATCTCATCCGCGATCTCATCACACGACATCGACCGTACCCACGCCGCCGCCAATTCCAACCCCAACGGCATCCCGCCGACCAGCGCACAAATGCGGGCGATCCCCGCGCGTTCATGCTCGACCGAAAAAGCCGGATGCACACGGCGGGCGCTTTGCACGAACAACTTCACGGCGCTGTAAGTTTCGAGTGATTCAAGGTCATCGCCTGCGGGTACACCCATGCCGGTGACGGTGTACACCCATTCCTCTTGGAGGTTGAGCGCCTCGCGCGAAGTGGCAAGGATCTTGATCCCCGGCGCACTGGCGAGGATAGCGCTCATCAGTTCAACACCCGCCAGCAAGTGTTCCAAATTGTCCAGTACGATAAACATCTGTTTGCGAGTGAGGTAATCGAGCAGTTCCTGCTGCGGGTTGGCGGTTTGAAAGAAGTTCAGGCCAACCGCGTTGGCGAGGGTCGAGATCATGAGGTTCGGCGCATGAACGGCTTGCAGCGGCACGAAGAACAAACCATCGGTATACGGAAAAGCGGCATCTTTGCTGAGATGCCGCGAGACTTCTAATGACAGGCGCGTTTTGCCAATGCCCCCCGGCCCCACCAACGTCAGCAGGCGGCAGGCAGGATCGGCTAACAAGCCTTGTATCGCGTCAATCGCTTTGGTACGTCCGACAAACGGCGTGAGAACCACAGGCAGGTGATGAAGGTTCATAGCTCAATCGTGTGGTGGAAATTTAGTTCTATTGTAGCATGGGTAGTGGTCATATGGTAAGTGATGCTTGTACTTTCAAATACATAATTGATCCACATTGTAGGGACGAGATAATGGTGATTTACAAATGAGCGTGGTAAATAATTGTGAGGCTGACAAGCGCCTTTGAAGTCCCTTCAGTGGACATGTCCGGTGGTTAGCTGAGTGGCTTTAGCCCTCAGCGGCGTAACCCGACCAATTACCATTTTAATAAGTAAACAACCATTATCTCGTCCGTGATACCCAAACCCACTCATCACTTACTTCGCAACCACCACCGCAGCCTGTCTGCCAGCATTAGGCTACGGGAGAAGATTGAACCCTCCACCACTTAAGGTAGTGCTACCACGGGAGGGATGATCGGCAGTTGAATGGTAAAGCTCGTGCCTTTATCCAACTCGCTGTGTACGCTAATCGTCCCCTCATGCCCATGAACGATTTGCTTGGTGATCGGCAAACCCAACCCGCTGCCGCCTGTCGCAATCGACCGCGCCGCGTCCGCCCGGTAAAACCGTTCGAAAATATGGGGCAAGTCGTTAGCCGAAATACCTAAGCCCGTATCCGACACTATAACTTCAATATAGTCGCGGCTGAAACCGGTGCTTAACTGGATGCTGCCACCCTGCGGCGTATAGTTGATGGCGTTCTGAACGAGGTTGATAATCGCCCGGCTAATTTTCACCACATCGATGTTTGTCTTCGGCAAACCTGTCGCAGGCTTGAACGTCAGCGTTTGATGTTTAAGCGTCGCCAGCGATTGGAAACCCTCAGCGATTTTTTGAATAATGTCGTTGGCATTTTCCGGCGTGAAGTTGTAAGTCACGCCTTTCTGGTCAAGCTGCCCCATTTCGAGCAGGTCATCCAGCAGCTTGAGCATCCGGTCACTCTGTACCTCGATATTGTTGATCTTTTCACTGAACAGGTCACGGCTGATATTTTCCCGCCGCAGGAAGTACACACTGCTGTTGATGATGCTCAAAGGGGTGCGGAAGTCGTGCGACATATCCGTCAGGAAGCGTTGCAGCACTTCCACCCGTTCTTGTTCGGCCAGCAGGCGCAGCGTCTGGTTTTCAAGCTGCTTGCGCTCGGTGACATCACGGCTGATGCCCACCAGCCCCAGCACATTACCATCTTTATCAACCCACGGGATTTTAGTGGTCAGCACCATCTTGCGCTGCCCCTGCGCGTCCACCGTTTCGCGTTCGGCGTTCACCAGCGGCTTGCCCGACTGCATGATGTGGAGATCGTCAGCATGGAATTGGGTTGCCAGTTCCGTCGAGAATACGTCGAAGGCCGTTTTGCCTATTAAGTCGTCTGGTTCGTGAATACCCGCCGCCTTTGCATGGGCGATGTTGGTGAGAATGAAACGTCCGTCCGCATCCTTGAGGAAAATATAATCAGGCGTGCTGTCGATCAAGGTGCGAAGCAAATCCCGTTCTTGGCGTAATTTTGCTTGCGCGGATCGAATTTCAGTCACATCAACGAAGGTGGTGACAACACCATTGATTTGACGTGTCTTGAAGTCTTGGAGGGGCTGCGAATTCATCACCACCCACGTAATCGAGTGATCGGGTTTATACATACCCATCATGACGTTGGACTGGGCTTGCCCGGTCGCTAACGCCTTTAACGCGGGGTTGTCGTCAAGAGTGAATGGCGAACCGTCCTCATGGATCGAACGCCACTCGCGGTTGAGCGGGCCTTCCCCTATTATTTTCTCAACCGTCTGCCCTAGAATGTCGCTGGCAGCCGGGTTCGAAGCGCTAACCTTGCCTTTAGCATCGCGTACGACAATGCCTTCGATCATATTGGTGACAACCGCACGGTAACGTTCCTCACTCGCTTGGAGCGCACGGTCAATGTTCATCTGCTGCCGCTGGTAGTAAAGCATTGCGCCAAAGAGGACAATCCCTGCCGAGGTAAGAATCAGCAGCGGTGCTGTCGCCTCGCCAAAGGCATTCCTGCCGGTAATCACAATACTCCACACCGGTTGTTGCAAAGCAGAAAGGATGCCCAGCACCGTTAACCGCATTAAGAAATCCCGCATGGTAAAATGCTGCCGCTGCCAGAACAGCAGGAAGCTCATGACGACAATCGTGATGGTAATCGGTATCGCGACGATTGCGCCGTCCCCGCCGAGGCTGAACCGGCAAACAATAATCATCAACACCGAAATCAGCGTGGGAACGAAACCCGCGAACACGCTGGCGATAGCGATAATGATGCTGCGACCGTCAACGAGGAAGCCGTTTCCCAGTGGGACAGCACTCAGCATCGCGAGGATGCCAAACACACCGAACGCGACTCCTTTGAGAATCGAACTGCTGGTCGTGCCAAGTTCATTGGTACGCGGACTAATTAACCCGTATATATAGGTCAACGCAAACAGCAGCGCCACGTTATGCGTCAGCTCAAGAACGATATTCAAGACACAATCTCCTGCTCAAGGGCGATTTACTAGCCCCTTTTACATTTTAGTCTTGGTTTTGATGATAGTTCGTAATGTTTTCACAATTGAGATGAAAATGGAGGTGCTGGTGGGCAACCCTACAGGATAAATGGACACGAATTGCATGACGGTAGGGCAAGCGCTCGGAACGTGTCTAAACGAGTGAATGGGTATAGCACGGCGGTGCGACCTGCTCAAACCTCACAAAGCATCTTTATTTATAGGGATGAGGCGTGCCTCATCCGCGTTACCGCCAGAATATTCGTTTCTCAAAGGAAAACTTGTGGTGTTCTCGTCTTGTTCCCCTCCCTGTTACTACGGGGAGGGGTTAGGGGTGGGGTGGAATAAGCCCTCCCTGTTACTCTATCAGCGGAGTGAGCCTGCGACCGTGCTGATGTGGGGCTAGGGGTGAGGACTTTTTAAAGTTCGCCTAAACCAGTATGCTGTTCAGCATCAGCCGCTCGCCGAGCAGCGTTTCGAGGTACGGCGTAACACCCCAGAACGCTTTCAACTCGTTGTACTCTTGAATGAACGCCGCCTCGCCGACCGCCGTCTTTTTCACTGCGCGGATCATCAGGTTGCGCCCCGTATGCTCGGACGAGATAAACTCGACCACATCCGTCTTGTACCCCATAATCCGCAGCAGCAGGGCGCGAAAACTGTCCGTCAGGATGTCGCCCATCCGCTGCTTGAGGATGCCGTGCCGCATGACCGGCTCGAACGGAGCGCGGCTTTCCAACTGCTGGTGCAGGTGCTTGTGGCAGCACGGCGCGGTCATAATGATTCCTGCGCCATGTTTCACCCCCAACGCCAGTGCTTCGTCCGTCGCTGTGTCGCAGGCGTGCAGCGCTAGCACGATGTCCGGCGCGTGTTCCGGCACATGCTGGATAATCGGTGAGGCATAAAAACACGCATCGCCTAACCCCAACTCGTGACTGTAGGTGTTGCTGCGTGCCATCAGCTCGGCGTTGGTATCCACGCCGCTCAGGTTCGCGGGTATCTGCCGGATGTTATTCAGGTAGTGATAGGTGGCGAACGTCAGATGCGCCGACCCTGCGCCGCAGTCGAGGATGTGGATCGGCGAATGGTCAAACGTGGTCAACGCGCCGGTATGATCCAGCAGCTTAAGGAACTCGTTGATCTGCGCGAACTTGTCCTGCATATCGGCACGGATGCGACCGTCGCTGGTTTGAATGCCAATCTTTTGCAAAAATGGGTCGGGCAGGCTGGCGGGGATCGGCCAGTCCTTCCAGCGGTCGTGTTCCACCGGCTCAACGTGCGGCTTAATCGGTGCGCTGCGGTGCAGGATCGCCTTGCCCTTCTTGGTGATCTGCACGTTCAATTCTTCCAGCGTCGTCCGCAGGTGGATGCTGTGGAAAGGCAGCGCCAGTAGTTCGCGCAAATGGTTGATCGCCTCGTCACCGGCGTAATTCTTAGTGATGTCCTGCTTGGCGGTGAAGTGCGAAAACTGTAAGTGACGGCTGCCCTTAATCTGCACCGGACGCACGTTCACCATCCGCCACGGCAGCGCGCCGCCGATTTCACCTTTGAAGGTCATGTGTACGAACGTCGCTTCATCCAGCGCCGCCTGCTGGAGCATTTCACGGTAATTGTCAGTCATTGGGGGGTACTCATATCTTGTTTATCATCGTATCACTTGGAGCAAGCGTAACAGCCAGCTTCTTACCTCCGCATTATACCTTACGGCTTTTCTCTTGGCGTTCTTGGCGACTTGGCGGTTAATCTGTCTTTCTCTGTGTCCTCTGTGCCTCTGTGGTTAATTCTCCGTATTGCTCTTAGCGTTCTTGGCGGTTAATCTGTCTTTCTCTGTGTCCTCTGTGCCTCTGTGGTTAATTCTCCGCATTGCTCTTAGCGTTCTTGGCGGTTAATCTGCATTTCTTTGTGTCCTCTGTGCCTCTGCGGTTCATGTATTGTTGCCTTGATCTACCGACTATCGACTTTTCCCCACTTAGGCACTATATCCCATCGACTCCACACCCATTTCTGTACCCATTGCCCATTGGTCGCCACTACCCACGACTAAGCCCCTACGATAAAATTGCGCTGTTCATCACAAGCTATTTCCCCGCAGGGAGGATTCACATCAATGGCAGCAGCTACACACAAACGGCTGGTTATTCCCGGCCCGGTTGAGGTGCGTAAAGAGGTTCTGGACGCACAAACCGAATGGATGATCGGCCACCGTTCGAAAGCCTTCGAAGAACTGTTTGCCCGTCTGCAAACCAAGCTCAAGCAGGCATTCGTCACCGAAAGCCGCGTGTTCGTGCAGGGGTCGTCCGGTACTGGCCTGTGGGAAGGCGCGTCGCGGAACTGCATTCGCGAGGGCAAAAAGGCGCTGCACCTCGTCGGCGGGGCGTTTAGCGAACGCTGGGCGGAGATCAGCCAGCTTAACGGCAAGGGGGTCGATGTCATCGCTGTGGATTGGGGCAAGGCGCATACACCTGAAATGGTCGCCGAGGCCCTGCAAAAAGACACCTACGATGCCGTGTGCGTCGTCCATAATGAAACCAGCACGGGCGTAACCAATCCGATCAAAGCCATCGGTGAAGTGGTGCGCCAGTACCCGGATACGCTGTATCTGGTCGATACTGTCAGCGGTTTCCTCGGCATCGAACTGCTGACCGACGAGTGGGGCATCGACATGGCCTTAACCTCGTCGCAGAAGGCGTTTGCCTTACCACCGGGCTTGGCCTTTGCGGCCGTCAGCGACCGGGTGCTGGAGCGTGCCAAACAGGTGACGAACCGCGGCTACTACTTCGACTTCATCGAAATCGAAGCCAGCCTCAAGAAGAACAATACACCGTCAACACCACCGGTTTCCTTGATGTTCGCGGCGGATAAGCAGCTCGAAGACATCATGAACGAAGGCTTGCAGAACCGTTGGGCGCGGCATATCCAGATGCGCGACATGACGATTGCGTGGGCAGAAGCGCGGCAGATGGGCGTGTTTTCGCAGGACGGTTTCCGTTCACCAACTGTAACCACTGTGGCGAATGGGCGGGACATCAACGTCGACGACATGGCGAAGTTCATGGGCGGCAAAGGCTTCTCGATGGACAAAGGCTACGGCAAAGTGAAGGGCAAGACCTTCCGAATTGCCCATATGGGCGACATGACCACCTCGACATTGGAAGAAGTCCTGTCCGGCTTAGACGAATTCTTGGGTGTATAGCCGGTATCGGTAGGGAATGGTTTCAGACCATTCCGCGTCAGGACACAACATAAATCGTTTCTGTAGGGGTTTGCCGTCGTGCAAACCCTTTTTATTTGCCTGTAAAACAGGCGATAACAGGCAGCGTGACCCCTTCTGACCCCGATTTGTGAACGCGCGGTTTGTAGACGCAAACCGTTTCCTAACGTTTGTGAACCCTCACCCCTAACCCCTCTCCCTCAGGGCGAGGGGAACAAAACGAAGCACGAAGGTATTGCATGGATTCATACTGATAATTACAATAACAAGAATTGAATTTATGGTTACGGGAAACCCTTGCTTTCACCCTTTACTCCCCTCGCCCTGAGGGCTGACGGTGGAGTGAGCCTGCGAACGTACCGTCGTGGGGCAGGGGGTGAGGGTTTAATTCCGGCATGGTAAAACTCGAATGACGACTTTTGATGATGCTGTTTATCGCGCACAAGCAGCAAAGGTCATGACGATGGTTGCGCGTGAACTCCGCCAACGCCAAACACCCGCGGAAGAAAACTTGTGGCAGCACCTGCGTAATCGTCGTCTCGATAATTTGAAGTTTCGCCGCCAAACACCCATTGAAAATACAGCTTATGTCGTCGATTTTTTATGCTATGAAGCGCGTTTGGTGGTTGAATTAGATGGCGGTATCCATGCCAATCAAGTGGAAGCAGATGCCATTCGTCAAGAAATCATCGAAGCCCAAGGCTATACTGTTCTTCGATTTACCAATGAACAGCTTGCGAATGACCTCGAATCGGTATTGACCATGATTATCATCTCTGCAAAACGCAAATCTTCGCCTTATCTCCCCTCGCCCTGAGTGCGTGCAAGTGTGACTTTTTCAGCACTAACGCTCAATAAAAGCCTTTAGGCATTAGCGCCCCTCGCCCTGAGTGCGTGCAAGTGTGACTTTTTCAGCACTAACGCTCGATAATAAGCCTTTATGCCTTAGCTCCCCTCGCCCTGAGGGAGAGGGGCTGGGGGTGAGGGTTTATCATACGCCGCCAGCGCTGCCGCCCGCCGCGCTTGCCCCTCCGCCGTGTCGGGGAATACCAGCGGGAACGTGCCGAGGATGTGGTCGTACTCATCCCGCGTCAGGCCGTAGAGGTGCGCTACCAGCGAGTCAATCTCGTCGCGCAGCCTTTGCCGTTCTGCCGCATCCGTCGCGCCCTTGCCCGCGTCCCACGCGCTGCCCATCACCTGCTGCCACAGGCCAGCGAACTCTGCCCGTGTACAGGTCAGCCGCGCCGACCGCTGCACAATCGCGTCAAAAGTCGGGTCGCCCGCCGTCAGGCGTGGTACGGGGAGGCTGTAAATATGAAACATATTGACATTTTTTGATACTCGCTGTCGTAACGACCAGTCTAATACAAATGAATTCATGCATCCTGCAAGATAAAGTTGTTTATTTGAGTCGATATTTTCTTGAATGACTGTTGTACAAGAACGCCCTTCACAAAATACTTTTGGAGGCAAAATTGTTGCTATTAAAGTTCGCTCATTCGTTGCGTTGGAGATGCCGCGATATGCCAGTCGCGGCTTTAAATAATCGAGTTCGGCCTCTGCAACTGCATAACGGCTTGCCAGTCGTTCCCGCGCAGGCTGTTCTTCTAACCAAAATTGTGGCTCGGCATAAAGCGCATCATATTGATGAATCATCTTGCCTTCGTAGAGCGGCAGTCCTGTACCTTGCTCGTTAAATAAGTGACGATCATTAGTAATATCAAATTCGCGGGTAAATTTCACATTCCAAATGTCATTTTCTGCCTCAAGTAAAGGCCAATCGCCATATACTTTCTCGGCAATCTCATAATCCCTTTTTGTTTGAAACTCCATCACACTTAAGCTGTCAGGGCTAAACCGCTTCATCGAATCAAGCTGCATATAAAACTGGTTATTTTTATCTGCCAAAAACGCTGGTAAATCATCTGGCGCGATTGCCACACGCGGATTGAAACGGAACGCCCCCCAAAATCCGTCACTGGGTTCGCCCTTATGTGTCCCAAGTAAGCAGAATTTGAAGTCATGATGTACACCATGAAAAAAGCCGCGCTCGTTGCTAAAGCTGTAGATATACTGGATGCTGCCCTCATTGAGCAGCATCTCGCGCAGGTCTTTTGTGCCGAGGTCGGTGTAAATCCCGCTGGGGACGACATATCCCAAGCGCCCATCCCTGCCCAGCAGCGTATACATGCGCTCCAAAAACAGCTTGTGGGTGGCAGCGTCACCGCGTCCCTGCCGCGTGTAATCACCGCTGCCGCGCAGGTAAGTCGTCGTGGCCGCCACACTCCCGTTAATCGCATCGAATTCCTGCCGCCGCCGTGGTTCTTCCGCGTCCAACTCGGCAATCCGCTGCTCCACCTGTGCGCGGTTGTAGCGGCTCTCGATCAGCGGGTCATATTGGGCGTAAAATTCGCGCAAGTCCGGCTTGAGGATTTCCCACGGCGGGTTGCCGATCACAATTGTGAAGCCGGGGTTGTCTTTGGGTGTGCCGTCCGCATTGTAAAAGGCTTCGGGGAACTCTGCCCCCCAGTGGAACGGTCGCACCCGCGTCAAATCACTAAAATGCGGCTTCAGGTATTCATCCAGCAGGGCGGTCAGCGCGTCCGTTTGGGCTTGCAGCGCGTCATACGACTCGTGCGAGGGGTCGTGAACCGTGATGACGGTCGGGTTCGCCTCTTGTTCCAGAATCAGGTTAATCATCCGTTCGCGCGATACCGGATTGGGGATACGCATCGCCTCTTCCAGCGTCATGCTGCTGGCTTGCTCGGTATCGACCTGCGGTGAGGGTTTGCCTTTGTCGGGGTCGGTCGTCAGTTCGCGGCGTTTGGCGATCAATTCTGCCAGTGTCGCCTGATGTTCGCTCATGCGTGGGTCATCGGCCTTCAAGCCCACCAAACCGTTGCCCACTTTGATGCTCTGGTTCAAAATCAGCGGCAGGCGCTTTTCTTGGTGCCGCCCTTCCATCGCCCGCATCATCAGGTTCACCGTCGCGATTTCCGCCGCCGCCGGATCAAGGTCAACGCCGTACAGATGTGTTTCCAATATCAAACGCGGAAAGTTACGAATACGCTCGATTTCGGCACTATACGGGGTCAGTTGGATTTGTAAGTCAAGCGGGCTGGTCATGCCCTGCTTCGCCAGTTCAAGGCGCTTCGCTTCGCCTTCCTGCTCCAGCCGCGTGGTTTCGTTCTGGTAAAACTCCGCCAGCACTTTGTAAGCGTAGATCAGGAACGAGCCGCTGCCGCACGCGCTGTCCAGAACACGTAGTTCGCGGATGTCGGTGCTGGTTTTGCGCGTTTCGTCGGGCAGGGGTTCGCCATCCGGCTTACCGTTGGCTGTGCCGTACAGGTAGCGTCCGAGGCTGTTGTCCACCATATATTGGACGATCACCTGCGGCGTATAGTAGCTGCCCTGTTTCTTGCGCGTCTCAAGGTTGTCGCGGGTGGTTACGCTGCCATTTTGCAGCGCCAGCGCCTTACCCAAATACTGTTCGTAGGTGTTGCCCAAGATGTCGGCGGGCATGGCACGGTAGCGCACTTCATACAGCTTATCCAGCAGCGGCATCAGCACATCGTCGCTAAAGTTGGCCTGATCGACCAAGCCATAGGCAAACAGCGCCGAGTTGTGTCGCTCATCAAACTGGCGGAAGAATTGATCTAACTGCTTATCGAGTGTAAAGCTGTAGGGGTTGCGCTGCCGCAGTTCGTAAAAATCGCGCACCGTACCCGCCGGAATCACCAGCCAATCCTCGGCAAACCGCGCGATCACCAACCGGTCAAGGAAGCGCTGCACCACCGCCCGCAGTTCGGTCAGCTTCAGGCTGCCGTCGCTGTTCACCACCCAGCGGTTGACCGACTTGCGTTTCGCAATATCCTGCGCCAGCTTCAAGCGCCATTCGTTAATGAAGTCAAGGTAGGTGCTGTCGATGTCACGGGCGTAGCGCTGGTTGCTCAGTGTGTCTAAGCTGCCATTGAGTACATTTTCGTAGGAAAGCTGCCACAGTTGGTCGAATTCACGCTGGTAAGCCGACGGTTCTTCAAACGACAATACCAGCCAGTCGCGTTTGGCGTTGAACAACCGGAGCTTCTCAAAATTCGTCAGGATCGCCCATGTGCCGCCGTTGGCAAAGGCATAGTTGATGGCCTGCTGTTCTTCGGGTGTACGGTCAGTCGCCATACCCGGCAGCGCCATCTGCCCCGGCGTGATGACCCCACTAATGGTATAACGGGCTTGCTCAAGCTGCTTAATGATGCCGAAGCGTTTAGCCTCAACAAAAATCACCCCACCTTTTTCGGGGAAAAGCGTCAAATCCGGTCGTCCGGCCTGTGTGTGCATTTCGTATTTATAGCGCTGCGGGTTCTTGATCGGCCAGCCCAACACTTCTTCCAGCAGCCGGTCGATAAACTGCCGTACCACGCTCGCTTCGCTCATCGTTTTGCGCTCTTCGGCGCTTAACTTGTTGAAGTCATCCAGCAGAATTTTCAGGTTTTCGCGCGCTTGGGTTTCGGTGATGGGCATAAGTCGTATCACTCAATCGGGTATGCAAGTCAGAAATTCTATTCTAGCGCAAAATGGTGAATATTACCGTCTTCGCAACACACCCACTCCCAACCCCACACAAACCATCTTCTAACTTGACAATTTAGCCCTTTTGTTCTATTCTGGTTCTGATGGTGGTTACAAAGTAATTGGTATGGGTGAAACGGTGGCGCGGACGAGATGTATCTTGTCTCTACACGATGGATTCTGTTTGTGTTAGAGCAATGATTTATCACTTACCATATGACCACTACCCTGATTCTATGAATTGCTCTCTGGATTTCTTGGCGACTGTGCGAAGCCTCCTGTGGATGGCGGTTAAAACGTATTGGTATTGGACTGATAACTGTGAACTGGAAACTGATAACTTGATTGGCAATCTTGGCGGCGGCAGCCCCTTTGCCAACCATCGCCGCGAAACCAGCCGGGCCAGCCGCCGCCATTTACGCCATAAAACCGTACTGACAACTGCGACACTGACGACACTGACGACATTTGTGACAAATCAACCCGATTCTCAACAGCAACAACAGCATTAACAGCATCACATAAACGTCTCAGTTAGAAATAAAAAAGGAACAGCCTTCGCCATTCCCTTTTCGCTCTATATTCTGTGTTTTCTCTCTGTGTTCTCTGTGGTTAACGTATTTTGTCTTTGTCTTTTACTGATAACTGTTCACTGACAACTGACAACTGATAACTTCCCACTACACCATACTCTCGCCGCCGTCCACATTGATCGCCTGACCGGTTATGAACCGCGCCGCATCCGAACACAGGAACAGCACCACACCCGCCACGTCCTCCACCGTCCCGTAACGCCCTTGCGCGTTCGCCGGTTGGGCAGGGGCGCTCGCCAGATCATCCGGTGGCAGGTTGCCGGGGCAAACCGCATTCACGCGAATGCCCAGCGGGGCGAACTCACGGGCGCACTGCTTCGTCATCCCGATCAACGCCGACTTGCTGGTCACGTAGGCCACACCCTCGGCTAAGGGGCTGGGGTGTCCGGCGGTCGAGGCAAGGTTCACGATCACCCCGCCGCCCTCGTCCGCCATCACCCGTCCGGCAAGCTGGCTCATGAAGAACGCCCCGTTGACGTTCACCTCCAGCATCCGCCGCCAGTCCCACTCGTCCACCTTAGGCATCGGGCCAACCTTGTAAACCCCTGCCGCGTTAATCAGGAGGTCGATCTTCCCGTAAGTGTCCCGCGCCGCCTCGATCAACGACCCAACCTGAAAGCGGTTGGAAACATCCGCCTGCCACGGGGACGCTTTGCCCCCCGCCGCGAGGATTTCACTCGCCACTCTCTCGGCACGGTCGGGGTTAATATCGTTCACCACCACCGCCGCCCCCGCCTGCGCGAGCGAGAGGGCAATGGCGCGGCCAACATCCGCGCCCGCGCCCGTTACTAATGCGTTTTTACCTGTGAGGTCTACTGTAAACGAGGTCAAATCGTCTGCAACCAATCCTGTAGGGCGGTATTCGCGCCAAAGTGAAATTCATTCGTCCGTGGGTCTTTGAGCATCCGGTCGGCGTAGGGCGCGACGTAATAATACGCCCCGTGCTTATAAGCCGTGTTGTGGCTCTCGCAAACCGCCTTGCCGTACTTTTGCCACGGTCGCCAATCGTTCTCGCCCATCATCACCAACAGGCGGCTCTCAATCGCCAGCACCGCCTGTTCGTCGAGCGCGTTGGTCGCCAGCACCACGCCGTAAGGCATCTGCGCCCGCGCGAACAACCCGTACGAGTCGCCCAATAAGCCTGTCCCAGCCGCCTGTGCCAGAATGACCACGCGCTTCCGGTCAATCTTCGCCTGTTCGAGCGCCACTTCGTAAGCGTTCACCGCGTCCTGCGTGGTCGAACCCGCGCCACCGGCACCGCTGCGCCCCGTGCCGCGCTTGTCCCAACGGAACACGGCGTAACCGGAGGCCAACCCCGCCTGCGCGAAATCTTGGTAGCCTTCGCGGTCGTCACAGCCGGCGTGATGCAGGATAAACATCAGGGGGAATGTTTTCTGGCGCGCCGAAACATAGGGATAGTCCATTTGACCATCCAACCGCACACCGTCACCCGCGAACACCAATTCCTCGGTGTGGGCGACTGGAACCCGTTCGTCTATTTGGTTGACAATCATATAAATAGATACTCCACCAAGCTCATCGAAAAAGGGATTTTGCGATTTGGTAACAACGGTATTTTTTACGTCAGTTCGCTTGGTGAAGCGGAATAGTTACCAGTATAACAACCTTTTAGGCGTTACGCACCCATGACTTTTGGCACTTTGTCTTGTTTTTACGTTCTTTCGTTTCTGTTTGGGTTTTCTGGATACTATCTTTAACCTTTATGACACGACAATTACGCAGCACTTGACCGAGAAACTTGACACCCTAGAACGCCAGTGCTACCCTATGAAAAGTTTATATTTGGTTTGTAATGTTCAGGGGGCTGCGTTGGCGCTCGAATTCAACAAATTAGTCGATCAACTCGATAACTTGGGGCGCATGATCCAAGAGATCAGTTTTGATGTCAGCGACCGCTTGGATATTGCCCTTGCCCGCTTCGAGGCTGCGACTGATTTGGACTTCATCCACGAGCGTATCGAGCTAGTACGCCGACCGGACATCAGTGGGTATCGTGGGGCGGCTCCCCTCGACGCGCCCTTCCACGAGCGCATCTGCGACATTTTCCCCGCGCCCGCCGTGCCAGACAGCGCCACCATCCTCGCGGCGGATGGGTCGCAAATCTACCCGAACGAACAGTGGCGGATGCCCTACTACCTGACCAACATCGGGCTGTTTGTGTACCACCACGGTGACGAACGTAAGCCGGAACAAACGAGCTTGCCCAAACTGGTTTACCATCCCGAACTGGTGCGCGACAAGTTCAACCGGGTGATGAGCGGTCGCACCATCGACGCGCTGCGGACGGTCAGCGAGATGCACGAACTCGGCAACGCGGCGTGGAACCTGCGCGATGATGCCCGCCCGCTCATCGCCCTGTACGATAATCACCTGTTGTTCTGGGTGAACAGCGACGTGACCGGTTACGTCGAACTTATGAAGAAGTATCTCGGTGGTCTGGTACACTTACACGACGCGGGGGCGCTGCTCGCTGGTTATATCGACAACCCTGTACGGAGTAAGACCGTCATCCGATTACTGCATCTACTCAGTTTGCCGGAGGATGAAATTAAGGGTGATCCGCTTGGCTCCGGCGACATGGAAGGGTTGAAGGACATCGACATCTTCAATATCGTCCTGCGCCCCGGCGACCGTTCAGCGCTGATGCTCCAGAACTCGCCGCGAAACCTGCTGTATAAAAAGCGCGGCGAAAATTATGAGATCGCCTACTTCTACGTCAAGGTGAGCAGTGGTTATCAGGACGCGATTGCCCGTGTCGATATTCCGATGTGGGTGGCGCGGGATAAGCAGAAGGTCAACGAGCTGCACGCGCTGATCGTCTCGCAAAGCGCGATGCAGGGGCGCAACCCGTACCCGTATGTGCTGACCCGTGCGGATGAACTGGCGGTTGTGTCGGGCAAGGACAAGATCAAGCTCGAAGAAATGATCCGGTTGCAGTGGCGGTTGAATAAACCAGCTATCGACCCGCTGGTCATTTCGCCCAAGAACTTCGGTAAGCAAATCGCCCGCAGCCAAAAACGGCTGCACGAGTTGTAGAAAGTCGGTAGAGAAAGACCGTTCAACGGTAGTAATTTTTGTGGGTGTTTTTCAGTGGACAGCGGGGTTGGGACGCGATAGTGACGGTTGATAGAATATTTCGGTAATTCGGTATAAGACGGGCGGCATACATGCCGTCCGCTAATACCAAATTTTATCATCAACCACCGACATCTCGTCCGCCCTCTTCCACCGCAAAACGGTTTGAGGTCAATAAGGGCAAACAACCAAGCATGGTATACAGCTTGAACGATGAAGTATCAAAGAAGGCTGAAGGTTAGGGAGTCATTCCATGATGGCCGTACAAGAAGATCAATTCATGGTTGGGCGGGTTTTGCGAGCCAGCACACGCGGGTTCGCCTGTGGGACGCAAAGCAACCGCGTCGATAATAAACACGACTTTGGCGCGTTCGTCAGCACCCCGATTGCCAACGACGACTCGATACAAGCCATCGGGCTAATTTACGCGGTCGAGATCAAAGACGACCTGCTGGTGAACGAGTTGGTGATGGCCGATTCGGTCAATAACAGCATCCTGCGTGACCAGCGCGAAAACCGGATGGTGCCGATGGAAATCAGCGTCTTGAACATCGGCTACCGCTATAACAACGGCGCTGTTGTTCACAGTTTGCCGCCACGCCCACCAATGAGCCTCAGTCAGGTGGATTTATGCACGCGCGATGTTATTCTGGAATTCACGCGGCGGCATGATTACTTGATGTTGGTATTGAACGCGGCGGAAGTGCCGTCGGACGATTTGCTGGCGGCGGCGGTGCGCTATGCGTCGTGGCAGTATGACGATGAACAGCAGCGCTACCAGTTCCTTGTGACCTGCGGGCGGGCGATTGCACGGCAGCTATCACACGATCTCAAGCGGTTGGAGCATGTGCTGGCGTTGATACGACCGGCGTAGGTGTTTGGCAAAATTGGCAGCAATTTCGGCAGTGGCAAACACCCATTTTATTGCCACCGTCTGTTAGCCATCCAACCGCAAGCCAAACGACTCTGACCACAGCAGCGGCGACAGGCAGGGTTCAGTGACGTTGGTCGTCAGCGACTGCTTAATCAAGAGGGCGATTTGGGGATAATGAACACCGATGCTGGCATTCACGACCGAGGCCGAATGACCTGTACCTTCATCTTCACAAACAGCGGCGGAAGGGCAAGATGTAAGGTGTTTGTGACCATAGATTTTGTCGTTCATAACCCCTCCTAAATTCGGCTTACTTTGTGTCTTGAATGACATGCTTATTCTAGCACAGAATTTCTAAGTTGGCAAGCGATTTTTGTCCGATTCTTGCTCAGTCTTTCGTCCGATATGGCACAAGTTTTGAGGGAGAAAATCGCCGCTGCATTTCCTAGAACGCGCGAAGCTGGCATTTTGTTCAAAACGGGTGAAAATTGAACCCAAAATGCTCATCCGGTTTATGATCTAGCGGTGGTTAAAAGAGGCAGGTAAAAATGGCGGAACTACAGATCTTTCGAAACACCCTCTCCATCAGAATCGAATGTTCAGCGCTGGAACTTCACCCGATGCGTTTGTCACTCTGGGCCGGGAAATAGCAATACCACCGCGAACAGGGGAAATACGGCGGGAATGGGTAAAATAGACACGAATAGGACTCGATCATTGGTTGGAAGCCATTTAAAAGTAGGTTTGGGATTAATCGGACGCGATGTATCGCGTCCCTACAACTCATTTGCATCACAATTTCGCGTTTTTGTAGGGACAGCATACATGCTGTCCGGTATTTCAAAACTTCTTAAAGGGATATTTTATGGATAATCCGCTGCAGCAGACCGCGCCAACTGATCCGCTTGAACGGGTGCATACCTTCGCCCGTGATCTGGCCTACGGCGCGGCGCAAGGCAAATGGGGTACCAAGTTTCAAGTGAACTTCATGCGCGGCGAGGAATGGTATTCGCTCACCTATTTGCAGGGTGTGGACAGCGATGCGAACTTTATTCCCTATATCGAGCAGAAGTGGGAAAACGCCAACCCGACCTCCGACCTGTTGGAGTCGTACGGTTATCTGACACTAGTCGAGCGTTTCGAGTCCGGCAATAAGAGCTACCTGCTGACCCCCAAAGCCTTCGCCCTACTCGAAAAGCCAACCATACCGCCAGCAGTGTTCATCTCCTACGCGCGGCGCACGAGCAGCGCCCTTGCCCTGCTGATCGAGGCGCGGCTGAAGTTGGAAGACCGCAGCTTACGCGCCTTCATCGACAAAGATATTCCGTTGGGCGACGAATGGCGCGACGTGCTGGAAGCGCGTATCTCCGCCAGCCAGTACTTCATCTGCCTGCTGACGATGGACACGCTGCTCTCCAAACCCATCGCCGAGGAAATCGAGATCGCGCTGCGAACGCCCACCTGTAAGATCATCCCGATCTGCCACAACGGCTACCGCTTCAGCACGCCGTTCCTCGCCGACTTAGGCGAACGGGCGATCAGCGCCGGGATGATCGACGCGCTGGCGACCAAGAACGCGCTGGTGGTGGATACCGAAAGCGCCGCCAGTTACGAGGATAAAGTGAACCGTTTACTCAGCCGCTTGGGCTATTCAACGATTTAGTAGTCGCAAGTAGCAAGAAAACCACAGAGAAACGCAGCGGGTAATAAATAGGTCAGACAAGATAAACATGAACAAAGACAAAATAATTCTGAGCTTCCCATACTCTGGAGCACTTTATCACTTTGTTGATAAAACATTACTTAACGGAAAATACGCCAGTTGGTCTTCAGGGTACTATACATGGTTGTTTGGCAAGAATCCTGATCAATGGGTTCCGATGGCCTTAACATTTTCTATTGTATATCCAGAGATTGTCCTTGCTCCCCGCGATCATCCGCTCCCAAAAATGATAGATGGCGAGATTCAATCAACGTATCAAAATCCCGATTTAGGATTGATTGTCGATTGGGACGACTACCATAGTATGAGAGATATCCTTTCAGAAAAAGTGCGTGAGGATATGCAAGATCCTGTCATCGTCAAGCTGCTGAAGGAAATGCGAGTACCATCGAACAGTGTCGGCAATCTTCTTTATGATATTCGCTATGAACTTCATCTATCTCAAAAACACAAAGCGCGGCTGATCTGTGCAAAGGGGCGCAAACGGCTGGTTAACCAAATGCTTCGACGTGATCTTGCACTTAATTTTCCATCGGCTGCTCCTGCTCAGGAAATTCAATTTACCGAAAAGTACATTGAATTTACTGGACTGGAATATAACATGGATACCATTGATGATTTGTACGCCATCAAAGATGATGAATCGACCAAATTATACGCAACCATGTTTCGTAACCAATTGGATCTGCTGCCGAAGATGGAAATCTCTGAGGCGAACACGATCTTCGAACAGGCTGCCAATGATGCACTCGATGCGTCGGCTAAAGCCCGCAAACATGCCAAACGCTATTCTACGGGCGCAGATTACCTTTCTTGGACTGGGCCGGCACTGGGTTTATTACCGGGAGTAGGTTCTGTTGCGAGCATAGCAGAACGCTCCCTCGAAATTGCGGCCAATATTCAAGAGAACACTGCTCTGCGGCATGAGTGGTATGAGCTCGCTTCGACGATTTCAGCGGTGCGTATCAGACAACAGTTTGTGAGGCGTGTCCGATCTACAAACCCACGTAACAAGAAACCGTGAAGCCCGATTAGCGCCCTCACGATGATCTACCTGATAGCTTTCCTATGGAGCAATGCATGAGTAAACGACCGGGTGTATTCATCAGCTACGCGCAGCCGGACGGGGTGGACTTCGTACGGCGGTTGGCGTTCGCGCTAGGCATGTACATGGATGTGTATTGGGATCGCCGCTTGCAAACGGGCGACTTCCCCGCCGACCTGCGCCAGCACATCAACAGTTGCGACCACTTCTTGTGGCTGCTCACCCCCTACGCCCTTGCCAGCGATTGGAACCGCCGCGCGTTCGAAGCTGCCAAAGCGCAGGGCAAACCCATTTTGCTGGCGAAAGCCTATGCCAGTGATGCCGCCCTTGAATCCGCATATCCCACCGCCGACTTCACAACCGACTTTGAGGCGGGTTTCCGTACGCTCGCGTCTGCCATCACCGGGCAGCCTTATGCGTCGTGGGAGAGCTTATCCAGCGCACCGATTAACGTGCTGCTCAACTATCTAAAAGCAGGCATTATTCCGGCGGTAATCACTAGGCAGATCGGCGAGTGGGTGCTGGTCGATAAACTGTGGGATGCGCTGACCAGCGAGTTAGGGGGAAAGAAATCCGCGAAAATCGTCTTTTCCAAGCCGCGGACTGCTGGCGGTGTGCTGACGCAGGCTAAACTGCTGCTGGAACAGTTCGAGAAAGCCAAAGATACCCGACACAGTAATCTGGTTAAGCCCTTCATTCCGGTCATTGAAACCTGTGTCAACGACCTCATGACCACTGCCGATGACCAACACCTCCGCGCCGGACAAATAGCCCACGACATTATCGCCCAACTGAAGGGGCTGATCGAGGCCAAGCAGACAGCCGACCGCGATTTTGAAAAGCTGCACTTGACCAAAACATTTTATGATTTCGACATCGCCGAACAACTGCGGGTTTTGATTAACGATCACGCCCGCCGTTCACGCCCATTGTATTAATTTTTATTGTTAATGGAGAGAACAGTACGATGAACACGCAGCGACCGATCCTCATTTCGGTCATCCAGTATCAAGCCGAATTAGCAGCCGGAACTGTCACCCCGCTCCAGTTGGCGGATAGGCTCGACGGGTTAGGGGTGGACGGCATCGAACTGCGCCGCGAACTCTGGCCGGATTACGCCAGCGAACTCGCCGCCGTCCGCGACCATCTGCAATCGGCGGGCAAGCTGGTGACCTATGCCACCTTTAGCACGCTGTTCAACACCACCGACGACGCGCACAAACTGCTGCTGCACGACCTGAACACCGCGCGGGCGCTGGGTTCGCCGCTGCTGCGCGTGTTCCCCGGTGCGGCTCCTGCTGATACGAAGGACGCGGCGTGGGCGACGGCGCGGGAGGCAGTCGCCTATGCCGAGGACATTGGTATCGAGATCGCACTGGAAAATTTTGGCCGACTGCCCGGTGGCCTGCTGCGTGAGATGACGCATATCCTCGATCACATCACCTCGCCCGCGCTGAAGGTTAATGTCGATGTGGGCAACTACGCCACCCACGGCGAGGATGTGCTAGAGGCGATCAAGACCCTCGGCGACCGTGTGATCTACGCCCACTTGAAGGACAAGGCGGGTGATAAATCCGATGACACGACCGCCCTCGGCGGCGGTACCTCCCCGATGGGCGACATCATCGCGGCGTTGAACGCCCTGCCGCAGCGGGTGCTGTACTGCTTCGAGTTCGTAGGCGGCGGCGAACCGGCTGAACGCATCGCCAAGAGCATCGCCTATTTGAAAACCTTTTAACCACAAAGGCACAAAGAAACGAAGATTAAACCGCAGAGACACAGAGAACGCAGAGATCAATGCGGAGAGGATTTTTAACACAGAGGGTAAATAAAAATGGGCAAAATCGATTTTTCAAAGGGTGGCTACAAGGGCGGTGAAGATGAAGAGTATTTCAAATGGTTTACCATACCCGAAATGCCCTATTATTGGTATTTTCGCGAAATTTTAAGAGCTAGTGATAAACCCTCCGATAATTGGCAGTATCAAGATGGAACTAAATTATCTGAGGAGCATCAAAAGGAATTAATTGCATTAAGTCTTCTCAACTATGCAGTTCACACAGGAATTGCAGAATCTCTACTTTTCTTTGATGAAATATTACTTGAGGTGAATAAAGAGGTGACACAAAATCGCATTATGAATACTAGACGATATTGGAAGGCAGCATATTCAAGTTTATATACTTCATATAATTCAATATGCAACATTTTATACGTTATTCTAAATTGCGGATCATTTTTCTTCAAAAGCAAGTCTGGTGATGTAGTTACTTATGGACTAAATAAGATAAAAGACTCCAAAAACGCACCACCTCAAATTATAGATACTCTTAAACGATGCAACAGTTATTTGAAGATTCGATCCCAAATGGATCACTATTGGACTATCCCATTAGATATTCAACGAAATAAGTTTGTTATGTTTTCTCCTTTCGTGAAAGGAGATATTGTACTGAATATGTCGCCCTCATCAAGCAATGGAATTGATGGCAGAGAACAATTAGAAAAAGATATTCACGGAATAGCTAAAGAGTTAAATTCAATATATGAGCAAATAACTACTGGGAATAATTACTTTGATAAGTATTTAGGACGAAAAGATTGGAAAATTGATTACTCGAATTTTCAACCTCATTATGGGAGACCCTCTTTGTCAACTAGAATTACTTAGAATTTTCATTTTTGAGAGAGGGAAGTTTATAACCTATTCTTTAATATAAATTAGAAAGGTAAATTTTTAGCAAATCCCTTGCTTTTTGTTTTCAGTATCACTAACATTCACCTTATAGAACGAAAGTTTCAAGGAGTGATTGCTGTGAATAAAATAGCAAGTATGTTCAACGAACGCAATGCTGCATACAATGTCTGTTTCAGTAATGGGAATATCGCTATATTGGATGCATTCGGGAATCAAGTTGATGCGGTCACTGCGATTAAAATTGGTGAACAGATTATAGACCGATATAGTCCTATTTGTTTCGTTTATGTAGGAAGAAAAAATGACTTTCTTAAGATTGGCTTATCGGCGAATCTTGAACGTCGAGATCAAGAACTAGATAAAGTTCGGTTTGAAAATCCATCCGCGAAATATAAACGCGAACTACATATTGCATGTCGAAACAGATCAGAAGCAGCAGTCCTTGAAAAAAGCATATTGGATTTTCTAAGTTTTATTAGACAATCAGCAGGATTAGATGTAGGAACAGAATGGTTTTTCTATAAGGATCATGATTTCACACTAATTAGCTCGGTGTTTGAATTATGTGACCCTCCAAATGCTATTAAATTTTTCCAAACAGCATTACAGGATTACATTTGGTTAAAGCAGCATTATTCTAAACCAAATTCAAGAAGCTATACTTTGCTTGATTATATACATCGCCATCAAGTGACTGCATTCAAAAAGCACGCCCTTATCGAGTTTGGCTTTGTGGAACAAATCGAATAAGAGTATTAATCACTTGACTGTAGAATCGGAGTCCCTTGATGAATTATCCTCCCGCAGAAAACCTCAACGAGTGGTTCCCCAACGGCGCGAAGCACGACATGGACTCGCGCTTGGGCGTGGTCGTCGGCGGTTCGCTCAGTAAGGGGCTGGTCGTCAAGCTCGACCGTGAGCAAACCGTCGAGGACTTGGCAGTCGGGCGCTACGTGGTCGTCCACGGCGCGAACGACACGCGCTTCTTTTGCATGTTGAACGACATCAGCCTCAACAGCACCAACCCCAGCATCCAGAACCACCCGCCGGAATTTCAGGACGACCCCTTCTTGGAAGCCATCTATGTCGGCACGGCGGTCTATGGGGTCATCAACGTCACGCCCATGCTCATGATCGAGGACGGGCAGCCGCGCCCGGTTAAAACCATCCCCGGTCACTTCACGCAGGTGTTCAACGCCACCGTCGAGGATGTGAACGCCGTGTTCGGTGCCGAGGACGACGCGCACTTTAACGTCGGTTCGCCCCTCGAACTCGAAACCACACAGATCAACCTCGACCTCAAGCGGCTGGTCGAGCGCTCGGTGGGTGTGTTCGGCAAGAGCGGCACCGGCAAGAGCTTCCTCACCCGCTTGCTGATCGCGGGGGTCATCAAATGGGGTCGCGCCGTCAACCTCATCTTCGACATGCACAACGACTACGGTTGGGCAGCCACCGACGAACGCGGCACGCAGGCCAAAGGTTTGAAGCAGTTGTTTAACTCGCAGGTGGTCATCATCACCCTCGACGGTGAAAGCACGCGCCGTCGTGGGGCGAAAACCGACTTCGAGGTGAAGCTCGGCTATGACGAAATCGACCCGGAGGACATCGCCGCGCTGCGCGGCAGCATGAACCTGACCGATGCCATGATCGACGCGGCCTACACGCTCAAAAAGCGCTGGAAGGAAGGCTGGATTAAGCGGTTGAACGAAGCCGGCGAAATGGATTTTGAAGACATCAGCATGAACACCAACATCGCCGAAGGCACGCTGCTCGGCCTCCAGCGGCGGTTGCAGCGCTTCGAACGCTGGGGGTTCTTGGTCGATGAATCCACCGGCGACAGCGTTACCCAGATTATCAACCTGCTCATGAGTGGCAAGAACGTGGTGCTGGAATTCGGGCGCTATGGCAACGAACTCGAAGCCTATATTCTGGTCGCCAACTACCTCACCCGCCGCATTCGTGACCGCTATGTCGATATGGTCGAGCGCTCACTCGGCGACGACGCGCAGAAGCCGCCGCAGCTCCTGATTACGATTGAGGAAGCCCACAAGTTCTTGCAGCCCGGTATCGCCGGACAAACCATTTTCGGCACCATCGCCCGCGAACTCCGCAAGTACAACGTCACGCTGGTGGTCGTCGATCAGCGTCCCAGCGGCATCGACGAGGAAGTCATGAGCCAGATCGGTACGCGCGTCACCGCTTTGCTCGACAACGAGCGTGACATCAACGCCGTGCTGAACGGCATCAACGGCGCACAGGGCTTACGTGAAGTGCTGGCACGCCTCGATACCAAGCAGCAGGCTATCATTATGGGTCACGCTGTACCCATGCCGGTCGTTGTCAAAACCCGTACTTACGACGAGGACTTTTACGCCGCCATCACCCGCGAAGGCACCGTCAGCGCCGCCACTGCGCGCGATAAACTCGGCAGCGGTGGCCGTGAAAAACGACGATTATGATAATAGAACTAGATAAGCAGATCGTTCAGTCTGCTTATCAACTTTACAAGCACACATATCTATTGAGGTCTACAGACTTGGGGCGTGGGAAGATGCGTCTATTTGTTGACACCATATTTGAGCAAACACGAGTTATCCTCGCTGAAGGTGTGGTCTATTCCTTATCACTGTCGGATGTAGATCAACAGGATAATGCGTTTTTGCACTACCAACATTTTGTCCGGCAATGTGTAAATGTCATCAATTCGAATATTTATGTCATGAAGCAGAATACCGAACACTATGTATTTGACGAGACACAGTTACAACTCATCGCACGGATCGAAAAGTATTTCCAAGAACTAACACAGTACATGGATACATGGTCTGGTACCAATTTTAGGCGAACTATTTTTAGGTAGTCAGATGGTGGGTGTGAAATGGAACTTGATACTCGTGTCGGCGACTATGCAGTAGCCATCGTGCGCGATATTGACCTGTACGAGCCAACACATTCCAACGGCCATAAATTTTCGCCTTCAAAGTTTGAAAATTCGAACCAAACTCGCTTGCTAATTTAGCCCTTTTGTTCTATACTGTAACTATGCGATCTTCTCTGCCTTTTCTCTGTGTCCTCTGTGCCTCTGTGGTAAAAATGTATTGCTTTTCTATATTCTCTTGGCGTTTTGGCGACTTGGCGGTTAATCTGTATGTCTTTGCTTTTCTCTGTGTTCTCTGTGCCTCGGTGGTAAAAATGTATTGCTTTTCTATATTCTCTTGGCGTTCTTGGCGACTTGGCGGTTAATCTGTATGTCTTTGCTTTTCTCTGTGCCTCTGTGCCTCCGTGGTAAAAATGTATTGCTTTTCTATATTCTCTTGGCGTTTTGGCGACTTGGCGGTTAATCTGTATGCCTTTGCTTTTCTCTGTGCCCTCTGTGTCTCTGTGGTAAAAATGTATTGCATTAGCTTTTGCATTTTCGGCGGCATCCTCCCTCACCACCGCCAAATGCTGCACAGCGGCGGATATACGGGAGCAATCCGCTGCATTTGTGACATTTCAGCGGATGCAGCCGGGCCAGCCGCCGCCACAAAACACCACCTCAGCGGGAGTACGGGAGCTTCCCGCCGGACAATTCGGCGGGAAATTTGCGAATAATGCGAAATTTGGGAATAGCGTTGTTGAGGGGTTTAAATTGTAGGGGCGACCTGTCAGGCCGCCCTCTTGAGAAATCGTTAAATCGTTACTGCAACTGAAGCCGCTGCGACTGAACTTCTTCCATCGCGCTGATCGTATCTTGCAGGCTGGAAACCTCGTCCTTGATTTCCAAGCGCAGCCGCTGCGCCCGTGAACTGTCCACTTCCTTCGTGCCGAGTAAGGACATCTGTGCGTAGATCGTACCCAGCGACGACAGGGTGCTTTCCAGTTGGATTTCCGCCCGCTTCACACTGTTGACCGTCGCGTCGAGGTTATCCCGCTGCTGCGTGAGGGTTTTGAGCTGTTCCTCAAGGTCGCGCCGTACCGTTGCGTCTGTTTCGCTGTCGATGCGGATTTGTGTCTTCTTAATCTGTTCCGGCACCATCTTACGATCCCGTTCGACCAGATCGTTGTTGTCAAATGCATCAATATGCTGCGCCAGATCGTACATATGCCCGATCCAGTCGTTGATGTCCGAAATCGTCTGCTGCATGTTGGTACGCATCGCGCCTTGATGCCGCCCCGCCAGCGTCATCATGTTCCGGCGGTATTCCAACGCGCTTTGGAGCCGCTGCCGCGAAACCGGGCTGTGAATCTGGCTGAGGTCATACTGCCCCTCGAAGGCTTTGGCGACGGCTTGGGTCGCCGCGTTCGGGTCGGAGAGGTTCGAGACGATAAACGCCCCTTCCGCGATGCCGCCCAGCACCAACCAGAACCACTGCTGCCAGCCGGGGATGCTCTCAATCGGCACGCCGAAAAATAAGATCAGCGTAACCAGCAGCGTCAGCCCTGTTTGCCAGCTAAAGACCGCATTCCGCAAGATTGCGCCGAGCGCACGCTCCCGCACCGGATTCGTTGTATTTCGCGACATAGTTCCCTTGCTCCGCCTGTACCGTTCATTAATACGGTGAACCTGCCCTCAAAGTTGCAGGCTGCTGCTTTCTATTCTAGCCCACTTACCATCATAGCGACATATGAATAGGGGCGAACCGTGCGGCTCGCCCCCTGATCTGCCATTGAGTTGTAGCTTGCCAGTGAGCGGCTAATTGCTGCTACTGGACTGCCCACTGTCGCTGCTGGCCGCACCGCCAGAACCACCCGCGCCACCCAACAGACGACGCTTGCGTTCTTCAAGCTGGCGTTCGACTTCGCTGCCGCGCACGGCTGCGTCGATCTCTTCCGAGAGGTTGCGGGTCGCCATGTCGAGCCGGGCATCCTCTTGGTCGAGGCGCTGGCGAATCTGGTCGCTCAGGCTGCTGATTTCGGCATCGCCCACGTTCGCGAGCGCGTCGAGGCTCTTGACCGTCTTGGTGGTGACCTTCTTGGCCTCCGCCAGTTCGATCAACGCGCGTAAGTGTTCGCGTTCCTGCTTAATCGTGGTCAGGCGGCCTTCCAGTTTCAGGCGCATATCCAGCATCTTCTGATACTGGGTATCCTGCTCCTGCCACTGTTGGTAGTATTCCTGCGAAAGCTGCTGCTTGGTGTTCAATTCAGCTTGCGCGGCGGCTGCCAGATCATCCTTACCCTTCACGATCAGGGTGTCGATGTCGCGGTCGAGCTTTTCAGCGGCGGCTGCGAATTCCTCGTACTTCCGCTTGAGGGTCTTGACCGTCCCACCGACGGTTGCGGTTGATTCTTCCAAGTCGCCGAGGTTGCTTTCCACCTGCCGGATGTACTCGTCCATCACCTGAACGGAGTTGGATTGCAAAGCACGGTCGACAATGCCATGTAAGTTGGCGCTAATTAATGTGTTGATTTTCTCGAATAGAGATGGAGCCATAAATCCATATTCTCCCGTTTTAGATCGCGCAAAATGTGAATAAACCGTATACGCACTCAGTATACCCCAAGTTGCTTAAATCTGTTCCTCAAACAAAAGGGCGAATCACAGTGATTCGCCCTTCGTAATACGCCTATAATCGCCGTCGCTCGTTACATCACACCTGCGGATTCGGTTTCAGTCACGGGTAAGATAACCTTGAAGGTACTGCCTTCGCCGGGCTTGCTCTCCAAACCCACGCGCCCACCGTGCAGATTGGCGATGCCCTTAACAATCGCCAGACCTGCGCCCGCGCCCTGATCTTCATTCAACGCGCGGTCAATCTGGTAGAAGCTCTCCCAAATTTGCTCCTGCTCGTTCGCAGGGATGCCGCGTCCGTGGTCAGTCACCCACAGCACCACATCCTTACCTTCGACCGTCGCACCCATCTCAATCGGTGCGCCTTCCTCGGAGAATTTACACGCATTGTTGAGCAGCAGCGCTATCGCCGAAGTCAGATAATCAACATCACCTGTAAAAATTTGGATTTCGGAGGGAATACTAACGGTCACGTTATGATGGCGGGCTTCGACTTCTTTGACCCGTTCCTGCGCCTCTTTAAAGATGCCCTCGACACTGGCAATCGGCCCTTTGCGCCATTCATAGGTTTGCTTGGCCGAGTCGGTTTCGAGTTCGACCAGCAGGATGAAATTTTCGATCAAGTTTCGCAGCCGGTCAGCGCCCGCCGTAATGCCGGTGATATAGCTAATCATCTCCTCTCTGGAGAGTTCCTGCTCACCGGGATTGTTCAACATATCGGCGTAGGCCACCACGAAGGTCAGCGGCGTGCGGAACTCGTGGTTGAGCATGGTGAGGATTTGACGTTTGAGGGTCGCCATACCGCTGTTATAAACACGGTTGATTTCGCGGTGCCGTTCCAAGCGGGACTCGATCTTAACCAGCAGGTCGCTGGGGTCGTAGGGCTTGATGACGTAATCATCGACACCCAACCGCATCCCACGGTGAACATCCGCCCGTTCGCCCTTAGCGGTCAGGAAAATGAAGGGAATGCTAAACCAGCGATTTTCCTTGCGGACTTCCTTCAAAAATTGGATGCCGTCCATTTTGGGCATCATAATGTCGGAAACAATCAGGTCTGGTGGCGACGATTGAGCTTGGAGGACTTCAATGCCGTTAATGCCATTTTCAGCCGTCAGAACTTGGTATCCATCTAACTCCAGAATATCGTGTATGCCTTCTAAGAGATGAATATCATCTTCGACAACCAGAACTTTTGCTTTTTGCATAACTAACCTGCTCCCAACGACAACTTTGAGGGAAACAATCACCCTTTATCCATATAAGTTACTATCGCATCACCTCTATTTTTCGTCAATAGGGTGAATCAAACGCCTCGGTTGATGTCGAGTAAATCCGACAGCAAACCAAAGCCTGTTTGCAAACGCCCCGCGCCCGCGCCCACCAGCGTTACATCACCCATCAAATCGGTGCTGTAGGTGATGGCATTCGTCGCACCGGAAACGGCAGCCAGCGGATTACTGAGCTTGACGCGCAACGGCTGAACACTGCCACCATCCGGCGTAACCCGTGCCACCAGCTTCCACTTCTCACCGGCGGCAGCCGCCTCGCGCACATCGTCAGCGGTGATCGCCGTAATGCCCTTCACATCCATATCTTTGAACGTGATCGAACTGTTAAACAGCGCCCGTGCCAGAATGATAACCTTACCCGCCGCGTCCCAGCCTTCAACATCCCCGGCGGGGTCAGCCTCGGCGTAGCCCAACTGCTGCGCCTGTGCCAGCGCTTCGGCGTAGCTCATGCCGCCTTCCATCTGCGTGAGGATGTAATTGGTCGTGCCATTGAGGATGCCACGCGCCTCGCGGATGGTGCAGCCTTGTAGCGCTTGCATCGCCAGCCGGATCGACGGCGTACCCGCCATCACGGTCGCCTCGAAGCGAAGCTGCTTACCCGCCTGTGCCGCCCGTGCAACCAGTTCACGGTAAGCAACCGCGACCGGCCCCTTGTTTGCCAGCACCACATGCTTGCCGCTGTCGAAGGCCGCGTAGCAGTAGTCGATGGCGGGCTGTCCGGTTTGCAGGTCGGTGTTACTGCACTCGACGAGTACATCCGCGTTGCAGGTTTTGATAAGCGAGAGGATGTCCGTGCCGTGTTCCAAGCCCGCCGTGTCGGGGTACTGCTGGAAGTCTCCGGCTGCGGCGAGCAGTTGCCCAATGTCGAGTCCCTGCGGGTTATACAGCGTGCCTTTGCTGCGGGTGGCGACGGCGACCACCGTGGCCTCAAAGCCGCTGGCTTTCAACGCAGCAGCCTTGTCCCGCAGGATTTCTAAGAGTCCTTGCCCGACCACGCCGAAGCCGACCAGTGCGATTTTCATGGGTGTTGTTCCTTGCCCGTATAGATGAAATATCGCATCATCTTATCCTACGCCGTTGGACTACACCAACTCCTTCTCGCGCGTTTCTTCGGCTTGCGGTGGCTGAGACTCATGATCGGCAGGCGGCAGGCGGTGTTCGCCGGTAATCAGGCGGGCAGCACGGTTGCGGGTGATGTAATTCCACGCCCATTGGATGAGCACCAGTATACGGCTCTGGTACTGTACGATATACAGCAGGTGAATGAACAGCCACAACACCCAGCCGATGAAGCCGGTGAAGTGCAGCTTACCGAGGTCGGCGACTGCCGCAGCCCGTCCAATCGTCGCCATGTTGCCGAGGTCGCGGTAGTGGAAGGTTGGCACAGTTTCGCCCTTCAGCCGTGCTTTAATCAGCCGCGCGGCATAATCACCCGATTGCATGGCGACCTGTGCCACACCGGGCAGCGGTTTACCGGTCTGGTGGGCATAATGAGCGAGGTCGCCGATCACCAAGATTTCGGGGTGGTTCGGCAAGCTCAAATCCGGCTGCACGATAATGCGCCCGGCACGGTCAAGTTCGGCACCTGTTGCTGCCGCCAGCTTGCGCCCC